>Ga0115000_10000396_pt1 | contig 40921 bp, 36 predicted proteins | sample ArcticOcean_MG_C_6_FD_89690 | JGI IMG/M metagenome (GOLD analysis project Ga0115000, IMG submission 89690) | Marine microbial communities from western Arctic Ocean - ArcticOcean_MG_CB8_128 | ecosystem: Environmental > Aquatic > Marine > Oceanic | place: Arctic Ocean: Canada Basin | collected...
ACGCACTCCACCGCGAAAGAACCGACCAACGGTGCCTTCTACAAAGCGTTCGAGACGTCGTTCCACTGACCGGAGGCCCACAAGAGCGAGGCTAGCGGTCCTGCCGATTGCTCCCCTGCCGCCTCAATTTCTTGGGCGATATTGCGCCATCTTGCGCTAGTCTCAGAACACGTTCACTTCGGTGATCGGCCACGCGCGAGTGGCGGAATTGGCAGACGCGCAGGCTTCAGGTGCCTGTGCCCGCAAGGGTGTGGGGGTTCAAGTCCCCCCTCGCGCACCATTGAGATGTCGCGAGACATCGGAAACTCTCGAACCCTCAGGTTCGAGAGTTTCTTCGTTTTTCGGCGAGCGAACACGTGCGGGTCGAAACTCCAGTAGTCGCTACTATCCGAAGGTCGGCAACTCGATCGTGCCCTCGCCGTTGGTCAGCCCCGCGATGTAGGCATCGAGCCACACGATCTGGGCCGCCTCTGCGATGATGCCCACCTTCGCCCGCTCGGGATCATCGTCGATCACCGCCCGAACATTGACGAGACCGGTCGCTTGCACCGTCTCGAGAAACGACGAGTAGTTGATCGTACGACTCCCGGCTGAAGCCTTGTACCGAAAGGCCGCCGCTCCACACTCCGCGGCCGCGTGGTTCCGCAGCGTTCTGCACCGGAACAAGCTCGGCGACCAAACCCGGAGCGCTGGATTCGGCCGAGTTGATCTCAGCTTGAGTGTCAGCGAGCTGAGGCAACACCGCGAGCTTCGGCGATGCGTACGAACACGAGAACAACCCGTCGCAAGTCACGTCAAAGCGCGGTGAGGCGTCGACGCCTTCAGGCGGGGTTGCCAGAATCTCCAGCATGTAGCCGACGTTGTATCCGAACGAATCGGCCACTCCCGGAATGGGTGCCTCGCCCTCGATCGAGTTGGGTCGATCAAACAGGGCGGCCCGGGCGGCCTCCACCACGGTTGTGTCGTCATCGACGGCCACGAGCCGGGCGGAGACTCGCGTCATCGTGTCGACGAAGCTCGCCTCGGTCGGCGGGTCGCTGAAGCCGACGAGCAGGGCCTCCGGCTGGGCATCGGCAATTTCGCCTCGGAGCCATCGGCCGCCGAAGTAACCGGACAGATGAAGGAGCCAGAAGAGCTCTTCTGCGTCGGCCTCGGCACCCTCGGCGAAGATCTCGTCGAATACCACGACCGGCATCTGGCCGAAGAGGAATCGTTCCATCGATGCCTCGTCGCCCGCGTCGGCGAGGTATCCGGCGGCCAACGAATCCAGCCGCTCTGGCGCGGCCGACAGTGTCTCTGTCTCCCAGCGCGGATAGTCGGGCAGAAGTACAGAAGCCATCGCAGCTTCCTCCGTCGTGGTCGGCACGGCCGTAGTTGTCGGCGCGGTGGTCATTGTCGTGGTGACGGCGGCGAAGGTAGATGGAGGGGTCGGGTCGGCATCGTTGTCGTTGCCGCCACAGCCCGCCGCTACCAGCGAGAGCACAAGTACAACAACGAGGGCAGTTCGGCGGGCCATTTCCGAGCGTAAACCAACCTCCTATTCCGCGCTCTGAACCAAGAGTCGAGCGGGCGGAGAGCAGTCGCGGCAACCGTCACTTTGGCGACACGCCCCGTGTGTCGGGGCGCACAACGATCTAGCTTTCGGCCATGACGAATTCAACTCCATTCGCCCTCGCGGCCGAGCGGGTTCGCGCCGGCGCCGAGACTCGCGTTGAAGCAGCAGACTTGGTGTCGCAGCTCACCGACGACGAACTCCTCAACATGCTCGACGGTGATGTCCCGCTCTGGAGCGGGCTCGGCGACATGAGTTCAGGCGGCTACCACAACCACTCATGGCCGGCCGCGGTGAACGACCGCCTCGGCATCCCGGGGTTGCACTTCTCCGACGGGCCACGAGGTGTCGTGCTCGGCACGGCAACCTGCTTCCCGGTGCCGATGGCGCGCGGTGCGGCCTTCGATCTAGAGCTCGAAGAAGCTATCGGCGACGCGATAGGGAAAGAACTGCGAGCGTCGGGCGCCAACTACTTCGGCGGAGTGTGCGTCAATCTGCTTCGCCACCCAGCATGGGGACGAGCGCAGGAAACCTACGGCGAAGACCCGCACCACGTCGGCGAATTCGGTGCCGCACTCACCCGGGGAGTGCAACGTCATGCGATGGCCTGTGTGAAGCACTTCGCGCTCAACTCGATGGAGAACGCCCGATTTACGGTCGACGTAACTTGTGATGACCGGGCCCTACATGAGGTGTACCTCCCGCACTTCCGGCGCATCGTCGACGAGGGCGTCGCAAGCGTCATGAGCTCCTACAACTCAGTCAACGGCGAGTGGGCCGGCCAGAACCACGCCCTCCTCACCAAAATCCTGCGCGACGAGTGGAACTTCGATGGCTTTGTCATCACCGACTTTCTGTTCGGTCTGCGCGACGCGGCGAAGTCGGTGCATGCGGGCCTCGACATCGAGATGCCGTTCCGTCAGCAGCGGGCAGCCGCGTTGCCCGCCGCGTTAGCGGCCGGCGAACTCACCCGCAGCGATCTCGAAGCCCCTGCGATTCGGACCGTCGCCACGTTCTTACGCTTTGCCGATGTGCTGGCCGCCGCCACGCCGCCGCCGTCGGTGTTGGTATGTGACGACCACCGTGCCCTGGCCCGACGGGCGGCCGTCGAAGCAATCGTGTTGCTCCGTAACGAAGGCAACCTGTTGCCGCTCAGCGCAGCCGATCTCTCGAAGGTGGCGGTCGTCGGCCAGCTCGCCGCGATTGCGAACTTGGGTGACGGTGGATCGAGCGATGTGTCCGGCAAGAACGCCGTGACCCCGTTGGCCGGACTCGTCGCTGCGCTTCCCGGCGTCGACGTCGTTCACAGCGAAGACGCCTCAGCGGCTACGGGAGCCGACGTCGTGATCGTCGTCGTTGGTTACACAAAGGCCGACGAGGGCGAGTTTATCGATGGCGATGTCATGGCGAGCATGACAACGATGTTCCCGGCGGCCGATGACCCCCTGGCGGGGACCGACGCTCCGTCGCCCGAGTTCGCCGAGCCCCACGAACCATTCGTCGGTAGCCCCGAGATGGCTTCCGGTGGCGACCGTCGATCGTTGCGCCTTCACGCTGAGGACGAAGCACTTATCGCCGCCGCCGTTGCTGCCAACCCCAACACCGTCGTTGCGGTGATGGGCGGTTCGGCGGTCGTGATGCCGTGGGCCGATTCGGTCCCGGCGCTGCTGCAGCTTTGGTATCCCGGCCAGGAGGGTGGCCACGCCCTCGCCGACATCGTTTTGGGAGCCGAGGCGCCAAGCGGCCGCCTTCCTTTCGCCATTCCCCACCACGAGGCCGACCTCGTTTCGTTCAACCCCGACGCGGAAGCCGAGACGTACGGGTTACTCCACGGGCAATGGCACCTCGACGCCAACGCCACTCCCGCCCACTATCCGTTCGGCTTTGGACTGGGCACCACCACCTTCGAGCTCTTGAGCACAACACACTCCGCCGACGTCGTGACCGTGACGGTTCGCAACTCCGGCACACGAGCCGGTACCCACGTTGTGCAGCTGTATGGATCCGGCGCCGACTCAGTCCACGAGCGCCCGTCTCGCCGTCTGGTCGGCTTCGCCCGCGTCGCTATTGCCGCGGGGACCGAGGCGAGCATCGATGTCGCCATCGATCTCCGGGTCCTCGACGCACGGGTCGATGGCGCTATGCAGCGCGAAGATGCCACGATCTCTCTGATCGCGGCGAGCCATGCTGCCGACCCGGGCCTCTTCGTGAGCTAAGCGGTCAATCAGGTGACCGACGCCATAGTTTGCGCAGCCGCGCGCCCAAGCCCTGAGCCGGCACGGAGACCGCTGGCGTTTCGCTCGAAGCGAGAAACGCCGAAATCGCGTCGCTCGTCGCACCAGAGAAGGGGGTCTCTGCCTTTGGAATCGCGGCCGGTTTACGAACCAGCTTCTTCGGGTCGATGTCGCGGCCCGCCACCTTGTCGATCCCATCGAAGCCGTTGCCACCGCCAGCCATCGAAATCTTGACGCTCCTTGACTCTCGAGTTCTTCGCTTCAACGTTAGCCAGTGCGGGGATGATGCGCAGGCCGCGCTCGTCGCAGCCGAGCACCCCAACGCGACACTGCAGTGAGTTAGGGCGAGCGGAATCGAGGGCGCGTAGGGTCCGACTCACTGTCGAACAGAAACGGGATCGTCATGACCGCACTTGAAGGAATCCGCGTTGTCGACGTCGGCCTCCTGGTCCAGGGACCGCAGGCGGCGATGTTCTTAGGCGAGCTCGGTGCCAACGTCATCAAGGTCGAGCTGCCGCACATCGGAGACCACGCGCGCTGGATCACCGTCGCCGCCGGGGATCGCCGCGCGCCGTTCTTCGTTGGGTGCAACCGCGGAAAGCGAAGCATCACCCTTGATCTCCGGACCAATGATGGGCGAGCGGTGTTCCTCGACCTCATGGCCGAAACCGATGTCGTCATCTCGAACTTCGTCTCCGGGACGATGGAGAGTTGGGGCGTCGGCTACGAAGACCTTCGCGCCGTGAATCCCCGGTTGATCTACGCCGCCGGGTCGACCTTTGGCCCCGTGGGAGAAGGTGCCTTCGAGAAGGGGGCGGATCTCGCCGCTCAGGCCTCGGGTGGCCTCGTCCACGCGATGTTCGATGGCCCGCTCGGTCCGTCGGCGGCCGGCGTCACGATCGCCGACCACATCGCATCGCAGAACCTGGCCAGTGCCGTACTCGCGGCGCTCTTCGTTCGTGAACGCACGGGCGCGGGCCAGCGCGTCGACTCCTCACTCCTCGGCGGTCAGATCTACGCTCAGGCCGCCGAATATGCGTCGACCGCGTTGACCGGCACCGACCTCGGCCCCCCTTCGCAGGGCGGCCATCCGGGGATTCCCGGCATCTACGGCATCGTCCCGACCGCCGACGGGGCGATCGCAATCGTTGGCATCGGGATCGAGGAACGACCGAACTTCTTCGCGCTCATCGGTGCTCCTGAACTCTCCGAGGATGCCCGGTTCTCCGAGTTCTTCGTGTCAGGCGCAGTGCAGGCCGAACTCTTCGAGAAGCTCGGAAAACAATTCATCATAAGAACGACCGATGAATGGACAACGATTCTTGACGGCGCCGACATGCGATGGGCGAGGGTGCGAACTCGCTCGGAGGTAGCCGACGACCCCGCGGTCTATGCCAACGGGTATCTGCAGCGGGTGAATCATCCAGAGTGGGGAGAGTTGGCCCTCGCCAGCGCCCCGGTTCATTTGAGCGAGACACCAACCGTGGAACTCGGGCCGAATCCCGAGCTCGGCCAACACACCGAGGAGATACTTATCGAGTTGGGCCGCAGCTGGGACGACATCGCCGCACTGCGAGAGACCGGCGCGATCTGAGCCGGGCCACCCGGTCTATGCGGAGCCATGTACAGCGGAGGTGAGCAGCAGATTCGGTTGGGTCTGCCGTTCGAGAATCTCCTACGCTCGGTCCTGTGAACTCTCCTCTCGACAACTGTTGGTACGCCGTGGCCACCGTTGATTCCGTCGGGGAAAAGCCGGTACCGATCGAGCTCCGGGACACGAGCTACGTCATCTGGCGGACCCCAGACCAGCAGCTCACCGCAGTCGCCGATCGTTGCAGCCATCGGGAGGCCCAGTTGTCGCTCGGCACCATCGAGGACGGCTGCCTGCGATGCCCGTATCACGGATGGACGTTCGCCGATGAGGGTCGTTGCGTCGAGGTGCCTTCATCGGGCGTTGGCGCCGCAATCCCACCGGGGGCGCATCTAAAATCGTTGTCCGTAGAAGAGCACCATGGCTTGGTCTGGCTGTGCCCGGGTGCACCGACATCGCCGGTTCCGTTCATCGATGTTGACGAGGACGCGTCATTCACCCGTCTCAATACCGACATGCAAACGTGGAACTGCGCGGCAACCCGCATGATCGACAACATGCTCGACGTGGCCCACTTTCCCTACACCCATGCCGGCACGTTCGGGCGAGAACAAGAGCGGGAAGTACCGAAGTTCAGCTTGACCCAACTCGATGACACGTTCCACGGCTACGAGTACTCCGTGGTGATCAATAACGAGGGCGAAGCCAAGACGATGTCGGGCGACGGCGACGATGTAATCGGCCTCGACATGTCGACCGGCTTCGCGCTGCCCTTCTCTGTACGAAGCACGATGTCCTATGAGAACGGCATCGAGCAGGTGTTGTTCATGACCGCGGCGCCAATGCGATCCGCTACAGCCACCAGCCCGGCGCGGAGCGCGTTCACGTTTGTGCTCTGGCGAAACGACGACGTTTCAGAAACCGGCCAAGGAATCGTCGACTTCGAACTCGAGGTTGCAAAAGAAGATCAACGAACGCTCGAGAATCTCCGCGGCGAACTGCCGCTTGAGCACGGCGTACTTGTCGACGTGGCCTCCGACAAGGCCTCGCTCGAGTGGCGCCGTCGGCTCAAGGCACTAGTTGATAACGCCGACACCTAGTCGCTTGCGGCAGCCTCATAGCGGTCGACGAGCCAGGTGTTGAGCTGGGCCAGCACGCCCTCTTGCCACGAATAGCGCCCGCGTGGTGCGAATCGGGACTGCATACCGGCTTGGGTCGCCACATTGGTCGGCATGTCCTGCACGTTGAAGGTCGAGACGCCGGCGATCGCCTCTTCGAGGGTGTCACCGAAGTCCGGTAGTTCGACCGTCGAGGCCGGGAAGATGTAGGCCATGCTCAACGCATGGCTCGTTGGACCGGTGGGGTCGACATAGAACCAGAATGCCGAGTCGGCCTGGAAGCCCATGAGCAGCGATGGCGCCACAACTGCGAACACGATCTGCTGCCGTTCTTCCAGCGACAGGCCGGGGAACGGTGGGAAGAGTGCCTTCGATGTCGGATTGAAACCGCCGTCAGGCTCGACGGTTCCGCAGGTGCCGAACATGGCGGCATCGTCGGGCTCCCACTCGGCGTACGAACCGGCCGACGAGGGGGCGAAGTCGTGGATTCCTTGATGGAGTCGACTCTGGTGGTACATCTCCATGAAGTTCTCCACCATGATCTTCCAGTTGAACGGAACATCGGGAATGGTGAACGGATCGACGGTGACAAGATTGGCAACGTCATAGTTCGCCAGCACCTCGTCCAACTTGGCGAGACGGGGCGAGAGCGGCGGCGCGGCGTCGTCAAAGTTGGCGAAGATGAAACCTTGCCACTCCTCCACGATGAGCGAAGGCAGCTGTATGTCTGCCATCTCGAAGCCTGTCGTCTTACTCATCTCGGGCGCCCCGGTGAGCTGGCCCTCAAGGTCGTAGACCCAGTAGTGGTACGGGCAACGGAACGTGCGACCAGACCCCGACTGGAAGTCAGGTGGATCAAGCATGTCGTCTTCGGTGCGTTCGACTGACGCGGTGATACACATCGCCCGGTGCTGGCACACGGCCGACATCACCCGGATGGTCTCGTCCTTGCTGCGCACGACGATGAGCGGCTCACCGGTCCGCGTCACTGACAGGTAGTCACCAACGTTCGGAATCTGCTCCTGGCGGCCAACACACATCCACTCGGAACCGAAGACCGCTTGCATTTCGAATCGATGGAAGTCAGCGTCCGAGTACACCTCGGGTGGAAGGCCGATCGCGTCGACGAAGGTGCCGCTCGACCGCCGCAAGCTCTCCAGCGGGATTGGACTCTCGATCATAAAACGACTCCTCACAGACCCAGTGGTAAGACCATCAGACCACGGCTAAGGTCGCGGTCGCAAGCCGTCCCTAGGGAGACCCATGACCTACCCAAACGTTCTCGTCTTCGTTGACTATCCAACCGACGATGTCAATGCCGCCCGCGCCTTTTACGCCGAGGTTTTCGGCTGGGAAGTTGAGGATCGCATCACCGACACTTTCGCCAGAATCGTGCCGGGCCAGAATTTCCTCAATGAGGACGGCACCCCTAGCGAAATCGGCAGCCTGCATATGGGCATCTCCAATGCGGCCAACAGCCGCCCGCACAAGGACCCCAACCCCACCGAGCCGACCCATCTGAACCCCGGTGGCCGGGCCACACGAGCCTGGATTCTCGTGAGCGAGGACGACTCGTTCGAACGCATCCTCGAAGCTGCCGTTCGTTTGGGCGGAACCGAGTTGTGGCGCGAGCACTTCTGGACCGAGTTCGGCGGTTGTAACGCGTCATTCGTCGACCCCTGGGGCAACCAGTTCATGCTCTGGCAACACCTGCCCGATGCCGAGACTGACGACGAGACCCATCAGGTCGTGGGCGAGTTCACGGTTCCCGACGGGTGGACGGTCGAGTAGTTCGGGGCTTGTTGGCGACAAAGGTTTGCTGAAAGCCGATTGGTTCGATGAGTCGTAGGCCCGTAAAACCTGTCGCCGTCAGCCACTCCGAGAATTGCTGGTGGGTGAAGGTGAATCCCTTTTCGGTGCTCGCCATCATCGTGGTTCCCATGATCACCGCGTGGGGGTTGGCCTTCCGCTCCATGTCGGGGAAGTAGTCGGCCAGCAGCAGGCGACCCTCCGGCTTCAACGCGTCGAATGCTCGTTGGATCAAGTGCTTCGCCCCGTCTTCACCCTCGGTCCGACATACATGTCCGAGAACCACGATGTCGTATGAGTCTGGTTCGATTTCGATGTCGTGAAAGTCGCCAGGGCGGAGCTCACACCGAGCCGCAACATTGTGCTCAGCCGTCTTACGTTCGGCCACATCGATCACGCCGGGAAGGTCATTGACGACCGCCGTTGCGCCCTCGTTTCCGGTGAGGATAGCGATGGACCACGGAGCGCCGCCGGCCCCCAAGTCAAGCACTCGCGGCGCGGTGAGCGCCGAGTATCGAATCTTCAGATCAGCTCGCATTGCACAGCGATACATCGTCGTGAAAGTGCCCTCAACCAGCGGGACATAGAACGCGACCGGATCGTCTTCAATCGGCGTCGACGGCCGGCCGTTGCGGATCGTTTCCGCGAGCCGGGTCCAATTCTCATGTGGTCCCGGTGCGACGGCGATGAGATCGGCCATCGTGGCTGGTCCGTCCGACACCAGATAACGCTTCGCAGTGTCGTTGAGTTCATAGATGTCGACAAATTGGTCCAGCAGACCTTGGGCGACAACACCGTCGAGAAGCGATCGCACATGATCGACCGGCGCATCCAGCGCCGCGCTGATGTCTTCCACCGGAGATGGACCGAGCCGTTGCAGCGTGTCGAACACATCGAGTTCGATTGCCGCGAGCAGGATGTAGTAACGACCGAGGCCTTCGATCGCGGCCCACACGGGCGCAGCCGGCGGCGGTTTGTAGTCCGTCCATGGGCGCCCCGCGTGAGCCATGGTGTGCGATTTCTTCAGCTCGGGGTATGGCGCATCTCTGGGCTCGAACACGCGATTACGGCTTCAGGATGATCTTGCCGAAGAAATCGCTCACCAACATTTTGTCCTGGGCCTGAGCGGCATCAGCCAGGGCAAACGCCGAGTCGATCACGACCTCGAAATCGCCCGTGCAGAACGTGTCCCACACCGGTCCGAACTCTTCGGGCCGATAGGGGTCCGATCCCAGGATCGAGATACCTGAGTGGAATAGGTAGCCGAGCGACGGGATCGTTGCTTCATCGCCCGACGAGTTACCGCAGTTCACGAGCCGTCCGCCCACCCCAATACCAAACAGGGACGCCCCGAAGAGCGCTGTGCCGACATGGTCGAACACCATGTTGACGCCTGCGCCTTGTGTCATTTCTCGAGCGAACCCAGTGACATCGTCAGTGCGGTTGTTCGATGCGTGGTCCGCGCCGATGGCAAGTGCTTGCTCGCACTTCGCATCGGTTCCCGCCGTCGCCAGCACAGTCGCGCCGGCGTTCTTCGCGAGCTGAATCGCCGCGGTCGAGACACCCGACCCGGCAGCATGGATCATCACCGTCTCACCGGCCTGGAGTTTGCCGACCTGGAAGATCGCGTGCGCGGCAGTGAGATAGCAGGTCGGGAACGTGGCCGCATGTTCGAACGGCATGCCGTCGGGGATGGCGTACACGTGCGACGCAGGCACGAGACACTTCTCGGCGTAGCCGCCATCGACGGTGCCTCCAATGATGCCGAGATCGCCGTAGAGGTCGCCGAGCCCGGCGAGCTTCGATGATTCGGCCACGCCCGCCAGCGAAGGATCGACCACGACACGATCGCCGATCGAAACCGAGGTGACATCTTCACCAAGCGCGGAGACGGTGCCCGCAACATCCATGCCCGCGATGTGGGGAAAGGTGAAGCCCGGCATCTGGAACCATCCGTTGCGCTGCACCACATCGAGACGGTTCAGCGAGGTTGCCGCCACGTCGACGATCACGTCAGTGGGGCCGGGCTCTGGATCAGCGATGTCGGTGTATTGCAGAACTTCTGGTCCGCCGGTCTCGGTGTAGAGCATGGCCTTCATGGGTGCCTCCGTCGGGCAGTTGGCGAGAGTCCGGGCGGGTCCCACCCAGGGTCGGCATGATTGATGTTGATTCCCGGCGCAACGACGGCATCAATTGCGTCGAGGAGATCCGCAGGCAAAGAGATATCCGCCGCGGCCAGCAGGTCTTCGAGCTGCTCCTCGGTACGGGGACCGATCAGAGCGGTGGTGACGCCCGGATGTTCGGTGACCCAGGCGAGCGCCATATGCGCAAGCGACAACCCGGCCTCAGCGGCAATCTTCGACAGAGCTTCTACCGCCGCCATTTTGATGAGGTTGCGGCCGTCAAAATGGTCGGGGTTCGTCGCAGCCCGGCTATCAGGTGGCGGTGGTGCGTCCCGTCGGTACTTACCGGTAAGCCACCCGCCTGAGAGCGGGCTCCACACCAACGTGCCCATCGCATAGCGCTGAGCCAGCGGGAGCACGTCACGTTCGATGCCTCGGCAAAGAATCGAATACGGCGGTTGCTCGGTATGCGGGGCAATCGCACCGTTTCGATCGGCAGCCCAGTGGGCCTCGACGAGGGAGTCGACCGGAAAAGTAGATGTTCCCCACGCACGGATCTTCCCAGCCCGAACGAGATCGCTCAGGGCCTCGACGGTTTCGCCGATCGCAACTCCGGGATCCGGACGGTGGACCTGGTAGAGGTCGATGTGATCGGTGTCCAGGCGGCGAAGACTGCCGTCGATCGCTTGCATGATCCAGCGACGGCTGTTTCCTTGCCGGTTCGGGTCGGACTGCTCGCCGACCGGGTGATGGAACTTGGTGCAGAGAACCACGTCGTCTCGTCGGGTACGAAGGGCGGCGCCAACGAGGCGCTCATTCTCCCCGTCGCCGTAGACATCAGCAGTGTCAACCAGGTTGATGCCTCGGTCGAGCGCGGTGTTGATGATTCGATCACATGCCTTGGGATCGGTGTTGCCCCAGGAACCGAGCACCATCGTGCCCAATCCAAACTTGCTGGCCTTGATGCCAGAACAACCGAGCAGGCGATAGTCCACGCGTTACTTCAACCCGCGAACGAACGGCTGGGCAAGCGCCGTCGGGGCTCGAACTCGGTGAGCAAAGATCGCCATGCCGATCAGGGTGACAAGGAACGGCAGAGACTGAAGCAGCTCGCTGTTCACTTCGTAGCCAAGCCCTTGAATCGAAAGGCGGAAAGAGAGCGCACCCGCAAAGATGACACAGCCCGCGATCGTGCCTCGAAGCGTCCATCCGCCAAAGATGACCGCCGCAATCGCGATGAACCCGCGTCCACCGACAATGGAATCCTCGAAGAGACCAACCTGCCCGAACACCAGGAACGCTCCACCGAGGCCGGAGGTAGCACCGGCGTAGTAGATGCTCTGGCGCCGACGCTTGTTCACGTCGATGCCCGACACATCGGCCGACTGCGGATTCTCGCCGACGGATCGCAATTCGAGCCCCCAACGGGTCCGAAAGACCAGCCACCACGTGAATACGATCAAGGGATACAGCGTGTAGAAGGGCCAGCGCTGGTCGAACAATGCCCGCCCCACAAGAGGAAGATCACTCAGAAGCGGGATGGCCCAGCGCTCGGCCAACTTTGTCGACGGCTCGAGCTCATTGTCGAGGAACCCGGCCAGTCCGAAGACCAAAATGTTGAGCGTGAGACCGACCACGAACTGGTCGGCTGTCAGTCGGTGGCTCATCTCTGCTTGCACGACCGCAACGATGAGCCCGCCGACCATGCCGAGAACGAGAGCAATCGCAACCGATTCGGTGATGTCGTAGCCAACGGCACTGGTGAACGCGCCGCTGAGCAACATGCCCTCGACGGAAATGTTGAGCGTGCCCGCCCGCTCGGCGACCCACTCGCCCGTCGCGGCGAAAGCGAGGAAGGCGGCGAAGAGCGCGCCGTTGATGTAGGTCGATTCGCTCGAGAGGATGTCGCCGATGGCCTGCAGAAATCCGGACATGCCTACACTCGATCCGTCGCGAGGGCTTCGGCCCGCTTGCGATCGCGGATGAACATCACCGCGGGCGGAATCAGGAGCGCGAGTACGAGAAGGCCTTGAATCACATCGGTGATACGGCCTTCAACTCCCGTCGCTCCAACGAAGCTCGATCCTGTGCGTAGACCCGCGAATACGAAGGCCACCGGGATCGCCACGAGGGCCTTCTCCCTCGCCACAAGCGCGACGAGTAGGCCGGTCCAGCCAATGTTGGTGGCGAAGCCCGGCACGAGCTGATAGTTGCCGAAGGCAAAGCCGCCGCCGGCGAGCATTGCCGCGCCGGCGAGACCAGCGAAGCCGCCGCTGAGCATGAGAGCACCGGCGCCGTATCGGGTCTGGGCAACACCCGAGCGCTGGGCAGCACGCGGGTTGCGCCCCAACATGCGGAGCTTGAAACCCCAGACGGTGCGGGAAAGCGCCAAGCTCACAATCACCGCAAGAATGACACCGATCAATACCGCGAACGGCACCTCGTTTCCGAAGATCTCCGGTCGAGGAAGTCGATTGTTCTTGGCGAGCTGGGTGCTGACTTGGTTCCGGTTGCCGCGATCCGCGAGCGGGGCGAGAAGGATCCAGGTCTTGCTCAGCCCGTAGGCCACGACCTGGCCGCCGACCGAGACGAGGAGCAGGGTGGACAACACCTCGGGGACACCGCGCCAGTACTTGAGTAGCGCGGCGACACCAGCCCAGAGAGCGCCACCAATCGCACCGAAGATGAGAATGAACACGACGTTTATGGGGCCCGGACCGCCGATGAGGAAGCCGAAGTAGGTCGCAAACGCGGCGCCGACGAAGAGCTGGCCTTCCTGTCCAATGTTGATGAGGCCGGCCTTCGACGAAATGATCGTCCCGATCGCGACAAGAAGCATCGGAGCTGCAGTACCCAGTGTCTCGCCCCAGCGGCCTGGCCGTCGGAGGCTGCCATCGAGCAGTGCGCTTACAACCGGGCGCCAATCGCCACCCGTCGCCTCGACCAAAATGGCCGAGAGCACGAGCGCGCCGATGACACTTAACGTGTAGAAGAGCAACCATTCTCCGACGCGGGATCGTTGGTTCAGCGACCCGGCCGTCATGCGACCACACCACCCATCAGGAGGCCAAGGGTTTCGAGATCGGCGTCGGAGCGTGGCATTTCGCCAACCACGCGACCGGAGTGCATCACGACGATGCGATGCGAGAGGTCGAGGATTTCTTCGAGTTCGCTCGAGATGAGCAGGACGGCTACACCTGCCGCGGCCGCGGCTCCGATGCGTTGACTCATGTATTCGATCGCGCCGACGTCGAGGCCGCGCGTCGGCTGAGCGGCGACGAGCACCTTCGGGGATTGTGACAGTTCTCGAGCGAGTACCACTCGTTGCTGGTTGCCGCCCGACAGCGACCACATCGGCGCGTCGGGGCCGCTGCACTGGATGTCGAACTCGTCGATCATCGATTCGGCGAGGTCTTTCAGCGCGGAGCCGTCGATCATGCCGCGCCGAGAGACGCTCGATTGGTCAACCAGCACGAGGTTCTCGGCGAGCGTCATGTCCAGAACAATGCCGCTGTCATGGCGGTCTTCGGGAATGACCCCGATCCCCGCCCTGGCCATTGCTCCCGACTTGCCGTCGGGCACCCGGGTGCCGTCAAGAAGCACCGAGCCGGAGTGAAGCGACAGCAGACTCGACAAGAGATCGCCGAGTTCACGCTGTCCGTTTCCTTCAACGCCGGCAACACCGACGATCTCGCCCGCCCGAAGGTCGAGAGAAAAGTCGTTCAGCAACGTGACACCCCCGAGGCCTTTGGCCGTGGCGTTCTGAATCTGCAGCACCGGAGGTTCGTCGCTCGCGACGCTTGACGAGGTGTGCTCGGAAATATCCGCGGCATCAAGTACGCCGAGGGCCGCCCGTTCAGAGCGAAGAGAAACCTCGCGCCCAACCATGCCGCGAGCGAGGGTGGGCGCATCGGCAGAGCCAGCATCGAGATGGTCGACCACCCGGCCGTGACGCATAATCGTGATCTCGTCGGTGGCGTGGAGAACCTCGTCGAGCTTGTGGCTCACGAGAACGACCGCTCGGTCTTCGGCGGCAACGACCTGGCGCAGCGAGGCAAACAGTTGGACCGACTCTTCGGGCGTGAGCACCGATGTGGGCTCATCGAAGATCACGATGTTGGGATCGCGCCGCAAACACTTGATGATCTCCACCCGCTGGCGTAGCCCGGCAGTGAGGTCACCCACTCGCGCGTCGGGCTCAATCGCCAGCCCGTAGCGATCAGCGACATCGCCGATGCGATTCCGAACCGCAGCTGGGTCAAGCTTTCCGGATTCACCCAGCGCGACGTTCTCCCAGACCGTCAGCGGCTCGACGAGGCTGAAGTGCTGGTGCACCATGCCGATGCCGATCGATGCCGCAGCCTGAGGACTTCGAATCTGGCGGACCGTGCCATCAACTTCGATCGAGCCCTGGTCCGGCAGGACAAGACCGATCAACATCTTCATCAGCGTGGACTTGCCGGCACCGTTCTCGCCGAGAATCCCGTGGATTCGGCCGCGCTGAATCGCAAGATCCACGCCGTCACACGCGGTGACGGCCCCGAAGGTTTTCGTGATGTTGCGAAAGACGACGGCCGGAACGGGCTCCGAAGAGCCCGCCCCAGCTTTGTCCAATGAACCAGAGGACATCAGCCGCCGTATGCAGCGCCTGAGATTGCCCCGAGCTCGCCATACAGCGCTTCGTCGAAGGAAGCGATCAGACCAAATGCTCCATCGACCACCGCTTGAGCGTCAGCCGAGGCATCACACAGCACGGCGCCGTTGAGGCCGGGTTCCGTGGGGAACTGGTAGGTCGACCCTTCGGCCAGGTCCCCATCGATGATCAGGCGGAGAGCCTGCGAGGCATAGGTGCCACCGTCAAACACGACACCACCGGTCCAGGCGATGTCGCGATCACAGATATCGGCAGGGCCAGCAGCGAAGACCGCCATACCTTCGTCAGCGCCGAGCTGTCCAACGGGATCAAGGGCGCCACCAAGGTAGGCGTAGGCAAGCGTGGCACCGTTGGCCTGAGCGTTGGTCAGCGCAGCCGTTGCGTTCGCGGCGTTGTCGAAGTCGAACTCGAAGTCACCGGTACCGACGTATTCCATCGTGAAGCTCGCGTCTACCGACTGCAGACCGAAGACCGTCGCGTTGTAGGCCTCCTGCTCGAAGTTGATGTCACAGCAGCCGAGGAAGACCGAACTGGTGCTGCCTTGCTCCTGGAGCACGGCACCCATTGCGACGCCGGCCGAGTAGTGAATGGCGGCACCCCAATCGGTTGCTTGGGCGAGTCCGGGCAGCTCTGAGAAGCCAGCACCACAGTTGCAGTACCAGAAGATGTCGGGGAACTCTTCGGTGAGGTCGGCCAGCGGCTCAGCGATTTCGCTGGCACCGACCATCAAGATGTCGACACCTTGCTGCGCGAGGTCGGAGATCGATTGCGCGGCCTCAGCCGGACCGATGTTGTCGCTCACGATCGGCGGCGCGAAGTTGTTGTCCGCAGAGAATGTCTCGGCGAAGTTCACCAGCGACTGGTAGTAGCCGTTGTCATCGCGAGGACCAGCGGCGGCAACACCAATGGTGACGGTGCCGTCGCCATTGGAGTCGAAGGCTGCAACCAGCGCATCAACCTCGACTGGCTCGTCGGCTGGTTCGTCGACTGGCTCGTCGACTGGCTCGTCGACTGGCTCGTCGGCTGGTTCGTCGGCTGGTACATCGGTCGTGGCCTCATCGTCGTCGCCGCACGCGGCGGCGACCATGGTGAGCGCCAGCAGTACCGCCAGCAGTTTCATCAGTTTCTTGGACATCAGATTTCCCCTCCACACGGCGGTGCCGTGATGATTGTGTTTACGTAGTGCTCGATCAGGTGAATTCAGTCCGTGGCTCTCTTGTAGCGCTTTGCAAGCCAGCGATTGAACTGCACATGACTTTCCTCTTGCCACGAGTAGCGACCCCGAGGGGCGTACCTGGAGCGAAGACCTTTTTGAACCTTTTTCGTTGCGTCCTGATCCTGATCGACAAAGACCTGAACACCAGCGTCAGAGAGCGTGAGTTTTGCTTCGAAGAGCGGATCCTCAAGCGCTGACGGATGGAAGATGTAGCCGATCTCGACATCGATCGTCTCGGGACCGGTCGGGCGGATCAGGAAGAAGAAGCACTGATCCGGGGAGGTTCCCAAACAGAGGACTGGCGGGATCAACGCGAACGTCGACCGCATCCGATCTTCCTCGGTGAGTCTCGGGAAGACATCCATGATCACACGATGGGTGGCGTTGAATCCGGCGTCGATATGGGTATACCCGGCGGTTCGGAAGATGACGTTGGAGTCGTCGTCCCATGGCACCGGAAAGCCCGACATGCCAGAGGGACAGAAGTCTTGGACGAACTGATGCAGACGGTTGGCGTGGTAGCCGTCGTTGAAGTTCTCGAACATCACCTTCCAATTCCACGGAAGGTTCTCAAGGGTGAAGGTGCCAGGGCACACGGCGTCACCAAGTTCGAAGTTCGCCAGATAGGGCGTGTAACGCTCGAGGGTTGGAGCGAGCGGCGCCGCGTGAAGATCGAAGTTGACGAAAATGAAGCCTTGCCACTCTTCAACTGCGAGCGGCGGTAGGCCGAAGTCGGCCTTGTCGAATGCTTCGGTGCGTTCCATCGCCGGAGCGCCGAGCAGCCGGCCGTCCTGGCCGTAGGTCCAGTGGTGATACGGGCACTTGAAGGTGGAGGAGTTGCCCTCGCCTTCACACACCTGCATTGCCCGGTGCTGGCAGATGGCGGACATCGCCCGCACCGCGCCGGTCTTGTCGCGCACCACGATGATCGGCTCATCCATGATGTCGACAGTGAACCAGTCGCCCTCGCTGGGAATACGTTCGCGGCGACCAACGGCCAGCCACTCGCGCATAAACAACGCTTCCTTCTCAACCTCGAGCACCTCGGGGGAGACGTACAGCTCCGGGTGGAGCGTCGTTGCGTGGGCAACGTCGAGCACCGACTCTTCAAGGCTCGACAGTAGTTCGTCGTTGAGCTTGCTCATTGGGTCAACACCTCGTCTCGCAGAACGAACTTTCTAATCTTGCCAACGCTGGTACGGGGAAGTTCGTCAAGGAGGGTGACATCACGTGGCCGTTTGGCCTTCCCGAGCCGTTCTTCGCACCATTGCAAGAGTTCCGCTGTAGTCGGTGGATTGTCGGCCTCCGCGGCAACGACGTAGGCGACCGGCACCTCGTCGCGCACCGGGTCAGGGGCACCAACTACCGACGCTTCAAGGACCTTGGGGTGTGAGGTGAGGACGGCCTCGACCTCGACCGTCGACACGTTTTCGCCAGCGACCTTCAGCACGTCGGAGCGGCGACCGTCGAAGAAGAAGCGGCCCTGCGAGTCGACCGACGCTCGGTCACCAGTGAGGAACCAGCCATCGCGAAAGCTCGCGGCGGTGGTCTTCGGGTCGTCGAGGTAGCCCGCGAAGAGCGAAGTTCCAGGGGTGCCGCCGACCACGATCTCGCCGACTTCACCCGCGGCTGTCGGCCCGCCGTCGGTGTCGTGAACTTCGACGACACAACCGGAGGTGACGTACCCCATCGCGTCGGGGCGAGGCGCCGCGGCATCATCGGTGAGCACGGCCGGAATTGTTTCGGTCATGCCGTAGAGCTGGCGGGGCTGACATCCAAGCCATTCGGTGAGGGTCTCGAACTGGTCATCGGCGATGTTCTGCGCAAACCAACAGTGCCGGAGGGCAACGCCGTCAGTCTTCTCACCTCGGGCCAGGATCATTCGCAGCGGCGCCGCAAAGAGGCTGGCGCACGTAGCGCGATGCCGTGCTGCCTGGGCGAGGAAACTGCTCGCCGAGAAGGTGTGCATGAGAGCAACCGATGCCCCGACCCAGACGGCCGAAGCGAACGAGTAGTACTGCGCGTTCGCATGAAAGAGTGGAAGGACCACGATGTGGCGATCGGTGTTGGTGAGGGACGCGGCCTCGGCCATAACCTTCCCGGCGAACGCGTAATTCGCCTGGGTGATCTCGACGCCCTTTGGTCGTCCGGTGGTGCCGCTGGTGAACATCACGGCGGCCCGGTCGAGCGGCGATGGGGTTGGCCAGCGGTCGAACCCCTCATCGGGAAATGGAGCGAACGTGGCATCGGCTTCGTCAATTGCCACTGCGGTCATTGATGTGGGAACCGCGCCGAGATATTCGTCGGCTCGAGACGCGGCGTAGAAGCCGACACTGGGATTCGTTCGTGCAACCTGGTCGGCAAACTCCGGCGTGCGGCCCATGGGGTCACCCGGAACGATCGAGGCGCCCAAACAAACCGACGCGATCCACACGGCGACAAAAGTGGGGCTGTTCGCGAGAGCGAGATGGATCGCTCCCCCCGGCCCGATGCCGTTGGCGTCCAAGAAGGCCGCAACTCGCTGTACCTGCTGATCGAACTCTACATAGGTCCAGGTGGTGACGCGCTCGTCCGGTGCTTCGAAGATCAGAAACGTCGCGTCGGGGTCACTCGCTACGGACTTCGCCCATACCTCAGCGAACGTCGTCGGAGAGTCCCCGTTGGCCATCGTTACTCCGGTGCCCCGTAGCCGCCGCCACCGGGCAGATCGAGACGGACAATATCTTCGCCGGTCAACGAGATTCGTGCTTGGGTTTCTACCGGTTCACCGTTGACGCTGAAGCCACCGGAGGCGCCAGCTTCCCCACCGAAGATTCCCTCGGGCGGATGAGACAGTCGGCTTGTCACGGCGTTGAGCTGCCACGGCTTCTCAGTGTCGACAGAGAACGCGATGGTCTGTCCGAGACCACCGGTCTGTCTCCCGGCCCCTCCCGAGTTCGCCCGAAGCGACTTCTCGTGGAAGCGGATCGGGGCTGAAGCCTCGACGACTTCAACCGGGACTGCCGACACACCGGTTGGGTATGAGCACGCGTTCAGCCCGGGCTTCGTTGCTCGGGCACCAACACCACCCGCGTAGGTGAACATGGCGGTGATGAAGGGTGCACCATCGTCGTAGTTGCCGTTGACTTGCATCGTCCAAACCGCGCCCGAACCCTCGGCCATCGCCTCGGCGGGCTTGATCTGGGCCAAAGCCTTGAGCAGCGCATTGGGCAAGAACATGCCAACGACGTGGCGAGCGGTGCCGGGTTGCGGCGAGACCGCATTCACGATCGAACCTACGGGCGCCACCACATTGATCGGAGCGAGGCTGCCGTGGTTGTTCGGAATATCGGGATTGATACACGACCGCACGGTGAAGGTTGTGTAGGCGTGGGTGTAGTTCTTGACCACGTTGATGCCCCAGGGACTGGCCTCTGAGGTGCCCTCGTAGTCGACCGTGATCTCACCCTTGTCGCTATCGACCTGCACGGAGCAGACGATGTCGATAAGGCTGCCGTCGGCGAGGTCAAGCACCGCGCTCGCGTCGTAGCGGCCGGCCGGGAGGCTGCGGAAGCTGGCCCTCGTTGCCGCTTCAGAACGATTGATGATCTCGTCGGAGAGGTCCTCGATGTCGTCGAGATCGAACGAGTCGCACAAGGTCGTCAAGCGTTGCGCGCCGACCTGCCCGGACGCCATCTGCGCGTGGAGGTCGCCCGCCATGTGGTCGGGCTGGCGGACGTTGGAGAGGATGAACCGCCAGACGTCATCGTTGCGCTCACCGCTTTTCATGAGTTTGCAGATCGGAATCCACAGACCCTCTTCGAATACGTCGCGGCCACCGGCTCCGATGCCATAACCACCCACGTCGGTGTGATGGATCGTGGAGCCGAAGAACGCGATGGGCTTACCGTTGCGCCAGGCCGGAACCAGCACGGTGACATCGAGGAGCTGGCCAGCAGTCTTGTAAGGATCATTGGTGATCAGCACGTCGCCGGGCTCGAGGCTCTCGACCGGGTATTCCTTCAGCATCTCGGCGGCGCCGATGGCGAGCGAGTTGATGTGGCCCGGCGTGCCGGTAACCGCTTGGGCGACCATACGACCGCGCCGGTCGAAGACGGCGTTGGCGAGGTCGCCGGCCTCTCGCACGATTGGAGAGAACGCGGCGCGCTGAAGGGCACGCGCTTGTTCATTGACCGTGGAGATGAGCGATTGCCAGAGAATCTCAAGCTCGACCGGATCAAAGTCTGGAGTGATGGGTTCGGCGACGGTCATGAGGTCCTCCTCGTGGCGATGAGTGATCCATCGGTCGCAACCTCGACGTCCCAGCCGGGGCGAATGACCGACGTGGTCTCGCGTTCCTCGACGATTGCGGGTCCGGGGAAGATGGCCCCAGCACCAAGATCTGAACGCCGATAAACGGGGGTGTCCACGGCGGCTTGACCGCGGCCGAAGACAACCGGGCGATATTTCGCCGGTTCGGGTGACCCGGTAGCGGCCGCCAGGGTGGTGTCTGGTTCAACCACAGATGTGGTCGCCGAAGCAGCAAGGCGCCAGGTGACCACTTCGATCGCGACGTCAGGGATCGCCATCCCGTAGATGCGCTGATATTCCGTTTCGAAGGCGCTGCTGATCTCGTCGGCGGTCGACGGCCAAGCCGCGCCTTCACCGACCCAAACCGTGATCTCGTTGCCTTGTCCCGCGTATCGAGCATCGACGCCGTATCGGAAGACGACGGCGTCCTCCGGGACGCCCGCGGCCAGGAGCACACGTCGCCCTTCGTTCCGGAGTTCGTCGAGCATCGCGTCGCGTTCGATCGGATCGACGGTGTCGATGAGGCGAGGAAGCGATCGGGCCAGGTCGATGCGGACAGGCGAGACGAGGGTGCCAAACGCAGACAGCACACTCGCATTCACCGGGAAGATCACGCGATCGGACTCGAGTAGATCGGCGACGCCACACGCGTGGACTGGCCCGGCGCCACCAAACGCGATCAGAGGAACGCCGCGAAGGTCGACGCCCATTTCAACGCCATGCATTCGGGCGGCCGCAGCCATGTTCTGATTCACGACCTCGTGAACGCCCGCCGCGGTGTCGATCGTGCTGAGTCCGAGACCCTCGGCCACGGTCGCCGCGGCCGCTTCGGCCAGGGAGGCATCGAGCGGCATGTCGCCGCCGAGGAATCCAGCTGGGTCGAGCAAACCCAACAAAACGTCGATGTCGGTAACCGCCGGGATCGTGCCGCCATTTCCATAACTGGCGGGACCGGGATCGGCGCCCGCCGAATCCGGACCGACCTTCAAAAGGCCAAACTGATCGACTCGAGCCAAGCTGCCGCCGCCGGCACCGATCTCGACCAAGTCGACCGACGGGACTGACACGGGAAATCCGGAGCCCTTCTTGAAGCGATACGCCCGGGCAACCTCGAAGGTATTCGTCAGCTCAGGTTCACCGTTTTGGATCAAACACGCCTTGGCGGTTGTTCCACCCATGTCGAAGCACAGCAAGCGGTCGATACCGAGTCGGTTCGCGAACCAGGTGCCCGCGAGTGCGCCCGCGGCGGGGCCCGACTCCACGAGACGGATCGGGCCAACTGCGGCATCATCGGCCGACACCACTCCGCCATTGGACAACATCATGAGCACGGACCCACCGAAGCCCTCAGCGGCTAGCCACTTCTGGAGTTCGTCGAGGTACGGACCGATGACCGGCATGGTCGATGCGTTGCACGCCGTGGTGACCATGCGCGGGTACTCGCGAATCTGGGGCGAAATCTCTGAGGAGATGCAGACCGGAACACCCAACGCGGCTCGGAGGTGATCCGCCACAATTCGTTCGTTGGTCCCGTTTACATACGAGTTGATGAGGCAGATCGCGACCGATTCGACGTCGGCCTCACGGAGTTGTTCAGCGAGCGCATCGAGGTCGGCAATCGAGGGCTCAGTCAACACGACGCCCGCGGCGGTAATCCGCTCGTTGACCTCAAAGGTGAGCTCACGCGGGATAGGAGGCGCGGGGAACTCAATCTGAAGGTCGTACATGTCGTAGCGATGTTCGTCGCGAATGAGGAGGGTGTCGCCGAACCCCTTCGTCGCGACCAGACCAGCGCGACCGGTCTTGCCTTCGATGAGGGCGTTGGTGATCAGGGTTGTGGCGTGCACGATCGGCGCAGTGATCTCGCCCGGCGACACACCCGCCTTCGCCAAGAGTTGGGTGAGACCCTGCCGCACCGCGTCGAGCGGGGCATGGGGGGTGGTGAGGGTTTTGTCGACAACAACACGACCCGTCGATGCATCGACCAGGACGACATCGGTGAATGTGCCCCCGATGTCGACGGCCAGTCGCCAATCCGCTTCGCTCATTTCAGTTCTCCCTTAGATCATCACGAGGCGGCGAGAACACGTCGAGGATCCAGCACTCGTCGTATTCATCGTCACCAATAAAGAGGCTGTCGCCATGCCAGATACCGCGGGGAGCGAGATACGCCTCATTGGGGCCGATCACGCTGCGATCGGTCCAACTCTCCTCACCGATACGGAAATCGAGTTTGCCTCGGGCGATGATGCCGAGCTGCTCGTGGTCGTCATGCTTGTGCAGAAACGAACCGGTTGAGCCCCCCGCGATTCGCCAAAAACACAGCTGGAGATGCTCGCCCGTGATGACCCGACGACGAAACCCGGGGCGCTCGGTTTCGACGAACGCATCGTCGTCCAGGAAGTGGCAGTACTGGTCGGAAAGGTTCATTCCGGGTTCCCAACGAGGGTGGCAAACCGTCGCACGTCAGCATCGAGATCGAGCGGGCGGACGATCGCATGATTCTCTTCTTCGCCCCAGTGTTCGGGCGGTACGAGCCACATCACCTCAAACTCAAGACCGTCGGGGTCAAGACAATAGAGGCTCTTGTTGACGCCGTGATCAGACTGACCCTTGAGGGCGCCGGCCGCTTCGAGCCGGGTGCGCATCTCGACGAGTTCTTCGAGCGTCTCGACTTGCCAGGCAAGGTGGTACATACCAACGGTGCGCTCGCCCGCTTCCGATGGCCCTGCGTTGTCGCCAATGGAAAAGAATGCGATGTCGTGGTGGTTCTGCGATGCCGGCGCCCGCATGAACACATATGGCCCCGGACCGTCAACGACGGTGATGAAGCCCAAGAGATCTTCGTAAAACTGCCGGTGTTTTGCGGCATCGCGGACATAGAGCACCGCGTGGTTCATCCCTGAAATGGTCACGGTCACCTCCGATGGACTGACAGTCAGACCATAGCACTGGTCTCGAGGCTCGCCAAACACTACGCTGCGACCGTGACCAGTTCGCCCAACACCCTTGGCCCTGAGGATCTTGCCCGGTCCTACCTTGCATCGTTTTCGACCCGCAAGCCAGAAGATATTGCCGCCCACGTTGACGCAGACTTTATCAACGAACACACCGCAGCACTTGGTTCGGGCTGTGTCGGAAGGGAGGCGTACGTTGAGCGGCTTCCAGGATTTCTGGCCGACATGGCTGAGCTTCACTACGAAGTCGAAGACCTCGTCACCGTCGACTCAACCGTGGCTGCCTTCTACACGATGACAGCGAAGTGGCAAGGCGACACGCCGATCCGTGTTCGAGGCGTGCAACGGCTGGTAGTGCACAACCACTTGATCATTCATCGAACCGACTATTGGGACAGCAAGGTGTTTCTCGACCAGGTCGAAGCCTGGAACGCGACGAGGTCATAGCCGCGCCGCCGCGGCTTACTCGAGATCGTCGACCATCGAGTGCTCCACCTGGTCAAGGTGATTTTCAGTGACCGATCGCACGATGCTCGCATCACATGACGCGAACGCTTCGGCGATCGCGCTGTGCGCCGATGAGGAGTCGGCAATAATCTGCGCCACCTCCGACCGATTTCTCTCCGCACCGAGCAGTTCGTCGAACTCGCCCGAACGAAACAGCTCGTCGAGCACCTTGCCGTAAAGCTCGATCAGTAGTGGGTTGCCACAACTCTGCGCGATGGTGGTGTGAAACTCTCGATCCAGCCGCCGGAAGTCGGCAATGTCGAGCGAATCATTGAAGGAAGCGGCGAGCATCGCTATGCGGCTGCGGGCGGCATCGTCGGCTCGCTCCGCCGCCATCTCGAAGATCGGCAGCTCGAGGACCCGTCGTGTCTCGAAGAGCTCAGCGACGAACGTCTTTCTGTTCGCACCACGTTCGACGACGACGGTGGGAAGGTGCTCTGCCACGTAGGACCGATTGCCGCGTCGCTCGACAACACCCATCGAGAGCAGTCCTTGCAGCGCCTCACGTATTGACGTGCGGGCAACTTGGAAGAGCTGACTAAGCTCACGCTCAGAGGGCATGGCCGAGCCAGGACCGAGCTCGCCAGTTGTTATCCGCTTCAACAACTGAGCGCGAATCTGCGAACTTACTGTGTCGCGAGAGATCGGTTCGAATGGCTCCTGGTCTGACATATCAGGTCCTTATCGTGCTGTTACCACTCTAGTTGGTTTGTTGGTCCGACCATTGGTCCAAGCAAGCCATCACGTTTGCACACAGAGCCCGAGCCCCCACCCGCGCTATGGTCTGACCAACTGACCAACGCCATGGTTTGGCGAAACGGAGAGGCACTTCAATGAACGAGTCGACCTACTCAATGCATCCTAAAGAGCCGCGCTGGACCCACATCGCGCTGCGAGTCGCTGATATCGACGCAACCATCGCGTGGTTCACAGAGTTCACACCCCTCTCCTTGATCGATCGCCGCGAAGACGAAGTCGGCTACGGCGCCTGGCTCGGCATGGAGGGTGAGACAAACAATCCATTCATCCTCGTTCTCGCTCAGTTCTTCGAGGGCAAAGATCCGTTCGCGGGCGCCCCTCTTGCCACACTCGCTCCGTTTGCCCACCTCGGTATCGAGCTGCCGAACAAGGAAGACGTCGACAAGATCGCGACAAGGGCCGAAGCGGCCGGGTGCTTGGGCATGGCGCCCACGATGATGCCGTCGCCGATCGGCTACATCTGCATGTTGCGCGACCCTGATGGCAACACGGTTGAGTTCTCCTGGGACCAGGGCGTGTTCGCCACGCTCGCCGAACGCTGGAACGCCTCCTAGCGCAGAAGCGGGAGCACCGCCGAGCCCATCAGATCGATGACATCGGCCACGACATCGTGGGGAAGTCCGCCGGCATCCACGAGAAACATCTGGCGATCAAGATCCAGCAACTCCGTGATCTCCGCGATCCGCTCGGCTACCTGAGCCGGGCTACCGCAGACGACGGGGCCCTCGAGGAGCGAGTCGAATTCCATCGGACGGCCAAAGCTCAGCCGGGTGGACTTCGCGAAATCGACATAGTGATCGAAACGCGGGCGGAACTGCGCTCGGGCCTCCTGAGAGGTTCGAGCGACATGGAGATAGGTCGGGAACCCCACCCGCGCCGGCTTGCCCCAAACAACACACTGCTCTCGGTATCGCTGCACGATCTCGGCGTAGTCGACCGGCCACTTGAACAGGCTGGGCAAAAACAACGGCAGGCCGAGCTCCGCGGCCAGGTCAGCGGAGATCTGCGAAAGACCCCCTCCCACCCAGATCGCGTCCTCTGGGCGCTGGATCGGCCGAGGCTGTAGACGCACCCGATCGAGTGGCGCGCGATGTTCTCCCGACCAGCTGACCTCGTCCTCGGTGAGCAAACGAAGCACGAGACGCAAATGCTCTTCAAAGCGCGGCCGCACTTCATCGAAGTCGGCAAACCCGAACGCCTGCGCTGTCGCCCGAGAGACACCACGAGCAAATGTCGCTTCCGCTCGGCCATCGGTGAGGACATCGAGCACCGCCAGCTCCTCAGCAGTGCGCACGGGGTCATGATTCGCGAGGAGGGTGACCGTCGTGCCCAGTCGAATCGTTGAGGTTGTCGCCGCCGCGTAGGAAAGCAGTAGCAGCGGCGCGGGAAGGATGTAGTCGCTGAAATGATGTTCGCCGACACCAAACGAGTCGAAGCCTGCCTGCTCGGCAAGTGAGGCCTGGCGGGCAACGCGCTGCAGACGCTCGCTCTGCGACACAACCTCGTTGGTGATTGGATCGGTGAGGTGGTCGCAGAGGCTATAGATGCCCAACTCGACCCCTGTCATGTTGGGGAACCTAGCGGAACCGCAAGTCCGACCGTGCACGGTGACTCACTTCGAAATTGCGCTACGGTCCGTTGGTCTGACCATTGTGTAGGAGGAAGCGCCGTGACGACGTTTGTCGAACGTGAGGCACTGAAAGGGTGCTGGTATCCCGTCGCTCGTTCAAATTCGGTGACCGATGCCCCGCATGCGGTCCGTTTACTCGGCGAGGATCTCGTGATCTGGCGAGACCATCACGATGCGCTCGTTGTCGCGCCTGACCGGTGCCCGCACCGCGAAGCGCCACTTTCGATCGGCTCTGTCGAAGGCGGGGTCTTGACCTGCGCCTACCACGGCTGGGGGTTCGGCGCCGACGGCACCTGTGTTGCTGTTCCGTCATCGGGCCCCAACGCGACCATTCCCCCGACCGCTCATCTCTCGTGCCGGAAAGCCGAGGAGCGCTACGGGCTTATCTGGGTGTGCCCCGGCGAACCGACGATGTCGATTCCTGACATCGGCCAAGAGAACGATCCAGCGTTCCGTCGAATCAACACCCCCGTCGACGCCTGGGCAACATCAACACCCCGACTCGTCGACAACTTCATGGACTTCAGCCACTTCCCGTGGGTCCACATGGGGACATTCGGGGGCGCCCAAGACCCCTTTGTGCCCAAGATCGAACTCAGCCAACTGGACGATGTGTTTTTCGGCTACCAGTACGAGGTCGAAGCCGCGAACCCCGACGAAGCGATTGCGGTGAGCGGATCCGAAGAAGACACCGTGCATCGAGTGATGACAACCGGGTTCGCTCTGCCGTTCGCGGTTCGCAGCACCATTCGCTACGCCGATGGCCTCGAACACATCCTCTTGTTGTTGAGCACGCCGGTCGACGACGTGAACTCAATGTTCACCTTTGTGGTCTGGCGCAACGATGACCACAGCACCGACACCGAGGAAATCATCGCGTTCGATCTGGCCATCGGGGCGGAGGACAAGGTGATGCTCGAACAGGTCCCCGGCACACTCACTATGAGCCGCACCGGTGTGGTCAACGTCCAGTCGGATAAGCCATCAGTGGAATGGCGACGGCGTTTCGCTGAGTTCGTGGGGTTCACCGAATGAAGCTCGTTCGGGGAGCCATCGTCACGATGAATCCCCGTCGCGAGGTCATCGATGATGGAGCGGTGCTGATCGATGGGGCGACCATCACTGCGGTCGGCTCGTTTGCCGATCTCCGCGAGGCTCACCCCGATGCCACCGTGTTCGGAACGGCCACTGACCTCGTCGTACCGGGTTACATCAACGCGCACCAGCACCTGACCGGCGATCGGCTCATCCAGTCGGCCATTCCCGATAATTTGCCGCCGGGGGACTCAATCTTCAAGTGGTCGGTGCCAATCCACGCCGCGCATTCCGGCGATGACGACGAACTTGCCGCAACACTGACGCTGGCCGAATCGCTGACCAACGGCATCACGACAACGTTCGAGGCGGGCACGGTTGGGCATCCCGAACGGGTGGTGGCTGCGGCCAAACGAGTCGGCGCTCGCCTCACCATTGGCTCGTGGGGTTGGGACGTCGACTAGGGTCCCTTCGCCGCGCCGCCCGATGAGGTCATCGACCGTCAGCGCGACGCGCTGGCGCTGGCCGATGGTGGCCTCATCAGTGCATGGGTCACGTTGGTCGGTCACGACCTGATGTCCGATGAACTCTTCGTTCGAGCGTCGGAACTCGCGGTTGACCAGCAGGTCGGTCTCACCTTTCACATGTCGCCCAGCACCTCCGACACGATTGCGTATCGCGACCGGACGGGCCTGGCACCGCTCGCCCACCTCCACTCACTGGGCGCCCTCGGGCCCCATATCAAGATCGCTCATGGCGTGCACCTAGATGACAACGAAGTGCAGATCGTGTTGGAGAACGGCGCCGCGGTGATCGCTTGCCCATGGGCGTACCTTCGCCTCGGCCAAGGGACCACGCAGTCGTTTCGTCACCTCGACCTCTGGCAAGCCGGAGGGGGACTCGCGCTGGGCTGTGACTCCGAGAACGCAGGTGACATGGTCGACGGCATACGCACCGCCGCACTCTTCGCCGGATTGGCGAAAGATACAACGATGGACCCGACCGTGTTCCGAGCCCACGACGCGCTGGAGCTCCTCACCATCCGCGGCGCGGAAGCACTCGGCGCCGCCGCAACCATCGGTTCGATCGAGGTGGGCAAACAGGCCGATCTGGCCGTGCATGATCGAACCCAACTCGAATGGGTTCCGCGCAGCGACGACCCCGTGCTCCAACTGGTGTGGGGCAGCGACGGCCGTTCTGTGCGAGACGTCTACGTGGCGGGCCAGCCGGTTGTGTCTGACGGCGAACTCACCGCTCTCAACGTGGCGAACCTCGCGGCCGATGCGCAGGCAGCCGGACGGAGCCTGCGGGAGCGAGCGGGCCTACCGACCGAGTAGCCGGAGTACTTCCCCGGCCCCTTCGATCGTTTCTCGGAGACCGACATACATCGACTCGCGTTGCACCGCGGCAAGGTTGCAACTCACGCCGTCGAACCCGAGGTCCATGAGGGTGCGAAGTTGTTCCGCGCACTGCGACGGCGTCCCCACGATCGCAAACTGGCGGGCCAACTCGGCGTCGACCAGCCGCAGCATCTCCGGCGGATCGTAGCGGTCGAGGTCGAAGTACCAGCCTCTGGCGTCGGCCAGCGTTGCCACGATCTCACGGCGACGATGCGGGTCAACGGGCGGGCCGTGGTCTCCGAGAATGTCCAGGTAGTGGGCCGCGTATCGCTTCACACTTTCCACCGCGAGGTCCTCGTCTTCTGAAACACACAGCGTCACCCGAGGTAGCACTTCGATGCTGTCGACGTTGCGGCCGACTCTCGCGGCACCCTCGGCGAGCCAACCGCTATAGCGCGCCACGATCTCCGGGGTGAGGTGTCGAGCACCGACGAGCGCAACGTCGGCCACCTCGCCGGCGAGTTTCATCACCCCCGGGCTTCGAGTGCCAATCGCGATCGGCACCGGCTTTGCGGGCGGTCGCAACAAGCGAGCGTCGTGGAGTTCGACGGTGTCGCCATCGAGCGACTGTGACTCGCCGGACAGCAGTCCACGAATCGCGCCGATTGTTTCGCGAAGTGTGCTGATGGGCCGCGGGTAGTCGATTCCAAAATCTTCGAGCCCCGCACCCACGCCGATGCCACAGAACGCTCGGCCATCGGAAACTTCTTGCAGTGTCGCCAGCGCGGCAGCGTGCACGGCGGCATGACGGGTGTACGGGTTCGTAACCATCGAACCGATGTGGATGCGCTCGGTTCGAGCAGCGATCAACGCTTGCAGCTGATAGGTGTCGGGCCAAAGCGCAACGCAGGAAATTCCGAGCCGATCGAAGCCGACCTGTTCGACAAGACAACCAAGCTCGACCGCATCCCCGGGCGCCATGCCCGGAGTGATCTCGGCTTCAAAGGTCACAGGATCGGGTACTTCGACTTGTCCGGGAGGCCCGATCGAGCGGTGATTGCCTCACCCGAACGCTGCACCTCCGCCCACATCGCGTCCTCATCGACGGTCAGCATCCGGCCGTCTTCGACGACCTTGACCCCATCAACAATCACGGTGTGGACTCCGCGTCCATCGGCCGACCACACCAGCTGGTTCATCACATTGAGCAGCGGTCGCCACTCCGGACGGTCGGTGTCGTGGACGACAACGTCGGCCTTCTTGCCGACCTCAAGCGATCCGATCTGATCCGACATCTGCAGGAGTTCGGCCCCACCGAGTGTTGCCATCTCGTAGGCCTTCTCGGCCGGGAACATTTGTGGATCCTGTCGGCCATCTTTGAATAGCCCGGCTACCAGATATGTGGCGCGCATCAGGTCGGAGTAGTTCGATGCATTGTTGCCGTCGGTGCCAATGCCGAGATTGATTCCGGATTGGACCATCTCCGGCATCTTGCCCACCTGTGTGATGCCGTAGCTGACCTTCAGCGCCGTGGTCGGACAGTGGGCGACGTGCACGCCGGTCTCGGCCATGATCCGCACCTCATTGTCATCAACCTGCACGCAATGGGTGATGGCGACATCGGGGCCGAGAACGCCGATCTCTGCCAGATGCACCATGGGGCGCTGGCCGAACTCGTTCACGAACCCTTCCGGATCGAGCTTCGCCGGCGACATGTGGAAGCTCATCCCGACCTTGTGCTCGGTCGCCAACTCGCGAGCGGCGAGCCAGAGTGGATCCGAGGCGGTGGTGTGGCCGACGAGAAGTGACCAGGCGCTCACGAGCTTGCCCGAAGCCGCGGGGAAACGTTCGAGCTGGTTCTGGAGCCGGGCGATTGCCTGATCAGTGTCTTGTTTGTAGACGTCGGGTTCCGGCGGAAGGTCCCACACCCACTCGCCGACGCGGCCCCGGATCCCGACCTCCTCGAGACCGTCGACCACCTCATCAAGGAAGCGGATCGTTCCAGCCTCAAGGAATGTCGTCGTGCCGGACTTGAGCATCTCGACTGCCGCGAGCTGGCCCGAGAGTCGTTCCTCGGCCGCGGTGTGGACCGAGTAGAGCGGGCAGAGCCACATGAAGACGTTCTCTTCGAAGGGCGTGTCGTCGGGTACGTACCCGCGGGTGAGCGGCTCGCCGGTGACGTGGATGTGAGAGTTGATCATCCCCGGCGTGACCACGAACTGGTCTCCACCAACCGTTTCCTTGGCGGTGTAGTCCGCTTCTAGCTGACTCGTTTTCCCAACCGCGACGATCTCGCCGCCCCTGATGGCTACGGCTCCATCACGGATGATGTCGCGCGTCGCGTTCATCGTGACGACGTACCACCCCTTGACGAGTAGATCGATATTCTCGGCCACGAAGACTCCCTGCCAGTCTGTTTGTTGATGGTAAGACCATCAGTCCATATGGCATGGTCTATCCCATGGATCCTCGGACATCATGGGTTGCCGGCGAAACATTGGTCGGTGGCTGGATCTCGACCTCGAACTCGGCAACCACAGAGGTGATGGCTCGCGCCGGTTTCGACTACCTCTGTATCGACAACCAGCACGGACTCATCGGCTACCAAGACACCGCCTCCCTCCTCCAGGTCGCCGCCCTTGGATCTTCGCTGCCGCTCGTTCGGGTGCTCAGCAACAACTCCGGACAAATCGGCCGAGTACTCGATGCCGGAGCCCACGGGGTCATCGTGCCAATGGTCAACAGCGCGCCAGAGGCGCAAACGGCCGTAGCGGCTTGTCGTTATGCCCCCGGCGGAATCCGCAGCTTCGGCCCCAATGGCGTCGGCCTGCGCGACTCTGGCTACTACGCTGGCGCCAATCGTTCTGTCCTCTGCATTCCGATGATCGAGACGGTCGAGGCAATCGGTGCACTCGACGAGATCCTGGCGGTCTCAGGTGTCGATGCGATTTATGTCGGACCGGCCGATCTGTCGATCTCTCTCGGCCTCCCTCCGGGCAACAACGACGACGACCCGACGTTCATGGACGCGCTGAAGACGATCGTGGATGCATGTGGACGCCATGGCGTGGTCGCCGGTATTCATGCGACGCCCAACCTCGTCACACGTCGCAAAGAGATGGGGTTTCAGATGATCACAGCCGTGAGCGACCTCAGCGCACTACGTGCCGGCATCGCCGCGGCCCGGCATTCTCCAGATGATCAAGGATCACGGACCGGCTACTGAACCTGGCGACGCGCGGCTGCGGCGGGCTAAGACACTCACATGACGACCGATGACTATCGCGGCGACTTCGATCCGAACTTCACGCTCGAGCAACTGAGTCGCGCCACGCTGGCGCGACTCTGCCGCGAGTACATGATGATGGGGATGTACCACGACCGCGGGTTGATGATGCATGTCGTCGTCGCCGCGGGCCAGGACGCAACGATCGCTCAGGCCGACAGCGAGTGGATGGGGTCGAGCCCGATCTACGCCGCCCGCAACAAGAAGAACCTGGGCATGAGCGGCGATGCCGTCGGCACCGCGTTCAAGGCAATGCAGTTCGATGTCGGCGCGCCCCACCAATACCTCGACTTCCAGTTCGAGGTGATCGACCACGACCTCGGCTACTTCCATCTCCCCTACTGCGGCGCCCACGACTACCTCCGCCACATGACGGCCAACGACGAGACACTCGTCGTCAACATGTGTCACCACATGGAGGACCGCACGTTCGACGCGACCCTTGGTACGACGAACCCCCGCATGCGGGCGATCCCGATCCACCGGCCTCCGAAGGCCGACGAGTTCACCGGTGACCATTGCCGATGGGAAGTGCGCAATCTTCCCGAGGATGACGACAGCATCGGGGCCCGTTCCGCAGCGCCGAGCCTGGCCGTGGTTGCGGCTTCGCGCGCCGCACAGTTCGAGTTCCTACTCGGAGACTCGGGTGAGGACGGCGGCATGACGGACTATGCCGGCGACCTGAAACAAGACCTGCAGCTCGAAGACTTCGCCCACAACGTGCTCGTGCGTCAGGCCAAAGAGTTCTGCCTCGACGCTCACATCCTCATGCGCGCCGCGTACTGGTCGGTCGACGAGTTGATAAGCCCCGAAGTTCTCGACGATGCCGCACCCCAACAGCGCGCCGCTATTGCGCCCGTGCTGGTCGCTCGTCTCCGCGACGCCCTGAACATTCGCGGCGATGACATGGCCGCTATCGGCAAGATCCTGCAGGTCGACCCCGTACTGGTGAACGACTATGTCCGCTACGAGTTTGAGGTGATCGACAAAACCCATGGCCGGATCACGTTCGACGGATCCTCCGAGGGAATCGGCGACGACGTGTGCCGGAGCCCGCTGTCGTGGCTCGAAGATCCCGATGCTCCCGGCTTCGAACACATGGCGCAGGCGGTCAACCCGCGGGCCCAGGTTCGGTCGGTCGCAGACCTCATGTGGGAAATTGAGATTCAGGCCGATGCCGAACCGATCAAGCCACATTGGGGAGCCGACATGGTTGGCGCGTTCGGCACCGCCGAGTTCGATCTCACTATGCGCCCCGTCAACGTCTCCATCGGTGAGCGACCGGCGCGTACGATCACCGCGTGACGTCGCCCTCCGCCACCCAACGGGTTTCACCAAACACGTTGGGCAGCATCTACATGGTCATCGGGTCGCTCGGCTACGTCATCACCGACGCGCTCGTGCGGGCCGCATCGGAGGAGGGACTCGACGTGTATCAGGCGCTGTTTCTCCGAGGTCTCGCGATGGCCGCGATCTTCGCGGTGATCTGCACGAAACGAGACGAGCACGTCACCCGGCAGCAACTGCAGCGACCGCTCGTCGCACGGGTGCTGGCCGAAGTCGTTGCGTCGGCCTTCTTCTTTGCCGCCATCGTGCAGATCGACTTTGCCAACGCCCAGACGATCCAGTCGTTGGTGCCCTTCGTCGTCACCCTTGTCGCCGCGTCCTATCTTCGCGAACACGTCAGCGGCCGCCAATACATCGCCGTTGCCGCCGGGTTCATCGGCGTCGTCATCGTCGCCCGGCCGGCCACCGACGCGTTCTCGTTCTGGGCGCTGATGGCCGTGGCGAGCGCCGCCTTCCAGGTCGTGCGCGAATTCGCGACTCGACGAGTGCCAGCCGAGACCTCGGCGTTCGGTATCGCGCTGCTCACAGCTCTCGGGGTGTCGGCGCTCACCGGCATCATCTCGATCTTCACCGGGTGGGGCGACATCACTGTTCGGGGGCTGCTCTATCTCGGCGCCGCAGTGGTCTTTCTCGTCATTGGATATGTGTTCACCATCCAGACGGTTCGCGTCGGCGATCTGAGCGTGTCAGCCCCCTTCCGCTACACAACACTGCTCGGAGCGGTGCTCATCGGCGCGCTCTTCTTCGACGAGTCGCCCGACGCGACGACCGCCATCGGATGTGTGACCATCGTCGTCGCTGGCCTCTTCGCGATCCGACTCGAACGCCAGACATCGAGCGCCGCTCGCGCCGAGGCAAACGAGGCCACGACCTGGTCTTTCGCTCGGAAAACATCGTAATGGGCAACGGCCGGTTCTGAGTCGGGTCAGCCGGTGGCCAATTTTTCTGGCGTCTCGCCGATCCGCTTGTCAGCCTTGTGACGCGGCGAATCTCGGTGGCACCAAAAAGCGATGGCAATGGGTTGGATTGAACGTCGGCCACGAGATGTGACCTCGCAGATACTCGAGTACGCAGAGAGTGGTCGCCTGGTTGAAGGCCAGAACGCCAACAACGACAATCAGAAGGGCACGATCGGCCTTGTCGTCGTGGCCGCGCTCGTCCTTGGTGGCGGCTTGAGTCTCGCCGCCAACAGTGCGCGGGATGACGGCGGACAAACCGTCACGCTCGTGGCGATCATGTGTGCGCTGGGGTCGCTCGCAATCCTCGTGCCGGCAATCCGTTTGCTTCGAGTGACACCGGCCGGCAAGCCGGTGAAGATTCGTCCCGCCGCAGTTGTTCCGCCCGACCTGGTGCGCGAAGGCAACTGGATCTACCGAGATGGTGCCTGGCTACGAGTGCAACACGTCGGCCGGGACGGCGGAGGCCGCATCCATGCGCTCGTCAGCTCGGGCGAGGTCGTGGAGCTCTCCACCGCCACCACGATCGCGGGCGACGACTTCCGTCCCACCCAAGACCCGGTCGTCTCACTGCGCCATTAGTCGAGCGATCCGAGCGCATCGCTCGACGCCGCAATCGCGCTCTTGTAGATCCCCTTCGTCATCAGCGACGTGGCAACAGCACGCAGCGAGCCGTACACCTCGATCCGAGCCTCGTGGACCGCGCCGTTTGCCGGCTCTGCCGCGGAGGCCATCTCGACGAGATGGGCAGCAACCGCGAGGTCACCAGCTTCCACCAGGGCCAGAGCTCGCTGAGCGAGAGCAAAGGCGCCACCGGCAAGTGAGGCGACTTCGGCACCAAGGGCGGACCGTGGCGCGGGATGCAGCGACGACGGGTCGCCGTCCCACCAGCCGCCGTAAAGTCGATAGATGTTGCGCACCACGAACTCGGGTTCGTCATAACTCGGGGTGAGATACGGCACGTTCTGGAACCGCGAGGGCAGCTTCACTGAATGCAGGATCGTGTCGAGCGTGGCGCCCTGGTTCATCAGCGCAACGGTCTCCTCGACCAGGTACTCGAGCGCCGACGCCGATGTGTCGAGCACCGTGGCGATGCGTTCCTTGCCGCCAATGGGAAGGCCATGAGCAGGCAGGATCAACTCGGGCTCCTTGGCGATCATGGCGCGGAGGGCCGTCGCCCAATCACCCGCGAATCGCTGGACCTTCTGCGGATTTCCGGCATTAGGAAAGTGCCACATGACCAGATCGCCGGAGAAGATCGCCTCGCGGTCGGCGTCCCAGATCCAAGTGTGGTCGTCGGTTTCGCCAACAGCGTGATGCAGCTCAAATGTGGTGTCGCCGATCGTGGTGGTCATGCCCGACTCGTGGGTGATCGTCGGAGTGCCGACGTCTGCCGGCAGGAATTCTCCCGCTGCACCAACCACACCGGTGCTGGTGACGTTGCCACCAAACTGCCGAGCGTTGATCGCCATGTTCCAGCCGGTCGTTTCGCGATAACGAGCGAAACGTTCGTGCACAGCCTTATGGGCAATCACCTCAGGAGTGCGCTGCCCGTTGGCCGCCGCCTCCGCGATGATCGCGCCGCTGCCGCCCACATGGTCGATATGGCCGTGGGTGTAGACCATCGAGTGGACGTGGTCGGCTCGCCAACCACGGATCGCGCCGAGCGCCGCAACGCCGCCGCTGACATGGCTGGTGTCCATCAGCACCAGCCCGTCACCGGTATCGACCGTCCAGATGTGGGAGAACGCCTCAACGATCGACAGGTTCTCCGCGACCTCGGTGAGCTCCATCGTGACGCGGTTCGTCCGCTCGTTCATATCGCCTTCGTCGATGACACGAGACGACAACGCAATCAGATCAGCCACGGGTTTCTCCCAGCGCAAGGTATGGGCACGGTACCGTCCGGGCATGACTGCGTTGCAACCGCCCGATGGCGCCACCGTCCATGACGACGTCGAAGGGTGGACGATCGACGGCAAAAGCGACGACCCACAGATCCTGAGTGACGCCACACAGCTACTCGATCGCGAACTCCCCGATCCGCGATTCGTGGGCGACGACTATCTCCGCTGGGCGTACCGCGAGAACCCGCTCGGCCGGGCGTGGGAGCGTCACCAGCACGTCGAAGTCGACGGCTCGGTCCGTCTCGCCGCCCACTACGCCAACATGCCGCGGCGATTCCGCGGGCCAGTCGGCGAGCGAAGCGACGGCGCGTGGTCGCTCAACGCCGTGGTCCACTCTGACCATCAACGAGCCCGCCACTTCACGCGTATTGGCCTCGAGATCTACGAAGAAGCGACGGCCGAGGGGCGGTCATTCGTTGTTGGTGTAACCAACGAGCAGTCGACCGGGGCTGTGGTGAAGTACATGGGGTGGCGGCTCGCCGGTCCACTCCCCGTCCGCATCGTGCAGCCGCTCGGCCGGGGCCGTACACGTATGACTCATCGCGAGATCGATGCGAACTGGCTCGACGGCGAGGAGTTCACCGAGTTCGCCGCCACGGTCGACCGCCATGTCGTCGACGGATGGTCCACCGACTACAACGCCGATGTCCTTCGCTGGCGGCTCGCCTGCCCCGAGACCCGCTACTTCGTTCACCAAGCCGATGACCTCGCGATGATCACGACAACATCAAACCTCGGTCCGATACCTGCATGCGTCGTCCTGAAGTTGTTCCCCCTAACCACCGGCACCGCGCCCATCGACGCGACGCGAGCGATCCGCTCCGCGATGCGTTTCCATCGCGCCGCGTTCGCCGTCTACGCCGGCTTCAACGGCCGGGTGACTCTTCGCGGTGGGCGGCCGCCCCGACGCCTACAGCCGTCACCGCTCAACTTGATCATTCGCCACCTCGACCCCACCGTCGACCAAGACGCCATCACCCTCGACACCTTCGAATTCCTCGACATGGACGCCTACTAACCCCCCCTACGATCTCTGGCCCGTTTTGCGCCGCGGACGGCGCAAAACGGGCCAGAGATCGTAGGGGGGGTTAGACGTCGGCGCCGAAGCGCTCGGCGAGGTGGTCGACGGGGTTGCGGGAGATGACGCTGGGGGCTTGGTCGAGGAACTCTCGCCAGCGCCGGGCCATAGCGAACCACAGGCGTGGGTGACGGGCACTCGATCGCAACGGAAGGTAACCAAGCTCCCACATCATCACGACACCCCAGAAGCCAAGATCGCTCTGGACACCACCGGGCTGTAGCGAAGTGTGGATGCGCATCGCGCCGTGGAGGATGTGGACGATGCGGTCGCGGATTGCCTCGGCCAATACGGCTTCTGGCACCGTCGTGAGGCCGGAGGCTCCCTCGGGCAATTCGGCCGACCGGCCGACCGAACGAGTACGGAACGAGATCCACCAGTAGGGCGTGGCGTGATCCGACGGTACGTGAAAGACGAACGGTCGCGGGGCCAGACGTCGAGCGAATACCCGAGGCACCTCTCGCACCATGCGACCGAGATGCGCCTCAAAGGCCGACCAGTCGACGGCGACGCCGTCTTCCTCGGCGGTGCGGGCGTCGATCTTCGGCTGATGCTTCTCGGTCAGGGCGGCCAGGTGCACGTCGCGGTCGACGTACCAGTCGAACCCGTCGCGATCGAAGCCCAACTCGCTGTCCCACGAATCGCCGGGCGCCATTCGCATCACCTCGGTGCCGTCGATCCCACCACGGGCCGCAACGCCGTCAACCACGTCGGCGGGGGTAACCAGATGAGCATTGAGCAGCGCACTGTCGGGATGCAGGAATCCAACCATCGAGCCAAACGGGATCGCGTATTCCGGGTTGAGTCGCGCCATCACGTCGTGGAAGTCGTCGAGGTAGGTCTGGTTCGTGACCAGACTCAATTGGGCCGGATCGTCACTGTCGTAGAGCACCGGATAGCTCTGCGCGAATGAGTGGCTCTTGCACGCGAGCGTGGGGCGCCCAAAGTCCTTGACCAGCTGATCGAGTGCTCGACCACGGATCTTGCAATCGTTGATGTCGACCACCACATGGTCGTCTTCGGCGATCACGAAGGCCGTGTCGTCGAACCCGTACTGATACGACGCCACCCGCACGCCATCGCCGAGGTCGATCTCTCGCCCGTGGATAAGTTCGCGAGGCTTCTCGAAGCCCAGGCTCTCGACCTCGTCGGACATCACGTCGACACCGAATCGCGGAATCAAGATCTCCGCCGAACGGTCGAGCTTGCGCATCGACGGATAGTGAAAGTGATCGAAGTGGTGATGGGTGAGGTACACCCAGTCCGGTCGGAGCATCTCCTCAGTGGGTTCGGTGGACGGCGGAAAGTGCCACCACGAGCGCCAATAACAGGAACCGAACAGCCAAGGGTCGACGAGAATGGTGCCGGCCCGGGTCTCGACCCGCAGGCACGAGTGGCCAATCACCGTCACACGCATGGGCCGCAACCGTACGCCACAAGTACGATCACCCGGTGCGCTGGGGAATCACATTTCGACGAGCTGTTCTGCTGGGTTGGGAACGCGCCCGCACTTGCGCCAAACAACACCCGTTTGCCCTCGCTGTCCTGCTGGCCTTCGGCTTGGCCGTTGCCGTGCGCTGGCTGGTGCTCATTCGTTGGTACGGCGATGTTCCGCTAATCGAAGAGGGAACGATTAACGACAACCTCTACTACCACCTGAGCGCCAATCTTTTGGCCGACGGCCGCGGCTTCGCCAATCCCTTCGAATACCAGGTGAACGGGGTGCTCGTGCCCACGGCCGCCCACCCGCCCGGCTACACCGTATATCTCGCAATCTGGTCGTTTTTCACCGCCGATTCCGTCACCTGGCATCGCTTCGCCGGTGGTCTGCTTTCGGCGACCGCCGTCCTGCCCGTGGGCCTTACCCTGCGGCGTCTCTTCGATCTCCGCACCACGGCAATCGCGATGTTCGCCGTCGCCATTTATCCACCGCTCTGGATGAACGACGCGCTGATCCTGTCCGAGAGCATGTACATCCCGCTCGCGGGGTGGGCGCTCTACTTCGCCCATCAGGCCTACGAGGAGCCCTCGGTCAAACGAATTGTTCACCTCACCGTGATGTTGTCGTTCGGCGCGCTCACCCGCTCCGAACCGTTCCTCATGTTCTTCTTGCTGCTCGCTCCGATGGTGATGTTCCATCCCAAACTCGAGTGGCGAGACCGCATCAAACGCACCGCGATGGCGGCCGGTCTCGCCATGTTGATCCTGGCGCCGTGGGTGGGCCGCAACGTGACGATCTTCGACGAGCCCACCTATCTCGCGGTCGGCCCTGGTTATGTGCTCGAGCTCGGCAACTGCGACGACACCTACTCCGGCACCTTTATCGGTTACTGGAGCGCGAACTGCGACGACGGCACCACGTGGCCCAAGGGCGGCGACGAATCGGCGATCGCGGCCGCGAAGTACGCCAAGGCCACCGAGTACATCGGCGACAACTGGGAACAGTTTCCCAAGGTGGTGGCGGCCCGAGTTGGGCGCATCCTCGGCGTTTACCGGCCAGTCCAAGGCATCAATTTCGACACATTCTTCGAGCGACGGGTGCGCACCCATGTGACGGTCGGGCTTTGGGCCCACTACTTCGTGATGATCGGATCGCTCTACGGCATCACGGTGTGGTGTCGCCGCACGACTGTCCTGCCGATCGCGGCGGTCGCCGGCACGGCCATCTTCACCGCAGCGATCACGTTCGGGATCTCGCGCTACCGCATCGGCGCGGATCTCGTCTTCGTGATTCTGACCGCTGTCGCCCTGGGCCATCTGATCGACCGCTACGGTCCCCCAAAGCTCGGGGAAATGCCGCCCGCAGAAACCGTCGAGAAAGGCGCGCTGACATGACCGAATGGTTCCGTAATCTGCCCCGCTCCGTCTCGTTGATCATCAGCGTCGGACTCTTCGGCTGGCTGTTTCGCGTGTGGACGATCACGAACTATCGCCCCACCTGCAATACGGGCGCAACCGAGTGCTACACGATCGCCGGTGATGCCGCCTATCACCATGGCCAAGCCAACCTTTTGGCCGACACGGGTCGTTATCTAAATCCCAACGTGTTTCTGGCGAACGGCAGCCACGTCGATTCAGCCGGCGATCCACCTCTCTTCGCCGCCTATCTCGCGGCTTGGTCGAAGATCGGCGTCGACGCGGTGGACCAACACCGCATCGCCGCATCACTGTGGGGCCTCGTGCTCATCATCGTCATCGGCCTCTTCACGCGGCGCCTCGCGGGCAACGCCGCCGGTGTGATCGCCGCTGTGATCGCCGCTGTTCATCCGCTCATGTGGCTCAACGACATGATGCTGCTCTCGGAGGGTATGTACCAGCCGTTCATCGTCCTGATGTTCTGGGCGGGTTACGAATGGATCAAGGAACCCAGTCGCCGAAATGCGATTCTTCTCGGCATCGCGATCGCCCTCGCCACATTGATCCGAGCGGAGGCCATCAGCCTCTATGCGTTCATGGTGCTGCCCTTGTTCTGGTGGGTACGCACGATCGACACGCGGGAGAAGGTGCGCCAAACAATTCTCTGTGGCGTCGC
>Ga0115000_10000397_pt1 | contig 40920 bp, 44 predicted proteins | sample ArcticOcean_MG_C_6_FD_89690 | JGI IMG/M metagenome (GOLD analysis project Ga0115000, IMG submission 89690) | Marine microbial communities from western Arctic Ocean - ArcticOcean_MG_CB8_128 | ecosystem: Environmental > Aquatic > Marine > Oceanic | place: Arctic Ocean: Canada Basin | collected...
AAGAAGTCAAAGCAAAAACAACAAGCATTAGGCATTTTATAAAATGTGTTCAAGAGAATAAAGATGTTGATGTTGCACTAAAAGACCTAAAAATTGATACTAGAGTAAAAGATTTTGTTCAATTTACTTTTGAAATTATAAATACAAAGCAAGCCCATTTAATTGCCTCGGCTTTTACATACGGACGAGAAGATATTATTCCTGATATGTTTATAAAAATTTTAGGTGAGGTAGATCCTAATAATAAGCTGTATTCTAAACTGAAGTTTTACTTAGATAGACATATTGAAATAGATGGAGATACGCACGGACCTTTAGCATTAAAAATGATGAAAGAATTATGTGAGAATGATGCGAGAAAATCGATTGAGGCAATGCAGGTTGGGGAATCCGCGCTTGAACATCGAATAAAACTGTGGGATGCAATTAATGAATTAATTGAATTTGATAAAGAAGGAAGAAATCTTAAAAAGCTTAAGATTCAAAAAATAGCCTAATAATTAACTCTGTATTAAACCATTAATTTTATAAAGCTTGTTAGATCCATTTTTAGCTAACGCATACTCAAAAGACCACTTCAAACACGCCGAACCTATTTCACCATCTTTCCGAAGCGCGATATAACCAATTTGAAAATCAGGATTTCCATTGTGACGTTTGATGACTCGTTTTAATGCTTCTTCGCAAGCTTCTTGAGGACTCCTTCCTTGACGCATTAATTCAACAACTAAAAAACTACCAGTCGTCTTAAGCACTTCCTCTCCTAATCCTGTTGCAGCAGCACTTCCAACCTCATTATCAAGAAAAAGTCCGGCTCCAATAATTGGGCTATCTCCTACACGACCATGCATTTTATAAGCCCAGCCACTTGTAGTACATGCACCAGCTAAATCACCTTTTTTATCTTGAACTAAAATAGATAAAGTATCATGCGTCTCATGCGGAGTCATTTCTCTTCTATTTTGCAGCCATTTTTTCCACTCATTTTTTGACTTTTTGGTTAAAAGTTTTTTTTCTTTAAAACCATTTTTAATTGCAAATTGATTTGCACCTTCACCAACAAGCATAACATGTTTTGTCTCTTCCATTACTTTGCGAGCAACTGAGACAGGGTGCTTAATATTTTGTAAAAATGCAACTGACCCTGCATTCCCTGAACGGTCCATAACACAAGCATCTAAAGTAACTTTCCCTTTCTCATCCGGGAGCCCACCAAATCCAACAGAAGTATTTTCAACATCCGATTCAGCATGCATTGCCCCTTTTTCAGCTGCATCCATGGCATTACCACCATTTTTAAGCTCTTTTAAAGCTTCAATGTTTGCGTTTAAACCAAAATTCCAAGTTGATAAAATAACTGGATTATTTTTTGAAATATTTATTTTTTGCCCCTTTATAATTGTCGAGGGAATCGTTAATCCAATTGCGCTAGCTTTAAAAAAATCTCTTCTTTCCATATTTTAAACTAGATGTAAAATAGATAAAAGTCTATACTACTGTAGATTTGAGCCGAATTAATGTTACCTCAGCAGGAACTCCTAATCTAAGTGGTGGCCCCCAGTATCCTGTACCTCTATTAACATAGATTTGTGTTCCATTATGGTTATGCAATCCAGAGAGGTAAGCATTTGCCAACTTAGTAGGATAGGTAAATGGCCAGAATTGGCCACCATGAGTATGTCCCGAAAGTTGTAAATCAGCACCCTCTTCATTAACAGCATAAATACTATTTGGCTGATGAGCTAAAATAATTCTAGTTTGATCTTTTGGAACATCTTTCAATGCTATTTTAGGCGAAGATTTATGACTTTTTTTAATCTGGTGAGCTTTAAAGTCTGTTATCCCAGCAATGACAATTTTTGATTCTAATTTAGAAATTATCTGATTTGTATTAATCAGGTTAATCATTCCCAACCTATCTGTTTCATCTAACCATTGATCTACACCAGAATAGTATTCGTGGTTTCCAGTGACGAAGAATGTGCCATAAGGAGCAACTAAATCCATAAATGGTTCTAAGTCTTTTCTTAAGTGTTCAACAGAGCCATCTATTAAATCACCGGTTACAGCAATAACGTCTGGATTAATTTTTGAGATTGTTTCTAAAACTTTTAAAACATAGGGCTTTTTAATAGTAGGACCAACATGCAAGTCAGAAATTTGTGCAATCGTAAAATTATTAAATTCTAAAGGCAAATTTGGTAGAAAAATATCTTGGTTGAAAACTTCTGGACCACGTCTACTATTATAGAATCCAAATGCGGAGCTAACTCCTGTTGAACTAATGATAGCAATACTACTCATTTTTATTAGAAAATCTCTTTTCGAATTATCAATAGGTGGATCACCGCCAAAAAGATTTTCAGCAAAGTAAATAATTTGCAAAGTAAAATCTCTAAAAGCAAAAATCATGAAGGATAATGAGAAAAAACCAAAACTAGTGTAACCAATCAAGGAAAATTTATCGATAATTTTATGTTCCCAACCCAGAGTTCTTAAGAGTATCGGAAAAATAGGAAGAAAACTTAATATCAAAATAATAGGATATATTATCCAATAGGATATTTGGCCTAGTTCAAATACTGGCAAAAGCCGAGTGATCACATAACCATGAATAATGGTAAGAATAGAAATAACGAGCAATAAAAAAAATAAGTTTGGCATATTAGATGGTTAAATAATTGAAATATTAAATAAAAGTATATTTAAAGAAAGTTCTGTTTATAAACACCTAAAAATAGGATGTTTACTGTCTTAGTTTTTATAAAAGTACGAAATTAAAAAATATTTTAATTATCGTATGCTGGTATTCCTGTTATTTCTTGCCCTAAAATAAGAGTATGCATTTCATGTGTCCCTTCATATGTAAAAACAGATTCTATATTTACCATATGCCTAATAGGTGAATATTCACCCATTATACCATTACCACCTAAAATTTCTCTCGCTGTTCTTGCAATATCTCGAGCAATCGAACAATTATTTCTCTTCGCCATAGAAACCTGTTGAAATGTCATCTTCTTTTCATCTTTCAATCTACCTAAACGATGAACTAATAATTGTGCTTCTGTTATTTGGGTAGCCATTTCAGCTAATTTTGCTTGTGTTAATTGATAACCAGCTATCGGTTTAGAAAATTGTTTTCTATCTTTTGAGTATTCAACAGCAGTATTGTAACAGTCAGTAGCAGCACCAACCATACCCCATGCAATTCCGTACCTTGCCTGCGTCAGACAACTTAGAGGACCTTTTAGACCTTTAATATTGGGTAGTCTTGATGAATCTGGAACTCTAACATTACTAAATGATAGTTCCGAGGTAATTGATGCTCTTAAACTAAGTTTCCCATGAAGGTCACTTGAAGTAAATCCTTCCATACCTTTCTCAATTAAAAAACCTCGAATTAAGCCTTCTTCGTCTTTAGCCCACACTACTGCGACATCAGCTAAAGAACCATTCGTTATCCACATTTTACTACCGTTAATGATCCAATCATCTCCATCTCTTACACATCGTGTAACCATACCGCCAGGATTCGATCCATAGTTTGGCTCAGTTAGTCCAAAACATCCAATTTTTGTTCCTAATCCTAAGCCCGGTAACCATTTTTTCTTTTGTTCATCTGAGCCATATTTATGTATGGGATACATTACGAGAGAGCCTTGAACACTTGCAAATGATCGCAGTCCGGTATCGCCTCTTTCAAGTTCATGAAGGATTAAACCATAAGCAACGTTGCTGACTCCTGATCCACCTGATTCCTCGGGTAATGAAGAACCTATAAATCCAAGTTGCCCAAGCTTAGGTATCAAATCAAGCGGAAAAGTCCCATTCTCGTGATGTTCTTGTATTAGAGGCATAAACTCATTTTGTACAAATTCATAAGCGGTCTTTTGTACTAATAGTTCTTCAGATGTTAACAAATCTGTTATGTTGTAAAAATCAGGTCCGTATGCTTTCATAATTGTCCAAATTTATTTATTAATATTAAGACCAAAAAGTAGTTGAAAGATCAAGGTTTATTCATAATTACATAAAAATAATGTATAAAAATGATGTAAAATATATGAGTGCCGCTTTAGATGAAGCTCTGAAGGCTTCCCCTGAGGTATACCCAAACCCAAAAGTAGGTGCAGTTATCGTTCATGATGATAAAATTATTTCATGGGGGCATACACAAGATTTTGGGGGGAAACATGCTGAAGTAATGGCTATTGAAAATATGCCATCCACATTAAAAGGATGTACCTTATATGTGACTCTTGAGCCCTGTACTCATAAAGGAAAAACAGATGCTTGCATTGATTTAATCACACCTGATATTTTCAAAAGAGTGGTTATCGCTAATCTAGATCCGAATCCAATAGCAAAAGGTGGAGTAAAGAAACTAATTAAGGATGGAATCATTGTTGAAACGGGGATCTGCTCTAAAAATGCAAAAAAAATAAATCGAAGATTTTTTACTTTTTTTGAAAAAAGACGCCCATATATAATTTTAAAAATTGCGTCCACTTTGAATGGAGTTATAGCAGAAAAAGATGGTAATTCAGAATGGATAACCTGTCAAGAATCTAGAACTTCTGGGCATAAAGCAAGGTCTTGTTGTGATGCAATCATGGTAGGTCGAAAAACCATAGAATTTGACAATCCATCATTAACCAGCCACGGCCTTGGTAAAAATCCGCGCATCATTATAATTGATCCAAAAAACAAATTAGATCATAAAGCGAATGTATTTAAGTCAGATCCAATTGTATTTTCAGATATACTCAATAGTAAAAAACCGATTGAAAACGTAAGCATTATTTTAAAAAAATTATATGATTTATCAATTCAGTCATTATATGTCGAAGGTGGAGGTCAAACAATCTCATATTTTATTGATGCCAATTTATACGATGAATTACAAATTTATTATTCCCCTAAAATGATTGGAGAAGGAAAACCTCTATATAATGGAATGAAAAAATTAAAGGATAACCTCAATTTAACTTTAGATAAGATTGAACAATTTGATAATGATATAAAAGTAACATATTTAAAAGGTTATTAATGTTTACAGGACTAGTCGAAGAAACAGGTACAATTTCTGGTATTATTAAAAATGCAGATGGTCTAGAATTGAGAATAAAAGCATCGAAGGTACGATCTGATTTAAAAGTGAATGATAGTATATCTTGTTCTGGTATCTGCCTTACAGTTACTAATTTAGAAGAGGACTACTTCAACGTACAATTAGTCAATGAGACTTTAGATAGAACAAATGCAAAATTATGGAAGGTCGGTGATCTTATTAATCTAGAACGTGCACTTTTACCAACATCCAGAATGGGTGGTCATATCGTCCAAGGGCATATTGACACAATCTCAAAAGTCAAAAAAATTATAATCAATGAAAAATCAGCAGTATGGGAATTTGAATTAAATAATAAGATTAAAAAATATATCGTTGAAAAAGGTTCAATTTGTTTAGATGGTATCAGCCTAACGATTGCTAATAAATTTGAAAATTCTTTTTCAGTGGCACTGATACCTCATACTATCTCTGTGACAAGCTGGAAAGAAAAAAAAATCGGTGATTTTATAAATGTTGAAGTAGATATTCTAGGTAAATACTTAGAAAGTATCATGGGAGCAAAAAATGATATTTAGTACAATTGAAATGGCGATAGAAGATATTAGGAATGGAAAACAGATTATTGTTGTTGATAGCCAAGATCGAGAGAATGAAGGAGATCTAGTAATGGCATCAGAACTAGTCACTCCAGAAAAAATAAACTTCATGGCAAAAGAAGGTCGTGGCTTAATATGTGTTTCGTTAACAAACGAAAGGGCTACCGAACTAGATTTAGAACCAATACAAAATAAGAATACAAGCTTACATGAAACAAATTTTACTGTAAGTGTCGATGCTCGAGAAAATACGACAACAGGTATTTCAGCATTTGATCGTTCTGAAACGGTTAGAGTTCTTATTGATGATAAATCAAAAGCAAAAGAACTAGCTCGACCGGGTCATATTTTCCCGATTGTTGGAAAAGAAGGTGGCGTTTTAAGAAGAGCAGGCCATACAGAGGCCAGTATTGACTTATCTGTTCTTGCTGGTTTGAAACCAAGTGGCGTTATTTGTGAAATAATGGATGATGATGGTACCATGTCTAGGGGAGAAGGACTTCAGAAATTTGCTGAAAAACATGACTTGAAAATTATCTCAATATCTGATTTAATCCATTTCAGACGTAAAAGGCAAAAATTAGTAGAAAAAGTTGAGGAAATCAACCTTCCAACTAAATTAGGAGATTTCAAACTACATTTATATGAAGGAATCTTTGATAACCACTCCCATCTTGCTCTTACTAAGGGAGATTATTTATCGAGTAAATCAGTTTTGGTCAGAATGCATTCAGAGTGCTTAACGGGAGATGTATTTCATTCTCTTCGGTGTGATTGTGGAGACCAGCTGGATGCAGCAATCAACGCAGTTAACCAGAATGGATCTGGAATTATCGTTTATCTAAGACAAGAAGGGCGAGGAATAGGTCTAAAACATAAAATCAAAGCTTACAAACTTCAAGAAGAAGGGTTAGACACTGTAGAGGCAAATGAGAAACTCGGATTTAAGCCTGACCTAAGAGATTATGGCGTTGGAGCTCAGATTCTTAAAGATCTAGGTGCAACTAAGATTACTGTTTTAACGAATAATCCTAAAAAATTAGTTGGCCTTAAAGGACATGGATTAGAAATCATAGCTCGCGAGCCAATAGAAATAGAAGCAGGAGAAAGTAATGAAAAATATCTTAAGACTAAAAAACAAAAGCTAGGACACTTATTAAGCTGATGATTGGAATAGTAATGAGTACATTTAACACTCCTGTAACAGAGGGCCTACTAAAAGGCTGCATGAAGGCACTAGAAGAAAAAGATATAAGCAAGGATAATATCAAAATTTTCAAAGTTCCTGGTGCACTTGAAATTCCTGGGTTAACAAATTCATTAATTCATAAAAATGTCTATAATGCCATAATAACTCTTGGATGCGTAATACGAGGTGAAACAGATCATTATCAATTTATTTGTCAAGCCGTTTCTAACGGAATGATGGATATTACGATTAACAGTAATATTCCAATTCTTTTTGGAGTTTTGACCTGTCAAAATAAAGATTTAGCTTTTGCTCGATCTGGGAATAACAATAAAAATAAAGGCTATGAAGTTGGTCTTGCAGCAGTAGAACAAATAGAGACTATGAACTCTCTTTAGTATTAATCACTAAGTTATAGAGCTCATCATCTGACCAGTCATTTTTAAGCTTAAAAGATTTAATCTCTTTTAATAGATTCTCTAATTCAACCTTTGTCAATTTTAGTTGAAGATTTTTAAGCTTCTCCTTTAAAATAAATTTTCCTGAATATTTGTTTATTACGAACCTTCTTTTTCTACTAATTATTTCTGGTGAAAAAGGCTCGTAGGTCTTAGGATTTTTCAATACAGATTTTGCATGTATACCACCCTTATGGGTAAATACATTTTTCCCAATTATTGGTTGGTTAAAATTTGAACTCGAGTTACAGATCTCATTAAGCATATTTGTTAATTCAGGAATCATTTTTAGCTTCCATGAATGATCTTTTATTTTATAGATATTGACCAATGCAGCAACAACCTCTGCTAAAGGAGGAAGCCCAGATCTTTCACCTAGTCCATTAATAGATAAATCAATACATTGTGCTCCAGCTTCAATAGCTGAAAGTGAGTTAGCTGTACCCATTCCAAAATCATTATGACAATGAACATGTACAGGAATGTCTAATTGCGAGGTTATTCTCTTTACTATATTTTTTATTTTTGTTGGAGTGAGACAACCTACAGTATCGGCTAAACTATATCTATCAGCACCTGCTTTCTGAGCAAGAATCCCAACTTCGATTAAAAAATCTATTTCGGTTCGGCTTGAATCTTCAGCGGTAAACCTTAATCTAAGGCCTTGATCTTTCGCGTACTTAATTGAACTCTCAATCTGATTCAAAGCTTCTTTTTTATTTACGTTATGTTTGTATTTTCGACTTAAAGGCGATGTCCCATAAAAGATACCAATCCATTCGACATCTAAAATTTTGGCATCATTAATATCTGATTTTGTAGCTCGACCATGAACTATTTTTTTTGAATTTAGCTCAAGTGAATTTAGCGCTTCAACTGCTTCATAAATATCTGGCGCAACTGCAGGGTGACCTAGTTCAATAAAATCAACACCAAATAAATCAATTTTCTTGGCAATATCTAATTTTTCGTTTAACGTGAAGAGAACTCCTGGTGTTTGTTCGCCTTCTCTTAAAGTTGAATCAAGAATTTCAATTTTTCTATTCTCTAGCATACCAACCTTCGTTGAGATTCTTCACCCATTGATATTAAAAAAGGATCTTCTTTTTGCTTCTCAACAAAATCTATTTTTGACCCAATACTTAACCAATGATTCTCAATCATTATTTGGCCAATCGCTCCTCCTAAAGAATTTCCAGGGCCGAGGAGAACTATATTATCTGGACAAAATTCTTTTAAGGCAACTTCAATCGATGCGGTAAAATTATATGAGCTTAAGACCTGCTCTCTTAAAGTATAGTCCATAAGATCTTTGGAAGTTGTACAAAAAGGAGTCCATATATATCCTCGACCATCAATTAAAGGGATACTCGGTTTATTAAAAATTGATTTTGATATTTTTTTAAAGGCTTTTTTAGAAACGTCCTTCATTAGTGGAGTATGAAAAGCAGCATGATATGGAATTTGGAATGGAAACTTATCCTCTTTAGGAAGAATATTTAATAGCTTATCTAATGAGTCTTGATTCCCACCAATTACTAAATACCCACCTAGTATAATTGAAATATATGCACCACACTGCTCAATATTTTCTATGATATTTTTTCTTTTATTAACATCTAAATTCCATTTTTCATTAATCATTGGGTAAATAATTTGACCACCAATTATATCATCTTTCATCATTGATCCCATTTCTTGAACAAGATCAAATCCATTTTTTATCTCTAATGCACTACTTAGAGATAATGCTGTATACCAGCCCATTGAATTTCCAGTAATTGCTACAATCTCATATTTATTTTGGTCTATTGTAAAAAAGTCTGACAAGCTACAAGCATAGATAAGAGAGGATGCATTTTCACCGACCATATGGCTCTTTGCTTTAAATAATTCATTATCAAGTTCTGTCAAGGTTTTCAAGCCTTGTTCTCTCCGACGATTATCCATCCAAGAAATATGATTTTTTGAAGAGGAATTACAACTTTTTAGATAGCCTGTTGTTTCTCTTGAGTATGTCCCTCTTCCGGGCGCGACAACCACGACTCGCTTTCTATTCATTAAGAAGCCCTATTGAATGATCGATAATTGACTGCTTACTTGGGAGCGTTGCCGTTGCGGAAACACCAAGGGAGATAAAACTATTCTCTGCTGCATGTAACCTTATTTTTACATCTGTATTTACTCTTTTGTGAAGCTCATAATAGAGGCCTTCTCCATGACAACCTGTTTTGCGACATTCATCAACGAGTAAAACTTTTTTACATATATTAAGCTCTTTTACTAGGGAAGAAAATTTAATGTCTGAAAGCCATCTTAGATCAATAACTTTTATTTTCTTTTTAATCTTTTTTTCAATTTCTTTTTGAGCTTGCAGAGAAAGGTATAAAGCATTTCCGTAAGTAATAATTGTTAATGTATTCCCACTACCATAAACCTTGAACTTCCCAACTGGAATCTCTTCTTCAATATTCGGATATAAAAAATTCCATTTACCATCTTTTTCTTCATGTAAATCTTTTATCATATAAAGTGCAATCGGTTCTACAAATATTACAACACGTCCATTTTGGCTCGCTTCATTAACCGCTGTTCTTAACATTCTGGCAGCATCTGCTCCATTTGATGGAACAGCTAAAATTAATCCGGGAATATCTCTGAAAATAGTTAATGAGTTGTCATTGTGAAAATGTCCTCCAAAACCTTTCTGATAGGCTAATCCTGGAATACGCAGAACCATTGGGTTCGTAAATTGACCATTAGAAAAAAATGGTAGTGTCGCTGCTTCTCCTCTTATTTGATCTTCAGCATTATGGAAATATGCTAAGAATTGAATCTCAGGTATCGGTATAAACCCGTTATGAGCAAAACCTATTCCAAAACCAATAATAGACGTTTCATCTAAAGGGCTATCAAATACTCTCCTAGCTCCAAATTGATTATACAAATCGGCTGTAACATGGTAAACACCCCCTTTTAAAGCAACATCTTCTCCAAAAATAAGTGTATTAGGGAACCTAATTAAAAGGTCGAATAGAGCATAATTAATTAATTTGGCCATATGCTGAGGCTTATTAATTCTTACAAACTCTTTTCCAAATTTCTTTTTTCTAATAGAATCATTAGGATAGGTTGGTAGCAAAGATATTTCACAATTTTCTGTTATTGCAGTCATTACTTCCGGAGCTGTTTTTAGCTTCGGCCTATTTACAGAATAATTAAAAACATGCTCAACTTGGACACGTTTTTTTTCATACAAATTCAAGATCTGTTCTTTGTTTAATAAATTATTTTTTATCAGTATGCGAGCTGCATGTAGAAGCGGATCATTCTCTTCAGAAGATTGTATGTTTGACAAAGAATTATACCCAGCCTCAACATCAGAACCAGCGTGTCCCATTAAGCGAATTGTCTTCATATGTAAAAAAACTGGTTCTCTTTTAAGTCGACATATTTTTTCAGCTTCTTGACCTTTTTTTATCAGATCAATTAAATGTAGTCCATCTGTTTTTATATAGTGTAAGCCATCTTTTTTGGAAAATGTATCTTCAATCCAATTTGTTTCTGTTTTTACCGAAATACCTGTTCCATTATCTTCACAAATAAAAATAATTGGAACATGCCCACCTTTGCCAATCACCCACCGCGCGGTATTTATGGCACTTAATGCCGAAGCATGGTTCGAGCTTGCATCTCCAAAACTACATAGAACAATACTTCTTGAGTCTAATTTACTTTCTTTTAGGCTCAAATTAGTTGCATGATCAATCGAAAAAGCGGTACCAACTGCTTTTGGTAAATGGCTTGCGATAGTACTTGTTTGAGGAGGTATATTAAGAAGTTTACTACCTATAACTTTATGCCGCCCACCGCTAATAGGATCCTCTGAAGAAGCCATAAAAGATAAAGCCAAATCATAAAGAGGTGTCATCTTGGGAATTTGTTTTGACCTTTCTATAAAAAAAGGACCACTCCTATAATGTAAAAAAGCCATATCGGTATAAGGAAAAATATTACCAAAAACTGCATTCCCTTCATGGCCTGAGCTACCAATAGTGTAAAAACATGCGCCTTCATCTTTTAACAATCTTGCTTTTATATCAACATGCCTACTTGAGACCATTGATTCAAAAATTCTAATTAAATCACTTTTTCCAAAATTTATATCATTTATAACTAAATTGGATTTAGAGCTTGGTAATTCACCAGATTCAACTTTTACTGTGAAGTTTTTGTCTATAACCTCAGCTCTATTAAACATTGATATATTTGAGTAAAATTAAAAAAATGATTAATACTCAGATTAGAAATGCCTGATTTACTTTAAAGAAGTTAGTTTCTCTTTAAATTCTCTTAACTCTCTAACATTACCAGTTTTGATTTCTCCTGAATCCCATTTCAACTTAAAATCATCCAGAGTATCATTTCCACCTTGTTTTTGATAAAGAGGAAAAAGATCTCCATCTTCACGAGGTTTATTATGATGCAGAGTTGCTGTAATTTGATAATCAACATCTCCAATAAGATCATCGACAACACGATCTGGTAAATTTTGCTCAAGCAGGCTTTGTTCTATTCTTGAAAACCGTAGACCTTTTACAGCATAATCTTGATACGCTTCCCAAGCAAATGGGGCGACAGATTTAATAGATTCAGCCATAGCATCAGAAAAAACTCTAATCTCATATTGTGCATGATTATCTGAACGTAAACCAACAAAATGTAGAAGGTTATGCAAATCATTCTTCCAATACCATTCTGTATATAAATTCACGGGTAAAACTGCTCTTGCTAGTTCACGAGCAACTCCAGCTTGATTCAATTCAGAATAAATTTGAAAACTACGATCAGAAATTTCTTGAAAATAGTTTTGAACTTTTTCTTTTAACTCTTTGGAAACTTCACCCATTCTTCCTTGCTTATTTAAAGCGCTTTGAAATTGAATATGCTCTGATTTCGGAATATAGAAATCATCCCTCGCTTCTGAATACCTCAGTGAATATTCATTTATATTTGCAGTTCTGTGCCGAACCCATTGCCTTGCCACAAAAATTGGCATCTTACAATGAAATTTAAATTCAACCATCTCAAAAGGAGTTGTATGGCGATGTCGCATTAAGTAACGAATTAAACCTCTATCTTGTGAAACTTTACTCGTTCCTTTTCCATAGCTAACTCTTGCCGCTTGTACGATGGCATCATCGCCACCCATTGAATCAACAAGTCGAACAAAACCTTTATCTAAACATTTTATAGCATTATCTGGCGCTTCTAACATGAATTCTCACTATTTTATTTTTCTAAAAATCATTACACCATCACGAACTGGTAATAATAATGGCTCTAAATTAGGGTTATTTTTTATTATTTTTGCAGTTTCTCTAATCGCTATGGAATCTGGATCTTTAGGAGTTAGAACTTTCCCGCTCCAAAGCATATTATCAAGCACTCCAATACCTTCAACTTTAAGTAGATTTAAACTTTGTTCAAGGTATCGAGGATAGTTTCCTTTATCAGCATCAATAAAAAAGAAATCAAAAGATCCAGGATTAAATTTTTTCAAAGATTCAAGTGCTTTTCCTTCATGAATAAAAATTTTATTTTTAGCACTTGATTTTTCAAACCATTTCTTTGCTGTTTTTATATACTCTGGATTTAATTCACAGGTATGCATCCTACCATCTTCTGGGAGCACTTCAGCCATTTTTAAAGCACTGTAGCCAGTAAACATTCCAATTTCAAGAATATTTTTTGAACCTGAAATTTTTATTAACATTTGTAATAGACCGCCAATTAAAGATCCAGAAATCATCTGAGGTGATTCTTCTGATTCCCAAGTTTTTTTTGATAAGTCTAAAAGTATTTTACTCTCTTCAGTCGAAAACTGTTTGCAATAATCTTCAATTTCTTTCGGAGTGAATTCCATTATCTTTTTAAAGCATTCAAAGTTTTATCTACAGAAGAATACTCACCAGCAATTAATCCCGGTGTAATCAAGGTGTTCTCCTGGTTATATAATCTATTTTCACCATTAAGATCTACTAGCTTGCCACCGGCTTCATTTATGATGCAATTCCCCGCACAAATATCCCATTCATTTTTGGGTCTAAGAGATGCAAAAATATCTGATTTACCAGCTGCCGTTAAGCCCAGCTTGTAAGCAACTGATCCAATAGGTTTTAATTCGTAGAAGACACTCTTAAATGGCTCCCAAAGTCCGTGCTTTGTTTCGGAACGACTATTTAAAAGGACCATTTCTTTTAGGTTCTCTTTTTTGACACAGTGAATACGTTGATTATTTAAGTACGCACCCTCATCTTCTGCAGCAGTAAATAATTCTAATGTTACCGGATTATATAAGACACCAACAATCGGCTTCCCATTATTGACTAGAGCAACACTTACAACAAAATTTGGAACACCTTCTATAAATTCTTTAGTCCCATCCAAAGGGTCAACAACCCAAACTTTCTGTTTAGATAAACGATCGGGAGAATCAACGGTCTCTTCAGATAACCAACCGTAGCTGGAATTATAATTAGTTAAGATTTCTTTAATCTTTTTATCTGCGGCATGATCAGCAGTTGTTACGGGATTGTGATATCCTTTCTCTTTAATTTCATAATCTGATTTATAATAGCTTAAAATTAGTTTACCAGCCTCTAAAGCGGCTTCTTTTGCAATATTTAAATCTGGATTCATATATTAAAATTTATACAATATAATTGTTCATATTTTCTTAAAAATAATAAGTTTTTCTCGGTTTTTTCTAGATTCAATTGATAATTTTGAAAACTCTTCTTTCTCTATGATCCAATTAACTTTAAAATATGATTTAATTTGATTTTCAGTGAATCCATATGGAGGTCCACCTTCCTCTAAGTTCTTATCTAATGGAAACCAAAGCCCTATCAACTTTCCATTTACTTTCAAAATATTTTCAACAAGGCCAACGTAATCCATACGCCTATTAGGATGAATAGCACAAAAGCATGTCTGTTCAATTACATAATCAAAATGATCTTTAAACTCATCTGTTAAAGAAAAAATATCTCTTTGTAAAATATTTATAGTCTTTGATTCTTTTCGTGCATTGCTCTCTAATGCATTCGTTGCTGATGGTGCAAAATCAACAGCTGTCACTTCAAACCCCTTCTCTGCGAGCATAATAGCATCATACCCTCTGCCGCAACCTAGAATACAAACTTTACCTTTAACTAAAGTTTCGGCTAAGTTTTTAAAAACTGGTGTAGCACCATTCAGGTCCCATCCAGTAGTATTAGAAAGATAACGCTCTTCCCAAAACTGAGGGGAATTTTCTTTGGAATCTTCATTTCTCATTTAATTATCTAATAAGATTCTTATTATTTACTAAACCTATTAATATACTTTTTTACATCAAATTTTGACTTGCATCCATTGTAATTCATGTATCTAATTTTCCCATAGACAGGTCTTTCAAACCAAGCTCTGTCATGTATACCACCTATACTCCAAGCGATGCCTGTATATCCACTTGGATCGCGCCCATCTAGTTCATATTTATCATTTAGATCAATGGCTATTTGCAATGCTTCTTCTGGTGATGAACTCCATTCTAATATTTTTTTTGCCCAATACATTCTCATATAACCGTGCATCTTGCCAGTAGAAGACATTTGAAATTGAGCTGCATTCCATAGAGGGTCATGCGTTTCGGCTTCTTCAAATTGTTGTGGTGAATACACATAGTCTCTCTCATCAAAACGATGTTCATTTAAAGTTTTTTGAGCCCATGAATGAAAGCCCTCAAAAAAATCATAATTTTTTTCATATTCACAAAAATTATCGGCTAATTCTCTTCTAATAATCATCTCTTCAAGAAATGTCTCTTTATCTTCTTTGGGAAGTGACGAATTAGTTATTTCAATTGCTACTCTTTGAGGAGATATATGCCCAAAGTGGAAATAAGGACTTAAATGACTCAAGGCATTGAGTGTCGGATTGTTTCTTCTAAGATGGTAATCTTTTAAATTAGTTAAAAGAACACCTAATCTTTTTTTTGCTTCTATTTCACCCGGCTTTATCCAATCTAAAGTTTTCACATTTGGATCTATTATTAATCTATCTTTTATAGCAACCCAATTAACATCAGATATCTCATTATTCAAAAGATAAGGGTGTTTCTTTATCTCTGGAATATCCGTTAAGTACTCAGCTAAATGATTATTTATTTTTCTTCGAATGGTATGTGCTGCATACTCTTTTTTGTTTGAGCTAGTCCAAACAGGAACAATGTTATGAGTATCTACTTGGCAGACAGGTATTGAAATTTTTTCAAATACACGTTTTATACGTTTTTTGTATATTTTTAAAGGGGTGTAGTCAATGATCATGGAACCAATTGAAAATTGATCTATCAGACTTGGTATCACTTGATTAGCATTACCATTTAAAAGATGAAAAGTAATGTTTAGTTTCTTTAATCTGTGCTGAACTTCTTCTAAACCTTTAAATAGAAAATCGTATTGACGAATATTTGCTTTTGGAAAATTACCTGTATATTGAAAACAAACTAATAAAGGGGCTTTATGCTTGATTGCAATATTTTGAGCGGTCAACAGCGCAAAATTATCGGAAACTCTTTTATCTCTGATCATCCAGTAAAGCACTGCTTCACCAGCATGACTACCATTTTTAAGTATTCGAACTCTACTCAAAATTAATGAATCAGAAAATTATAGGTTAGAGACCACAGATCTCAGATCTGCAAATGTACGAAATGACTTATCTATCTTAGGTAAAACTGTTGGCATTAATTTTAGACCTGAACCTCCAAAAAGAACTTGAACATCTAATTCATTAGCAATTTTTATAGCCTCACTAACTTGAGCTTCAGTTTTTTCCATATTATCATCAACTGTCGCCATACAGCATTGCATGTCACAAAGATAAAATAAAATTAAACTAACAGACTTTTTTTCTACCACTTTTTTAAAATTTCCAAGTTCAGCATGTGATCCAGTGTTAAATACATTAAACCCACTATGACGAAGAACAGCTTCTGACATTATAACACCTAAATCGGGTAAATTGTCTTCAAAGTTAACACATAATGCAGATCGACCATTTGAAGTACCGTTTGGTTTATTGATATTTAAACTTTCAACACTTCTTGAAATCATTTTTCTACTAATGAAGGCTTCTAGATGACTGAGATAATCAGACCTTAAAGCATTTTCAACTATTATACTTCCAGGTTCAACAACTTCATCACAGATAGTCTCAACTGGAATACCTTTCATATATAAACCATTTACAATTGTATTCAGGCTTAAATCGTCTGATTCGACACTTGAGTCCGCTAGGATTTGTGCTAAGTCTTTGTATTTATAATTATTGATTAAATCAAAAATTTCTTTGTGTTGATTCTTTTCAAGACCCAGGCCTAGGCTTTTATCTGATTTTGAATTAGTTTTATAATATTCACGAACATGCTTCATTGTAAACTTTCTATGACCACCTGCGGTTTTAATACAATTGATGGTTCCATTTTCAGTCCATCTTTTAAGAGTTGATATATTAACCCCTAAAATTTCAGCTACATCATTTGAATTTAAATATCTCATATTAAGATTTTACAAAAAGATAGTTCATAATTAAAATAGATAATGAGCGTTTTGAACCTTATTTCATGTTTTATTTTTAATACTATCATTTATTAAGTCATTCGTAAAAAAAGCTTCAAGGGTATGAAAAACAAACCAAGTAAAACAAAGTACTGGAATAAATATTTTAAAATTTAGCTCTATTATCCTCACACCAATAAAAGTCATCAAACACAAGAATATAGACTTAACAACAAACTGCGCAATATTGTAACCATATGCTGTTTGGTGCCCCCTACTTTTTGTTAATCTCTCAATTATTTCAATATTAATGTAGCTGACTAATATGGGGATCAACACTCCTAGAAAAATGATAATTCCGTAATTTTTTTCATACGAAAAAATTATTTGCCCTATTAGGAACGAAACAAAAATTGATATCCAATAAATTCTTTTATACATATATTATAGAATATAGGAACTTAGACTTTAAAAGATGTTAGAAAATTCTGTGTTAGTTTTATATTTTTTTTCTTTTTTTCTATATCTTGTTTATCATAAAGAGAAACCATCATACTCATGCGTGGATTTTTTGAGAAAAAGGATCTATGTGTATGAATGAAATTCCAGTAAAGAGCATCCCAAGTTTCTGACCATGCTCCTTTTTTATAATTACTCATTTTTAAGATATAATTGCTACCACTAATATAAGGCTTGGTTGACATTAAACCTCCATCTGCGAACTGGCTCATACCGTAGATATTTGGGACCATTACCCAATCATATGAATCAATAAAAAGCTCCATGAACCAATTGTAAACAGATTTTGGATGAATGCCGGATAATATCATGATATTTCCAAGAACCATTAATCTCTCTATGTGGTGAGTATAACCAAATTTAAGGCAACGCTTAATTGAATTATCAAGCGGCTCTAACCCTGTATTCCCTTTATAAAAAGATTCCGGTATTTTTCTCTTGAAACCCCAAAAATTACTATTCCTTTGCTTTACACCATCAGCTACATAAATACCTCTAATAAACTCTCGCCAACCCACAATCTGTCGAATAAAACCTTCTAAAGAATTCAGAGGAATAGAAAATTCTTTTGCATAGTCTATCGTTTCATCTAATATTTCTTTTGGTGTTAAAAGACCTATATTTAAATAAGGAGTTATGACACTGTGAAAAATATAATTTTCTTCACTAGATATTGAGTCTTCATACGGACCAAATGACTTGAATCTTTTTTCAAGAAAGTTAGCAAACGATATTTTAGCCTGATCGCGTGAGATAGGATAATTAAAATGTTCTATGGTTCCTAAGTTATTTTTAAAATTTTTGTTTATTACTTGAACAGACGCCTGTAACTCATCGGCTTTATATTGTATTTGGGGTATAGGTGGAATAATAATATCTTTTGGTAGCTTTTTCCTATTTTCGAAATCGAAACTCCATTTACCACCTACTGGATTTTGGTCTTCATCAATTAAAATGTTCAATCGTTTTCTTTGTTTTATATAGAAACTATTCATTAAATGCTTTTTTTTATTTTTAAAGTCATTTTCTATATCAGGTCCATTTAAAATAAATCCAGGTGAGTCAAACCATCGAATTTTTACACCTAGTGATTTTGCGACTAAACATAACCTTTTTTCTAAAGTATAATCTACTAATTCAGCTAGATAAATTTCACTCGCATCTAATTTTTTTAGCATTACTCGATTGTAATCTTTTGTTTTTAGATCACTATATTTGTAGATACTTACTGAATATCCTCTTTGAGCTAGTTCATTTTTATAATTATCCATAGAAGCAAGATGAAGCAATATTTTTTGTTTATGAAAATTTAATGGGTATCTATGATCACCAAAAAACAACGGATCTTGTACTAAAATTATCTTACGATCTTTCCTTAATCCCGGATGATTATAAAAAAGTTGATTGGGGTAAATAAATGTTAATTTCATTTTTTAGTTTTGAGTTTGGTGAGACGACATTTTTGACTGCAATATTTAACTTCTATCCAATTTAATCGCCATTTTTTACGCCATAAGAAGGATCTATTACAAGATAAGCAAATTTTTGAAGGGAGATGCTGTTTCTTCAAAAGAAATAATAAAGAAACTAAAGAACTGAAGAAATTTTATTACTTGTAGGGCTAACACCACTTTTGAAAAAATGTATTAGCTCGCCATCTTCATCTAAAAGATACTTGCAGAAGTTCCATGATGGTAGTGCACTGTTCCATCCATTAAGAGCGGGATTAGAAAGCCATTCATATAAGTCACTTTTGGGGTTTGACTTAATATTTTGTTTTCCTGCTATTGTAAATGTTACACCATAATTAACTTCACAAAATGTTTTGATTTGCTCAGCATCACCGGGCTCTTGTCTTCCAAAATCATTACATGGAATTGCGATTATTTCTAATTGATCCTTATTTGATTCGTACAAACTTTGTAATTGTGAATATTGTGATGTATATCCACAATTTGAAGCAACATTTACAAATAGAATTTTTTTCCCTTTAAATTTTTGGAGTGAAACCGTTTTGCCATTATTTAAAGTTAAATCTAAGTCATAGACAGATTGTAATGATTTCATGTTTGGGGCTGCGCTAAGTGAGTTTTTTGAAAAAAAGAATGAAAAAAAACCTGAGACTATAGTTGTAAATCCAACTAATACTATAATATTTTTTAACTGATTTAGACTCAGGCTTTTAGAATTCATTAAGACTGAGGTAATTGATTTGGTAAACTTACATTAATATTATAGGCTCTCTCAATATCATCTAAGTGTACACCTCTGGCACTGCTTGAAGATTTCTTTTCTGTCATGAGTAAATAGTCATTAACATAAGTTTGAATCTCTTTACTACCAACTATCATTTTACTTAGAATATGACGTGGTCTTATTTCCTGTAATTTTTTGTCAGACTGATCGATTGATATCCTTCTAAAGATGTATTCACCTATGTTTTTAGAAGATTTCGTCCAATTTGTTTCAATAAAATCAGATGGTTTGAATCTATTTTTTCTTAGTGCTGGTTTTTTCATTTTATGATCCTTTTATTTTTATTTAGATGATGATAAGCCACCATCAACTACAAAGTCTTGACCCGTGATCCAATCATTTTTAGGATTAACTAGAAATGAAATCATATTACTGATATCTTTAGGTTTTCCTATTCGCCCAAGGGAATGCATTTTTTCACTAGACTTTAGTGAAAGTGGATTACTTGTTATCTTCTCAGTTAGCGGAGTTGAGACTAATCCTGGAGAGACGCTATTAAATCTTATATTTTTTCTAGCATAGGTTTTTGAAGCCGATTTGACAAGACCGTGTATTCCTGATTTAGCACTAGATATTAATTCATGATTCGCTAGACCTATACTTGCTGCTGCTGTTGAAAGAAGAACAACTGAAGAATTTTGGAGTAATGATCCTGCAGCCCGAACAACTGCGAAGGCAGATTTAAGGTTAACATTAATTGTATCATAAAACTCTTCTTCTGTCGTTAGGTGGGCTGGCTTTAAAATAAGATTTCCAGGAAGGTTAATAATCGAATCTACAGTTCCAAATTTTTCTATACCATAATTTACAAAATCATAGACAGACTGGAAACTTTCTGCATTAACCGGTCGAGACTCAACAGATTTAGCTGCAGGCTTATTCAGCCTATAGCCAAGGAGGAGATTGAAGGAAAGTTCTGTTAAGTCTTCAACCAGTATAGTTCCAATACCGCCAGCAGCTCCTATAATTAGGACGCTCATGATTTAGACCTTAACCAGCGCTTGGTAAAGCTTATTACTCGAGGAGGAAATGCCCCCAGAGATAGACCAACCATCATCTAATAATTCTTGAACTTTATCGGCAAGTTCAATTATATCTTCATCAAATGACGATATAATACAGTAATTATTTTTAATTGTTATCAAAACACTTGGCATCTTTCACGATCTCCTATCTAATAATTCTATAATATTTTTATCTGGATCAGATTCATAAACATAACCAATACCATCGCGATGAGTTTTTAAATTTTTATTATCTGATATACTTTTATCTATAACTGCAAAATGAGGAGGATGCTCTCCTGGAGTTACTAAAGCTATGGATATGTTATCAAAGGATAATAATGCCCATGTTTCATCTTGGTGTTTTATTTGACAATTAAATTTTTTTATATACCAATCAACGGATGCTTTGATGTCTTCTGATTTGACAGCGATATGATCTATATAAGTAAGACTCATGATGGGTCTAGAACTTCTTTGTTGTGATAATATTTATTTTTCGTTCTTATCGCACAACTAGGACAGACACCTCTTTTCTTACCATACCTTGGGAAGTTATGATAATATTTATAATCAATTGTCTGATTGAAGACCATAATCTCCCAGACTGCTTTACATGACGGACAGACTCTTAAATCTTGGTCTGCTTTTCTAGCATCAAAATTGTTTTTGACTTCTCTTCTTTCATTTGCATGTTTTAGATCGGTCCCTTGAGAAACTGCTTGTAATATTGTCATAATCACTCCATGTTAGGAGATAAGGTAGAACAAAATACATATATATGTCAAGATTTATTAAGCGATTTGAGCGTTTTTATCTTTGTTGTCGTATAAATAAAAAGCAGCAACAACTAATGCGTGATCAATAACTCCATTTATGATAAGGCTAGGAACTTCATCAATTGGTATCAGGCGAACGTTTATGTCCTCCTCGGGATTTTTTTGAATATTATTATTCTCAACATCTCTAGCAAGAAAGGAATAGACGTTATTTTTAAAAAGGGCTGGGTTCGGAGACAAGGAACCTAGGCTTATGATATTTCTAGATTTATAACCCGTCTCTTCAAGAAGCTCTCTCTCAATTGCTTCATAAGGTGATTCTCCAGGGTCTACCATACCACCTGGGATCTCGAGGGTTACCTTCTCTGAACCGTAACGATATTGTTCAACAAAAACAATTTTATCTGAAGATGTTATAGGAATGATATTGACCCATTCAGGCGCGCCTAAGGTAACAATATTTTTAACATAGCCACTTGAATCTAGAAGTTTGGTCTCGTCAAGTGATAAGATTGAACTTTTATAGTGGCTTTTAATCATCTCACTAACTAAAAACTAGTCTACATAAGTAGGTTTAAGAGACATATGATATTTTTTATCAGGATTGGAAATTAATTCTAATCTTAAGAGTCCATTCTCAATAACAGAAATTCCCTCAAATTTTTGGGGCAATTTCATTTTAGGATTTGATCTATCGACCAAATAGGTAAAAGTATTAACATGCCCATCTTCCCAGGAAAGATCATTATCCCAAATGATATTACCTATTAACTGCCTCATAAGGACTTGATCATAGTCCTGAGGAAATAAATATGGTTTAGTCTTAGTTTGAACCGCATATTTATTCGGTTTAATACTAATAGTGTCTTCGTTGATTGTAATAAAAAGCCTTGTATAACCAGACCAATTTTGAAACCAGACTTTGTACTTTGAACTCTCTACTGATTTCCAAGTTGCATGCAGGGCACTGTCCGAAGACTTTGCTTCAATAACTAAGGGTGTGATTAAAAAAAATAAAAAAAAATAAACTTTAAATAATGATTTCATATTGTTTTGAACGAACTCCATTTTTTACCTTCTAATAAATAAAACCAAATTTTGTATGTCACTCGTCGCATAAGAATCGGAAATAACATAATAGGACACACTAAAAACCGTTTAATAAAAGTTGATTTGTCCATAAATACATTATCAATAATTACTGAACCAGTACCCCATGGTTTGACTATATGCTCGTGCCTCCATTCTAAAAGACCAAATGGTAGTTCCGTTCCAAAATCTTCAAAATGTAGATTTTCTCTACTAACCTTGTAATTCTTATGTATCACATTCATTGTACGCCAACCAAAGAACCAGAAAGAAAATGATGCTGACTTATCATCATCAATACCTTTCCAAGTATTTATTTTTACAGGCTGTCCTGATATTAAAAATTCGACGAAATTATGATCATGAAAAGATCTAATAACATCTAACGGCTCTATATTATTCAGAATTACTTTTTGCTGAAATGACATACTTTTGTCCTTTTATTCATACGTAGATTATAAAAGGAAAAGCATTTTTACAAATACTATTAAGCGATTTGAGCGATTTATTGACCTATAGAAATAAGGACCCAAGTATTGCAAGCCCAATAGAGAACATTGCAAATGCTGGTAGCATTTCTTTTAATGGATTTTTAATCTTTAGATGGGTTATAATGGCACCACCCATCAAAATCACAATTCCCAAAGATCCAACTAAAACAATATTTTCATCTGCTGACTGCAGCATAACAGTAAATGATATTTTTAAAATACCAATCAAATCTCGAAATCTTTTTGGAAGCCCGTACCGGTCAAACTCTTTTTTTATATTATCATAACGTACAACCCAAACAAAAAAAACAGCAACCCCAGTAATAATTTTTAAAATACCTATTAAAGTCCCTATATCAAATTTCATTTATAACTCCAGAATCATTAGGCCTTAAGTTAAAGAGCATTCAATTCACCTTCACAAGTATTTCATTCCTTCTAAAGGGAGGTAATGCCCAAGGCGAATTGTATTGCGCAACCATAACAGGACCAATGATTTCATATTTCTCTTGTTTCAGAAAATCTTTCAACTGAGTCGTATAATATTTAGTATTCTTCTCATTCACCCATCCACCAAATTTTACAGAGGCAATCTTACCAAGAAATCGCTCCTCAATTTCGACGTTCGAAAGATTAGGTTTTGGGAGGTTTGTCATATTGTACTCTGCGGGCATAAAAAACAAGACTTCATATTCTTGATCTAAAGAAGAGCTCGTGGTAATAACTGGCGCGGTCATTGCAATGCTCTCACTAGTACTATTACCCCCAAAAATATAATTTGCAATTCTTCTAAACCCTGTACTTGAAGCTCCTTTAAGATCACTTTTAACATCAGTTTTTGCAATAATTGTAGCATTATATTGACGAATTTCAAAAACTTTATTTTTTTTCAATACTTCGTATCTGGGTGTTTCAATTGCCATTGTTTTCTCGATGAGAAAGAACATTGAAAAAGAGATTAACCATTGGAAAGGAATCTTACTTCCCATTTAAACTTTTTGTAAAAGGTATTAAAGATGGAGTTTTTTTTATATATCGTTTATAGTCTTCTAAGTCACCCCATTTATCATCGGATTGTTTTTCTAAAAGATTAACCCCACTTACACGTGTTAAAAGTAATATTACAAAGATTGGGGAAACTAATGTAAAGTATTGCAGACCATGTAATGTTGGAATGGAAATAACAGCAATCCCAATCCAGATTACTATCTCACCAAAATAATTAGGATGCCTTGAAACACTCCATAAACCGGTAGAAATAAATTTATTTCTATTACTCGGATTTAGCTTGAATCTTCTTTTTTGCTCATCAGAAATCAATTCAAAAGAAAAGCCAATTAACCAAATAATAATTCCTATGATAAAAAATATATCTGAGATCGGTTCATAATTGTTTATAATTATTGTCAATGCATTTAAAGTTGTAAAAAAAACCCAAAGCGCAGAAACTGTCCACCAAAGAAGAAATTTTGAGAAAGATTGTTTAGCGTCTCTAAATCGTCTGTCTTCACCAGCTTTCAGAACACGAATAAAAAGAAAAATCCCTAATCTTAAAGCCCAAATAAGGACTAAAGAAACAACGATGAGACTTCTACGAGATAAATACCCATCTGAATTCGAATATGTCAAAAATGATGCTATGGAAAGAACTGTCAAGTAGGCAAGAGTTCCAAGAATATCGTAGAACTTTTCAGTTCTGAAAATAAAAGAAGGGATAAAAGTTATCCAATGGAGAAAAAAGCTGGCCAACATACAAATTACAAGAATTGAGACCCCGGAGTAGGAAGGCATGCTGCCACTAATAAAAGTTGATAAAACAAAAGCTGTAGAGAATGCAACTAAAACAGCTAAATAATCTTTAATGTTATGATTAATAATTTTCAATATATGATCCTCATTTTTTTCAAAATAATGGAAAATAAGAAACCAACATCAAGCTCAAACCATCGTTTTGCAAAATTTATATTATTCGGCTTTTTATGATGATTATTCTGATATAGTTCACCCATCATTAAAAAATCAAACGGTAGTGTGTTTTTAGAATTATCTTTTAAATCATTATAGTTTCTGTACCCAGTTGTATGCCCAAACCAATTAACAATAAAACCATGAATTGGACCCATAAATATATTTATTGGCAAAAATATATATTGCCATGCTGCAGTAGAATATTCAATGTAAAATAAAGTATATAAGCAAATAAAAACAAATCGTATAATCAAAGATTCGCCTAGATTCTCTAGTAAAGGCCACCTAGGTAAATTTTTTTCTATTTTTTTTCCATTTTTAATATCAATAACAAGCCCCCTGTATTCTTGCGCCGTCGCAATATTAAACGTAAAGATATTTTTGATAAAGAGTGGTGAGTGAGGATCTTTTTTAGTATCAGTATAAGCATGGTGACGCCTATGCATTATTCCATAAGCTGCCGGATTTAAGAATGATGATCCTTGAAAAATAAAGGTTAATAAAAAGAATATTCTCTCCCATAACTTATTCATCTTAAACATATTGTGAGACGCATATCTATGCAGGAAAAAAGTTTGGAAAAACAAGGAAAGATACCAGTGTAAGAATATAAATAAGACTATTATCATCATTTAAGGATCCTATACTTAAGGCTTTAAAAATAGGTAATGTGAAACGCCCCACTCTCTGCCACGATTATAACCAAAAAGCTGTTCACAAGACATGAAGAAAATCCTCCAGCGTTGAAACCATATTTTAGCATTCTCTTTTCCATAAGTATCCGCAAATAAATCAAGTACCTCCCGACGGTTTTGGTCCATTTTTTGTAGCCATGCTAAAGAAGTCTTTTCATAATGAGTTCCTGATAGCCTCCAAACAGAATTTATTTTCAGATCGTCCTGGAAGTAGAGGAGAAGATTATGGGAAGGCATCATTCCACCACTAAAGAATTCTCGAGCCATCCAATCACCATCACCTTGATCTTCAAAAGGGTATGCCAAATATTCATGCGTAAAAATATGGACAAAAAGGGTTCCTTCACTTTCTAGAAAATTAGATATTCGTGATAATAATTTTTGGTAATTACGCATATGTTCAAACATTTCAATAGAGACTACTTTATTAAACTTTTTCTCAGTATCAAAGTCATTCATATCAGCTGTAATGACTTGCACATTCTCTAAATTATCTTCTTTGCATCTTTGTAGAATAAAGTCTTTTTGATCTTTAGAATTACTCACAGCTGTAATCTGACTCTTTGGGAATTTTTTAGCCATATAACATGTCAAAGATCCCCAGCCACAACCTAGCTCTAAGATTCTATCCCCATTTTTAATTTGAGCTCTTTCGCAACTTAAAGAGAGCATAGCCTCTTCTGAGTCTTCTAACGTTTCTACCCCCATAGGCCAGTAGCCTGAGCTGTATTTAAGATGAGGTCCTAAACAACTTTTAAAAAAAGCAGGAGGAACTTCATAGTGCTGTTCATTTGCTTTTTCAGGAACTAATGCAATCGGGCTTTTTTTAAGTATTTCAACCCAATCTTGATGTCTTCCAGCTATCTCATGAGGCTTAACAGAATTAGCCCAGTCCAGTCTAACTTTAGATAATTTACGTATGCCTAGTCTTATAAAAAAATCGGGGACTAACCCTTTTTCCGCAAGCTTTATTAATGTTGTAATCATATATTAATAATTAATCCTTATTTTTCGCGCATCTGATTTTGCAATAATCATTTGAACATCACCTATATTTCTTTCTAAAAATCCAGCTTCACAAAACACAAAATAGAACTCCCACATTTTAATAAAAGCTTCGGAAAAACCTAATTTCCTGACATCAGGTAAAACATTAAGAAAGTTTTCTCGCCATCGTTTTAGCGTCTCTGTATAGTGCTGTGTTATGTCTTCCATATCAACAAGAGCTAAATCAGTATGTACTTTCATTACGTCGATTACCTGGGAAAGCGATATTAAACAAGACCCTGGGAAAATATATTTTTTTATAAAATCAACAGAATTTTTATAATCATCAAAATTTTGATCATTGTATGTTATACCTTGGATAGCCAATAGACCATCTGGCTTTAGTAATGATGAAACTTTCTTAAAGTATTCTGGAATATATTGATAGCCAACAGCTTCAATCATTTCAATAGAAACAATTTTATCATATTGGCCTTCTAAGTTTCTGTAATCAATATTTACTAGGTTAATCTGAGATTCTAGACCTTCTTTTTTAAATAACTTCTCTGCGTATTGAAACTGAGCATCCGAAATAGTTGTAGTCGTTATTTTACAACCATAATTCTTAGCAGCATGGGCAGAAAAACTCCCCCATCCTGTACCTATTTCTAATAGTGTATCGCTTGAAGAAAGATGTAATTTCCTACATATTCTATCTATTTTTTCAATGGAGGCACTTTCTAAAGTGGAGTTTTTTTTATTGAAATATCCACAAGAATACGTCATTGTAGGATCTAGCCATAGCTTATAAAAGTCATTACTTAAGTCATAATGAGCTAAAATATTATTTTTACTACCTGTGAGCGTATTTTGGTGTCTCTTATGAATTTGTTTATTAATTGGTTGTATCAACCGTGCAAAACCTGAATCCAAAGAATCCATCAAACGCTTATTTTTCAAAACTATTTGAAGTAGAACGACTAAGTTCGTAGAGTTCCAGTAACCAGCCATAAATGCCTCGGAAACTCCGAGTACTCCTCCACTTCCAAGCAAGACATAAAACTCTTGAGAATTAATAGTCACTTCGGTTTGAAGCTTTTCTGACTTTTTACCAAATGTAAAGCGTTTATCATTATCTATAAGAACGATATAACCATATTGCAGGTTTTTGAACTTTTTTAAAAGAGCATTTCTAAAAATCTTAGAAAGAAACGTTCTTTTTTTTGGAAGACGAATAGAGTCGGCTAAATCTTTTACTTGAATATTTTGAGTCATAACTTTTATTTTGATATTATTTTTCGAGGGTGAGTAAAAAAGGGAACATTCTTAGACCATAGGTAGAATGCTTGTAGATGAATCCTGAAAACGATAAAAAGTGTAATAAATGGAAATTTAGCAACATACTTAAATAAAGAAGAGCGTGTAAAAGGTCTTCTTTTTAAACTTAAAGTCGCATCAAAAACCTTTGCTTCGTCTTTGAAATTTTTCATATTTACAAATAATTTTTCCTCGGGTGAAGAGAAAGACCACTCATATTCATGATCCATTCCCCAGAATGGACTAACATGTAATTTTTTTTTCAAATCAGCAACAAACCTAATTTTATTCTTATCCGATTTTTTATCAATAATGTACGAATGCCTCTCCTTCCATGGAGTATTTGTAACTTCAGCCATTATCACTTCTAATTCTTTATCATCACTATCAAAACAGTAGTAAAAACTAACGGGATTAAAACAATAACCAAAGTACCTTAAATGAGTTAGAAGGCGAATTGGGCCAGTAGGCTTAGTTCCTGTCTTCTCAAAAATAGTCTCTCGCACCGCTGAAGCTAATTCTTTGTTTTTATCGCCGTGATAATCATTCCGGTAAAAAGAAACAATTGCAGGCTTATTTATATTCCAAAACCAGGATTTTTTTAAAGAGGTACTAATAGTCTCTAAATCAATGTATGCTAGGAATAAAGGATAGGTGAAAAAGCGATCGAAAGGTGTAAACCTTCGATGCCTGATTGTACCAGAGTATAAATAATTCTTCAAAGATAAACTCACAAAATTTCTCCAAAACTTTTACAAACATCTAATGCACTAACAACACCATCTTCATGAAACCCATTACGCCAATATGCTCCACAATAAAATGTATTCTTGACACCGCTGATTTCATGCTTTCGTTTTTGTGCTTCAAGGCCATCAAGTGTAAAAAGAGGATGCTCATAATTAAGTTTTTTTAATATTTTATTTGGATCAATTAGGGTTTCACTATTAAGAGAAACGCAAAAGACTCTAGAGCTCTTCAGATCCTGCAATATATTCATATTATAGGTCAAAGATATAGGTTTAGAAGCATCTTGATCAAGTAGGTAATTCCAGCTGGACCAGGCATTTCTTCTTACGGGTAGAATAGATTCATCATAATGTAGTATCGCATCATTTTTCTGATATGGAATTGCTTGTAAAATTTCTTTTTCTAACTTGGAAGGATCGCTCAGCATTTTAAGAGATTGATTACTATGAGTCGCAAAAATCACAGAGTCAAAAGTCTCTTCTTTATTATCTTTTAAACCATATTTTATTATAATCTTATTATTAATTCTTTCAACACTATTTACTGGGGTAGATAATAAAATTTTATCTTTAAAATTTTCAATAATTTTTTTCACATAAGACTTTGAACCGCCTTTAATTACCCACCATTTTGGCCTATCAATAATTTGAAGCATTCCGTGATTCTCAAAAAAACGAATAAAAAAAACAGCAGGCATATCCATCATACTTAATGGATTAGTAGACCATACTGCAGCTCCAATCGGAATTATAAAATTTTGGATAAAAGTATTTGAATAATTATTTAATTCGAGATATTGGCCTAATGTTAGGTTAGGATCAAGCAAGGTTAAATCTTTACGTGATTCTCTATTAAATCTCGCCATATTACGCAACATATTTAAATAAGAAGGTCGAAATAAGTTACTTCTTTGCGCAAAAAGACCATTCAACGAATGACCAGCATATTCTAGGTTTTGCTTAGAAGATTTAACACTAAACCCCATCCTAGTAACCTGCCTATCAACACCTAGCTTATCTAGTATCTTTATAAAATTTGGGTATGTCCTTTCATTATATACAATAAAACCAGAGTCAACGAACCATTTCGTCTTGTCGTACTCTAGTTCATGCGTGTGGGTATGACCACCAACATAATCATTTTTTTCAAATAATGTTATGTCATGTTTTTTGTTCAATAAGTATGCGGATGTCAAACCTGAAATACCTGAACCTATAATAGCAATTTTCATATTTAAATTAAAGTGACTAAACTTTAAAAAATTACTCCCAATTTTGTGGAACTTTTTTTATCATTGAGAGATCATAGCCTATAGATGATAAATTAGTTAAGATTTGAGCATACACTTCATCATCCATTTTTGATTCTCTTGCCATAATCCAGACATATTTACGGCTAGGGTACCCGATCACTGTGTAGCTATAGTCTTTGGGAAGATCAATGATAAGAAAAGGCATTTTAAATGGCCAGAGAAATTGCATTCTCCATTCGGCATTCGTTTTAGAGTTATAAATAAAGCCTTTCGGTTTGTAAACTTTCTTTTTACCTAAAGGTGAGTCTTTAAAAAAGGAGAAAGTCGTCTCAATATCACCCTCATTATTCAAACGATATGATTCGATAGCATTCGTTGCACCTTTTTCAATAAACGTTGGAATATTAGCGATTACATACCATTCGCCCATAAATTTTTCTATATCAACATAATCAACGGTTTTCATAATACCATAATCCTTTTTATCATTCGAGATTTGACAACTTGAAATAAGTATTCCTAAAACTATAATAGTATAATTAAAAACTTTCATCTTAACCTTTCTTTTGTTTCAAGGATCTTTTGGCCGCTTCAGAAAGAATATCTTTAAATATATTTATCAGGCTTACTTTATTAATTTTATCAATTATAAAATTGGGCATTGACCCTTCGAGGTCCATGTACAATATATACGAAAGTAAAATATTATTATTCTCTTTTTTTTCACTTATCCATAGACCGGCTCCATCATCAAGATATATAACATCTTTTTTAGGATCTTTTTTTATTTTGTATTTATGTTCATCGAGCAAAAACCAATGAACAATGGAAATAGAGTCTTTTTTATGTATTTTTTTTGAAGAAATTCTAAAAGAATACTCGCGATCACTTAAAAAAGGAGCATCAATCGGGATATATTGATAAGCATCTAACCAATCTTTTCCTTTAGCTAATTCTTTAGAATCCATTGATTTAGCACTAAGTAGAAATTCATTATAATTTTCAACATCAAGTATCACATCTTGAATATATTTTGGTAATATGCTTATTTCTTTTTCGACTTTTAAAGCAACAAGGTCTTTACCCAAAATTACTTTTTTACTAATTGATATATCATTTATTTTTTCTTCAAATATCCACTCTTTTTTACTCATAAGATTATTAAAAAGAGCATCTAAGGCTTTATTTTCATCATTCGTGTTTGCGAAGCTAAAGGAGAGAGATAAGATTAAAAGAAGAATAAATTTCAAAGATTGCATAGTATTATATAGAAAAGAGTAGAGATAGTTTACTTAAATAAATAGAAAATGCTAATTATTACTCAATACGAGCTTACTGTTCACCCAATAAATTAATGGGATACTTATTCCCCAAACTAGCGATAGGACAATAACAATCGTAGTCAGATCCGAGTAGAAACTAATTGCTCCAAAATTCTCACCAGTTATGTATGCTGCTGGCCCAAATACAACACCGAGAATAAAAGCAATCAGCCATTTATTTTTAAGCCAATTCATTGAATGATTAATTGTCGCTGAAAAGCCACACCACATCGCTGTTATCCACAATGGTGCTATAGAAAAGCCTACCTGGTAAGACCATGCGTAGTTTAGAATACCAGTGTAGATTATAAAACTATCAATTAATGTTCCGACTAAGCCAAATATTATTATTAACTTTATTTCTTGAATATTTTTCGAGAAAAAGTAATAGTGAGTTAACAAAAAAAGAGCCATCGCAATTGGACCGGCATAAGGATAGTTGTTCCCTGCTCCTAAGACGCAAGCCCACCAACTAAGTTGAAAACCAATTATATTAAATAAGCTCTTGAATATCATAATTGAATATATTTACCGCAGTGACCAAATGCAATAGAAATGAACGTTTTGAACGTTTTAATCTTTGGATGGTATTAATGATACTAACATCATAACAGTATATGATGACAAACCAACTAAAAGCATAATTAAAAAATAGTAAGGCCATTCAGGCATTAATAAAGTGAAATTGATCCCATCAGGCTTTTCAAAAGTAAACATATAATTGCTATTCAAAGCTTTGTTTATGATGATGATAATAGCAACTAGTAACGTTGTCCATTTTATAACATCAAAATAGTCTTTCCAAGCAGGCCTATACCCATCTACGACCAGACTAAATGCTATAAAAATAACAAGGCCATGAGCAAAAAAATAATGAATAGAAACATAAATTTGTTCGATTTCAGATAAGTTTGTGTTAATAAAAGCGAATAAAGAACCGCAAAAGCCGGCAAAGAAGAACCAATTCTGTAATGATCTAGATTTTTTATTCTTATTATAAGCTGGTATTAAAAGAGCCGATAAATAGCACATCTCTAAAGGTAATGAAGTTTTATAAGACCATATTCCATAAGAAATCATATATAGTTGAAATGCTATTTCATTAAAGACAACAAGATAAGAAGTTGCCTGGATAATAGCACCTTTTGTATTGTTCGCACTCTTACTATAGACCCAAGCAACAGCAATACACAAAACAGTACTTATAACCCCGTAAATCAAATGTTCAACCGGTAGTGCTTGGATTATGTCAAATATTTCTTTTATCATAACTTTAAATAAGGAGCTAACTCAAAAATAATATTTTTACTTTTAGTGTGAATGACCAATCCAGTTATAACTTAAATAACCAAAACCTACTAAGATAATTAAACATCCACTCACTATCTCTGGGTTAATTTTTTTTGAGTAATCACCAAATTTTTCAACAACTATATTTTTAGTAATGTTAAAAATAATAACGACTAAAAATAAGACAACAGCAATACCAAAAACATAGACTAAAATAAACCTGAGAATCGAAACTAAAGATGGATTCATCCCCGTCATCATTACAACAGCCAGTGAAGAGGCACAAGGAAGCATTCCGGTTAAGAGACCTACAGTAATTGGACTTTTAATTCTTGATTTAGAAAATTTTCCATGCTCATGACCACACTGATCTGAGTGAAGGTGTTTTTTTTTATAGATAGCTCTTTTAAGTATAAAAGCGCCAAAAATAATAATAATCGACGGACCTATTAAATGAGAAAATTCGTGGATAAAATCATTTTCAAACTCCGTAATTAGGATATTAAAAATGATGGAGATAACACTTAGTACAACAAAATGGGAAAAGAGTAGACTTAGGGCAAGCAATAAAATTTTTTTAAAGTTAAGCTGCCCTCCAACTGTATATGCTAAAAGAAAAGTCTTCCCATGACCCGGCTCTAAAGCATGCAGGCAACCTAAAAAAAAGATCGAAGTAGTTGTTAAAGTATCAGTCAAAGCCTAAAAAATAAAATTGTATCTTTAATCTCCAAGCACACTTTCAACTATCATTAAAATATCACTCACTGAAATAGATCCGTCGAGATTCATATCTGCATTTTGTAATTGTTGATTATCAAATTCTATGTAACCAATAATATAGTTTACGGAAACTATAACATCTAAAATATTAACGATGTCATCTGAATTTACATCACCAAAGTTAATATTAAGAGGAGGTACTGAACCTGGTGGAAATTGAATCCTATCAATCCAGACACAATCATCTCCTATACTAGTAGCATCATCTTTTGAATAAATCCATTGGAGCGTGTGAGAGCCTTCAGGCAAGACAACACTATACTCCGTCCAATTGAGATCTCCACCGATAATTAAATCTTGAGGCTGATTATTAATATAAAGATCCAGGTAATCATAAACGTTACTACCTTCTTCGGAAGAAGCTTTCGCCCAAAATTTTAATTCACCACTATGTAATATATTCATTTCAATAGAAAGTTCTGAGTTTTGGCTATGACCAATTTCACCAGACATCGCAGAAAAACTTCCTGAATATGAATCGGTGTGAATAACCCAATCAGCATCTCCACCATGCATCCAGTCGTAAGATGAAAAGTTTCCTGCTTCAAAATCTTCCACTATCAAACCAAGTGTGATAGCTAAAGGATATACATGAGCATAATTAGAATTTAATGATCCAATAACAAGTCCTGAAATAGATGTATGACCCAGAGGTGCGTCATCTGAAGCCGTTATCTCTATACTAAGGGAGACAATATTATCTGCTCCTTGGGTATGTCCCCAGTAATAAGCATTATCTGAAGAACAATTTTGGATACTAATGTGAGGATCACTTGTTGTTACCTCAAATGTTGGATAGTTGATAGGAGCGTCGCCAATATTATTCATTATCAATTCTAGAGTGACTGTCTCACCAGGATCCAGAGAACCATTCCCATTATCCGTTATAACGACTGATTCAGATCGGAAAGCTGGTGCCGCGATAGGCAAAGTATAATCATATTCTAAGGATTGAGATCCATCTGTAACTAATATCATGAATTCTGCTTGGGATTCGTTCTCTAGGTTCCAACTTACTTCTAATTCAAATGGACCAATCGTCACTTCTGATCCAGGATCAACAGCACTTTGAACTATTGTTGGATTTAAAATATTAACCATATTATTATTATGCATTAGATCAACAGAAATTTCACCGGAGGTTTCTTGCCCAACATTTAGAAATGTTGTATATAAACTGGCACTACTACCAAACCCTAATGCATTAGAATTTTCAATTATTGAGTTGGTCACTACTAAGTTATCCATCAGCATATAGGAACCATCAGGAGCAATAATATTAATTGTGTTTTCATACGGTATTTTATTATAGGCAGTGACAACAATATTTAACTCACCTGGAACATCTAGAGGATTATCAAAGGTGATATTTGCAGCGCCGGACCCATCAGAATAGGCAGCACCTTTCAGCTCTCCTCCAACGGATACAGCTACGAGTGCACCACTAATACTCATTTGAAACGTCATTTCTGTTGCACCAATAATCAACACATCTTCATAGGATATAGTCATTTCTGTGGGAGTATCAGTTCTCAAAACAACGGAGGGATCTCCAAAAATTGTCCAGTAAAAAGTTTCGTCATATCCTTGCGAACCATATGCATCATTCATCTGGTTCATCCCGTTAAATGCGATACCACCAAATGTACGTTTAATATTTTCAGAATAAGACTCGACTAGGAGAGCATTCATCTCGTCTTGCCCTTCCATTGGAGGGCTCCAGCCTTGATTTACTGTTGACATTAAGGTTGCTATTGCACCTGTAGGGTTACCATCTGCATCGGTCGCTCTTAACCAAGTTTCAGCGAAACAAGTCCCTTGATGAAACTCGCCATTAACACAGGCAACCGAGAGAATAAACGGCCAGCGGCCAAAATTATTTAGGCCATTAACATTAGTATTATTCATGGGGCAACCATTCCCCCAAGAGCCATTAGAGCCATGCCCAGTATAGTTAATGATGGAACGCCCTTCATTAATTGCTACTTCTCCATCAGCAACTGTACCCGTTGGGTCATAGACCTGGTCAATTTCGTTATAAGTATAATCTAAGAGTAATCCACGAATATTATTAAGGTGTTCAATATCTGTTTCATTATCATCACCAGGACCTTGATCAGACCCAAACCCACAACCTTTTTTATACCAGTCTGCTGTGGGATCAGGATTCATTTCATAGGCAATTGTTCGGTTTACCATTGTTTGAATATGTTGAGTTGTCTCTCCAGAAAAGCGACCAATCATTATATCTGGATAATAGTCATCACCAGCAACAAACGAGAGTGTATTGTCGGATGGACTGCTTGAGCCTGCACCATCCGAACGACGAATAGATTCTATTTGGGCAATATCTCCGACTAAGAGAACAAAAGCTGTTCCATTTATATTGTAATGATCAGAAATGAATTGAGCCATTTGATTAACATCACCAACTTCAGCAACATCAACCATTTCAGTTGGTATGCCTTTATAATTTTTCCAATTTACAAAAGGTTGCATTTCCTCTATAAAATCACCATGGCATATAACAAGCATTGGTCCATGTTCACCAAGGGTATTATATCGAATATTCTCAGTATAATTAAGGAAATGAGTCTTATAAATTTCTTCAAAATCACGCGACTCACTATTGCTTGGAATATTCGTTAATGGATTAATCGGTCTTTTATTATTCTCTTTTATCAAAACTTTAATACTGGTATATACCCGAACTTTCTTTTGAATTGGGTTATACTGGACTGGTTGCATTACAACTGTTTGACCTCTATAAGTTCTTATAATGTGGGGATCTCTTAAAAAAACAATCTCATTCGGATAATATTCATTCTGCCCATATTCTTTACCATAAGTTAATGGTATAGTGCTAGGATCAATATTTCTAGTGATATTGCCTTTAGATGGTAAAATATCTTCTATATCAATTTCTATAAAATCAGATTCGACAATGGAAATATTCATATTGGCTAGGTCAGGTATAATAATTGATTTTGCAATTCGAGGGAGGTCAGGTGCGCCGCTCTTTAAAATAGGGACACCATCAGGAAAAGAAATCTTCTTTTTACCATTAGACAACTTTTCTAAAAAATAGCCCTCTAATTTAAAAGTTATTTCTATTTGATTCTCTGAGATGGTATTTAGATCCCAGCTTGGACTTTTTGGACGTTCCGATCCTGCATCTACCCATTCAGCACTCTGAACGAATTGTACAATAAAAAAAGTATAGATGAATATCTTTTGAAGAGATTTCATTTTTGCTCCAATAATTTTTCATACTTAGTTTCTATTACAAACGAATAAACGCTATTAGAAACTCAAAGATAATCTTTATTTTAATAGAAGATCTACAATCTAGCTATAGTATGACATAATAGTCCATCGAGTAATCTTTTTTTCTATTTCTAGAAATTCATTCATTTTATTCCGCTTTTTAAGCCCATTACTATAGATTTCAAGCTTCTTTATAAGCATCTTTTTCATTAAGGAAAATTGATTTTCATTTAAAAGTTTTCTGGATAATATCTTTTCTAATGATTGGATTCTAAATTGTTCAATTCCATTTTTTACTTTTGAAAGTTGATCTTCGTGCCCACCATATTTAACAATAAGAGGGTGGTCTAAAAATAAAACTGGATATTTAGCTGATATTCTTAACCAGAGATCATAATCTTCACAGACTTCTAATTTTTCATCAAATAAACCAACATCTTGTAAAACTTTTTTGTGTAAAAGAACTGATGATGGTGAGACACGGCAGATATCTAAGCATTTATTAAAAATTTGGCCACCATATTTTTGATGCTTTTTCATTTGATTCACTCGAACACCATTTCTCATCCAAATCTCATTTGTATGTGAAAATAAAGAGCCTTTATCCTCTTTTATTTGTTGAACTTGTTCTTCGAGTTTTTCTGGTAACCATTCATCATCGGAATCGAGTAAAGAGATCCAATTATTTTTAGAATGTTCAATCCCTTTATTTCTTGCTGCGCTCACCCCATTTCTCAACTGAGATAAATATTTGACCATTGGAAAATTTCCTAGAACCCAAGGCTTTGTCTCATCAGTAGAGCCATCATCGACTAAAATTATTTCAGAGGCATTATATGTTTGATTAAGAACAGATTTAATTGCTCTTGAAAGAGTATGCTTTCTATTATATGATGGAATAATTACTGAAATATTCAACAAAAATATAATATTATAAAAAAGTTAAAATAATTTTTGAGGATATTTGCTAGCCTCAATAAGCTTCCCTATCTCTTTCACAACATAAGACTGATCTTCTTTATAAGTGACACCGAACCATTTTTCACCACTGGTCAAAACATGAATATCTTCTGTGCCTGATTGTATTAAATTGTTTATGACTGACGGGATTAAATACTCGCTTTTTAATTGAGACCCTTCTTTATCCAAAAAATCAATAAACATAGTCTGAAGGTAATGGAATAGCTTCGGTGTAAATCCCCACATATTCATAGAGACAGGCTCCAAACCATTAAGATGAATTTTTCTATCAGATTTAATACCACTACCAACCTTTTCTAATTCACTTGTTTCAACAACTGTATCAAGTTTTTCACCTTTTAGAGTACAAAGCCCTCTAGTCACAGCACCATTCATTGATAATGTTTTATCAAGTTGAAATGAAACCATCGAAAAGTTATCCGATCCACTTTTATAATAATCGGCAATAGTTTGAAACGAATCTTTACCATAAAAATCGTCGCCATTGATAACGACAAATGGTTCCTGAATTAAATCATGGGCCGTTAATATAGCATGCCCTGTCCCCCAGGGCTTGACTCTTTCATCTGGACATTTAAATCCACTTGGAAGAAAATTTAAGTCTTGGAGAGCAAATTCAACTTTTATTTTTCCGATATATTTATCTGTTATTTTTTCTTTAAAATCAGATTCAAATTCTTTTCTAATAATAAATACAACTTTAGTAAAACCTGCCCTTATAGCATCAAAAACAGAATAATCAATAATAGTTTCTTCATTCGGCCCGACAGGCTCGAGTTGCTTAAGACCTCCATACCTGGATCCCATCCCGGCTGCCATTATAAGTAAAGTGATATCTTTCATTTTATGGTTAATTGCTATTGGTGTAGATATAAAAAAAGGGGTTTTTCACCCCTTTTCTTTAAAAGTTATAAATAATTATTTATAAAACTTTGCCCATTTTGATTCGGGAGCAGAAGCTAATAGTTCATTTTGAAGTTCTAAAGCTTTAGCTGAATTATCTAGTTTTTTGTATATCTGAATAACATAATGAGTTACTTCAGGTATCTTTTTATTTTCTGGACTTTTTTCCTTCAAAACAACCAATGTGTTTAACAACTTCCCAAGTGCCTTATTTAATTCTATTTCACTTGGACCTTTCATTGACTGCCTGTAATAAAGATGATGAAGAGCTTCATCCTCTGCCTCAGCACCACGAACACCAGCAACAGTAGTAACTTTTTCTACTTCATATTCTTTTGTTGTTACTTCTTCAATTTCATTCCAGACCGTATTATCCCACATAGAGTCTAAGTCTAATTCTTCATCCTGTGAGAATAACAAACCTAATGATAAAAAACTGCTTAATAATATTGTTTTATTCATCGCTATACCTTTTGCCAATATTGTAATTTAATCAAATTTTTTGTACTTTGGTGTGATTTTCCCCATACTCTCAAGGAAGTCTAATTGCGCAACTTTTTCAGGCTTTTCTCTTTTAATTTGATCATACAGTAAAACAGCCTCTTCATACTTATACATTCTGTATAATGATACCGCTAAGTTTTCTTTGTAATCTGTTTCATCAGGATTATGCTCAACCGCTTTTTTAAAATAATCTATTGCCATAGAATAATTACCAAGCCTCGCAAAAGTTACACCTACGGTATTATCACTACGAGCTCTTCTTTTACGATGTGAAACAGTCGGAATATTTTGGACTTCAACTTTTTCAGGTTTTTTATTCATTGAGACAAGCCCTTGAGATGAACCTTTTTCCAATTCGCTTTCTAAATCAGAAGATATATTTAATTGACCAAGCATCGATGAACTTCCAGCCAATGAAGCTTTCGCTGCTCCAAAAACTTTATCTAGTTTTCCGGCAAATACAGGATCAATTAAAATTACTTCATCATATTTTTGTTTAGCAAGTCCTTTGTTTCCCATCATGAAATGTGCAATAGAAATATTTAACAAATATCCGGCATGATCTCCTGATTGATCAATCGCTTTTTCATAAAAAGAAATTGCCTTTAAATAGTCTTCTTTTTTAGTATAACAGACCCCGAGTGTATTTATTGCATCTGGAAATACAGGTTTCATATTTATACTTGTTTCAAGCATCTGCATAGCTTCTTTATATCTTCCAAACTCCATATATTTTACTCCAGCATCATAATAATCCTCTGCAGATGAAAGCTTATTCCCTACTGATTTATAAACAATTTGCTCTAACCACATTCCATATTGCTTGATATCTTCTTTCAATAAATTATTAATCCCCTCTAGCTCTGGCATTGGAAGATCTGGGGTAATGTGAGAACCCGCAATATATTTTGCAGATGCTTCCTTCACAGAAATCTCGTTTACATAGTTTTCTGCTTTCATTTCATTATACTTTAGGGCCCCTTGCTTCCAAGCTGAAAAGAACGATTTCCCTACTAATGTTGCTTCTATTGGTACCCAAACTTTATCATTTAAAACAACTACTTCTGAAGCATCTAGAAAATAATTTTCAACTTTATCCGGCTTAATTCCACTATCAAACATTAAAAATATATGTCCTGCACCAGGCTTAAATACGTCCAAAAACATTGTTTCAATACCTAAGTTTGCGAGTAAGGATCCATATAAAGCGGTTAAATCATCACAATCTCCTATTTTATCTCTTAGCATATCGCCAGGGTATTTAACTGTATCAAAAGCAGATTTATCATCGGCAATATCAAGAAAAGGTGTCTCTAAATCAATATTATAAACTAGGCCGTGTGTTCCAAGAGCATCATATAAAATGATAGCTCTACCGATGTTACTACGACCAAAGTATTCGTTTAGAACTGGCGTATAATACTGAATATTAGTTCTAGAAAACTTATCGACTACAGCATCCGCAGGGGTAACATAACAAGCAATCATATCCGGGTTACTCCATGTCAACTTACCTTTTCCCAGGACATAGGATGATTCTAATTTTTTTTGTGCCGATTTTTCTTCACCACCTTGTTTATATACGACCTGAACTTCTGGCTGGACAAGGTTATCAAAAGTTGCTTTTTTTGAAGATAATACATCACTCGCAAAAGAAATATCAATTTCATACTCTTCATCTGACTTTGGGGGTAGAATAACAGATTGAGTGTGAGGATTCTCCATCATAGTAGGTACAAAAAGGGAGACATCAACCGGTAAATCCTCATCAGAAATATTTTTAATACCTATCTTAGCAAATGGCTCTGACTCATAATAACGATGTAAGGATCGAAAAA
>Ga0115000_10000398_pt1 | contig 40881 bp, 38 predicted proteins | sample ArcticOcean_MG_C_6_FD_89690 | JGI IMG/M metagenome (GOLD analysis project Ga0115000, IMG submission 89690) | Marine microbial communities from western Arctic Ocean - ArcticOcean_MG_CB8_128 | ecosystem: Environmental > Aquatic > Marine > Oceanic | place: Arctic Ocean: Canada Basin | collected...
AGATTTATCTGAGTGAATTTGATTCAACCAAAATGGATCAGATGGTAGAAAATTTAATAATCTTTTATAATTTTCTTCGACATGATCCTCAATATCGCCCACATTACTACTCAAATTTAAAGATGAAAAATTTTCTAAACTAGTACCACCATTTCGAGTAGTTTGAATCGCTCTTATATTCTCAGGAGCTGGCCATTTTGGTATTATAAAATGTTCATGCATCATCAAAATCTAAATCATCATTCTCGTCAGGAATTTGGCTATTTCTCACATAAAAAGTATTAGCAATTTCAAAATCTTCTTCAAGAAAGTCTTTTTCTGATTCTTGTCTAATTAATTCTAATAAATTTTTCATATCAGTAGGAAGTTCAACCTCCCATTTAAGAGATTTTTTACTTTTTGGGTGAATAAGGCCTAACACTTTTGCATGAAGAGCTTGCCTCTCAAATTTAAGAGTTTTATTTTTAAAATGTTCTGTCATAGACTTAGTTGGAATAATTTTTTTAAGCCCATATGTTGGATCTCCAACAATGGGTGATTTATTATCCTGCATATGGACTCTAATCTGATGGGTTCTACCAGTTTTAAGGATACATTTTAAATAAGTATGGATACTAAATCTTTCCAAGACCTCATAATGTGTAACTGCATCTTTTCCATTGATTTTATTTACAGCCATCTTAACTCTAACACTTGGATGCCTACCAATTGGTTTATTAATAACTCCACTTTTGGTCATTACCTGACCCCAAACTATTGCTCGATATTCTCTATAAACAGATTTACTCTGAAGTTGTTTTATTAGATCTAATTGAGCTATTTCATTCTTAGCAACTACCATTAAACCTGTTGTATTTTTATCTAACCTATGAACAATTCCAGCTCTTGGAAGCGCTGAATTATTTGGGTAATGAAAAAGAATTCCATTTAAAAGGGTTCCTGACCAATTTCCAGCTGCTGGGTGAACAACCAAATCAGCTGGCTTATTTATTACAAAAATATCGTCATCCTCATGAACAATATCTAAACTAATATCTTCAGGCTCGAATTGATTGGCTTGCTCTTCTGGCTGAATATTAATATCTATTAGTTCACCGCCAATAACCATCCTTTTTGGTGAAAAACTATCTGAATTAATCGTAATAAAACTTTTTTTAATCCAAGATTGTATTCTTGCTCTAGAATATTCAGGCATTAGTTCATGAATAACTAAGTCTGCTCTTTTGCCAACATAAGCATTAGGAACTATAAATTTTTTTTTGTCTACCGCCATAATGTATAATTTAATCGTTATTAAAAAACTTTAGGTCATATGAAATTATTTTTTCCTTTAATCTTATCAGTAATACTTAGTGGATGTTTTATTTTTGGTGATCCTGAAGAATTTGATGAAACAGTAGGACAATCTGATTCTTGGATTATCAATGAGGCAGAATTTTTTGCAGCTAGTAAAGACTGGATAAAAGTAATTACCTATCTCGAAGCTGGTGAAAAAAGATTCCCAAATTCAAAATTAGCACCCCAATTCAAACTTAACCTAGCATTCGCTTATAAAGAGTTTTACAGAACTGATGAGGCATTAGCTATGATTAATAAGTTCATACGTGCCCACCCCAACCACCCAGTTATGGATTACGCTTATTATTTTAGAGGGATTATTCTATTTAAAGAAAAAGGATTTTTCAAAAAGATGACTATGCAAGATATTAGTGATAGAGATATCAATCAATTAGTACAAAGTTTTAATGCCTTCAAGGAATTAAGTATAAAATTTCCAGGCAGCAAGTACTTCGATGACTCAATTGATCGAATGACATATTTAATGAATAAGATTTCTGAATACGAGCTTCATGTTGCTCGATTCTATATGAAAAGAAAGGCATACGTAGCGGCGTTAAATAGGGCTAAATATGTAGTCGAAAATTATAATCAATCAGTTCACCAAGAAGAAGCGCTTGTAATAATGGTTAGCTCTTACGATCATTTGGGTATTGAAGATTTGAGAAATGACACAGAGAGGGTTTTGAAGACAAATTACCCTGATACGCAATTTAATGCCCTAACAATTCAATCTAAACAGAGTGAGTGGTGGCAATTCTGGGGTAGCATGTTTAATTAAATAACTTGTTTTTTCTTTTTCATCTTTTCACGAAAAGCCGTTTCAACTCTCCTTCTGGAGACAAGGCCCGTTTTTTTATTAGCAGCTAAGGCTTTCTCATCAAAAGGGTTTGATGAATTCTTAAGCTGAATTCTTAGGGGGGTGCCAGTCAAATCAAAAACTTTACGATAAAACGATTCTAAAAATCTAATATAATCCTGCTTTACTCCGTCTAAATGATTACCATGAATAATGACGGTTGGCGGATTCATTCCACCCTGATGAGCATATTTTAATTTAGGTCTAATACCCTTTACTATACTGGGTGTATGACTTATTAATGCATTTGATAAAACAGAATTTAACTGAGGGGTAGTAAATTTAGTTTGGCCAGCTTTGTGTGCTTTTATAATTGACTTCATCAGAAGAGGAAAGCCATCTTGATTTAATGCTGATATAAAAACTTTTTCAGCAAATTTAACGAATGGTAATTTTTTATCAATATCCCTTTTTAATTTTTCACGTTCGTATTCTGAAACAGAATCCCATTTATTTAAAGCAATAACTAATGACTTACCACTCTCTAGAATAAATCCAAGGATATGCATATCTTGAGCTGATATACCATCCTTTGCATCAACTACAAGCACAGCCACATTTGCAAAATTTATTGCATTTAATGTCTTAATAACTGAAAATTTTTCTACGGATTCAAAAACCTTACCTTTTTTTCTTATCCCAGCTGTGTCAGTTAAAATAAATTTTTCCTTGCCCCAATTAAAATCGACTGAAACAGCATCCCGCGTTGTGCCTGGTTTGTCAAAAGCAATAAAACGATCCTCACCCAATAAAGAATTAATTAAAGTAGATTTTCCAACATTTGGTCGACCTACAATAGCAATTTTTGGATGCTTATTATCTGAACTATCATAAGTGTCTGCATCACTATCTTGTTCCGATATGAAATCCCTAAGTCCAGAGATTCCATCACCATGAGCTGATGAAATTTTATGCATATTTTTAAATCCAAGCTTATAGAACTCTGCTAAAGCACTATCATCTAATATGCCTTCAGCTTTATTTACTAGTAGCATCTTCTGCTTATCATTTTTTCTAATAATTTCAGCGATATGTTGATCAACAGCATGAAGTCCAGATCTTGCATCTACAATTAGTAAAACAATATCGCTTTCATCTATTGCCAACCTAGTTTGCGTAGCCATCTCTTTTTGGATGCCATTTTTCTTATCTGGCTCAAAACCTCCTGTATCCACTAGAATATAATCATGGTCACCAATAGACAATTTACCGTAATGCCTATCTCTAGTTAGGCCAGGCATATCTGCAACAATTGCATCACGTGTTTTAGTTAATCGATTGTACAAACTCGATTTACCAACATTTGGTCGACCCACAAGAACAATAGTTTTCATCTCTTATCTAGTTCCAAATTAAAAAAGCCAATCAAAAATACTTTTATCTTTTTTATTTTTATCAAATACTCGGTGTTTTTTATTTCTACCAACCTTCTCTTTTTCATCAGAGATTTCAACCTCCTCGGTGTATTTCTCATTAAAAATTTTATGCTTTTTTTCATTAACTGAATTACTCTTAATAGGTACTTCAATTTTAGTTAACTCGCCAATTCTTAGGGAAACAACGTCACCATCTGCTGCCATAAAAACAATTACTGAATCGTCTATTTTAATTATATTATTTAATATCTGAGAGTCTTTAGGCTTTATTCTCCCTATAATTGATCCATCATCAATACTTAAAAGATGAATATAACCCTCATAATCTCCAAATACAATGTAATCATTAACTATTGTACCTCTTTGGATTTTTCGATATTTCAAACCAGATTGACGCCACTTAATTTCACCATCATCATTATTTACAGAATAAATAGAGCCAGTGTCATGAGTAATAAAAAAATTAAACCCATCAAAAACCATCCCGTGGAAGCTTGATATAGGTCGAGTCCAGATGGTTTTACCACTTCTTCGATCAAGAGCAGACATATCTCCATTTGTCGTTACTCCATAAATTACAGGTCCATCAATAATCGGGTGACTAGTTATATCATTTGCTCTTTCAATATCAGTTATTCCTTTCGCACGTGAAATATTTGACTCCCAAACTAACCCCCCTGTGGGGCCATCAATAGCAATCAATTTTCCTCCTGGCAAACCAAGATAAACTACATTGTTAGATTGAACTAATTTACCTTCTGACCTGAATGTTAGTGGAGGGATTGCTGCTTGGTACTTCCAGATAATAGAACCGTCGTTAGTATTAAGTTGCACTATTTTATAGTTATTTAGCTTTACTACTAATTTTGAATCGTAAACAATTGGTAATGAATTAACCTCCCCAGTTAACAAAGTCTTCCAAATTAATTCGCCTTCTATATTCATACACCATACAAAACCATCTGCTGAAGTAAAATATATATTTCCATCTCCTCCAGCAACGCCAGAAGTTAAATTAATTTTAAGGTCTTTTTGCCAAATTTGATCCCCGGTCTTGCTGTCTAGTTTTTTAATTGTTCCATCAGATGTTGAAACATATAAAAAATCTTCTGAATGGAATATATCTAAATTTTTTCCATTATGCTCACCGATACTTTTTTTCCAAATGACCTCAAGGTCAATATTTTTTTTTAAATCATTTAATGGCGTGGGTGGAATTGTAAAATCATTACCAAAATATGTTTCTTCAATTTGATCATGCAGTTCCTGAACGGGGCCAAAAAAACATCCACTTAAAAATAAAACACCTAATAAAACAATTTTCATTGACTGATAGAATCTATTTTATTCTGCAATATTTTACGAATATCACCTTGTCCTTTATAGAAGTTTAGGCTCTCAATGTAGGACTTCCTTGCCTTCGTTTCATCTCCCAACTCTAAATAAATATCTCCAATCATATCTTTTGCGAGAGCTTGAAAGCCAATTGAGTTAATTTTGTTGGCTGTAACCATTGCTTTCTCTAATTTTCCACCCACAAAATATAAGTTAGCTAACAGATAACCTGCTAATGATTCGATTGAATCTTCAGTAGCATTGCCTTGAGCCCAAATTAATTCCTTAATAGCAGCATCATTATTATTATTTTGCGAATATAGTTTAGAAAGATATATGGCAGACCTAGATGCATATGGCGTATTGCTAGATGTATTTTTTAACAATGCAACTTTCTCACGAATTATGTCTACTGATGTTGTTTTTGTAATTAATATCTCTTGATAAAGTTCTGAAGCTTTTTCAAGATTTTTCATGGCTTGATTTGCGTAAAAATTATAAGCAAAATACAAACCAAACAAAACTACAATCGCAGTAATAATAAAACGTTTGTATGTATCCCAAATCTTTTGTATTTTTTCAATCTGTTCTTCTTCAGTGTCTAAAGCCATTTTATTTCCTCTTTGATAAATTTCCTGGAATTGAAGCTAATAATTCTTTTGTGTACTTAGTTTTTGGATTGTTGAAAATTATATCAGTTTTTCCTTGCTCGATAAGTTTTCCATCCTTCATCACAATAACCTCATCAGCAATATGACGAACTATTCTTAGATCATGAGTTATAAAAAGGTATGTTAATCCATACTCTTTTTGTAACGATTTAAGAAGTTTGATAATTTGTGCTTGAACAGAAACATCAAGTGCGGAAACTGGCTCATCACACACAACCAGTTCAGGTTCCAATATAAGTGCACGCGCTATACCAATTCTTTGCCTTTGCCCACCTGAGAATTGATGAGGGTATTTTAACAAATCAGCCTCAACAAGACCAACTCTTTTAATCATACTTAGTATCATAGAATATTGGGCTGCACTATTACCAAGCTTATGGACCTTGAGCGGTTCCTCCATAATTTTTAGTATTTTCATTCTAGGGTTTAATGAAGCATATGGGTCTTGAAAAATCATTTGAATATTTTTTCTAGTACTTTTTAAGGTATCCCCATTAATTGTTCGCATATTCTTATTTCTAAAAGTTATCAAACCTTTATCAACATCAATTAAGCGAACTAAGCTTTTTGCTAAGGTAGATTTTCCACTTCCAGATTCACCAACAACTGCCAAAGTAATTCCCTTTTTAATGCTCACAGATATATTATCTAATGCCTTAATGACAGTCTGCTTCCTAGTAAAAAAACCTGTTGTTTTTACATACTTTTTTGATAAATTTTTAGCTTCTAATAAAATTTGCATTTTTTTTACCCATTAACTCTTTTAAAGCTATGTAATCTATTGGTTTCAAGTCTTTTTTACCGTAAGCATCAGGCACACAATCTAATAAGGCACGAGTGTATGGGTGTTTTGGATTTTTCAAAACTTTAGCGACACTTCCTTGCTCAACTATCTCTCCTTGAAACATTACCGCAACATCATCTGCAATATCTTCAACCACTCCAAAATCATGGGTGATAAATAACATAGTCATTTCAAACTTTAATTTTAGATCGTCCAAAAGATTTAAAATTTGAGCTTGAACAGTTACATCAAGTGCTGTGGTTGGCTCATCCGCAATTAATAATTTTGGTGAGCAAGAGATGGCCATTGCAATCATAACTCTTTGTCTTTGGCCTCCTGAAAGTTCGTCTGGATAACTATTCATTCTATCTACAGGTATACCAACAGTTTTAAGAAGTTTTGAAACACGACTATTTAATTCGACTTTATTAGGACTCTCGTGAACAGATATCGCTTCTTGGATTTGATAGCCAATTGTGAGGACTGGATTAAGCGAAGTCATTGGTTCTTGAAATATCATGGCAATGTCTTTACCCCTTTTTTTTCTGATTTCCTCTTTGGAAAGATTAAGTAAATCAATCCCTTCAAAAACAATACTTCCGGACATTGATAGCTGGGATGAAAGTAGCCGCATAACTGATAAAGCTGTTAGACTTTTACCGCTTCCTGACTCACCAACTATACATGTCGTCTTACCTTTTTTTAATCTTAAAGAGATATTTTTTACTAATTTTAATCTAGAATTAATATTAGGAAAAACTTTTAAGTTATTAATTTTTAATATACTATTTGTCAAAATTTATTTTTTCTTTGATATATGGAATTATGTCTTTTATATTCACAGCTTGTTGGAGTCCCTCATTACGAATTAGTTTTACTTGGATTATTTTATTGCCAACTTCATTATCACCAATTATTAGAGCAAGTCTTGCGCCACTTTTATCAGCTTTTTTCATTTGAGATTTAAAGCTAGATCCTTCCATATTTAAAGCCACTTTTAATCCTTCATCCCTTAACTTTTCGGAAATTTTGAAAGCAACTGGCCTTGCTGAATCACCAAGGTTTACAATATAAACATGGGGCAATATATTTTCATTATCTTTATTTAAATTTTCAAGCAACAAAATAACTCTTTCAACTCCAATTGCAAATCCACAAGCAGGTGTTTTGTTGCCACCAATCTTTTCAACAAGGTAATCATATCTACCGCCGCCTGCAATGGTACCTTGACTCCCCAAATCATTTGATACCCATTCAAATACAGTGCGATTGTAATAATCTAAGCCCCTTACAAGCCTTGTATTTATTGTAAATTTTAAATTATGCTCTTTAAGAATGTTACAAAGCCTCTTGAAATGATTGCTTGCTGATTCAGACAAATAATCTATAAGTTTAGGGGCTGAATTTAACATGGACTGCATTTCCTTGTTCTTACTATCCAATATTCGCAATGGATTCTCATATAATCGCCTTAAAGCATCATCATCTAAAATTTCTTTATTATCCTCAAAATATGCAATTAATTTTTCCCGGTATACCTTTCTATCACATGGGTCGCCAATTGAATTTATTTCTAAATTTACATCTTTTAGACCTAAAGATTCCCATAATCTTGCTAGTAATAAAATTTGCTCTGCATCAGACTCTGGTTGCTCAAACCCAAAAGCTTCGACACCAATCTGATGGAACTGTCTTTGCCTTCCTTTTTGAACATTCTCATGTCGAAACATGGCTCCTCTATAAAATAACTTTACTGGGCCATTATAGGTTAGGCTGTTTTCAATAATCGCTCTCACACATCCAGCTGTTCCTTCAGGCCTTAAAGTTAACTTATCCTTATTAAGGCTATCCTCCCAGCTATACATTTCTTTTTCTACAATATCAGTATCTAAGCCAACACTCTCAACGAACAAGCTAGTTGGTTCGACTATAGGGAGTCCTATTTCTTGATAATAATATTGATCTAAGATAGTTAAGGTTTTATCTTCGAAGTACCGCCACAATCTTTGCCTATCTGGCAAAACATCATAAAAGCCTTTTAGTGTTTGGAATTTTTTAGCCATTTTAATTTTTTTTAGTAGCTACCTTATAGGTTTTCTCAACATAATCATTAATTATGTCTATAAATTCAACCCCGATATTATCACCTTTTAAAGTAACTGTTTTTTTCCCATCTACAAAAACTGGTGCTACTGGGATCTCACCAGTACCAGGAAGACTTATGCCTAAATTTGCCATCTTAGACTCACCAGGTCCATTTACAACACAACCCATTACAGCAACTGTCATATCTTCAACCCCTTGATATCTAGTTTTCCAGTTAGGCATACTTTCTCTCAAATATAATTGTATATCTCCGGCCAGTTTTTGAAAGAAAGTTGAAGTCGTTCTTCCGCATCCAGGACAGGCTATAACAATAGGTGTAAAAGCACGGATGCCCATAGTTTGAAGTAATTCTTGTGCAACAATGACTTCTTTCGCTCTAGATTCCCCAGGCTCCGGAGTTAAAGATACCCGTATTGTATCCCCAATTTTATTTTGCAAAAGATAACCCATTGACGCAGCTGATGCAACAATCCCCTTCGTACCTATTCCCGCCTCTGTTAAACCAAGATGAAGTGGGTAGTTGCATCGTTTTGATAAGTTTGTATAAACTTCAATTAAATCTTGAACATCGCTAACTTTACAGGAGACAATTATTTTATTTTGAGGAAGGCCTAATTTTTCTGCTTGGGAAGCACTATCGAGAACTGACCTAATAAGCGCCTCTTTCATAACAGATTTTGCTGGAAAGGGTTCTTTTAGAAGTGCATTTTTATCCATCAATATCTTAAGCATTTCTTGATCTAAACTACCCCAATTTACACCAATTCTTACGGGTTTATCGTGATTAATTGCAATTTTAATCATTGTCGCAAATTGATTATCTCTCCTGCTTCCTTTGCCAACATTTCCAGGGTTAATCCTATATTTATCTAACGTGGCTGCGCAATTTGAAAATTTTTGTAAAAGCTTATGCCCGTTATAGTGAAAGTCTCCTATCAATGGAACGTTACAACCCATATCTAAAAGATCATGCTTTATCCCATAAACCTCTTTTGCTGCATCTTCATTATTTACTGTAATTCTAACCAGCTCGGACCCCGCTTTCCATAATTCATTTATTTGACTAACAGTAGACTTTCGATTGGCTGTATCAGTATTTGTCATTGATTGAACTACAGCCGGAGCCCCTCCCCCAATTGCTACAGCACCAACAAACACTTGCAATCTATTTTTATGTATTTTCATTTAGTCTAATTATTTATGCACGAAAGATATTTTTCCAGTTCTTTTAGTTTTATCTTGAACTTGTCCAGCTAATTGGCCGCAAGCAGCATCAATATCATCACCCCTTGTCTTCCTTATTGTAGTTATAATACCCTCACCAGCTAAAACTTCCTTAAATCTTGTCATAGTATTCTTATCAGAACATTTATACCCGCTATTCGCGAATGAATTGAAAGGTATAAGATTAAATTTACATGGGACGTCCTTTACCAAATTGATTAATTCTTTTGCTTGAGCAATGGAATCGTTTACCCCTTTAAGCATTACATATTCAAAAGTTACGAAATCTCGAGGGGCATATTCAATATATCGCATACATGCAGACATTAGATCTTTTAATGGGTATTTTTTATTTATGGGTACTATTTCATCACGTAAGTTATTATTCGGCGCATGAAGCGATATTGCAAGGGCTACTGGGCAATCTATTTTAAGTTTATCTATTGCAGGAATAAGCCCACTTGTTGAAAGAGTTACTTTTCTCCGGCTAAGCCCATAAACTTGATCGTCAAGCATCATTTCGAGTGAATGAACGACATTTTTATAATTAGTTAATGGCTCACCCATTCCCATCATAACTACATTTGAAATAATACGTTTTTCATTATTTAACTGACTATAGTTTTCCTGTTTTCTTAATAATTTATTAGCTAGCCATAATTGACCAATAATTTCTCCAGAAGTAAGATTTCTATTAAAGCCCTGCCTTCCAGTCGAGCAAAAAGTGCACTCCAAAGCACAACCTACTTGAGATGAAATACATAAAGTACCCCGGTCCACTTCTGGAATAAAAACAGTTTCTATTCCATTACTTGCTCCAACATTTAACAACCATTTTCTTGTACCATCTGAAGATAACTTATCAAAGGTAATTTGGGGTATTTGAATTTCAGCATTTTCTATGAGAGTTGCTTGAAAAGACTTAGCAACATCTGTCATAGCTCTAAAATTATTCTCATTAAAATAATATATCCAGCGTAAAAGTTGCTTTGCACGATAGGGCTTATGGCCAAACTGCTCAATATATTTGGTTAATTGTTTCTGATTGAATTCAAGTAAATTATCCAAAAATTATTTTAACCAAAAAAATAATTAATCTCAATAGCAGCATTCTCTGAGGAATCAGAACCGTGAACAGCATTTGCATCTATACTATCTGCAAAATCAGCCCTAATTGTCCCTGCATCTGCTTCTATTGGATTTGTTGCGCCCATTAAATCTCGATTTAACTTAACAGCATCTTCTCCCTCAAGTACCTGAATCATAACTGGGCCTGATATCATGAATTTAACGAGGTCTGAGAAGAAAGGTCTATCCTTATGAACTTCATAAAACCCTTCTGCCTCATCTTTGGTTAGTGAGATCATTTGAGCATCAACAATTTTTAAACCTGCCTTTTCAAATCGACTATAAATTTCTCCAACAACATTCTTTTTAACTGCATCTGGTTTAATAATTGATAAAGTTTTTTCTATAGCCATACGTTATTCTCCAATTTAAATTATTGCATCTTGCAAAGAGCGTTAAAATAACATTTTTTACTAATAAAATAAATGGCTTAGACTTTATTAACCTCTCCATTTATATTGCAACATAGAATACAATATTACAATTACTTTAGAAAAATGAATTATGACCTCATTTCTAACAACAGCTTTTTATCATTTTATTACCCTTGATAATATCAAGAGTCTTAAAACTATTATTCAAGATTATTGTGACAATAAATCACTCAAAGGAACAATACTATTAGCTCATGAAGGAATAAATGGCACAATTTCTGGCAAGAAAGATGACATCCTAAGATTTCATAAATTCATTAAAAATGACCAAAAATTTTCTGACGTATTCAAGAACTTAGAATATAAATCCTCATGGTCAAATGAAAATCCTTTTTACAGAATGAAAGTTAGGTTAAAAAAAGAAATAGTAGCTTTAGGTATCCCAGAAGTTAGCCCTACCGTTAATGTTGGTAAATATGTTAAGCCCGAGGATTGGAATGATTTAATTAATGATCCAGAAATAATTCTTATTGATACAAGAAATAATTACGAGGTAGATATCGGGACTTTTAAGAATGCCATAAATCCAAAAACAACTTCGTTTAGAGAGCTTCCTCAATATATAAAAAAGAATTTAAGTCCGAAAAAAAATAAGAAAATTGCCATGTTTTGTACTGGGGGTATTCGTTGCGAAAAAGCAAGCTCATATATGATAGAAGAAGGATTTGAGGAGGTTTATCACCTACAAGGTGGTATTTTAAAATACCTTGAAGAAGTACCGAAAAAGAAAAGTCTATGGCAAGGGGAATGTTTTGTCTTTGATCAAAGGGTAGCCGTAACTAACGAATTAAAAAAGGGGCAATACAGTCAATGCTATGCTTGTCGACACCCACTTTCGTCGCAAGAAATGAAGTCTAATCATTATAATGAGGGAATTTCTTGTTCTTACTGTATTAGAAAGACTTCTGAAGTAAAAAAAAATAACCTTAAAGAAAGGCAAAAACAAATTAGCCTTGCTAAAACTAGAGGGGAAGAACATATTGGGAAGAAAATAAACAATAAAATAACAAAAGAAGAGATAAAATGAATAAAATTAGATGGGCTGTATTAGGTGCTGCAAGAGTTAATGAAAAAATTATTCCAGCTATAACTGGAAGTGCGCAAGGAGAGTTAGTTGCTGTCGGAAGTCGTCGTGAAAACTCTGCAAAGGAATGTGTTCAAAAATTCGCGCCCGAGCAAAGCAGAAATATAGAATGCTATATGGGTTTTGATGAAATTTTAAATAATAAAGAAATTGATGCAATTTATATCCCGCTTTCAAACGAAGAGCATACTGAAACAGCAATAAAAGCAATCAATAATAAAAAACATGTTCTCATTGAAAAACCAATGGCAATAAAATCTAGTGAAGTGCAAATGCTTACTGATGCAGCAAAAAAAAATAATGTAAGGATTATGGAAGGTTTTATGTACGTATTTCACCCTCAGTTTGATCGCATACAAAATATCATTAACTCTGGTATTTTAGGCGATATTCGTTATGCACATTCAATGTTTTCATTTCCTATTAAGGCTGCTAGATTTTATCGAATAAATAGATCTATAGCTAATGGTGGTGGTGCTCTTTGGGATATAGGGCCGTATGCTGTTCATACAATAAGGAGCTGCTTCAAGGAAAATCCAAAGCAAGTCTGTGGGCGGGCTAAGCTTAATGAGCATGGTGCAGATATATCATCTACAGTTATGATTGATTTTGGATTTGATAAAAAAGCTACATTTGACATCAGCTTCGAATGCGTTCGGAGATCTGAATTCGAAATATTTGGTAAAAGTGGAAGACTTAAATGTCCTCAAGTCTGGCAGCCGGATAATCTTCCAGCAAAAATAATTTATTCGACTGAAAAATCAGGACTAAAGGAGGAAGTTGTACCAACAGCCAACCACTTTGATTTGGAAATCAGCCATTTCAATGATGTAATATTAAAACACCTTAATCCTAAGCTAGATAGTGAAGATGCAATATGGAATTCGAAAACACTTGAAGCAATACAAGAAAGCATTTTTACTGGAAAATGGACCTCCATATTATAAATGATACTAAAAATTGGATTTTTGATTTTGATGGGACATTGATTGACTCGGCCCCATCAGTAAAATTATGCTATGAAAAAGTAACTAAGAATATTGCTCCGCAAAGAATTGATATTGTAAAAAAGCTTCAAATTGGGCCAACGCTGGCTGAGACTGCAAAAGAAATTTTAGGTATAGAATTTTTACATAAGCATGAAGACTTTGTGTCACAGTTTAAATATGAATACGATCAAATCTTATTATCTCAAACTAATGCTTACAAAGGCGTAAATGAAATGCTTAACGAATTAAAATCTAGAGGTAATAAAATTGCAATTGCCACAAATAAAAGAAAGGGGCCAACTCTAAAAATTATTGAGCATCTCGACTGGGGAGATTATTTTAGTTGGATTGCATGCGTAAACCCAGAAAGTAAGTCAATAAAAAATAAATCAGAGTTAGTTCGATCTATTTTAACTAATGAAATTGATTTCCAAAAGTCATTTTTTGTTGGAGATACTTTAAACGATGCTTTATGTGCAAAAGAAAACAAACTAAAATTTATAAAGGCATCCTATGGTTACTCTGAAAAAAAAGGGTGGGGTGATTTTACAATATATCAAGATATTTTAAATCCAATTAATATACTAGATATTTAAATTTTTTATGCTATCTATTGTCCGGCTTATATTCTTTTACCCACTCACGTAACTCCTTCTTAATTAATTTTTCGTTTAAATCCTTCGTTGACTTAATCCATTTAATTAAATTATGTATTAATACTTTTTCATCCTGATTAGTTGCATTAGCAATCCTTATCTTAGTATGAGAAGTTGGCTTAGTTTCCTCATCGTCAGCAAGTAACTCCTCATATAACTTTTCACCTATTCTTAGGCCGGTGAATTTAATATCAATCTCACCTACCTGTAAACCAGATAAATTAATCATATCTTTAGCTAAATCGAGAATTTTAATAGGTTCCCCCATCTCAAGAACAAAAATATCACCACCTTCACCAATCAAGCTAGCCTGTAATACTAATTGAGCAGCTTCTGGAATTGCCATAAAGTAACGAGTTATTTCAGGATCTGTAACTGTTATAGGCCCCCCTTTTTCAATTTGATTCTTAAATAAAGGAATTACACTTCCGCTGCTACCGAGCACATTACCAAACCTAACGGTTATAAATTGGGTTCCTTTTTTATTTTGTAATTTCTTACATAAAATTTCGGCTAAACGCTTACTTGCACCCATAACATTTGTTGGATTTATTGCTTTATCTGTTGAGACTAATACAAATTTTTTAACTCCAAGTTTTTGAGACACGTCAGCCAAAATATATGTGCCTAATGAATTATTAAGCAATGCTTCTGAAACATTTTCTTTTTCCATTAATGGAACGTGTTTATATGCGGCTGCATGAAAAACACATGCAGGAGAAAATCTTTTAATTATTTTATTAATCCTTTCCTCATTTTTTATATCTGCAACTACATATATAAATTTTGTTTTAATTTTTTCACTAATAAATGACTGCTCCAATGAGTAAAGAGCGTACTCAGATATATCCAAACAAACAATAGTTTTAGGCTTGAATCTAATAAGTTGTCTGCATAACTCAGCTCCAATAGATCCACCAGCCCCAGAGACTAAAACAACTTTTTTGTTTAACAAACTATTTAAACCAGAATTATCAAGTTTAATCTTTTCCCTTCCTAAAAGGTCTTCAACATCCACCCTTCTTACTTGTGAAACATTAATACGCCCTGACATTAAGTCATCAATAGCTGGAATGGTTAAAACTTCAATTCCTAAAGAGTTTGCTAACTGTAACGCTGACCTTCTATCTTTATATTCAGCTTTAGGCATTACAATTATTGCTGTATCAATATTTTTTTTCTTGTGAATTCTAGTTAAATTATCAACGTGCCCTAACATTTTTATTCCTACGACATCCCTTCCTCTTAGGGTTTCATCATTTCCAAACAAACCAATAACATTCCATGCTAAATTTAACTTTAAATTTTTAATTAGACTTATAGCTTCCTTCCCTGAACCAAGGACTACGACATTTTTAGCACTATTATCAATTTTTTTAAATCCTAAAAAAGTATTTTCATTTATTGCTCTATACAGAAGTCGACTACCACCCATAAATGTAACAAGTAAAATTGGATTTAAAATTAGTATCGAACGAGGGATCCCGATAAGACCATAAAGGACTGAGAAAAATATAAATAAAACTAGTCCTGAAAAAATAATTGAGAATGAGATTTTAATCAAATCGTTCAGACTTGAGAATCTCCATGATGCTAAAAAAATTCTAAAAGCAACAAAAGAAGTTATATGAACCAAGACTACAAGCAATAAATTGCTAAGCATAAAGTCAAAGTGGTCTAAGGGTATAATAAAATTAAATCTTAATAAGTATGAAAAAAACCAGGCAATAATTATCGCAAGAGTATCATGAGATAAAACAATAAAATTTCTAATGTTTATTTTAAACTTACTCATCTTTTGTTACGACCTTTATTGTTAAGTAAATAATTTTTCCATATTATATCTATATATAGCATTGGCAAAAAATATCCTAAAAAAATGATAACTAAAATGAATTCATGATTATGAACAAGATTACTATATAGACCTATAAGTGATACACATATCATAACAACATATGAAATAAGCGCTGTTTTTTTATGGCTCCAACCCATCAAAATTAATCTTTGGTAATAGTGCTCTCTGTGTGGCTGCCAAAATTTTTCTTTTCTGTAAATTCTTTTAAGAAGTGTAGTGCTTGAGTCTACAATAAAAGGTGAAAAAATTAATAATGGATACCAAATAGACCATAATTCTTTTTGCCAACCAATAATCCCCATTGCACCTGAAAGAAAACCTAACGAGATTGATCCCACGTCACCCATAAAAATTTTTGCAGATGAAAAATTAAATAATAAAAAACTTAATGAGCACATCATGATAATTCCATTCTTCAATGCAAAACTATAATCACCAGCAATATAGGAAGTAATCGCATATGAAAAAAATCCAATAACAGCCATCCCAGCTGCCATTCCATCTGAACCATCCATAAAATTAAATAGATTGGTCATCCATACAAGAAACAGAACGACAAGCCCTAAATAAAATAGATTAAGATCGATATTAAGGAAAAAAACAAAAAATGATATGAAAATAATATGAAAAATAAAGCGAACCCCAGCAGATGTATTTCTTAAATCATCTAAAAATGAAACAGTCATCAAACAAATAATAGTAAGTGTTAAATAAAATGGTGAATCAAGCCCGGAGAAAAACCACATCAATATAATAATTGGTATAAATATAATCCCGCCCGTTCGAGCCTTGGATTCCTTATGAAGTGATCTTATATTCGGTTTATCTTGTATATTAGAAAATAAATTAAAATATAAAATAGCCCATATTGAAATGACTGTAAAAGTGAGGGAGAAAAATAACGCTAAAAAAGAATTAAGATTATTGACTATCATTTATTTATTTTATCAGAGTCATAATAGATAATGCTCTATAAATACTTCTCATAAAAATTTAACCATAACCTAGTAATAAAATTTGCATCAAATTCGTCATTAACTCTTTGTTTTGCAAACATTCCCATCTTCGAAGCAAGCAGGTGGGAGCCTGAAAGTTTTATCATAAACTGACTTATTTGATCAATATCTCCAGGATTGTGAAGAAAACCAGATTTACGGTCAACAATAGCATCAGAAATACCATATATATTTGACCCTATTGATGGAATACCAATCGATGCTGCTTCAATAATCACGCTTCCAAAACCTTCCCTATAACTTGGCAAGGCAAGAGTGTCTGAAGCATTAAGGTAATTTTCTGGATACTTAGTAAAATCAACAAAGCGAAGAAAATCTAACTTCTCTTTGCAAATAAATCTAATTTTTTTCATCATTGCACCCTCATCTGGCCCAACAAATAATAAAAAACAATTCTTATTCGGAAGTGATGAAAAGGCTTTAGCCAAATCAATAACTCCCTTATCAAGTTTAAGACGGCCAAGAAAAATAAAAACAAAGGCATTGTCTGGAATACTAAGTTCTTTTCTTGTCTTGGTTCTTATGCTTTTTTTAAATTTAAATCTATTAACATCAACTCCAGAGACTGAGCCATTCCCAAAAACATATGAATTGTTAGTATTTAGAACATTCTCTAAGAGCAAAAAGTCTAATTGTGATTGGCTATCAACAATATTATGATCAGAAAAAAAAGCAATAAATTTATCGAATAATTTTAAAAAATATCTCTTCGTACCAAATAATGGCGCCCAAATCTGTCCTGTAAAGGTGTGTATTTTGAGTGGGGTAAAGTTAATAAATGCAGCCATCATGGCCAAAAATCCTGCTTTTGGGGTAATTGAATGAACAGCAGAAAATTTATTCCTTCTAATAATAAGAGTAATGGTAATAAATGATTTAAGATCATTTATTAAATCAATATTACGGCTAATATTTACAGGGAATACCTTAATATTAATTCCAGCATATGATAAAAACTCAACATCATTTGTGTTAACAATTAAGGAAACGTTATACTTTTTCGACAATTCTCTAATGTGGTTAATCAAGAAAGCAGAAACAGGGTATTGCGCTGAAGCAACAAAGCATATTTTTTTTTTCATATTAAAGTCTGATGTTTATGAAATTAATTTCTCAACACACCCCTTATATAAACCATTAAAATATCCTAAAATTGGACTGAATGATTTCATTTTGAGTGATTCAAAAGTTGCTTCAAAAAATAATCCAATCATTAGCCAAATAAAGAAAATTAAGGAATTTTTTATCGACCTTCTTTTTTTATAGTAAATAACATATTCTCTTACTTTTCTGTATTGCCGAGGACCAAAGAATTCCCTGTTAATTGCTGAAAAATTATGCTCCAATTTTGCATTAAGATTTATAAAAAGTTTATCTCCATAAAAACTAGCAACTCGAGTTGAAAAATCTATATCCTCTAACATATGAAAATTATTTTTTGTATCAAAAGAAATATTATTAAAAACATCTCTCTTCCATGCCGAAATACCACCACAAATCTTATCAGTTGAGATAAATGATTTATCATGAGAGTATTGCGTACCAAAAAAATCAATTCGATTGTCTTTAAATAAGCTTAAATGGAAAATATGGAAAATCATTTTTTGAAGTAGATTATATTTGGGATGGTTTGTTATATTTCCACAGCAGCCTACCATTAAGGGATTAGCTTCAAAGCCTTTAATAATCTCAGCAAGATAATCTACTTCTAGTACTACATCATCTTCCATAAATAAAATTAACTCTCCCTTAGATATATTAACGCCAAAATCCTTAGCATTAACAAGACCGTCAATTTTAGAATCCAGTACGTAATTTAAAATTATGTTGCAATTAATTTCAAAAAGGCTGTCAATTAAATTTTTTGATGAGTTATCAATACTTTGATCAACAACAATTAATTCATCAGGTTTAATTGTTTGTTTAATAATAGATTTAATTGCCTTATGAAGAGCGTGTGGACGATTTTTTGTTGGGAGTATTATGCTAATCATAATTTCTTAAAATTTCATTTATTGAATTTTTTTTGAATTTAGACACATTCAATTTTGAGAACAAAGTATCGCAGTATTCACTAATTTTTTTTATATTTTTTTTATTGTTCAATAGAATTATATTAGAAAAATCATCTATTTTAGAAACATTAAATTTAATATGATTAACATTGAAAAGTGGATCAATTGATAATTCGCTATCAAATTCAATATATATCGGCACCACTCCTTCCTTACAGATCTCAATAATAGATGCTGATCCGCGATATAAAGCCCATTTTGATTTTTTAGCATCTTCAATCAATGAATTTCTTGAAAATATAATATTGCTTGGCATTTTCGAATAAATATTATTTTTACTTAGTAAGTCATTAAGGCTTATTACAGGATGAAGTCTAAAAACGAATTGTACGGATGGATTAGCTTTTGCACATAAGATTGAATAATCAAACATCCTAATACATTCATCACTAATACCTTCTGGTACAACAAGGCATATCTCGGATTTTTTAGCTAATTTGTTTGTTACTGAAACATTTGAAACCAATGCTCTTTTTGTGCCAACATCTAAAATAGGTAGGTTTTGAAATATTTTTTCGCATTGATTTTTACCATTTTTACCAGATGTAAAAATAATATCAGGATTTAAGTTTTTATCCTTCATTAACCTTATACCATTCTGAAGTCTAAAAAGATGTGAATGTTGGTAGCCAATACAAGTTATTTCAGGATTGATTTTTTTTGCCGTAGAAAAAGCTATTCTTTCCCAAGAGTGACCCTCAAATGTTGATATCAAAATGTCAGGTCTGTATTGCTGAACATACCTTTTGATGTGAACTTCCATTCTCCCCACAAAATGTGAATTAGGAGCCATTGTTTCAATAATTGATTTTCGTAATACTTTTTTAGCCAAAATATCCTTCGAAGAATGAAGAATTTTTTTTAGTCTTTTTGATTGTTTTTTTAGTTTATTATGAATTGAAATTTCAGTTAAAAAATTAGTTTTTTTATCTAATAACTCATATAAATTACTTACTTTTTTATCTTTATTTTTTGGTGTATGGTTTATAGCGATGACTTTAACCTTGAAGCCACTTCTATTCATTTCATCTGGTACTGAGCCAAAATAAAAATCATTATCAGAATCACTAAAATCATCGACTAATCTATGACTTATAAATAAATAATCTAACTTATTTATTTTATTTTTATTTGCTAAGTTTATGTTTTCTTTTTTTAAGTAAATACAACTAACTATATGAATGGCCCACCACGCAAAATATTTAAATTTGTTAAATTGCAAACGCCATAAATAAATGAAGGTATTTTTCTTTTGAAAAATATTTTCATAATTTTTTAAAAATTCTGGATGTTCCCTAATTATATTCAACCAAGGAACAAAGTGAATATTTTTTTTGAGAACTATATTATTACAAAGCCTACACAGCCTCTTATATTGAGATTCAGTCAACTTTATCTTTTATAATTATGATTTATAACTCTCGTTTAAACTTTCATTTTTAATTGCTGCGCCATCTGCGAGGTTGTATAAATCTGTATTAGATAATTTAACCGCTTCTTCAGCTGGAAGATTATGTCTGTTAGTGTAAACCAATGCATCTGCATGCGGTAGTAATTGGTCGCACTGATCACAATATGGAAAGATACCAAATAATCCATTATCATGAGCATATCGAAGTAGCCGATATTTTTTTTCATTCAGAACTTCAAGGACAGGCTGTTCAAATGCATTACCTAATATAATTTTATTATTATAATCATAGCAACACGGGATGACTTCGCCATCCCATTGAATTTGGAGAGCTCCTGTTGAAGGTCTTCCACATGAAACTTTATCTTTTAATCTCTCCTCATCTTCCCTATCACGATAATCTCTGCCATCTCCAAAATTATGAGGACGCCATATCTCAATTGCATCTACTAAAGGCTCCCAATATTCCTTAAATCTTTGCTCATCTTTAGCATTTTCTGGAAGCGTTAAATAAGATATTTGTATTTTAGTCTTAAATTTCAATTCATCTCTTAATTTTATGAATTTTAAAAGTCCATCACGAGTCTTTTCAAAATCAAGACCTTGCATAACAGTATTATATGTATCAGCACCCATACCATAAAAACTAACTCTCATTTCATCTAATCCAGCTTCTAGAATTTTTTGAGCTCGCTTGCTGTTTAAAACTGAGCCATTTGTAATAATATATGTCGATAGTCCATTTTTCTTAGCGTATGCAATTTTTAGTTCCAGGTTTTTATCTAGCATAGGCTCACCGAAACCAGTAAGAACGATCTGCTTTGCTCCAAGCTTAACTACGTCATCAATACTATTCTCATACTTTTTTTGATCCATAATCCCATGGGCACGGCCATGCTCATGCTCGTCTCTTGGACACATAATACACGAAGCATTGCAATGATCAGTAACTTCATACCTGACTTCAGGGTGCAAAAGTTGTGTCAATGGTTTTTCATCAGGCAACTTTGATAAAAGTGACTCTAAGCTGCTATCACTAAAATCTACGCTCCCATCTCTCAAAAGATTATCTTGAAGAAATCTTAGATTAGAGTCAGCATTTCGTATAGGTATAATAACTTTTGTATTTTTCATATCCTTGATGTTACCTTATTTTTATAATATGTTCAATTTTGAACATATTATAAAAAAGATTATGCCCTTAAATTTAAAATTTTATATGTAAAATCAGATTCAATGTCCATTAAGCATAAAAATAATTGAAAATATCCTTAATTATTTCCATAAATATCTGATTATTGAATAATTTATCCATAGAAATTGCCTGATTTTTTTAATCTTTATTAGATACTATTCTAAAAATTTTCATTTTATTTTATTTTTCGTAATCCTTATTAATCTGTGTTGTATTGGTCCCTCAAACATAAAAACAAAAGGCGGTCTATTTTTCACTCCCCATTTCTGCCAAGGACATAGTTCATCAAAAATAATATTGTCTGATGAAAGCCATCCATAATTAAAGAAATTAGTTCTGGTTTTGTCAGGCAGTTCTTTTTCAATTCGATTACAGCAGTAAAACCAAGTATCTTTGTTTTGACTTCTAATTAATGTGAAATATTTTTTTATAACCTCATGGTTCATTTCTTGCATTGAAACTGTATTAATAAATAAATCAGCACATATACTGATACTGTCTGAAATTTCTGCTTCAATATAGTTAAAATCATCTGATAGATTAGTTTTATTGTTAGTAATCAAATTATGTTGATGGTTTGGAAAATATTCTTGTGTGTAGTAAACATCAAACACCAACGTTCTTCCTAAATTAATAAATATTATTTTAACTAAAGGAAATAGGCTTTTTAAAATAGTTCCTAATATTCCATAACCATCACCAATGATAGCTATAGTCATATTATTTAAATTAATATTTTTTTTTAAAATCTCAACTGTTAAAATCATTCTAGCCATATCATATGAAAAGATTCTGTTATGTTTTTTAGCAATATTCCTAGTCAGAGTTATTATGATCGGATCTGAATTCCTTAAAATGTATCTGATAAGCATTCTAGATGGGAAAGACAATAAAATATTTAATTGACTATCTGTAACAAAATCACCAAAACCCGAACCTGATAATTTATATTTTTCATTGATTAAATTTATTACCTGAGATTTTCCATATTTATCCCAATGCGATGACGTCTCCTTGGATAAGACAGTCTTAGAATAATACTTATTTTGTAGGTATTCAATTATCATAGTTAGTCGAATGCATTGTTAGTTTTTTAAAAACTCACGTAATGATTTCTTTCCCTTAATTAAAAACTCACCATGGCCATCATAAGGTAAAACAGTGCCTGTAGGATCATAATATATACAATTTCTCCTTAAATGATTTGCAAGAATTAAAGGGGATGTAAAAGGAACACATATCACTAAAGAAGAATTTTGAATTAAATGTTGCATATCTAATTTTGGGTCAATAATCTCAATTTTATTCTCAGTTTGTAGCTTCTTTAAAAAAATTTGATATTTTTTATCAAAAAAAGGACTTGCTCCTCTTTTCTTAGACTTTAAAATAAGTTTTGTATTAGACAGCCTATTAAAATTATTTTTGCAGTCAATTATATCTAAAATAAATTTTTTCATATTTTTGTATGAATAATATTCATTTCTGCGACCAGTAGCATCATGGAATTCATCTGAAAATACTGGTACATCAAAAATTAGGATATTATTTTCACAAGGATTTAATTTTAAATGTCTATCAATGTTCTTCCATAGAATTGGTCCAATTACAAAACAGTTAGCAAATGAAGTAAATTTTTTTAAAGTATTTGCAAAAGATTTAGTCCAAACATAATGATTATCAATATTTAATAAACTTAAATAAGGATGATACTGATTAAAATATCTTTTATTATCATTAATATCTCTAACTACTGGACTAGAATTTTCAGAGTACCAAAACATAGATGTCGAGAAATTTCTATTAATATAATTTGAGCTCCATAAAGGCTGATAGTCCATATTTGAATTTGTAAAAATAATTGATTTAATCAGTTTTTTATTATTAGCAAAATCAAATAGTGACATTAGTGCAAAATCTTTTGCAAGAATAGAAGATCTTCGATCAATACAAATATCTCTTATAAAAATAAATAGATATGTAAAATGAAGTAATTGTATTTTAATAAAGTCATTAAGTTTTAATCCAGAATTAAATAAAATATTATGTGGATATTTTTTAAAAATAAAATTTTTAAATCTAACAATTATCTTGCTATTGGAAGACACTAAGACCTCATCTCGACTTTTTACAGAAATATGTTTTTTTAGGAATTCTATAAAATTATTCCTAATTTCATGATTATCAAAATTCAAATATTCAGTACCAAATATAATTATTCGCTTTCTTGGCTTTTTATTTTTATTGAATATAAGAACAATAAAATAATAAAAAAATAATAAAGTCCATAACATAAAAAATATTAGTGATAATTTGATAAAAATAATAATTGAGACTGATTCAAAACCATTTTCCCTTGAAATTTTAAAACTCTTAGTTTGAACATTACTATTTTTTATTAAAGTATTAAAATTTTTGTCATTAAAAAATTCATTTGCCCCAAGATGCATAAATTTTTGAATTAAATATTTATGGTAAATAGAATTAAAATTTGAACCTGTAATTTTTAAATTCCTAGCAAAACTTACATCGATAAGATTTTGAATAATTTTGAATTTATAATGTATTGAATATTTATTCATAAATAGTTAAAACTAGTATTATTTATTTAATGACTTTGTATTTTTACAAATGAAAAAACTGCAAACCTGTATGAAGGTCGGGTTCATAATTATTTGGGATACGAATAAAGGATATATGAGCACCAATTTCAGCATTGTTCCAGTGAGATTTTCGATCTAGAATATTTCTAAGCAATCTTTCGTCACAACTACATTCTAATTTTTTTTTAAAACTATCACTAGCTATAATTTGTTTAAAAGTAGGATAAATTTGATACTTAGTATTAAAAATATTTAAAATGACATTGAAGGTAGATTTAATCCCCATTCTTTCCATCCTAATATTCATTGAAATAGACGCTTGCTCAACATCTACTAAAATTTCTTTTTTGTCAGGAAATGGCTCTAATTGATATGGATACTTAATTTTTGATAATTTTTTATTAATATAATTCTTCATTTTAATTTCATCAATTGGGATATATCTCTTACTCGATATTCCATTTTCAATATTTAGAAGATCATTTTCCCTAAGTAAAACTACTTTAGTTGGTTTTATATTATTCTTTCTTAACCATTTTGCACAATTATCCCAAGTAGTTGTGCCTAGATAGTTATTTTTATAATGTAAGTCACCACCTAATACATAAGATCCAGCAAATGGTAATAAAAATTTAGGGCCCATTACTTCCGTTATTTTTTTTAAATGTGTAAAATTTCTTTCTAGTATTCGATGATGCTCAATAAGTTTTTCAGACTCCTTTAGGTTATCAAAACAACTCGGATAAGGCCCTGCTGCATTATAGTTAATCATAGCTAATGATATTGGGCCATAATTGGCTTTAAGAGCCCTTGATGTTTCAATTGAAGGTGTATTGTCATTAGCATTAAGTGCAGTTATTTCATCACAAGATATTAGCATTGCTGAATCAATAAGATTTCCAATTTTAGCATCGTGAAAATTATGTTTTGCGAATGGAGAAAACATAGTAATTTTAAATTCGCGATAATTAATAGTTTCATTATTTTTAATTTTTATTAAATTTGTATAACCAAGAAAAGTTAATTTTTTTATTAAAAAATTTGGTCCATGATCAAGAACAATTAATGGTATGTCTTTTCTAAAATCAAAATTTCTCTCATCAAAATGATCGGGGTGAAGGTGGGAAATATAAATTGCATCAACATTTTCTATATCTTTATTTGTTGTTTTTAATTTTGGATAATGGCACCAGCTTCCATTAAATACTCCATCAACAATCCATGGGTCACATAAAACTTGTGTGCCATTTTTCCCGGTAAAGATTCCACATGCACTTGCAATAAATTTGAAGGATAGCTTTGGTAATTTTTCATATTCATAATATAAATAATCTTGTTCTTCTTTTTTTAATTTAAACCCAGCCTTAATAAAGCATTTTTTACTGGCTGTATTTAGTGTTTTAACTTTAGCTATAATTTGACTATTATTATTTTTAGAAAATTGATTTATTGCTTTTAAAAGTAATCTGTATGATAAATTTAAACTTCTGTATTTAGGATTTAGATTAATGGATATTTCTGCGATTTTTTTTATTACATCAAATCTTACCATTCCAAAATTATCTTTATTACTCATTACCCCAATATAGATAAAGCTTTTTTGGTTGCATAGCATATTTTTAAACCACTCTTCATGGTCTTGCCAACTAACTTCTTCCATATTATTAAACATTTTCCTAGTTACTTTATTATTTCTCCAGTGCCAAATATCTTTAGAGTCATTAGTGTCTGCTAATTTTATATCTATCTCATCAATACAATATTCAAGTTTACTCATGATATTTATTACTCACTGTTAAGTAAGCTCCAGTCAACAGGTGTACCCTTTGAAACTGTCTTTTTTAACTCTCGTCCTATTATTGAATTTTTGTATTTTGGAGGTAAGCCATCTCCTGGCCTTAATGCCTTAATATCATCTTCGTTAATTATTTTTCCTTTAGGTAGATCATGAATAAAAAATAAAGACCTGCGATATTTTTTAAATGAAGACTCTAAATTTTCCTGTAAGTAACTTATCTTACCAATTGCATCGTGAGCATTCCTAGTTTCATCAACTAATTGTCTTAGTTCGTGAGGTTCTAGAGAAAAAGTTGAGTCAACACCGCCATCAGATCTAGCTAGAGTAAAATGTTTTTCGATTATTGAGGCACCAATAGCTGCAGCTGCTATAGCAACGCCAACACCCATTGTATGATCAGATAGACCTGTGTGTAATTTGAATCTTTTTTCTAAATCTCTAATTGTACTAAGGTTAATACTTTTTACCGGGGCTGGGTATGCGCTAGTGCATTTAAGTAATACTAATTCTTTGGAACCAGCTTTTTTTGCAACCTCTACAGCCTCTGATATTTCTTCGAGGGACGCCATACCTGTCGACATAATTAACGGTTTGCCTGTACCGGCACAAAGTCTAATTAAATCATGATCGACCAATTCAAAAGAAGCTATTTTATAAATAGGTGTGTTTAATTTTTCAAGCAAATTTACAGCATCGGCATCAAAAGGGGAGCTAAAAATAGTAATACCAATCTCCTTACCGTATTCGAATAATTCAGGATGCCACTCCCAGGGCGTTGAAGCTTTTTTGTAAAGCTCATATAAATGCTCTCCATCCCATGGATTTTTTCCTTTTATCATAAATCTTGGGTGATCAATATTTAATGTCATGGAGTCTGCAGTATATGTTTGAAGCTTAACCGCATCCGCACCGGACTCTTTAGCTGCTTTTATTATTTTTAATGCTCTCTCAAATGAGCCATTATGATTAGCTGACATTTCAGCAATAATGAACGGTGGGTGGCTTGCTCCAATTAATCTTGATCCAATTTTTATATCATTTATCATATTTTTTTATTACTTAATTAATGCATCTTCCAAGAACAAATGCCTCAGCAGCTTCCACACTAATTGAAGCCCCCCTCCAGGTAGCAAGAGCTTTTATAGCTTTAATAGATCTTGGATGTGGGAATTCTCTTAACTCTGCTTCGTAACAATTAATAGCATCAATTTTAACATCAATTGTCTCAGTAATATCTTCAAACCAATTTGGATTAAATGTATTGTCAGAACTACCGGGCCTCCATTCTGTAGATGATGGAATTTCAAAAAAAAGTAATTTTTCTATGGTAGATTCTGGCTGAGGTCTTGCTGCAACAATTACTGCATCATGAGTAATTCTATGGTCAATATTAATGTCGCTATTGTGATGGGTGTACAAAATATTTGGCTTTAATTTAAGCACAATTTCTTCAATTTTTTTTACAATATCTAATAAGGAATGCTTATCCATTTGATTGTCTGAATATGATTCAAGAAATAAATTTTTGACTCCTAAAATCTTATTCGCTTTGTTACAGGATGAATTTCGTTCAGATATTTCTAATTTATTATTACCAGCAATATTTCTACTTGTAACTCCATCAGATAAGATTAGTACAGAAACATTATCTCCATTCTGAATATGCTTTCTTATAGTTCCTCCGCATCCTAGGACTTCATCATCAGGGTGGGCAGCAACAACTAATATATTATTAACCATATCATGCTCCATGAATTTTTTTTATAATTACTTTTGCAACAATCCCTTCTGAGGTAATTTTACTTGAAGAGAGTTCATATTTTAAATTACCTAGCTTTATATATGCATTTGGATATCCTTCAGCATCAAGCATTCTAATATAATCGTAAATTAAATTTAAATCATCCAGCTCCCCTATATCGCTATCTTGAGGATTCCGTCTTTTAAAACTTACAATTTCTCCAATCTGGTCTTTCGGGTTAGGTCTATGATCAATTATATTTATTATCATCTTTTTAATAACTTTGCTTAAACGTTTAAATATTTGTTCAGCATTACCACTGAGAGAAAGTTTATTTTTTAAATATATTGGTCCTGCATCAATTTCTTTTACGCACTTAATTGCAGATACTTTCGTATTTTTATGGCCATGAATTATCAAATTTTGAAGTGGACTACCCCCTCTTCCATATGGCAAATCTGTCATATGGAAAATTACGCACTCAAAATTTAAATATATGGAGCTTGGAATTTTCCATGACCAATGTGGGAAAAATATGTATCTAGGATTGAATTTACTTATTTTTTTTAATTCTAGATTATTTAAATTTTCAATTCGTAAAACATCAACGTTTTCTATTCTAGAAATTTGATTAACTATTTCGTCATATCGTTTATGTGGAGTTGCTATGATTATTTTTATAGTTTCTAGGCTCATATGTTATTAATTTTATGTGTTCAAAATTGAACATAAGATATAATATTAACCCTTGTTAAAAGCCAAAGCAAGTTATTTAATAGCAGACTCTATTACGTCTATAATTGAATTAATTGGTGGGCTATATATTTTTCGGCCAATATTACTAATTCTCTTTACTATTAAGGGGTTTGTAAGCATAAGCTTTATAGCATTAACATAATCTTTCTCTACTAAATCCGAAGATAATCCAAGATAATAAATTGCTCCAGCATTAGCTGTATCCAAAGTAGTTTGTTTTTGATTACCAGCAAAAATAACTGTTATTGTTGGTAATCCGAGGTAACATCTTTCCCACATTGAAGAGCCCCCGGCACCGATACATAAATCCGCGGTATTGATAAGTTGTGCCATATTTTTAATTTGATAATGGAAATTAATATTTCTGGATTTATTACAAAACTCTATAACTTCATCTTTGTAAGGATTGATTTCACCAAGCACTACATTGACAATTATTTTAGGTATTGAAATAGATTTCAATGCTTTGAGGGCAATCATGGTTAGATTGAGAGGGTCCCCTGCCCCAAAAAATATTAATATATTTGTTATATTGCCATTCCTAATTCTATTTAGTTTTGCAAACTGATGAAATTCATCTCTCAATAAAACATGACTTGGGCCTAGAAGAGTTATGCAGTTTTTTGGTACTAAATTTTTATATCTTTCAGTTAGGTTAATATAAAAATTTTGATCAAGAAGAAGGTTGCAATTATGATTTCGATTTGCTAAATCATCTATTACCATAATTTTTTTTGAATGGATGCTAAGTAACCCTTGCCATATGAAATCTAAACTATAGTGGTCAACAATTATCCAATCTAACACTCCACTAAAAATCTCTCTTATTTTATCTATTGTTTTATTCGCATCTTCTATTTGATTATTATCAGAACATTCAATTTCCTTAAAGTCATACCCTAATGAATCTATATAGCTAATCATTGAACCCGGTAATTTTTTACATACAAATGTAACAATATGGTTATTATCTCTTAACTTTTTAGCCAGCGATAAACATCTCATCAGATGTCCGCTCCCAATATCTATTGACGAATCAACTCTAATTAAAATATTCAATTTTATTTAATTAAGCCAAGTTGAGGCATGCAAATAGCTAACTTCACTTTAAAATACCTAGTATCGTTTTTACAACAAACTCTTGCTGACTATCTGTTAAATCATAAAATAAAGGAATTGATATAGCCTCTTCATAATAAGAATTTGCTTCTGGAAAATCAGCTATGTTGAAGCCTTTACTTTTATAATATGGGTGTATTGGAAGAGGAATATAATGAACTTGAGTCATAATTTCTTTTTTTCTCAATAGCTTCATAAAATCATTTCTAGTAATATTAAGCTCATTGAATTTAATTCTCAGAACATAAAGATGGTGACTACTAAGATCTCGTGAAATATTCTGTGCGGGACTTATAAAATCTAAACCTTCAAAGTAAGTATCATATTTATTTACCAATTGAAGGCGTCGAGCAATAAACTTGTCAAGTTTTTTTAATTGAGATAGAGCCAAAGCACACTGGATATCAGTAATTCGATAATGAAAACCTAGCTCTTGCATTTCGTAGTACCAAAGATTAACAGATTCATCTGTTGTTGATTCACTCTGATTTACTAATGGGTCATTCAATTTATTAATTCCATGACTTCTTAATCTTATAAGCTTTCGGTAAAGATTTTCATCATTAGTTGTAATTAGGCCTCCCTCTCCAGCAGCAATAGATTTTACTGGGTGAAATGAAAAAATAGTCATATCAGAATAACAACATGAACCTACTTTTTTTCCATTTGAATAGTTAGCACCAAGGGCATGAGCTGCATCTTCAACAACAAATAAATTATATCTTTCTGATATATTTTTTATAGCTTTCATATCACAGGGTAAGCCACCGAAGTGTACTGGAAAAATCGCACAAATATCTTTATTATTCTTTACTGTATATTCAATTGCCTTTGGTGAAATATTTATAGTTAATGGATCTATGTCTACAAAGTGAACGTCCCCGCCACAATAAAAAGCAGAATTTGCAGTTGAAGCGAAGGTTATTGGAGAAGTAACTATTGATCTACCTGGACTAACACCTGCTGCAACTGCTGACAAGTGTAGTGCTGCAGTGCCGCTAGAAACAGCAACAGCATATTTTGCACCAACTAAATTACAAATAGCCTTCTCAAATTCTTCAACCATGGGTCCTTGTGTTAAAAATTTACTCTTAAGGACAGCTATAACTGCATTAATATCGTCATCATCGATGTGATGTTTTCCATATGGGATCATTGCTAAAAAATCTCCTTGTATGATGCTGTGTTACGAAGTTCGCATAAAAGCTCCAAATCTGAACTTAGAGTTGGAATTTTTCTGCCCAAAATTATTTCTACCTTATTATTTGATAAGCTCATATCTCTTGGTTTTTTTATAAGCAGCTCGTTATTAAAATAAGATGATTCATGAATTAATGAATCATCTAATTTAAAAACCTTAGATAATTTCTGCCCAAAGGTTAGTTTTGAAACTCTTTCAGAACCAACAATATTAAATATTCCACTATGATTTAATTCAGCTAAATCCATCATTGCTTCAGCCAGTGAATTTATTAGGATAGGAGTGTAGAAAATATCATTATATAAATTAATTTCAATATTTTTTTCTAAACTATAAATAATTTCATCGCTAAATGACTTTCTATAGTCGGGACCCCAACCATAAAAATTTGTTCGTATTACTAAACAATGAGGATTAATTCTTAATACTTCTTCCTCTGCTACGCATTTACTTCTAGCATATTCATTTCTCGGTGCAAAAGCCTCGCCTTCATCTACTAATTTTTTTAATCCTGAAAATAAATGATCGGATGAGATATGAATTAATTTAGAGCCATGCTCTGTAGTCGCTTTTGCAATATTTTTCGCTATATCCACATTTTGAACTTTTGCCTGCAACGGAATCTCTTCGCACAAATTAATATTTGTTAATCCAGCAGCCTGAATAACAATATCTGGCTTATACCTACAAAAAAAATTATTGATTTCCGATGGTGAAACTAAATTCACTTTTTCTGATGCTATTTTTTTTATCTTTGAACTTTTATTATGCGTACTAATAATTACATCATATTTTTTTTTTAATAAGCACGCTAAGTTACTTCCAAGTAGGCCTGTTCCTCCAGTAATAAAAATTTTTTTCTTCATTAAATCGCTTTAAAATTTTTATGGTTATTTGTAAGCCATTTACTTAGATCTTTATCTGTCATCCAGACATCATTTTTGTCAGATGAATATATAAAATATGTTGGTACTTTTTTGCCTTTTTTTATTCTTTTTTTATCATTTGACCAATTATGAATCATCGGAAGTATTTTATAGTAGCCTTCATATCCATAAGTATAGGGTGCATCCTCTAAGCCTATCATTTGTTCATGAATTTTTTCACCCGGCCTTACCCCTATAATTTTTTGTTTGGCTTTAGGAGCAACTGCTTTTGCTATGTCTGTTATATTCATAGAAGGAATTTTTTTTACGTAAATTTCTCCGCCCTGCATATCATTAAATGCAAGCCATACTAACTCTATACCTTGTTCTAAAGTTATCATAAATCGAGTCATATTTTTATCGGTAATTGGCAGTGTTCCTGAGCTTGCTAGAGACATAAAGAATGGTATTACTGAGCCTCGCGATCCGATAACATTTCCATACCTTACGACTGAGAATTTCGTGCTATGAGTATTTTTAGCTGTGCTAGCGTTAGAGTTAGCTGCTACAAATAACTTATCAGATGCAAGCTTTGTTGCGCCATAGAGATTTATTGGATTGCTAGCTTTATCAGTAGACAAAGCTACTACTTTCTTGACATTGCTATCAATACAAGCATCAATTAGATTCATTGCTCCAATAATATTCGTTTTAACGCACTCAAAGGGGTTATATTCAGCTGTAGGAACAATTTTTGTTGCTGCAGCATGAACGACGTAATCAACACCATCTAAAGCACGGGATAACCTATCTTTATCTCTTACATCCCCAATAATAAACTCCACTCTAGGATCATCAATATACCCCTGAGATAAATCCCATTGCTTCATTTCATCTCTTGAATAAATGATTAACCTCTTTGGTTTAAATTTTTTTAATGTCATCGGAATAAAAAGACTACCAAATGAGCCAGTACCGCCAGTTATTAAAATTGAAGAGTTTTTAAGCATAATTTTTTCTATATTAAGTTAATCTGATTGTAGCTACCTGTACGTACAATATTACCATTCTCTAAGCTTATTATGATGTCACAATTCTTTAATGTAGTAATTCTATGAGCGATAATAAAAATTGTGAGATCTTTGCTCAATGAATCAATTGACTTCATAACCAATTTTTCCGTTTTACTATCTAGAGAGCTAGTTGCCTCATCAAAAATAATTACTTCAGCATTGTTATATAATGCTCTAGCAATGCCGATTCTTTGTCTTTGCCCACCTGATAAACGGACCCCACTTTCACCAATTAATGATTTATATTTATTGGGAAGTGTTTGAATTAGGGTATCAATTTGTGCCATTTTAGCTACACATAAAACTCGATCGTGGTCTATTTTGTATGAAGGTATCCCAAATGCAATATTTTCTTCGAAAGATGCATCAGAAAGAAAAATTGCTTGAGGCACATGCGCAACGTTTCTTTGCCAGTTTTGAATTATTTTTTTTGAAACCTGCTTACCATCAATAAAAATTGAACCTCTTGTCGGCTCCAATAAGCCCATAATAATATCCATAATAGTACTTTTACCACTGCCAGTACTCCCTATAAAACCAATTCGACTGCCTTTTTTAACAGATAAATTAAAATTGTTAACAACATAAGTAGATTTCTCAGTATATCTAAATGAAATATTTTTTAATAAAATCTGATTCTTAAACGTTAAGGGGGAAATATTTTCTTTATTATATATGGATGGTATTGGTTGCTCCAACAGATTAATTGTATCCTCTAGAGGACCTAGATTTCCCCTAATAGTTGAGATAGCAGCCCATGATTGCTGCAATAAAGGAAGAATTTTTTGAGCGCCAAGCCCTAGTGCTCCTAAAAAAGGAATAGCTTCAAGAATTCCAGAGTCTTGTAAGGTCATAAAATATGCAACGATTGCTATTAAGGCCATACCAATAGCATCCACAATATACTTAGGGCTAAGGCTGCTAAATTGGATTGCTCCCTGTGCTTTTCTCAAACTAAAATCAGCTCTTTTATATAAATCAACATAATACGGCTGAGTTCCAGTTAATAAAATTTCTCTTATGCCACCCAACCCCTCATTTAGATTCTTTATTATTAAAGTTAATTTTGATGAAATTAAATTACTATTATATGAAAGTATTTTATGGGTAAATTTAAAAATAAAAAAATAAAAAAAACTAAAAAAAGAAAAGATTGTAATAGCAACTAAAGGGTTAAAATATAAAAGAATTAGGAGAATCGCTGTTACGATAAATATACTAGTGAGAAGAACTAAAAATTGCCCAACAACATGGATAAGTATATTTGTTTTTGCAGTTACACCACTAATAACTTCGCTACTATTTCTTTCCAAATGAATTGTATATGGTTGGTATAAAGATCTTTCATACATTTTTACACTCAAGTCAGAGCCGCATGAAAAAGAAAAGTTTATATTTGATCGTAATAAAAATATCCTAATTAAACCAGCAAAAATTACGGCGCTTGCAAAAAGCATTGTAACAGGAAGAACTAATTGGTTAGGTGAGGTTATCTCCAAAAAAGTTATCAATCCTTGAAATACTTCTAAATTAAAGACTTTTTCTGGTGCTGAAATTACGCCGAGAAATGGAATAACACTTGCTATGCTAAACATTTCAGCCATAGAAGCAATGATCATCAAAAAAATTAAAAATACAAATTTTATTTGGTGGGGCTTGCTTAAATGGGACCAGTATTTTAAAAAAAGCTTTCTATAACTTTTATTTTTATTCATAATTTTATTTTTAAAAGTAAAACTGCTAATAAATATCAGAAATCATAGTGTGCTATTACTAACTATCCATTTAAGTTAAAAATTTAATACCTAAATGTAAAATACCTTCATCAAAAATTTACTTTTTATCCTGAACATGAAATTTTTGATGATTATTACTAATATCATTTTCTAGCCGCGTAATCTCGCTTTGCAACATTTCGTATTCATCAATTCTTTTGCGTAAAAATTCTTTTGTCATGCTAATTTTTTCAGATATGCCTTTTGGTGTAAGTAAGTAAACATATCCAATCTTATTAGAATTTTTTCTGAAATTATGTGCCTTCACCTGCCCTTTTTCGACAAGCGCTCTGAGGCAGTAATTTATACTACCTAAACTTATTCCCAACTCTCTGGAAAGAATTCTTTGAGATAGTTTTGGATTTTTTTCTAGGGTATCCAATAGTTTAAAATGGATATCTGAACTCATTGGACTTTTTTTTAGTTTTTTATTTTTTTCCATACCTATAACTTACACATCAAATTTTCATTAGTATGTTCAAAATTGAACAATAAAACTATATTAACCCTTGTTTAAAGTTAAATCAAGTACATGCAAGCCAGACTAGGTTATGGATTCTTCGTGGTCATCAGAAAAAAACATCCCAATGTCTACTTTTTGACCTAAAGGTATATTTTTTTACTTAGATTGTAATTTTGCAGCATGAAAAAAAATGGTTTCTGAAGTGTATTTTTATCTCAGTCCTTACATTAAATGTATCACGAATAGCATATTGAACTTACTATATAAGCTTTAGTTTCCTAATGAGTTCACTTATAGAGTAAGGCATCGGTCTTATAAATTTAAAATTGAGATATGTCTCAATTTTTGTTGTTTTATAAATTGTTCTATAAGCAAATGTAGCTAGAAGGGGGGTGTGGATAAATCTTCCAATAATAAATTTAACAATATATAAAGGAATTTCTATTGCAACATATGGAATGCGTATCGGTAGAATTTTTACATTTAATATTAATGATATTTGAAAAATTAGTGCCTCCCAACTACAATCATTGCTTATATTAAATATCTCATTTCTACTTTTCAGGTTTCTAGCTATCATTATCATTGCTTTAACAACATCATCGACGTGAACATATGTTGCAATGGCGTCTTTTTTTCCAATAAATAAGAAGCACCCTGAATTAACTAATTTTATTAGTTTACGAATGGAATCATTTGTCATTAATGTACCAATTACATTTGTTGGTCTAAGAATAGTGTATGTCATTATTCCATCAGCAGATGCATCAATGACTAACTCATCAGATTTGGTTTTTGTTCTCTCGTACTCATTGATTGGATTGTTTTTACTTGCTTCAGTAATCACTCTTTTAATTTGAATATTATTTTTAGGGGGTGGGCCGTAAGCGCCACAAGAACTTAGCTGGACCCAGTGGATCATTTTTTTTGCTGCTTTAGACTCTTCGTATACTGAGTTAATTAATTTTTTGGTTCCATTAATATGTAATAGCCTCATTTGTGCCTCGTTACTTACTTCTCCTGCGCAATGAAATAAAATATCGCACCCTTCTATAAAATTTATCAACGATAAATCAGGGCTCGTTAAGTCCCCAATAAAAATTTCAACATTGTTGGGGAAGTTGCTATTTTTTTTCCTCGTTAATATTCTAATTCGACAACGTATCTTTGAAAGTTCTTCAATTAATTTCCTCCCTATAAAACCATTCCCACCAGTTACGCAGATTATTTTTTCGCCAAGATTAATATCTAAAACCTCACTGACTGATTTCATTAATTTTATTCCGACTCTAGCAAGATTGGTAAAAATATCCACACAAATTCATATGTTTGTTCTGTAATATTTTTAGATCTTTCATAATAAAAGTAGGTTAAGAGCTTCTTCATATTAAGAATTTACCCTCAGAGTGATTAAGGAAACATATAGGTGCTAGGATAACAGCAAAGACAAATATACTCATTCAGATTATTGGGCAATTTTATAGTTCTCCTGACTAGTGTATTTATTGAAACGTCAATTCTATTGATTCTTTTATATTACAATTTTTCAGCTGCGTTTATAGTTTTCTCTTTTTTTGCCTTCTTCCTCTTTCTTATTTTCAGCTAGCTTCTTACGCTTCACCGACAATGTTAGGCTTTTCATTTCTTCTCAAGCAGGAACCAAGTTATATCATCTTGTGGTGCCCAGTTATCTCTCTTGTATACAAAACCATAATCGACAAGTTTCAATCCGTAATTATCGATTAAGTCACCAGCGAAATCTCGCTTAAATAGCTTATCATCATGCCCTCTGTAAGTTATCTTAGTGGGGGTTGGATTGTAGTACTCGGCTACAAGTACATATTTATTACTTCCATTAACAAGGTTTTCGTATACATTCTTTAAGTATTTGGGGTTTATATGAATAAGCACTCCAGCAGTAAATGTTAAATCCACAGGCGCATCAGTAATTTCTTCTAGGATTGATTCCTGATGAATTGTAGCAACGTCACGCTCCGATGCTTGTTTCGCAGCAATTTTATTTATTTCATAACCACTCAACACCATCGACGGGTTAAGTCGTTTTAATGCAACCAAATTTAAACCAATATTACAGCCAAGCTCTCTTATCGACTTGACACTATTAGCTGCACGAAGCATCTTTGCCCACATAGCAACTTTCGAGGAAAGGAAAAGCTCCGAATTATTTCTATCTATGTAATTTAATCCAAATTCACCAGCCCAAAACTCTTCTTGCTCTGTGTTATAAGTCATCTGTTTTCCTTATTACTTCGTTTTTCTTAACTGGAGCAAAAAATAAGCGGTTACTGCTCCATCTTTAAATATACCAGGGATCTTCCTTTTTCCTGCTTTAAGCCAATGATAAAAAAATAACTTACACCTTATATAATTACTTCCCACTCAATCAAATGACCAGTCTTCGTCATAAAGGCCGTACTCGAACAACTTTAATCTAGCATCAGCAACCTCAAAATCCTCAATGGTATCTATATCTATAACTTTATTCTTATGCAGAGGATGTAGCTTAACTTTAGAGTTGTTAAGAGTCTTACCAACTCGAACTGATTCAGCACGACAAACATAAAACTGACCAGCATCGTGTAGCCCTTCGGTCAAGTCTTGAGATCTAGTTGCGCAGTGCTCGGGCTTAAACATCTCCGCATATCCTTCTGAGTTTTTATACACAGCTCTCTGGATTGGGAACGGAAAATGCGTTGCTGACATAACTGAATCGCAATTAGGGTCAGAGTTTAAAACACTTAACGCAGAACAAATATCCTCAACGTTTAACATGACTGCTGTAGGATAGACAATAATCACATATTCTACTCTAGCAACATTAGATTCAAACCATTGCAATGCATGAGTCGCTACGGACATGGTACCTGTATGATCATCTGAGAGTTCTTCAGGTCTTTTAAAGGGAACTCTTAAGCCAACCTTCTCTACCTTAGAAACTATTTCATCATCGTCAGTAGAGACGATTACGTTTTTTGACTTAAATAATTTAGATAACTCCATCAGAGGCCAATAGATCATAGGCTGACCACATATTTCCTTTATGTTTTTATGAGGGATACGCTTACTACCGCCACGAGCAGGAATAATGACTAATGTTTTTTTATTTTTTATCATACTTAAAACTTACAAGTTTAATTTTTTTAGTATGTTCAAAATTGAACATGAAAACTATATTAACCCGTGTCTGGAGTTAAAGCAAGTGCGTGCATAAGTGGTTATGTTGTGAAAATGTAAATAAAATTAAAAATAAATAAATCGTAAATTTATTAGGTAATAAATGGTGGGAGTGATTTTAAAATATCTCGAACATGAAAGTCAGATTCTTTTTCTTGACGCCTTAGGATAAGATCATGTATGTGATTCTGAATTATTGATGTTTGTGAAATTACAGGAGTCCAAAATTCATCAAAAGGATAATTCTTCAGTGCTACATCAGGCGGTTTGTGATATCTATTAAAGCATGCAAATAATCCATTAATTTTAACTGTGCGCTGAATATGCGTAAAATAAAAATCAATAATATTTAACGGCATTTCCATCATCGACCTCATATTTATTACTAGATCAATAAATTTATCTGGAACATGGTCAATCATCCATCCAGGAAGAAGAATAAAGTCAAAATCTTCATAAAAAATCATACTACCTCGTTCAAGAATATCATGTAAATATAAAATTTTAGAGTCAGGAAATGTATTAAAAATATAGTAGGTTTGAACTGCTAATGACTCAGGAAGGTCAAAAATAATGAAGCGAGCTTTTGGGTACCTCTTTTTTGTTTTCGACACAACTCCGCCATACCCCCCTCCTATTTCTGCAATAATTGGAGTATCTGTCTCGATTAATTTGTCAGCTGCACGAGATATTTGCCAAAAATAATATATATTTGATAGGTCATGGCGATTACAATAAAGACTGTCTGATTCGTATTTGACTAAATGCTTCTGAGGTGATCCTATTTGAGTTTCAATATTGTTGATAAGAAAATCGGGTCCGCACACCGAAGAAATTGAATTTAGTACTTTAATTATATTTTCTTGTTCTTTTGGGTCTGAAATAATTTCATCAATGAGGTTAGCATAATCATGCTTTTTTCTTCTTTCCCAGGGGTCTATATTGTTATATTTTTTTGTTTTTTCATTAAATCTTGCATTGTCAAAATTAATTAACGAGTCATTAAACCCTAATGAAAGAGGATTTCTTAAAAAAGTTTTCCAGGCATTAATTTGCCTTATGGATTCCTCATAGTCATCAGGAAAAATATCCCAATGTCTGCTTTTTTGCCCTGCGGGCATATTTTTTTTACTTAGATTGTAGTTTTCCAGCATGGAAGAAAACGGCTTCGGAAATGTATTTTTTATCTCGGTCATAACTTTAACTATAAATAACTATTCATAACTTTTTATGGATATTGAATTTCCAGAGGTAGAAATATCTTTTAATGTTGGATCATCCTTATGGACTGCCAATGAGTTCATCCCCATAGGAAATACCTCATATCCCAAGGATGATAAATTTTTATGGATTACATCTGGATTTGACTTTAAGACCTCAATAAAAAATATTGGCTTTAACTTCCTTATAGTAACGTTCGCACCTTCAAGGACTGCCTCCTCCATACCCTCCACGTCTATTTTAATAAAATCTACTCTTTCTAACCCAAGTGAATCTATTGTTTTTAAATCAACATTGACTGTTTTAGCATAATCAATTTTTTGGCCAATATCCATATTATTAGGTCGCTCTTCTAAATCTAGAGATCCATAGGATGACGGTACTAAATAGTTCGGTTCGGGAACTGCCATTGTGCCTACCTTGTTTCCAATTGCAGCATGAAATGCATCGATATTCAAACAATTATTAAGCACTATATTTCCAGCAAGAGCATAAAATATTTTTGCTTGAGCTTCAAATGATATAACTCTTCCCCATCCGGTCATAAATCTTGCCCACTCAATAGATAGTATTCCAATATTAGCACCGCAATCAATTACTACGACCCCATCCCCATGATGAGCCCTTCTCGCAATAATTAAACCTATAGCAAACTCAAGCTCATGTTCTTCATAGCTACTAGTAGTAAGTAGTTGATGGCCAACCCCATTACGAATATTCTTCCCATCTATCGTAGAATCCCTATAATCATTTTTGTTCACAATCATCGTTCCGTGATTTGTTGACACCAAAACAAATGCGATAGGTTTGTTAATATGAATCAATATGAGATACCTTATTAAAAATATTTAGATAAAATATAGTACCCTCAGAAATACAATTAAACAAATACTGAAGCTATAGATAAATTGGATATTGTAGGATTAAATATGGCTGGCTAGGCATCTAATATATATTTAATGCGGCAACCTAAATATTAAGGCCAGTAATGAACCTAAAAAAAAGGGCTAATCCACAGATTAGCCCTTTTTAAGTTAGATGCTTGAATTAGAAATCACCTGTAACACCAAACATAAGCGACCTTCCACCCATTAAAGTTTTATCTTTTAAGAATGAGGTATGATCTCTTTTTTCTTGATCTAAAAGATTATCACCTTTTGCATAAAGACTAATATTATTATTCATAGGAAGTTTATAGTTCATTGTGAGCTTCATATTAGTATAATCATCAGTTTTTAATTCATATTGACCAATGTTAGTCTGACTAAATACATGCATTAAGTCCAAACTGCTACTGAAAGTATTCCACTCATAAGAAACTCCTGTACCGAGTCGAATAGGCGGAATTCTTGGTAAATTACCGCCATCCTTGTTTTTAGCCCTAACAAAGTCACCCCACATATTTAGACTGTAATTATTGGGTAAACTTAAATCTCCCTGAACTTCAAACCCATAAAATTTTGCTGGGATATTTGAGGTTTTATAAACAGCTAATTCTTCACTATCATCTTCTCCTTCATGAAGATGGTTCTGA
>Ga0115000_10000399_pt1 | contig 40851 bp, 38 predicted proteins | sample ArcticOcean_MG_C_6_FD_89690 | JGI IMG/M metagenome (GOLD analysis project Ga0115000, IMG submission 89690) | Marine microbial communities from western Arctic Ocean - ArcticOcean_MG_CB8_128 | ecosystem: Environmental > Aquatic > Marine > Oceanic | place: Arctic Ocean: Canada Basin | collected...
GAAGCCATGAAAATGGAAAGCATAATCTCGGCCCCCATTAGCGGCAAGATCCAACGCCTAGCAGTAGCGCAAGTAGACAAAGTCGCCGGAGGCGACCTGCTCTTGGTGATCGTCGCCGACTAACACCGGCGGATCGGTTTAATTGCCCATTACGCAGATCACCCCCTCGTCTGTCCCATCGTTGGATTGCGAGGCAACATCGGGCACCGTTGGCGACACGCCTAATGCGCCCATTGCTGGTCATCTTTAGGGGAGTGACCAGCGTCGATAGGCATGAGCTGCGACAATGGCTGTCGCAGAAGTGTTGGATTGAGGTGATTGCCATGCGTCGAATTTTGCTAATTGTCGTGCTCATGGCCTTTGCCGCGGTTGCCTGCGGAGGTGGTGAGGGGCCATCGTTTGAAGACAGCACCCCAGGTTTGTCCGTCAACACGCAAACTCCTGAGCCCACTGCGACGGCGGACGATACAGGCTCTGTGGAGCCAGATAATCAGGAACCCACCGTCCCCATAATCCAGGGTGACGGAACCTACGGCAGCAACGAGTTGCTCGACGGTTTCTACGACGACTGTTTGGCCCGTGACATGCAGGCGTGCGACAAGCTCTACCTGGCATCGCCGGCGGGATCCGAGTACGAAGCGTTGGCACAAACTTGTGGTGAGACGGGCCGGTCCGGGATAGTAGGAACGTGCGAGGCACTCAGCGAAGATGACCCAATAGCAGGCGAACTTAACCCACAGTTCGAGGTAATCGAGACCTTGGGCGACGATCCAATTTTGGACGGTTTGTGGGGGACTTGTGAGGTAGGCGATCGAGAGACGTGCGACAAGTTGTACTTCGCCGCCCCGGTCAACTCCGACTATGAAAATTTCGGGAGTACTTGCGGCCGCACCGAAGCTGAGACTTTCGGTGGGTGCGACGGACCATCTGGGCCCGGGGCAGTCGCGGTGAATCAGACCTACGGTGACAATGGCGGACTCGATTCGCTCCATGACGCATGCGGTCAGGGCATATTTGACGCCTGCGATGATCTTTACTCCTTCGCGGCGCCAGATACGGACTATGCGGATTTCGGTCGTACCTGCGGTGGGGTGCCGCCCGAAGGCTTTGGCAACTGCGCTGGTCTCCAGGACACCGACGAGGGGCTTGACTTTGCCGCCAACAACATCGGCGACGACCCGGGCTACGACACGCTCTACGTTGCGTGCCGCGAAGGTGTCTTTGACGCTTGCGACGAGTTGTTTTCCGTCGCCCCGCTGGATTCGGCCTACGAAGCGTTTGCAATGACCTGCGGCGAACGTCGAGCATCCTCAGTGGCTCGCTGCATCTAGCTGGACATCGATTGAGGACTGATACGCAACCAGTTCACGCGCTTAACTAGGGTGCAGAATCGACCAAGGAGCTCTGATGACTGAAATTCACGGAACTGTTGTCCCCGGATGGGAAAGTGCCAGCGAAGCGTTCGCAGCTAATTTCGAGAAGGATCTTGAACTCGGGGCATCGTTCTACATGACCCACCAGGGCAAGCCCGTGGTCGATATTTGGGCCGGCGACGCTGATCCACACGGAACGCCGTGGGCCGAGGACACCATGGTCAACGTCTATTCGACGACGAAGACTATGACGTTCATTGCGATCATGATGTTGGTCGATCGTGGTCAGCTTGATGTGCACGAAAAGGTGGCGACGTACTGGCCCGAGTTTGCCCAGAACGGCAAAGAGAACGTCACCATTGCTGAAGTCATGAGTCACCGGGCCGGTATTCCTGGCTTTGACCCGAGTATCAGGACCGAAGACCTCTACGACTGGGATGCCGTAGTCGCCCAACTGGCGGGTCAGACGCCCTGGCTCGAGCCTGGGGGCGATTCGGCGTATCACGCCGTTACCCAGGGCTTCTTGCTGGGCGAGATTGTTCGCCGCATTGATGGACGCTCGTTTGGCACGTTCTTTCGCGAAGAGATTGCCGGTCCGCTGGGGGCCGATTTCCATGTCGGCTTTGGCCCAGAACACGACGCGAAATGTGGTGAGTTAATCCCGCCCGAGATTGATATGTCCGAGGCAGCGTTTGCTGCTGCTGGCATGCCGGCAGATTCGCTTGCGGCCCGAACCATGACGAGCGTCCCAATCACGGCACGCGAACCACAGACACGGGCGTGGCGTGCGGCGGAAATCCCCGCGGCCGGTGGATTTGGCAATGCTCGTTCGGTTGGTCGAATTCACAGCGCCTTGGCCTGTGGTGGTTCGGTCGATGGGGTCACGTTGATGTCGCCGGAAACACTCGAGATGATCACCGAAACCCAGTCCCATGGAACCGATGGGGTCCTTCTCTTGGATATGCACTTTGGTTTAGGGTTCGGCCTCACATCGGAGACGGTGCCGTTGCCCAACAACCGCACCATTTATTGGGGTGGCTACGGCGGATCGTTGGCCGTCATTGACCTGGAGAACCAACTGACGTTCACCTATGTCATGAACCGGATGGACGCTGGCCTTGCGGCCGACGAACGAGGTATGTCGTTGGTCCTTGCTGGCTACCTGGCAGCCATGACCGCCGCGGTGGGTTGAAGCCGAGCCAGAGCTAATTGATGCCCTTCTCGAACTGTTCCCAGTAGGGCTCACGAAGTTTGAATTTCTGCAGCTTCCCAGTTGCCGTGCGGGCTAGTTCGTCGCGGAACTCAACCGAAGTTGGGCATTTGTAATGCGCCATTTCGTCCCGGCAATATTTTATGAGATCAGCCTCGGTTACATCCGCTGATGGATCGACAACGACGAGTGCTTTAACGGTTTCCCCCCACTTCTCATCCGGTACGCCAATGACGGCGACCTCATTGATCGCGGGGTGAGAAAAGAGTCGGTCCTCAACCTCAATCGACGACACGTTTTCGCCTCCTGAGATGATGACATCCTTTTTACGGTCCTCAATGTGGACGTAGCTGTCCTCGTCGATGGTGCCGCCATCACCCGTATGGAACCAGCCATCGCGTAACGCTTTGGCCGATTCTTCAGGCTGGGCCCAGTAGCTCTTAAGGACCACATTGCTTTGCGCACAAATCTCGCCATCGGGATTTACCCGCATTTTCACACCTATGGCTGGGGCCCCAGCACGACCTAATTTCTTGGCCCGGTCACCAGGAGTGAGGTCGTCCCACTCGGCCCGGCCACGGCTCATGGTGAGTAGCGGGGCGGTTTCGGTAAGGCCATAAATCTGGATGAATTCCCAACCCAGTTCGGTTTCTACTCGTTCGATGATGATGGTCGGTGGCGGTGCTCCAGCCACGATGATCCGGACTTTGTCGCGGCCAGGCACCGGACCATCCCATTCGACAGCGGCATCGAGAATTGCGGTGACGATTGCGGGCGCGGCGCACATGAACGTCACGCCATGTTCTTCGACCCGACGTAAAATTTCAGGGCCATCGACTTTGCGGAGCACAATCTGGGGGACACCAAGACCCGTTGTTGCATAGGGCATGCCCCAACCGTTGCAGTGAAACATTGGCAACGTATGCAGGTACACGTCGCGGTCGCTGATCCCGGCGTGCAAGCTGAATACGGTCGCATTTATCCACAGATTACGATGCGTCAGCTCGACACCCTTAGGCCGAGCCGTGGTGCCGCTGGTGTAGTTGATCGTGGCGGTGGCGTTCTCGTCGGCATCCCACTCGGTGGGTTCGACACCATGACGCAGCAGCGCATCAAACTCGGGTCCCATCATGAAGCTGTGGCTCACCGGCAGGCCCTCGGCAAGTTCAGCCATTTCGGGGTCGTACAAAACCACGTCGGCACCAGAATGTTCGATGATGTATTCGACCTCGGAGCGTGACAAGCGGAAGTTGATAGGCACGGCGACGCGCCCCCAGGCACTAGCGCCCATCAGCACGAGCAATAGTCGAGAAGCATTCTGGGAAAGGACCGCGACCCGCCCCCCGAACGGAACACCTAATTCTTCCAGCCCGGCGGCCAAAGCCTTGGACTGTGTGTAGAACTCGCCATAGGTGAGCGTTGGCACGGGGTCGGCCGGCTGATCGGGCTCGTCAAAGATGGCCGGCCGATCGCCGTAGACAATTGCCGCCCGTTCAAGCTGGTCGCGAATTGTCAGTGGTACTTCCATGGGTCCCCCGGATCGGTTAGTGCCTGTCATTGTTGCTCACATATTCGTTGTATGCGAGTTCGGGACCGCCGTTAAGAAAGACTGCGACCGGTACGAGCTTGTTTTTCTCGACGGGCAACGCCAGCCGCGGCAAGTTCGGCCTGGTTTTCGTCGGTGACAGGCAGGAATCGGTCACGCCAGCCGTCGTCATCGGCATCCCATACCTGGGGCGACATCACCGTGGTGCGTGGCTCCCAGGCCTGGCCCATAAGGGTGAGTGCTTGGTCGACGATTTCGGTTTGACCTTTGGTATCGCCGGGTTTGCCCGTGGGATTGCCAAGGGGAAAGTCGACAAACAGGAAACGAGCTACACCGCATTCTTCAACGATGTCGCGGGCTGACCCAATGATCACCGTTGGGATTCCCTCGGTTTCAAGGTGACGGGAAACCAGGCTCACGGCCTGGTGACATACCGGTCAGAACGGCACCAAGATTGCAATGTCGACATGGTCTTGTGCCATCCATTTAGCGATGGCGGGAGCATCGATCTGTGCCGTATGACGCTGGCTGTACACGGTCGGGGTGCCGTAGAAGCGCGGGGAAATCGAACCTAAGCGCCGGTCGTCGATGGCATCTTGGAGCGCCCGCCAAGGAAGGAACGATTCCGTGTCGTTGGTATGTGTCTCGTCCTTGGCCCAGGACAGCTTGTCGGCCGCCAGCAGTTCCACTGCTGAAAGTGGTGCTGCGTATGCCTGATCATGATCGGTAACGTAGGGAACGGTGTCTGGGTCGGGAAAATACCCGGTCGTGACCACGCCAACCCGGCACTCGCTCAAGGGCTTAGTAAGCGATGCGAAAGGCGCGTCAGCAAAGGCAGCCCATTCGTAAGAGCGGTCGTAGCCTTGTGCCGCGTAGTACTCGCGCGACTTGTCGATGTAGCTTACGAATCCGCGATGGCTGCGTCGGGTGGGGGTGGGCCCCTGCGTCATGAAAGTGGCGTTTCGCCCGTGACTTCGTACATGGTTATGGTCTGGTAGATGGCGCCTAATGTGGCGATTACCGTGAAAAATTCGTTGATGTGCGGCATTTTCATATGGGGGCCGAGGTTGTCGGCGCTATCCCACATCTCGAATAAGCGGACGAGCCCGTCGTCATGAGTATCACGAGTAAAGACGTACTCGAGGCAACCATCCTCGGCCCGGGTGGCATCCATTAATGGGGTGGTTGCCGCCATAAACGCGTCACGCTTTGAGGGATCGAGTTTTATTTTTCCAGAGATAATGACAGCCATAGTGACTCCTAATTGACCGCGCGATCGCGGCCTTCCCAGTACGGGGCTCGTAGGTCTTTCTTAAGTACCTTACCGGTGGGGTTGCGGGGGATCGAATCAACGAAGTCGACCGAGCTGGGGCACTTGAATCGGGCCAACAATGACCGGCAGTGTTCGATGATTTCGGTTGCCTCGGGCGAGGTGCCGGGCGCACGAACGACTATGGCCTTGGGTGTCTCGCCCCATCTGTCGGACGGCACACCGATGACGGCGCAGTCGGCCACGCCCTCGTGTTTCATGAGGGCATTCTCGATCTCGGCGGGGTACACATTTTCGCCACCGGAGATAATCATGTCTTTTATGCGGTCGTGCAAGTAGAGGTAACCGTCGTCGAGGTAGCCAGCGTCACCACTTCGGAACCAGTTTCCCCCCGGGAGAGCTTCTTGTGATGCGTCAGGAAGTTTCCAGTAGCCGACCATATTGGCTGGAGACTTGACCCAAATCTCGCCCACTTCGCCGTCGGGTAGGGCCGGTGGATTGGACATATCGATGCCGTCGATGCTGTCGGGGTCGACGATGCGAAGTTCAATACCAGGCATGGCCTTTCCGGCGGCACGGAGCAACTTGGCCCGCTTTTCTGGTTCGGCCCGGTGGTCATCGGGCGGCAACATCGTGACTACTCCCGTGGTCTCTGTTAGGCCATACACCTGTATGAAATCGCAATCAAACATTTCCATTGATCCGATGAGTACTTCTTCGGTGATCGGGGAAGCGCCATATGCCATAAGTTTCATGGACGAGAGATCAATGCCTTCGAGCGGCATGAGTTGCAAGAACTGCAGTACGGCAGGCACCAGGAAAGCGTGGGTGATCTTGTGGTCATTTATGAACTGCAACAAGGCCCCAGGGTCCGCTTCACGGAGCAGTACGGTTTCGGCGCCCATCGCCATCCCGAACAATGCCCAACCGCTACCACCGATATGAAAGAGTGGCATCGCGGCCATGTTGACACTGTCATATTCGATACCCCATGAGCCAGCAACACGATGCAAAGCGGTCATGGCGTTATGGCTAAGCAGGGCCCCTTTGGGGTTACCTGTCGTGCCGGAGGTATAGAGCTGGAACGCCACCTCGTCGGGATCGGGCCGCACCACGGGAACATCGCCGGGGGTGGCCTCAAGCCAGGCTTCGTAGGACGGATCATCGCCAGACCCGCCAATCACTACGATGCGATTTGTGTGGGCCAGGTCGCCTCGAAAGTCAGCGAGGTGAGGGCCGAATTCGTGGTGGATTGCCACAACTTTGGCCTGGGCGTCGTTGAGGATATAGGCCATCTCAGGAGCAGCAAGACGCCAGTTGACGGCTACCAAAACCGCACCGAGACGGGCGCACCCAAAAAGTAACTCAAAGTACTCAAACCCGTTCTTATCGATGAGGCCGACCCGGTCTCCGGGACCTACACCCGAGGCGGCGAGTGAGGAGGCAACGCTGGCCGCGCGAGCATCCAACTCGGTCCAGGTGAGCGAAACGTCATCCAACCGAAGGGCTACCGCGTCGGGTTGGTGTGTTTCGTTTTCTGTGACGATGTCGCCTACTACTTTTATTGCCATGACTGCCCCCTGGTTTGTTTAAGAGTTAGCGCGTTTTGCCGCACCGAATAAACAGAGTGATGGTAGATGATGGGCGCGGTGAGCGTAGTAGTTGGCTATTTCGTCGTCGTGTAGTTCGCGGTCCTTGGGTTGGCTCTGGCACACTGGGAGGTATGGGACAAACCGCTGCTGCACCTTTGATTAAGGCTGCCCGTGTGGTTAAGGCGGCCGGTGGTGTCGTTCTTAAGGGCAAGAAGACTCCCAAGGTACTGGTTGTGCATCGGCCGAAGTATGACGACTGGTCGCTACCAAAGGGCAAACTCAACCGGGGGGAGTCATGGGAGGCGGCGGCGGTACGCGAAGTGCTCGAAGAAACCAATGTTCAGGCCCAGATTGTCGACACCCTTAATCCGACCAGCTACTGGATCAAAAATCGCCCCAAAGTGGTGGTTTGGTACCTGATGGAGGTTGTGAAAGAACCCCGCTTTAAACCCAATAGCGAGGTAGATCAAGTGGTCTGGGTGCCACTAGACGAGGCGCGCAAGTTGCTTACTTACCGGGACGAGCGGACGGTCGTGAAGCAGGTTCTCAAACCCAAAAAGTCGAAACGGTAGATACCCGTAGCGGCCCGCGCCTGAAAGAACGACGCTGAATTTTAGGTGATCTCGCTGAGGTCGGGGCGGAAGGTGCGCCATGCACCGTCGGGATCGCGTTGTGTGACGAAGCCCTGATTCTTGTGTCGATTGTGCTTGCCACAAAGTGGCGCCCCGTTGTCGGGGTTCGTTCTACCGCCTTCGCCATAAGGGTGGAGATGGTCACCCTGGCAGCGACTGCTGACTAAGTAGCACCCAGGCCAGATGCACAATGGGGACTGCAGGTTGATGGCATGGCGAGCCAGACCCGTAAACAGTCGGGCGTGGGAAAGATCGATCACGGCGCCTTTGGCATCGACAACGACGCGTCGAAAACTGGCGGTAAGTGAATTGATGAATGCCTCGGATGGGTCGAGCAGAACGCCGTCGATGGTTTCGCAGCGAAATGTTTTGGGATCAAAGATCGGGCGTTGGTTTGCACCTGCGGCAACAAGCATGGCCTCGTAGGTGTCTGACGACCAGACGATGTTGTGGACGAAGCCGACGGTAGAGGTGCCGGTGAGATTGTTCGCGGCAAGGGCGAAAATGTGGTCGACCGCATCGGCACGACGTTGGGAATTGGTGCGGGCAAGGTGTTCTTTGCGAGTGTCAATCCCATGAATCATCTGCGCGGAATCCCAGTCGGCCTTGAACTCGATGTCGATGAACCGGTCGAATATCTCGTTGATGGCCGCACCTTGCAAGGCACTAAAAGAACCGTCGAGATCCCAGGACAGGTCGAATGCGTTCTGGGTCAGATTGGCCCGGCGGTTGTTGTGATTGCGTTCGGCGTCTTGGTCGGCGCCGTCTTGGTCGACTAGGCGCTCCCACGTGGTGATGGCATTCTCAAAGTCGAGAAACGAAGCACCTTTGGCAATCTGGGCAAATGCAGCGTCGCGTTCGGTGAGCAGGTAGCGGATACGTCTATTGGCGTGAACCTTGCCGAGAAGAGCGACTTGATCCATGCCGATTTGGCCGGCCTCAAAGGCAGCAGCGATTTGAGGCATCGCGTCGAGCACTTGGCGGCACCGATCACGACGCAAAGAAGTGGCCGCCGACAGCTTGGCATTGTGGCGCATCATCACTTTGGCCGAATGGTGCCCATCGGAGAAGTGGAGCCGTTGGTTGTCAATTGAACGCAATAATTCGATGCCAGCGGCACTTAGGCGACGCTGCTGTTTCTCGAGAGTGCGGATCCAGGCCACCGCGTCGCGGGCGCTAGCGGGAGCGATGCCGCGGGCAAAAAGCTGGTCGATGCCTGTTGAGATGAGGTCAAGTGCCTCATTGGCCTGGGAATTTTGTACCGCCATTTCCATAATCGAACACTAGTACCAAAAAGGGCAGAAATCAATGTATTTATGCAGGTCAGACATGTTTTTTTGAATGGCTGGGGTGACCTGTTAGACCTTCGAACCACTAGCACGGTCACCCCTACGGGGATAGCGAATTTGGCTGCAGAGGCCTTGCCGGTAGCGTTGAGAGGCGCCCGCACGACCACTTGGTTATGTGGGCATCAAATCCGCACAATTTTGAGGAGTCAGTGTGAGCAAGTTGAATGAAGGACGCGTAGCAATTGTTACCGGTGCCGGTCGGGGGATTGGTCGCGAACACGCCCTCGCCCTCGCAGCATCAGGAGCCAAAGTCGTTGTAAATGACCTCGGAGCCGACATGGACGGCGGTGGCGGCGACGCTACCCCAGCCCAGGAAACCGTCAATGACATCATCGCCATGGGGGGCGAAGCCGTCGTGAACGGTGGCAACGTCGCCAGCTTCGACGACGCCGGGGCCATGGTTGCTCAGGCAATAGACACCTTCGGTGGTCTCGACATTGTTATCAACAACGCAGGAATCCTGCGTGACCGCATGCTCTTCTCGATGACCGAATCGGACTGGGATGCCGTTATAGCGGTACACCTCAAGGGCACCTTTGGCCCCAGCCACCATGCTTCCAAGTACTGGCGCGAACGGGCCAAGGCCGGCGAGACCAACGATGCTCGCATCATTAACACCTCGTCACCATCGGGCATTTACGGCAACATCGGCCAGACCAACTACGGCGCCGCCAAGGCGGGCATAGCTGCTTTCTCGATGATCGCTGCCATGGAACTCGTGCGTTACGGCGTAACCGTTAACTGCATTGCCCCCGCTGCCCTTACCCGCATGACCGAGAACCTTCCCGGCCTGCTCGGATCAGAGGACGCAGAGAACTCTATGGGCCCACGTTGGATCGCCAATGTTGCCACCTGGCTTGCTAGCCCCGCCGCTGCGGGCGTGACCGGTCGCGTATTTGACGTCGTCGGCGATCGCATCGGAATCGCCGAAAGCTGGAGCCTCGGTCCTACCGCTACCCAGGGCGACACCCCCGAGTCGATCGGCGACCTAATGCCAGAGCTTATGGCTAACGCTTCCTTGAACTCCGACATGTCTGGTCGGCCAACCGAAGGCCCCGGCCGTCCCAGCAAGACCATTTAGTAGTAACCGTTTGAGGCCTTAGGCCTCATCAAAGTCAGATGGCGCATGGTGAGCAATTACCATGCGCCATCTGCTGTTTTGGGAGATGCTGTAGTCCTGGGGAAGGATTCAGCCACCTAGCTCTCCCAAAGTTTGCCTTCGGGGAAGAACCCGGCAAAGGCAAACCAGAACTCATTGCGATGCGGGGCGATCGTGAGAGTTTCGCCCTCGTTCTCGCCGGCGATCCCGGCGCCAAGCAGGTTCCAGGTAGTACCTGTCTCGGCATCGGTGAATGTGTCGTCGCCGTTGGCAGTGAAGGTAAGTGATTGGTCCTCGAATTCGGCGAGGTAGGCAATAGCACTACCGATCTGCTCACTGTTGGCGATGGATTGTTCATCAAGAGCGTCGTTCGTGGCACCACCCCAGAAGATCGCGATCGAAAGATCCCCAACCTGGTCGGCGATCAGACCGGTCTCACTTACTGCCGAAAATGGGTACGCCGTGACAGCGTCGCCGTCGATGACCGAAACAACCCGGGCCATTGGTGGCAGGCGATCGTCGAGTTCTTCGGGGAAGAATGCTGGGATTGGCCCTGCGCCGGAGCTGTAACCCGTGTAAGGGTTCGTGCCGTAGTTGGTGCCGAACCCGGTCTCGCGGGAAAGCGACAAGCCGTCGGGATGGGTGGCCGAGAAGTCGCCAAAGGAGACAATCGAGGTGGGGACAAGGGTAAGTTCGGTGCCGGCGTACTCACCGATTACTCCGGTACCGCTGATTTGCTGCCACAGAGTCTCCGATTGTCGGTCCCACATGACCAGGTCGCTCTTTCGGAGCAACCCCGATACCCCAAATCGAAGACGTTGACCGTCGACCCGGGCGTCGAAGGCAAGTGCCGTGTTGCAGAGCGGGCAGAAAGTGATCGCTACGGGAACATTGCCGAATCGATCGTTGACGATTTCGTGCCGGGTCATGATTGACAGCGGGTAGAAACGCACATCGCCGTCCAGTGAGACAAGCGCCCCGGGTTCGGTGGGCTGTAGCCATTCGCTGGCCGCGGTCACCGATTCAAACAATGGTCGATCGATGGGAGGAATCCCGTCGCGGGGGTCTTCGCCCCGCAGCCCGGCGCGCAATTCGCCGATGTCGATCGTTGTGCGACTCCAATCCGTCGTCCAGAGACCGCTTATGCTGGCGGCGGTGGGGTGGAGCAGGTCGCGGGGGTTGCCGGTAAGGATCTGCACGTCCTCGTCGTTTGGTTCGGCGCTGGCCGATACGTCGTAAGGCAGATCGACGGCGGTGGGATCAAAGAGTGGGGCTTCCTGGGACTCTCCGGCCGTTTTTGATATTACGTCATCGTCAGTCTGTTCGGGATCGGCGTCCTCGGTTGCTCCCTCACTAGCTACTACATCGCGGTCAGTAGTTGTGGCTTGTGGGGTGCTACTGCCTCCACACGCCGCAGCGATGAGTGCAAATAGCAGAATCGCTGCCAGATTTTGTGTTATTCGTCGAGGCGTCATGACAAAGCAAACCCTCTATCAGGCGAATCTATTCGCGAATCTCGAACCGGGAGGCGAAAAGCGCACTAGATCGAAGAAACCAGCCCGAGTCTTCGCGGGGAGTGTTGTGTTAGCGGTCGCCTTGGCGGGTGATGCTTGTCAGTTCGACTACTGCCTCGCCGGCGTCGATGGAGGCATCGATGTCGATAGCCACGACGAGACGCCATTCGTTCCACTCTTCGGGATCGACGAGGGCTTGATGCAATGTTGTTTCGTTCACAAAGTCGACGTGACTAGCGCTTCGGGCATCGGCGTCGATGGTGAGGGCATCGTGGGTGTCCCAGTACGGCGTCATGGCCTCGGCGATGTCATCGGAACGCCAGTCGCCACCCGCGAGTTCGGCCGCTCGCACATTGTTTCGGCGACTTAACGCCTCGACGATGGCCCATGTGGCGTTGCGCACCATGATGGCGAACGCTCGTTTATTGGTAGTTACATTGGAGCGGGTCACTTCGATTGGGGTGGCTAGCTCGGAGGGATCATCCTCGGGGTTCTGGAGCCTGGACCACTCGTCGATCAGCGACGAGTCGGTCTGGCGAACCACTTCACCCAACCATTCGGTGAGGTCGATTACCTCTTCGGTCTGACACTCCTCGGGTACGGTCTGACGCAGCGCCCGGTAGGCATCGGTGAGGTAGCGCAACAAGACGCCCTCGGAGCGCTTGAGCCCGTAGTGGTTGATGTACTCCTTGAAGGTCATCGACTGCTCGTACATGTCGCGCACGATGGCCTTGGGGGCCACGTTGTCGCTGTGGGTCCACGGATGATGAACACGGAATAGGTCGAAGGAGTGATACAGAAACTCCGACAACGGTTTCGGGTACGTGAGATCGGCGATTTTGTCCATGCGTTCGTCGTATTCGATGCCCTCGCGCTTCATCTCGGCCAGGGCATCTTGGATGACCTTGTTACGTTGCTCGGCCAGAATGACTCGGGGGTTTTCCAGGATTGCTTCTATTACCGAAACCACATCGAGGGCGTAGGTGGGGTATTCCTGGTCAAGCGCCTCGATGGCCTCAAGGGCATAGAGCGACAGTGGCTGGTTAAGCGCAAACGAGTCCTGCAGGTCGAGGGTGACCCGTACGTGTCGGTCCAACTCGTCGGGTTCATCGAGAAACTCCAGGACCTCAGCCTCAACCAGTGAGCGGAAGATCGAAATGGCACGCTTCTGGTGGCCACGGCGACGCTTGTGAGTCTCGTGGGTTTCACGCAACAGTTCCTTCATGGACCTACAACCATCGCCGGGACGGTCGAGCATGTTAAGCATCATCTGGTGGGTGACCTGGAAACTCGAGGTGAGAGATTCGGGTTCGCCATTGATGAGTTTATTGAACATGTTCTCGTCCCAATGCGAATAGCCGCGCTCGGGTGCTTTTTTCTTAACCTGCTTCTTCTTTCCCCCCGACGCTGACTTCTCATCTTGGATGCGATTCTCGACCCAATGGGCCGGGGCCTGGGCCCACACGGTGCCACGATCGTCGTACCCACGGCGTCCGGCGCGTCCGGCGATTTGTTGAAATTCGCGTATCTGCAGCGGCCTAACCGAGGTGCCGTCGTACTTGCATAGTTGCGTGAACAACACCGATCGGATCGGGACATTTACGCCGACACCCAAGGTGTCGGTGCCACAGATGAGCTTGAGGAGTCCGGCTTGGGCCAACTTCTCGACCAGGAGGCGGTACTTGGGTAACAGACCAGCGTGGTGGAGGCCGATGCCGTGAGTGAGGAATCGGCGCATCTCTTTCCCGATGGGCGTATCGAACCGGAATCCGCCAATGAGTTCGTTGATTTGCTGTTTTTCTTCCTTGGTCAACACATTGACCGACAACAACGACTGGGCCTGCTCGGTGGCCTCGCGTTGGGTAAAATGCACGATGTAGATGGGCGCCTTGCCGCTATCGAGCAACTTTTCGATCGAGTGCACCAGGCGCAACGTGGAGTAGTCAAAATCGAGGGGCACGGGCCGTTCGGTTGATTTGACCAATACCGTTTCGCGTCCGGTGCGTTCCTTGAGTTCGGTTTCGAATCGTTCGGTATCGCCGAGGGTGGCTGACATCAACAAGAACTGCGACTGAGGGAGCGTGAGTAATGGTGTTTGCCAAGCCCAACCTCGTTGCGGGTCGCCGTAGTAATGAAACTCGTCGGCAATGACCACATCAACCGGGGTTTGGTCGCCCTCGCGTAGGGCCCAGTTCGCCAGGATTTCGGCGGTGCAACAGATGATGGGGGCGTCTTTGTTTACCGAGGCATCACCGGTGACCATTCCTACGCGCTCTGTGCCGAAGTCGCGACATAACGCAAAGAATTTCTCGCTGACTAAGGCTTTGATCGGAGCGGTGTACACGCTTCTCTTGCCATTTGCTAAAGCATAGAAATGCGCGGCCGTCGCAACCAGCGATTTGCCCGATCCCGTTGGTGTATTGAGGATCACGTTACTGTCGGCGAAGACCTCCAGGATGGCCTCTTCCTGAGCTGGATAGAGATCGAGACCTAGTTCTGTGGCGTAGGCGAAGAAAGCGTCGAGTAAGTCGTCAGGGTTGTCCGACGCGGGCATATGTCGAATAAGTAGTGGTTCGGATTGCACAACGCCAGACACGCTCACACCCTAGGACCAATGGGTGTCAGCAGTTGCGAAATCTCCGGGATTGGAATGCCGATCACAAGCGGTGGGTTCCCGATGCAATGTCCATCGAGTCGGTAAACGCCGCTTCGGACTTCATGAAAAGTCACTTTCAGGCGATCGTCATGTTGTCGGCCGGCACGCTTGCCATTTTTGGCGTCTTGCTAATGGCGAACCGTCTTACCTGGGTCACCACCCAACTGCAATCGATCATGAGATCGGTGGGCCTGGAATGGCTCGTCGGTCTGGGTTAATCAAGGAGAATCTAGATGTCGAACAAGAACAACAGGCGTAAGCGCCCACCAGCACCAGGCCCAAAGGCAACTGGTGCGACGGAGGCCGCGGCCAAGACGGGCAAGGGTTACACGCCCAAGAAAGGCAGCAGCACGCCACGCACCAAAGTGCCGGCCCGGCCGGTTAAACAACGCAGCACTGGTGCTATCGAATGGGTGGTGCTCGTTGGTGTGATCGTGGTCATTATTGGCGCGGTGTTCTATTTCACCGCCTTTTCTGGCGAGTCCGAAGAGGGCATCACCGCGGCTAACAACTGGGACCTCCCTGCGCTCGAAGACACTGATGACGACGGGCGCCTCACGTTGTCGGAGTTCGAAGGCAAGCCGACCATTGTGAAAGATATCGGAGGCCCACAAGGCAACGGTCTTTACCGTGCTGTGGGCGGCCCGGGCGGCATGCCGATCACCGCGTTTTATGACGCCAATGGTGAGTTGGTGTTCATGAATCCCGGTGGGATGACCTTCGCTACCGTTGAGGACCGACTCACCCAACTTGGCCTTTTAGATACGGCGCAGTAGCCGCTGCAACTCAGTACGTTCGGGTGTCGCGCGGTGTTGGTTGGTTCTCGTAGGGTGATTGGTAGGTCCCCGGCGCGGAGACAAGCCCTGTGGTGGGCCCGGACCGCTGGCTGCGGTCCGCTTGCCAATCGAGGATCAAGCCAAGTACACCGCCGAAAGCAGCCAAAATTCCACCGAGTAGAGCTACCCGAAGTTCGGTCGACACGAGTGGGTCCGCCAGCGTCTTATACACGGCGTCGAAAGCGCCCTGCGGTTCGTCCTCGCGGATGAACACGTTGGTCGCTATGGCCCGCGCCGCCCAGACCGCACCAATGGTCAATAGCGCGATGCAGGCAATGGCCACACCCGAGCCAAGCATGATCCGGTCTCGTTCTGGAGACAATGCCACCGCGGCGATCAGCAACAGGATCGAGCCAGCCACCGCTTTTCCGGTCCAGTCAGGCAAGCCTCGAAGGAGGCTCCATAGCAGTCCGCTGCCTTGGCCATCGTGGGCAATGACGAAATCGCCCGATCCCACCGGAACCTGAGCGTTGGATAAGAATCCCAGCACGGGATCGTCAGCTAGCTCGGCTAATGCGGCATTCAAAACTGGTTCGAGGTCGATGTTGATCTGGGCAGCTTCGTCTTCGGGAAGGCGATCTAATCCCTCCTCATTGAGAACATTGACAAATGCTTCGTGGGTGGTACGTACTGACGTTAGGAGGGCGGGGGTGAGTCGACCGGTGGCCAAAATGTCGACCACCATCTGTGTGGAATCGGTTTGCAGCGCTTCGGCAATAGGAAGATCGGCGACAAGATCAAAGATTTCGGGATCGAGGCCGGGAATCGAAAGCTCGTAGGACTCGTCGCCTTCTTCGGCAGCCTTTTCTATGAGATCGGCGACTTCTTTGAGGACCGATTCGGCTTCAGCACGGTCGATTTCGGCGAGAGTAAACAACTGGTCGGTGACCTTGTTGGCAATTACGGTCTGTACCCGTTGGTCGTCCAGGGTGGTTGCGACGTGTTCGACCACCTGGTCGGTGTCATACAGCGTGTTTTCGACATAACGCCCGGGTACAGCGACGACCGAAAGCAAAACCGCGATGGTGGCCATCAACGATGCAAGTCCGTACCGCATTGAGTCCCCTCGATTTTAGAACGAATAGCGTAAGCGGACACCAGTGTGCCCGTTGGCGAACGCCCGCGTGCGCAACAGGGTAGTTCGGTTCGGGCCAACTTTCATACCAACACTTCACACCGGCAATTTGGGAAACATTCGGTGATTCTGGGGCTCTTGACCCCAATTTGGCGACGCAATAGTTGGTATGTCGCGGCGCTATGGCCAAGCGATGCCGATTGGTGCTCGATGGTGCATTAGCTTTTTGGGCATGAAGAGTCCTGTTTGTGAGATGTTTGGTATCGAATTTCCAATCCTGGCGTTCAGTCACTGCCGTGACGTGGTCGCCGCGGTTTCGAAGGCCGGTGGGTTGGGGGTTCTGGGCGTTGTGGCACATTCTCCGGCCCAACTCGAAATTGATCTCACCTGGATCGAAGAAGAAATTGGCGATCTTCCTTACGGCGTCGACATCATCATTCCGGCCAAGTTGGCGACGGGGTCGGCCTCGGGTGCGCCAACGGTCGCCGAAATCGACGAGTTGATCCCGCAAGAGCACCGCGATTTTGTCAACGACATTATTGACCGGTACGACGTTCCGGGACTTGCCGACGAAGGGAAAGGCTGGGTGTCGGGGTCAGATTCGGCGCCATTTTCCGCGGACCGGGCGGCGGGGCATCTTGATGTGGCCATGTCGCACAACATTGCGTTGATCGCTAATGCGCTGGGCCCACCACCGGGGTATCTCATTGAGCAAGCGCATGCCAAGGGCATCAAGGTGGTTGCGTTAGCTGGCACGATCACGCATGCCGAGCGCCACGTTGCCGCCGGGGTTGACCTGATCGTGGCGCAAGGCGCAGAAGCAGGCGGACATACCGGGGAGATCGGCACGATGGTGTTGGTTCCTGAGATCGTCGACGCTGTTGCACCAGTGCCCGTTCTTGGCGCGGGTGGAATCGGGCGAGGCCGCCAGATGGCAGCCGCTATGGCGTTGGGTGCGGCCGGTGTTTGGTGTGGGTCGGTATGGCTGACCACTGAAGAAGCCGAGACTCATCCCACGGTGAAACAGAAGATGTTGGCGGCTCGTTCTACCGACACACTGCGGTCCCGTTCGCTAACCGGCAAGCCAGCCCGCCAACTTCGGTCGGCCTGGACTGACGAATGGGAGCGGGACGATACGCCTGCCCCGTTGGGGATGCCCTTGCAGCCGTTATTGATTGCTGACGCGCAGCGGCGGATTAATAGGGCGGCGCATACCGAAGGCTCGGGTGCTGCTGATCTTTCGAACTACTTCGTCGGCCAGATAGTGGGCACGATGAACAAGACTTTGCCCGCCCGGCAAGTTGTTTATGACATCGTTGAAGAGTTCATCGAGGCCACGCAGCATCTGAACGCATTGCTGGAGGACTAGCTAGTGGGTGCCGGAAATGAAACCCTTTAGGGCTTCGGATTCGGTCTCGAGGGTCTTCATGCGTTGTTTGACGATGTCGCCGAGACTCACGATGCCCACGAGGATGTTTTCGTTGGTTACAGGAACGTGGCGAATGCGGTTCTCCGTCATTAAGGTCATCAGATCATCGACGCTGTCGGCCGGAGAACAGGTGATGACGTTGGCGGTCATGATGTCGGCCACCCGCAAACGAAAGGTCCATTCCTGATCCTTCGCGAAACTACGGACGACGTCTCGTTCGGAGATGATGCCCTCGATGGTCTTCTTGTCGGACGAAACGACAAGCGCGCCGATACCCCATTCGGCCAACATGTCAATGGCTTCGGCCACACGATCGTCGGGATTGATCGTGGCGACGCGATCACCTTTTGCGGACAAGACGGCGGAAATGGTCATCGTAAAATCCTTCCGTAGGTTGACTCGGAAAGCACTCGTTGCTGGGTGACTTGCTGTTTTCACCTTAGATCAAGAAAGTAGATTGTGGAACCGAAAGTGGTTGGCGCCCGGGGATTCCCAAAGTTGGTGCACCGCCGCGGCGAAAGATCGTCGTAGTCTCAGGCCATGCAAGTTGTGGCCATTGGGGCAATAAAGGGCGGGGTAGGGAAGAGCACCGCGGCGGCAAATCTGGCCCTGGTGGCCGCTGAGTCGGGACTGCGCACCATCCTGTGGGATCTCGATAGGCAAGGGGCCTCGTGTCACCTTTTGGACATTGAGTGCGTTTCCCCAACAGCCCCGCAAAGTCGGTGGTTTCGTAAGCGTCCGGTATTCTCCGACCCGGTTGTTTCCGGTCACCATCCATTGCTGCGGGTAATCCCTGGCGGCATTACTACCGACGTGGAGCAGCGAGTCAATGCGCTCCGTGCCGATGCTGATCTCGTGCTGCTTGATCTGCCAGCAGGGTTACACGGACCCGTTCTAGGAGCGTTGGCGGTTGCTGATCAGATCTTGGTACCGGTGGTGGCCTCGGATCTTTCTCTTCGCGCTTTTGATCAGCTGGTCCGAGTTACCGATGGAACCCGGACCCGGGCGTTCGCCAGCATGTTCGATTCTACAAAACGGCGACATCAGGAGTTTCACGAACAACTCCAAACGGGCCCACGCGAGGTTTGCTCGGCGGTCATACCTGCAGCCGTCGAGGTCGAGCGAGCATGTGAACAACGCGTTCCCGTAACGCGTGCATTTCCCAAAGGCCGTGCTGCTCGGGCGTACCGGGACCTGTGGGCCGAGATTAGCTAGAGGTAAAGCAAGGGGTCGACGGGCGAGCCCTTGACCCGGATTTCGAAATGCAAGTGCGCTCCGGTGGACCAACCGGTAGATCCGACGTAACCAATTATTGTCCCGGAGTTGACGGATTGCCCGACGCTAGAACCTAACTGGGACTGGTGCGCATAGAGGGAGGTGAAACTGCCACCGTGGTCGATGATGACCGTGTTTCCGTAGCCGTCTCTCCAGCCTGCGAAGATCACAACTCCGGGCGCGGCGGCGGCGATGGGGGTTCCCATGCTGGCGTTGAGGTCGACGCCGGAATGAAAGCGTTGGACCCCAAAGATCGGGTGAATGCGGTAGCCGAAGGATGAGGCGATCCCCCCGCTTACTGGCCAGATAAATGCGGTAGGTGCAGTGGCGGGCGGAAGGGCTGGAGGCGTTGTGTTATTGCGGTTGTTCTGGGCATTGATTTCGGCCTGTCGTTCGGCTTCGGCCTGTCGGGATATCTCGGCTTGGCGCTGACGTTCGGCCTCGCGCTCGCGGGCGAGTTGGGCTTGCCTCTCGGCTTCGATGCGAGCTTCTTCACCGATGATCCACTGGGTGAGCTCGTCATTCTGGCTTTCGAGAGCGGCTGCTTCAGATTCCCAGTCACCGATGCGACGCTCGATGTCGTCCTGGATAGCTTGCTGGGTCTGGCGGGCCTCATCAAGATCGACTAGGTCTGATTGGAGATCGGCTTTGAGTTGTTGGGCAATATCTCGGGCTTGATTGGCTTGATTGCGGGCCACACGCTGGTCGTCTTGCAGATTTCGCAATACGGCGATGGCCTCGGCAGAGTTGCCGTTGGCGACTTCGAGAAAGAAGCGACGAAGTTGGCCGTCGCGTGGGTCAGCCGAGTCGAGCAACACATTGATCTGGTCGTGGTCGGGGGTGATATAGGCACTGACCGCCATAAGTCGCACCTGGGAGCGAGCGAAGTCGATGTCGGCTTCCAGACGGTCGGCTTGGGTATCGGCGGCGACGGCGTCAGCCTCGGCCCGGGTTATGCCAGCCTCGGCTTCGACGATGTTGGCCTCCGTTTGGGCAACGAATAGGTCGATGTCGGCTAGCGCATCAACGACGGCTTGATCGTCTACTGCGAGAAGATCGATTTCGCCAGCCACTGATGCGGCTTCGCGTCGGACATCCTCGCGTTGGGTTCGAGCGTCGTCGAGAGAGTCCTGCGCGGCAGACGGCACGGTGGCACCGAAGATGGCAAAAACCAAACTGATGCTAAGGAAGGTGAGGATTTTTCGCATGAATAAACGGGAGCGAGCGCGTTACAGGGAAGTGAGTAGTGTAACAGAACCGTAATGATTAGGGGTAGCGAGCGGAACGGTTAGGAAATGCCCCGTTTGTCTCCGCCGCACTGAGTGATCATCTATCCGACGCGCAATAACAAGGCATCGCCTTGTCCGCCGCCGCCACAAAGAGCGGCAGCACCTACGCCGCCGCCGCGACGGCGAAGTTCGTAGGCAAGCGTCAATGCCAAGCGGTTGCCGGAAGCTCCAATGGGGTGGCCCAGAGCGACAGCCCCGCCATGCACGTTGACGTTGGTGTCACTGATTCCCAGGTCGGCCATAGAAGCCAGCGCTACTGCGGCAAAAGCTTCGTTGATTTCAAATAGATCAATATCGGCAACGGAAAGTTCAGAACGGCCGACTGCGGCAGTAATGGCCTGCGACGGCTGATTAAGCAGCGACGGATCGGGGCCGGCAATCTGGCCGTATGAGATAATTGTGGCTAGGGGGGTGAGCCCTCGGGCGGCGGCGGCGGTTTCGCTCATCACAATCACGGCGGATGCGCCATCGCTAATTTGGCTGGCATTGCCGGCGGTGATGTTGCCGCCTTCACCGAAGGCAGGTCGCAACTTTGCTAGGCCCTCGGCTGTGGTAGCGCCACGGATTCCTTCGTCGGTCGATACGACAACAGGCTCGCCGCGCCGCTGCGGGACCGAAACGGGCACAATTTCCTCGGCCAGGATTCCGGCATCGGTGGCGGCGGCCGCTCGTCGGTGTGACTCAGCCGATAGTGCATCTTGGGAGTCGCGACTGATAGTGGCGGTGGCGGCGTATTTTTCGGTGGCCTCGCCCATCATGCAGTGTTCAATCGTGCAGTACAGGCCATCATGAAACAACGAGTCGACCATGGTTGCATCGCCTGCCCGCAGGCCAGCGCGGGCCCCGGGTACCAGATACGGGGCATTGGTCATGGACTCCATACCTCCAGCGACGACTATGTCCGCTTCGCCCGCCGAGATCATTTGGTGGGCGAGGTAGATGGTGTTTAGCCCGGAAAGGCAAACCTTGTTGATGGTGGTGGCGGGCGTGGTGAGTGCGATGCCGGCGTTTGTGGCGGCACGGCGGGCCGTGATCTGACCGGTACCGGCTTGGAGTACGTGTCCCATGTAGACATAGTCAACATCGGCAGGTTTGACGTTGGAGCGGCGCAGCGCCTCGGTGATGGCAAAGCCACCCAGGTCTGTGGCCGACAGCGAAGCGAATGCTCCGGACAACTTGGCAATAGGCGTGCGGGCGCCTTCGGCGATAACCGTCATAGCTGATCCTTCGGAGTTCGGGACGAGTCGTTGAATGTTTCTAAATTGTAGGGGCTTGTGCAGCGTCGGCAATATCGAGTTGGGCGGTGGCGGTCTGAAGCACCTGGGCTATTGGGGTGCGACTCCTCCCGTGGATACGGACCCGCATCTTGTTACAAACACTCTTCGTGTCAATTGACCGGGTACTTGGCAAAACCGTAGCCCGTGAATGTGGCACGCTGGGCGCATGGACGTGCATTTGGTCGATGGGACCTACGAGCTATTTCGGTATCACTACAACCCTGCAAACAAAGATGATCGTCATGGTGCGACCAAAGGGGTGCTTTCGAGCATGCTCGACTTGGTGCGCGGAGGGGCGACACATGTTGGTATTGCGACCGATCATGTCATTACGTCTTTCCGCAACGACATGTACGACGATTACAAAGATGGCTCGGACATCGATCCGCAACTGCATGCGCAGTTCCCCGAGATTGAAGATGCACTGCGGGCGGCTGGCTTCACCGTCTTCCCAATGGTGGAGTATGAAGCCGACGACGGGATGGCTGCTGCTGCGGTGGCAGCCGAGAAAGATCCCGCGGTCGACAAAGTCATCATCTGCACCCCGGACAAAGATTTGGGCCAGTGTGTTCGAGCCGACGGGCGCATTGTGCAGTACGACCGACGCAAGCAACTGATGATCGATCAAGCGGGCATTATTGAGAAATTCGGTGTACCTCCCGAGTCAATCCCGGACTACCTCGGGCTCGTTGGCGATACCGCCGATGGTTTTCCCGGATTACCGGGCTGGGGGGCCAAATCAACGGCAACGCTGTTAGCCAAGTATGGGCACATTCAGAACATCCCGCCGTCGTCCGATGACTGGCAGGTAAAGGTCCGCGGCGCCGTGAAGTTGGCCGTGACTTTGCGCGAGAACTACGACGACGCATTGCTGTTCCGTAAGATCGCCACGGTCATCACCGACATCGACCTCTTCGGGTCCGTCGATGAGATGCGCTGGGATGGTCCGACCCCAGCATTTGAACAGATTGCACGCGACCTCGGGCAGGTGGGGCTGTGGAAGCGAGCCGTCGAGTTGCATAAGAATCGTCGAGTCACAAAAGAGCCGATGACTGTTTCGCTTCGGCCCGTATCGCCCGCCGATCTCGGAGCGCTTTTGCCCATGAATAACGCGGCAGTTCCGGCCGTGAGCCATCTGGAAATGCCCGCACTTGAGGCGTTGGTTGACCAGGCCGAATGGTTTACAGTCGTTGAGTCTGAAGGCGAGATAGCGGGTTTCTTGATTGGTATGCATGGTCCGGGTTTGCCCTACGCCAGTGTCAATTACCGTGAGTTCTGTCGGCGATTTCCTGACGGATTTTGGTACGTCGACCGCATTGTGGTTTCGCCGGACCACCGCAACAAGCAGATCGGCGCCACGCTGTACGACGCGTTTGCGAAGTTTGGTCGAGCCAGTTTGGATGGGTCCGCGATAGGTGGTCCGCGTATCTGCGCCGAGGTAAATGTTCGTCCGCGCAACGATGGTTCGCTGCGGTTCCACCGCCGTTTCGGGTTCCGCCCCATTGGTGAGTTGGACTATTCCGACGACGGCCAGCGGGTGAGTCTGTTGGCCTATGACCTCACCGATGGTGCCGCTCCGCTTGATCGGCATCACGTTGTTGACGTGACCGCCAAGCACGATCCCGACCTGGCGCAACGGTTAGAGTTTGTCTTCGATCTGGATCGTTTGAAGACGGTGCAACGCATGTCGCTCATTACCGATGGCAGTCGCCGCGAAAACACCGCCGAGCATTCGTGGCATATTGCCATGGTGGCTATTGCGTGTGCGCCCACTGCCGCTGAACCAATCAGTATTGATCGGGTGATCGAGATGCTGCTGGTACACGACATTGTTGAGGCTGACGCGGGTGATGTCTATATCTACGATGAGCTCACCAGCGATGTCGCGGCAGCAAGTAAGTCTCGGCTCGAAACCGAAGCGGCGAGGCGGATCTTTGGTCTGTTACCCAATGGCGAGGGTGACCGACTCCGTGAACTTTGGGAAGAGTACGAAGGTCAGACCAGCGCCGATGCACGGTTTGCCAAGGCTTGTGACCGAATTCAGCCGTTCTTGTTGAATGCTGCCAACGGTGGAAAATCGTGGACAGAGAACAACATCACCGCTTCGCAGGTGCGTCACGCGATGAGCGAGGTCAAGGTCGGTGCACCAAGATTGGTCGAGATGGTCGAAAGACTCATAGCCGAGCAAGTAGCCATCGGCCACTTACCCGAAGGATCGCCCCCGACGTAATTTTCCGTCCGGACACAGGAGGTCGTGCCGGCTAGCTCCGCGACGGGCGCGCCATCTACGCTCTTCGCCATGACCTCGATTCGTCCGTATTCCATCCAAATAGATGACGATGCTCTCGCCGATCTTGCGCAACGTCTGGCCAATACTCGCTTCCCCGAAGCCGAGCCGGTAGATGACTGGTCGCAGGGCATCCCGTTAGCGGAGGTGCAGAAACTGGCCGAGTACTGGCGAGACAAGTACGACTGGCGCGCTCGTGAATCTGGCATTAACAAGATTCCGGGGTTTGTCACCGAAATCGATGGTCTTGATATTCACTTCCTGCACGCCCGGTCATCGAACCCCGATGCGCTCCCGATTGTGATGACCCACGGCTGGCCTGGCTCAGTTCTTGAGTTTCGCAAGATCATGCCATTGCTTACCGAGCCCCAGGAGCACGGGGGCGAAGCGGCCGATGCGTTCCATGTAATTTGTCCGGCAATGCCCGGTTATGGATTTTCTGACAAGCCAGCCGAAACCGGCTGGACAGTTCAGCGTATTGGCGCGGCATGGGCTGAGTTGATGGGTCGTTTGGGATATGACAGGTACGTGGCGCAGGGCGGTGACTGGGGGTCAGCGGTAACCGCAGCTCTTGGGGCCCTTGCTCCGGACGGCCTCATAGCGGTTCACTCAAATATGCCGATCGCGCCGCCGACCGAAGAATCTATGGCGGATCTCACTCCAGCCGAGATGGCCGCACTGGAAGCGTTTGGCTACTACGACGAGCACGATTCGGGTTACTCCAAACAACAAAGTACCCGACCCCAAACGCTGGGCTACGCGCTGGCTGACTCACCGGTGGGACAAATGGCTTGGATCGTCGAGAAGATTTCGCAGTGGACCGACAAGACGAGACCAGTCACCGACTTCTTTAGCTACGACGAGATTCTCGACAATGTCATGTTCTATTGGTTTACCAATGCAGGGACTTCGTCAGGCCGTCTCTACGCCGAGAGTTTCGGTAACTTTGCCGAAGATCCCGTGCAGGTGCCAGCCGGCGTTAGCGCCTTCCCCAACGAGATTCTTAAGACCAGTAAGCGGTGGTGCGAAGCAGGGAACTATCCAAATATCGTGTTCTGGTCTGACCATGAGCGTGGCGGTCATTTCCCTGCATGGGAAGTGCCGGAGTTATTAGCCGCCGACCTCCGAGCCATGTTCCGAACCTACCGATAGAGAATCGAACAAGAGATGACGGCCGTGTCCTCGGCCGTCCAGCGATGAGCCTCGTGGGCGAAGAGCAAGAAATAGAGCTAGTTCAGGCTGGTGATTCCTTCGACTTTGTTTACTTCGGTGAGCAACTGAAGCGCATCGCTGGGCGTGTTGGCGTGATGGATTATGTCGCGGTTGCCCGAACGAATGAACCCCGCGTCGACTACGGAGTCCAGGAAGTTGGTCATCTGATCCCAGAAGCCATCGCGATCTAGCAGAACCACCCGTTTGGGACGATCGTGCAGTTTGATCTGGGTCCAGGTGGCAGCCTCGAACACTTCTTCAAGTGTCCCGAGCCCTCCTGGTAGCGCAATAAATCCATCACTCAGGGCGTACATGAGTGATTTGCGAGCGTGCATGTCCGGCACTTTGTGCAATTCGGTGATGGCTTCGTTGGGGATTTCGGTGGAGAATAGGCCCTGGGGGATGACGCCGATGACCTTGCCTCCCGCCGCCATAGTGGTTGCCGCAATGGTGCCCATGAGCCCAACCTCGCCGCCACCATAAACCAACTCGATATCTCGTTGAGCCAGCAGTTGGCCGAGTTCAATTGCCAGGTCAGTGTGCCCGGGCACGTTGCCATCATTGGATCCACAAAAAACACAAACACGCTTCATAGCGAACGAACGTAACCCATCACCGCCGTTGGGGTCGAAACATTCGTGTCGGTGATGGTGCACTACGGTCAGGGTGGCCGAACTACTATGCCGCCGACTCTCTTGTTGATTTTGACTACCACGGAATAGCTTTACAACATGTCTGAAAATCCTCTGACGGCACAGCTTGCCGATCTTCGTGCTCGCAAGGAAGAAGCAATTCACGCGGGCTCGGAGCGGTCGGTGCAACGTCAACACGACAAGGGCAAGATGCTCGCTCGCGAACGCATCGACTATTTGCTTGATCCGGGGTCATTTCACGAGATCGATCAACTTACCCGCCACCGTGCTACCGAAGCTGGACTTCCGGGCCGTCCCTACACCGACGGCGTAGTCACTGGGTGGGGGACCGTTGACGGGCGAAAAGTGTTCTTGTTCTCGCAGGACTTCACCGTCTTCGGTGGTGCTCTCGGCGAAATGTTTGCGAGCAAGATTCAGAAGGTCATGGACCTCGCCTTGTCTGTCGGAGCGCCGATGATTGGTCTCAACGATGGTGCCGGTGCCCGCATCCAGGAGGGTGTGGCCAGTCTCGATAGCTACGGCGGTATTTTTTATCGAAATGTGCAGTCCTCAGGGGTCATTCCGCAGATCAGTGTGGTGCTCGGCCCCTGTGCGGGTGGCGCGGTTTACAGCCCGGCTATGACCGACTTCATTTTCATGGTGCGCGAACACTCCCATATGTTCATTACTGGCCCCGATGTGGTTAAGGCGGTCACGGGCGAAGAGGTCACGCTCGAAGAGTTAGGTGGCGCAGGAAGCCACGCTAGTAAGTCGGGCGTCGCCACATTCACCGGCGCCACCGAAGAAGAGGTCCTCGACGACGTCAAGGTGCTGCTTTCCTTCCTGCCGTCCAACAATGTTGAGGCGCCGCCGGCCATCGAAACAACCGACGATCCCGAACGTCTTTGCCCCGAACTCAACGATGTTCTTCCCGCAACCTCCAATCAGCCTTACGACATGCGCGACGTCATAAAGTCTGTCGTCGACAACGGCGATTTCTTCGAGTACTTCCCCAGTTGGGCTCCCAGCATTGTGTGCGGATTTGCTCGTCTTGATGGCCACGTCGTTGGCGTGGTCGGCAACCAACCCCTCGTGCTTGCTGGTGTGCTCGATATTGAGTCCGCCGAGAAGGCCGCTCGTTTCGTCCGCACCTGCGATGCATTTAATATTCCGCTGTTCACCCTGGTTGATGTGCCCGGTTTCTTGCCGGGTGTCGATCAAGAACACGGCGGCATTATTCGCCACGGTGCCAAGTTGCTGTACGCCTACTGTGAAGCCACAGTGCCTCGTGTTCAGGTCACGACGCGCAAGGCCTATGGCGGTGCCTACGTGGTCATGGATTCCAAAGGCGTCGGCTGCGATATCGCCTACGCCTGGCCATCAGCCGAGCTCGCCGTAATGGGCCCACAGGGTGCGGTCGAGATTCTCAATCGTCGCGAACTCCAGTCAGCCGCCGACCCCGTCGCCAAGAAGGCCGAACTAATCGCCGAGTACACCGCCAAGTTTTCCAACCCGTACGTTGCCGCGGAACAGGGCTTCATTGATGACGTAATCGAACCGGCCGATACTCGCCGTAAAGTCATCGCGGCGTTCCGAGTTCTCCGCACCAAACACTCCGAGACGCCGCAGCGCAAGCACGGCAACGTCCCGCTGTAGCAGACTGTCGATATGGCAACCGCTGCGGTAGATCCCGCTGATGTAACAATCACCCCTACGCCGACCGCCGACGAACTAACGGCGATTCTCAAGGCGTACACCGAACTCTGGCCATCTGAGGCCGCAACACTTGATCCCAACGAAGGAATCCAATGGCGTTTCTCCGGCCGCTGGTGGAACCGCCCGCGCTAACCATGGTGTACCAGGTAAACGTTTGTGATTAAACAAGTGATTAAAAGACTTTTGCGACGGCGCATGGGGCAAATGGCAATTGCCATCGTGCTTTGCGTTGTGTTAGGCGTAGTGGCTGGCATGGCCGCCATAGTGATTGACCAAGAGCGCGTCGCCGAAAACTGGGTTGGCGTGACCGTTAGCGGTAACTCCGCCCAGATTCACGAAGTCATCGACTATGACTTCGGCTCGCCCTCCAAGCACGGCATCTTCCGTGATGTGCCCGGCCTCGACCCAAGTGCACCGATAGCGGTCTTCTCGTTGACCGCGCCGAGCCAGTTCGAGGTGATTGAGTTACCCAGCGAGACCCGGATCAAGATCGGCGATCCTGATCGCACGATCAATGGCCGCCATCGCTACACCATTGACTACCCGCTCAAACAGATAGTCGTTGGCGACACCTTTGACTTCAACGTTGTCGGCACCGATTGGACCGTGCCGATCCAACACACCGAAACGCACATCGTGGCCGACCGCGAATTTACCGAATTCGTCTGCCAACAAGGAACCACCGGTTCGACGGACGCCTGCGAGATCAGCCAAGTTGGTGCCGGTCAGTTGATGGTGACCGTCGGCAAACTTGCAGCCGGCGAAGCGGTAACAATCCGCACCACGCTCGGTGCGACGCTACCGGCGACGCCAGTACTGCCCGCCGGTCCATCGGGCCCAGTAAATGATCCGGGGCATGGGTTCCTGCTGCCCGGTATCGCCGCTCTGGTTGCCACACTGAGCACCATCATCTTGGGTGCTAGTTGGGTTCGTCGAGCCGGGCGCGAAGAAGTAGTGGCGGGAGCCGCCGCTGCGGCCGCCTACCCGTTGCCGGGCATGGCCATGCAACGACTCACCGAGCATGAGATGTACGACCTCACGACCATCGAGTTCTCCCCTCCATCGGAGATCAGTGCGGTCACTGGCGCCATCATCATTGAAGAAGACGTGCCTCAGCGAGTCACCTCGGCCTGGTTGCTAGAGGCAGCGCTTCGCAAGGAGGTCGTGCTTGATACCGGAACGACAAAGAACGGCGACCCCATCTTGCGACGTGGTCCAACGGCGGCAAATGAGCCCGTCGAGCGGGTACTCAGTCGCATGTTCGGTGGCCGCGAAGAAGTCAATCTCGGAAGCTACGACAGCACCTTCAAGTATGGCGCTGACGGTCTTATCAGTGATCTCCAGGACTGGTACCGATCCAGCTCGCTTTGGAATGCTGATGGCGACAAGACGAAGCTGCGCATGCAAGCGATTGCCATTGTGATCATGATTGGCGGCATCGGCGGGGTGGTCGTGGCCTCGGCTGTCGGCAACTGGACTGGTGGGCCGTGGGTCGTCCTGGTAGCGGTGGGAGCACTGGCGGCTGGATTTGGTTTCGGAGCGCTCGCATCGGCACGCGAGTTGCGGGTGCGCACCGTCGAAGGCAGTGCGTTGTGGTTACGGATCGAGTCGTTCCGCAAATTTCTGCACGACAGTGACTCCCACCACATTGAAGCGGCGGCCGAAATGGGGCTACTTCGTCAGTACACCGCTTGGGCTATTGCGCTCGATGAGACCTCGGCATGGACCAAGGCAATCGAGCAAACGGCCAAGGGCAATGCCGAGTTCGGCAATCGCTACGCCGCCGATATTTTTTTCATCGGTGGTGCCGGTCGCTTTGCCAGCTCGGTTTCGAGCAGTGCGACTGCCCCCTCGCCAAGTGGGAGTGGTTCCAGCGGCGGTGGCGCCGGTGGTGGCGGTGGTGGCGGCGGCGGAGGCAGCTGGTAGCTAGTTGCCCGCGTGCCGCGGCGTAGGTGCCGCCGAGCGGCGGCCACTCATTTCGGATTTGAAGCGAAGCAGGTCACATGGCCTATGCGTTGCGAATAGATCATGTATCCCACTGGCTTGGCAATGGCGTCTGAAGCACGGCTTGGAGTCGGTTGAGGTAGGCCGGACGGGTAATTTCAGTAGCGCCGAGCGTGCCAAGGTGTTCGGTGAACCATTGGGTGTCGATCAGACGGTCTCGGCCGTCGTTGATCACATCGGCCAGATGCATGAGGGCTACTTTGCTGGCGTTAGTAACGGTGTGAAACATTGACTCGCCCGCGAAAAGGCCACCAATGGCAATCCCGTACAACCCACCAACGAGTTTGCCGTTTTGCCAGGTCTCGATGCTGTGTGCCCAGCCCATACGGTGCAGTCGGATATAGCTGGCCACGATGTCATCAGAAATCCAGCCGCCCGGACGGGCCTGGCTACGGCATTGCTCGATAACTGTGTCGAATGAGGTATCGATTCGAACGTCAAATCGTTTCGCCGCTTGGCGCATCGAACGAGTGATTCGCAGGTCAGCCAACTCGATCACGCCTCGTGGGTCGGGTGACCACCATGCAGTAACGCTCTCTTGACCCACTGGCATTGGGAATAACCCATGGCAGTATGCGCCCAGCACCGTTCCTGGATCTAGGTCAGCTCCAACCCCAACCATGCCCTCCTCATCGGCCGTGGAGACAGATGGGAACATCCATGTCGACGGGGGAGGAATGACCGGCATGGGAAAATCCTACGGGCATGTCGACGGATAGCTGTTGAAGGAAGAGGTATGGTCACAGCGATGGCTTCGCCAATTCCTGGATTTCCAGATCTGACCCGCGCAGCACGTTCAGCTTTTCGTTTTGAGGCTGCGGAGCTTTTCGTTCAAGCCCATGGCCGAGTGCTCGATGTATCTCCGGTGAGTGTGGAGTCGGCACTATCTTCCGTGGATTCCTATCAACATCATCCCGATTCCCTCGACGGGGCCGACGGTACCTACGACACCGTAATTTCTGTGCTGCGGTCGACTGTTGAAGGGTCCTTATCGGACCTCGCTAGCGAACTGGCTCGACTCGTTGCCCCTGATGGCCGGTTGCTGTTCATTGAACCAACGCGAACCAATGGGATCACCGGTCGGGTGCAGCGATTTGGCCGGGTAGCCACACGAATCTCTGCTCAGTTGCGACTCCATACCGGATTTCGCATAGCGCTGTGGCGCGCCGGACTAAGCGTCATCGAAGTTGAACGCAAAGAGTTGCCCCGCGCTTGGCCACTGACCTCGGTAGCAGTAGGTGTGGCAATTCCTAGCCCAAAAATGCCCGACGGCGACATGCCGACAAGCTTTGGGGTTGGCTAGTTGCCGGCGATGGTGACGGAGTCGACGGTCACGGTACGGATGGGTTGCCCGCCGGTGAGCGAACCCTGAACAGCTTCGTGCAGGTCGAGGATCGATTCCAATACATCTAGGCCAGACGTTACGGTGCCGAACACCACGAAATCGCCCTGGGTGTCGAGCGCGTCGGCCTTGTCGGTCACAGTAAAGAAGTAACGGCTACCCGCACTGTCGTCTTCGGCGCCACGGGACATCACAAGTTGTCCGGCCCGGTAGCTAAAGCCGCTGGCCTCATCAGGAATGGTGTATCCCGGGCCAGGATCGTCGGCGTCATTCGTCCGAGCGCCTGACTCGATAAGCCCGGCAAGAGGGTCGGTCCGGAAGACCTCGAGTCCGTCGTAGTAACCGCTGCGGGCGAGATTGACGAAGTTGTTGGTGGTGCCAGCGGTGCCGTCCGTGTTGAGATCGACGGTGATGACACCTTCGCTTGTTTCGAAGGTGGCCTGCAGGGTTTCGCCGGATGTGATGCAACGCTGCGGAGCGCTGTCGAATGACGTAGCCCCGGTATTGGCAGTGGAACATTCGCTGTCGCCGAAGTCGGAATTAATAAACGTGACGTAGTTGACGTTGACTTGGGTGCTATCTACTACATCGTCGGTGCCCAATAGCAGGTAAACGAGCACGAAGGAACCAACAACAGCTCCGAGGATCCATCCGAATCGGCTGAAAGCCTGGTTACGCTTTTTGCGAACACGGACCTCTTGCGCGGCTTGACGCCGAGCTTCAGTGGTTGACTTGGTTTCTTTGGCTGCCTTTTGGCGAGCGCGTTTCTCATTGGCCATCGCAGCAACGGTAACGAATTACTGTGCCGATAGCACGGGGGACAGTTACTGTGAATGGTCTATGCGGCTCGTTGTCCAAAAATTTGGTGGTTCATCCGTTGCCAACGTCGACCGCATCCGCGAGGTTGCCCAGTCGGTCAAGCGTGCACTACGTCGCGGCGATCGCGTTGTTGTCGTTGTTTCGGCTATGGGTAAAGAGACCGACGAGCTGTTGCGGCTCGCCAACGAAGTCTCCAGCACCCACCCTGGTCGTGAGATGGACATGCTCATCACAGCTGGCGAACGCAAGTAGATAGCGTTGGTGTGCATGGCATTGCACGACATTGGTATACCCGCTGACAGTTTCACGGGGTCGCAAGCGGGGTTCATCACCGATACCAATCATCGCAACGCCAAGATTCTCGAAATTAACCCCATCCGTGTCCAAGCATCACTCGATGCTGGACGAGTTGTTGTATTGGCTGGCGCCCAGGGTGTATCCACAGATAGGGATGTCACTTTTCTCGGACGTGGGGGAAGCGATACCACAGCCGTTGCCATCGCTAAGGCACTAGATGCCGACCTTTGTGAGCTCTATACCGATGTAACCGGCGTCTACACCACCGATCCGCGTATGGTCGGGAACGCTCGCAAGATGGATCGCATCTCTTTTTCGGAAATGTTGGAAATGACCGCGGTGGGCTGCCCGAAGCCCGTTATGCGAGCCGTCGAAGTTGCCAGTCGATTCGGCGTGCGCTTGCACGTTCGTTCGGCCTTTACCTGGGGCGATGGCACGCTCGTAGTCCCGGAGGACGAAATTATGGAACAAGCAATCGTCAAGGCCGTGGTGCCCGACTTGTCGGAGGCCAAGATCACCGTCTCGGGGGTGGCAGACAAACCTGGGATAGCGGCGCGTTTGTTCCGTGCGTTGGCCGATGCCGATGCCAACGTCGACATGATCGTGCAGAACACGTCCGACGCTGGCATCACCGATATCTCCTTTACGGTGCCACACGAAGATTTACGTATTGCCACGAGCACGTGCGAACAGTTCCAGGCCGATGTCGGTGCCACCAGTGTTAAGGCCGACTCATCGATTGCCCGTGTATCGGTGGTAGGTGCGGGTATGAAATCGAACCCTGGTGTTGCCGCCACGATGTTCGAGACGCTGGCTGCCAACGGCATCAACATCGAGATGATCTCCACCTCACCAATTAGGGTTAGCTGCGTGGTTGCGGAATCCGATATCGACAAGGCCGTTAACGTCTTGCATGATGTTTATGGCCTAGCCGAAAGCGACGGCTAGGCGGGACTGGTCGCGAACCACCTCGGGCACGAGGTGGCGGTCGTTTCTCAGCAGCGGTCCGTTCGCGCCGCGATTTGATGGGTCAATAAACCGCGGGCTAAAGGGCGCGCTCGTCTTGTAGGGTTTTGGGCGTGAATATTGCAATCTTTGGAGCCACCGGCCAGGTAGGCGGCGTTATGCGTCGCATCCTTGTCGAACGTAATTTTCCCGTCAGCCAGATGCGTTACTTCGCATCAAGCCGGTCAGCCGGTCAGAAGCTGCCCTGGCGTGACACCGAGATCACCGTCGAGGACACGGCTACCGCTGACTTCAGTGGTATCGACATTGCCTTGTTCTCTGCAGGTGGGGCTACATCGAAGGCCATCGCCGAAGAAGTTGCTGCCGCTGGCGCCATAGTGATCGACAATTCCTCGGCTTGGCGTATGGACCCCGATGTTCCATTGGTCGTCCCTGAGGTCAATGCACATGCGCTAGACAACATTGCTAAAGGCATTGTTGCGAACCCCAACTGCACCACGATGGTTGCTATGCCGGTTCTCAATCCGTTACATCTCGAAGCAGGTCTTACCCGCTTGATTGTCAGCACGTACCAAGCAACGTCGGGGGCCGGTCTCGCTGGCGTCGCCGAACTCGACGAGCAGATCCGTAAGGGCGTCGACGAGGCAACAGCGCTCACGCACAATGGTTCTGCCATCGACTTTCCCGCCGGCGACAAGTTCCCCGCCACTATTGCCTACAACGTCGTTCCTGTCTGCGGCAACTACGTCGACGACGGTTCACTTGAGACCGATGAAGAACAAAAGCTCCGCAATGAGAGCCGGAAGATCCTTGAGATTCCCGATCTGGCGGTTTCGGGGATTTGTGTCCGGGTTCCCGTCTTCACGGGGCACTCCTTGTCGATCAACGCCGAGTTCGCCCACGAGTTGAGCCCCGAACGAGCCACCGAACTTCTGAGTTCGGCCGCTGGTGTCGTGCTGAGCGATATGCCAACACCTCTCGCTTCAGCTGGTATCGATGACACCCTTGTTGGCCGTATCCGCGCTGACCAGTCCACCAAAAACGGACTCGCATTGTTCTTATCGGGCGACAACCTCCGCAAGGGCGCCGCCCTGAACACAATTCAAATCGCCGAAGCACTCATCGAACGCAACATCGTCACTGGGAGTGCCACATGAACAATCTCATCTCGCGCCGCCTACTAGCCCTTGCGTTGGTCTTCGTCATGATTGCCGCGGCTTGTAGCACCAGCACCAGTTCTGGCGATGCCGAAACGGCGCCCGTCGAAGACGTCACCGATGTCGCCCAATCTGCCGGGCCCACACAGGACGATCATTGGCATTCGCCCTATGGCATCTATTTTTGTGATGCCAGCGGTGAAGGGTTCATTCAACCCCTTGCCAATGACAACGATCCCGATGGCATTCATACCCATGCTGATGGTGTCATTCATATTCATCCGTTCAACGACAACGCCACCGGAGCGAACGCCACGCTGGGTTCATTCATGGTGGCAGTCGGACTCGAGCTTCATGACGACAAGATTGTCGTACCTACTACCGGCGACGAAATCGCGGCTGGCGACGCATGTCGTGACAGCACATCGATTTTGCAGGTCGCGCGTTGGTCCCTTGATGCTCTGGATGCCGCACCCGAAATCTTCACCGAGAATCTGGCCGACATCGTGTTTGTCGCTGATCTCGACGTCTACACCATTGCCTATCTCCCCGTCGGTGCCGAAATCCCGCAGCCCCCCACCATTGGCAACCTCGCCCAACTCAGCGATGTAGCACCCGAAGAACTTCCGGACCTTCCTGACGACTTCGATTTCCCCGGTTTTGGTACGGTTGCGCGTGTCGATCCACCGCCGGCCGGTGCAACCATTGCGGGCGAAACCCCGTGTCCCGACGATTCCAGTGAGCGTGTTACGACCTTCTCGCAAGCTCCGTCGATGTGCATCGATCCCGCGAACAACTACGTTGCCGTATTCAATACCAATCAAGGTGTGGTGCGAGTCGAATTGGATACGGAGCGCACGCCTGAGACCGCCAATAACTTTGTCGTCTTGTCCCGCTATGGCTACTACGACAACATCGCTATGTTTCGCACCGATACCTCAATCGACATCATTCAGTCGGGCGGCCCGCACAGCAACAGTGCTTCGGACCAGGGTCCTGGTTACAACATCAAAGACGAGGGCGGGAGCTTTGCTTACCTGCCAGGTGATCTGACTATGGCCCGCACTGCCGGCCCTGATTCTGCCAGTGCGCAGTTCTTCTTCTCCGCGGGCGAACGGACCGCCAACCTGGACGGTCAAGGCACCTACGTTACATTCGGGCGTGTCATTGAAGGTCTCGATGTACTCGAATCCATCCTGGCCCTTCATGTCGATGACAACAGTGGCTTGGGTGGCGGCCCGGGTGAACCAGTGGTCATCGAGTCGATCGTGATCGAAGAAAGCTAAGCCCGTTTTACAAATGTTGGCGGGAAAGTAGAACGCCACCCAAACTTGCTCTACTCTGTCGGCATTGTGAACAGTAACTGACTTCGAAAGGGTCATTGAATGTCGCACGGAGACGTCGCTTGGGTGCTTATTTCCGCCGCCCTCGTTCTATTTATGGTGCCCGGCTTAGCTTTGTTCTACGGCGGAATGACCCGGTCGAAGAACATGCTCAACATGTTGAACATGAACGTGTACTGCCTGGGAATTGTTCCGCTGGTGTGGATCGTCGTCGGTTATTCGCTGGCTGCAGGTGGGTCAAGTAACCCAGTCATCGGTAATTTTGACCATGTCGCGCTCGATGGAATTGAGGGCACCGAAACCATTGCCGTGTTCGTGTTTTTGATGGCCTTCGCCGCAATCACCCCTGCCCTCATTTCGGGAGCGGTGGCCGATCGCATGAAGTTCGGTGCTTGGGCAGTCTTCGTGCCGGTGTGGTCACTGTTGGTGTATTCACCGGTTGTGTATTGGGTTTACGGGGCAGAAGGGTGGATCAAAGAACTTCCTGCCCATGATTTTGCGGGTGGCACGGCTATTCATGTCAATGCCGGTGCGGCCGCTCTGGCCCTCGTCATAGTGCTGAAGCCTAGGGTTGGTTGGCCCCGAGAAGGTATGGCTCCGCACAATCTTCCATTGGTCATGCTGGGCGCAGGCATCTTGTGGTTCGGGTGGTTCGGCTTTAACGCTGGTTCTGCTTTAGCCGCCGACGGCGTCGCCGCCCAAGCGTTCCTCAATACGTTCATTGCCGGATCAGCCGGAATGATTGCCTGGCTTGTCGTTGAGTACCTCCGAGATGGTCACGCGACCACGTTGGGGGCAGCATCAGGTGTGATCGCCGCGCTGGTCGCCATAACCCCGGCCGCCGGATTCGTCGGCGGTATGCATTCGCTGGTATTCGGAGCCGTAGCGGGTGTTGTGTGTTACTTCGCCATCCAGCTTAAGTTCAAGTTTGGCTACGACGATTCGCTCGATGTTGTGGGCATTCACTTTGCCGGTGGTGTCACGGGGGGCGTACTGCTGGGACTATTTGCCGACGCAAGCTCAATCCCGGGTGGAGATTTCAAAGAGGGCCTGTTTTTCGGCGGGGGCGCAGGACTTCTCGGCAATCAGGTTCTATCTATTGTCGTAGTTGCGGTGTTCTCCTTTGTCGTCACATACGGCATCGCTAAGGTTCTCGATGCCACGATCGGCTTGCGCGTCAGTAAACAATCCGAACTCGAGGGCCTCGACCAGTCCGAGCACGCCGAGCGGGCCTATCACTTTGGTGACTCGGGCCGTGACCGGATTGGCTGATGCCCAGATCGAACCTCCCGCTCGTGTCATGCAACTTTGCTGGTTTTAGGCTCAGACTTGGGGGCCTCTACGGCGGATTGGTTACGTAGCGTTCGGCCGCTTCTTCCAAAGAGATATCGAGTTGGTTCGCCAATGACGAGATCCATGCCAACACGTCGCCGAGTTCATGAAGTTGCTGCTCGCGGGTGCCCTTGCGGATGGCCTGGGCAAATTCGCCGACCTCCTCGCAGAGCCACGCCACGCTGGCACTGAGGCCCCGTTCGCGGTCGTCGTCTCCGTAGAGGGTTTCCATAAGACCCTGAAATTTTGCAAGTTCCATCTCGCGACCATACAGCCAGAACTTTCTTAACGAATTCTTCCCGAGGTGTAGGGGATCGCTCAGCGTCGTTCTCGGAGCGCTGGGCTAACAATCCGTTTGCTATCCATTTGCTACCCGCTTGCGGGTCAGCACCCAAACTGGAATACGCTGTTCAAATGACTTCACCTACACCTACTGTGCAGCCGGCTACTGGCCGCCTTGGCATCCTTACCGTTGGCCTTGGCGCCGTGTCGTCCACACTCATTGCTGGCGTCGAGCTGGTTAAGCGCGGCCAGGCCGATCCCACGGGATCACTGGCCTTGATGGGCGATATTCGTCTCGGCAAGCGCACCGACGACAACTCACCCAAGATCCACGAGTTTGCGCCTATAGCCAAGCTCGAAGACTGCGTCTTTGGGGCGTGGGATGTATTCCCCGACGATGCCTACGTGGCCGCCCAGCGCGCCGGTGTACTCGAATCGGGCAAGCACCTCGAATCAATCAGCGAGTCACTTCGTTCGGTTGTGCCGATGAAAGCTGCATTCGACCGCGAATATGTCAAGCGTCTTGATGCCGACAACGACATGGGCACCATCGACAAGCGCACCATGCTCAACCAGATTCGCGAAGACATCAACACTTTCCGCGAAGAAAAACAGTGTGACCGTCTTGTCATGCTCTGGGCCGCCTCCACCGAGGTATACATCGAGGTCAGCGACAATCACCAGACCCTCGAGGCATTCGAGGCTGCCATCGATGCCAACGAGCACGATATTGCTCCGTCGATGCTCTACGCCTACGCCGCCATCCTCGAAGGCGTGCCGTTCTGTAACGGCGCCCCCAACCTTTGTGTCGATATCCCTGCGCTCACCAAGCTGGCAACCGAACGTGGCGTTGCTATCTCCGGCAAGGACTTCAAGACCGGCCAGACGCTCATCAAGACGGTGCTCGGCCCAATGCTGCGCACCCGGATGCTTGGTCTTAACGGCTGGTACTCCACCAACATCTTGGGCAACCGCGATGGTGAGGTTCTCGACGATCCCGACAACTTCAAGACCAAAGAAGAGTCCAAGCTTGGGGTCCTCGAAGACATCCTCGATCCCGAGAAGTTCCCCGAGTTGTACGGCAACGTTTATCACAAGGTGCGCATCAACTATTACCCACCTCGTGGCGACAATAAAGAGGGCTGGGACAATATCGATCTGTTCGGGTGGTTGGGTTACCCGATGCAACTCAAGGTCGACTTCTTGTGCCGCGACTCTATTCTTGCGGCACCTTTGGCGCTCGACCTTGTTTTGTTCTCCGACCTGGCGCAGCGCGCGGGGCTGGGTGGCATCCAGGAATGGCTCAGCTTCTACTACAAGAGCCCGCAGGTGGCCGATGGTCTCCGTCCCGAGCACGATCTGTTCAAGCAGCAGATCAAGCTCGAAAACACTCTTCGGTGGATGATGGGTGAGGACGTAATCAACCACCTTGGCCGCGAGTACTACGACGACGTCGAGGCCTAATCGCCTCGGGCGTCGCTGACGCCCTAGACTCATGTTTACGTCATTTCGGTGACGTGGAACGAAGTCCGGTGTAATCCCGGCACTGTCCCGCAACGGTAATCTGCCTGTCATTTCTGATGGGTGGCGAGTCCGGTCGCGTCCACATCACCCGACGTACCCAAAGCCCTCGAGGAAGGGCTTGGTGCACAGGTTTCCTGTCTGCCGAGCACACACTCGACCGAAAGGAAACCCCATCGTGAAGTTGACAAGAATCTTTGCCCTACTCTTGGTTTATGCCTTGCTTGCGGTCGCATGCGGTTCAAGTGACGACGACACAGTTGCGGCTGCCGACGATGTGGTCGACCAGGTTGTCGAGTCCGCAACCTCGACGGACGAACCCGCGGCCACTGAAGTGCCCGATGAACCTGCGCCAGCGGATGAGGCTGTCCCGGGCGAGAACACCTATGCACAACGCGTTGTGTCTTTGTCACCGACTGCCACCGAAACCTTGTTTGAGATCGGGGCAGGTGATCTCGTGGTAGCTGTCGACGATCAATCAAACTATCCCGTCGGTATTCCAAATTCGGGCTTGAGTGCATTTACCCCCAATGTTGAGGCGATTGCTGGGTTCGAGCCCGATCTTGTTGTGTTGTCGTTCGATCCAGGTGGTATTCAGGATGGGTTGACTGCGCTAGGCATCGAGGTGCTCATGCAAGGCACAGCGGTTGATCTCAATGATGCCTATAGCCAGATTGAGCAACTTGGATCAGTAACTGGCCACATCGGCGAAGCCGCTGAACTCGTCGGCCAAATGCTGCTCGACATTGGCGTTCTCGCCGAGCGGGCCGCCATGGAAGGCACGGGGGGAACGTTCTTTCACGAGATTGACAACACCTTGTATTCGTTGACATCGGCCACCTTTGCCGGTCAGATCTATGCACTGGCCGGTCTGACAAACCTCGCTGATGCCATTGATCCCGACGGCGAGTTCTTTGGCTATCCGCAGTTGTCTCAGGAGTACATCATTGAACAAGATCCCGAGTTCATCTTTTTAGCCGATGCCGCCTACGGCGAAAGTGTCGAGACGGTTGCCGCTCGGCCCGGTTGGGAAATCTTGCGGGCCGTACAGGGCGGTCGAGTTATTCCTTTGGATGCAGACACCTCGTCACGATGGGGACCACGCATTCCGGAGTTTCTCTCGACCATCATCGACGTGACCGTCGGCGCGTCGGCCGAGTAAGCCTGATTGCGACGGGAGCGGCGAATGGCTGATGGAACACTCACGACTGCAGTCGTTTCGCGCTCCCAAGCGGTTCGCCTCGCCCCAACCCACGTACTGTTCGGGTTCGTGGCGGTTTTGGGCGCCGCGCTGGTAGGCCTGAGCGTGGGGGCCGCCTCAATTCCGGTGAGTGGTGTTGTGCTGGAATTGCTGGACCATGTGCCAGGCCTGTCGGTTGACTCGGGTCTCAGCGAATTGCACCAGAATATTGTGTGGGAAATCCGTTTCCCGCGAGTGGTGCTTGGTCTTTTGGTGGGGGCTCTGCTTGCGTGTTCAGGAGCGGCCTATCAGGGCGCTTTCCGGAACCCGTTGGCCGATCCGTTCCTTCTCGGGATAGCAGCCGGCGCCGGTCTCGGGGCCACGGTCGGATTCGTTTTTGAATTGGGTGATGGTTCGGGGCCCTTTGATGCGATCCCGTTGTTGGCCTTTGCGGGGGCGTTGTTTGCTGTGGTGCTGGCGTTCGCCTTCGGCGCCACCGGTGAACGAGGTCGGTCATCAACCACGCTGTTGCTGGCTGGTGTTGCGGTGGCGAGTCTCTTAACCGCGGCTCAGACCTATCTCGTGCAACGTGATACCGAGACCTTACGGCAGGTATACACCTGGATTCTTGGGCGCCTGACCACGGCTGGTTGGACCGAGGTCGTCGTAGTGTTGCCCTACGCCGTAGTCTCTGTGACGGTGATGTTGTGGCACCGGCGGGCTCTGGACGTGCTGGCGGTTGGCGATGACGAAGCAGCCACGTTGGGTATTTCACCTCGCCGCACGCGCACCATTGTCGTGGTGGCCGCTTCGTTGGCGGCCGCTGCTGCGGTAGCAGTCAGTGGATTAATCGGATTCGTAGGCTTGGTCGTCCCGCATGGGGTTCGGCTGGCCTTTGGGACGAGCAATCGGGTTGTTTTGCCGTTGTCGTTGCTGTTCGGCGCAGCCTTCTTGGCCTTGGCCGATGTTGCGGCGCGGACGGTCGAATCACCCGCCGAACTTCCTATCGGTGTTGTTACAGCATTTGTTGGAGCCCCATTTTTCTTATATCTGTTGCGCACTAGCCAGGGTCCACGATGACGGAACTAGCGGCTCGCGGAGTCACCGTAACCCTGGGTGGAAACGTCATCGTCCGTTCGGCGGACCTGTCGGTTTCAGCGGGCGATTGGCTGGTGATGGTCGGGCCCAATGGGGCCGGAAAGTCGACGTTGCTTCGGGCGTTGCTAGGACTGGTGGACCATGCCGGAACCGTCAGCATTGCGGGAACTGATGCATCAACGATGTCGGTACGCGAGCGGGCGCAACGGATGGCCTATGTTCCGCAGAACGCTGAAATTCC
>Ga0115000_10000400_pt1 | contig 40811 bp, 32 predicted proteins | sample ArcticOcean_MG_C_6_FD_89690 | JGI IMG/M metagenome (GOLD analysis project Ga0115000, IMG submission 89690) | Marine microbial communities from western Arctic Ocean - ArcticOcean_MG_CB8_128 | ecosystem: Environmental > Aquatic > Marine > Oceanic | place: Arctic Ocean: Canada Basin | collected...
CGTGTTGCCAACAGGCGATAAATCAACCCCGTTCCGGGTCGAGGTGGTAATCAAGCCGAAGAATCCCGATGCGAATCTAGGCAAAGTCGATTTAATTGCTTTCGTACCGCCGCCGGTAGAGGTTGTAGAAGGCGCAATCCCTCCTCCTCCGATCGTAGTGCCCCCGACCCCGCCGGAGGATTCCCTGATCACCGGGGGGTGATAACGGGAGGTTTTTTTCACAAATTCAACTTTCAGAGCCCGGACGATTGTCCGGGTTCTTTTTTTGTCCCGGCTCTGCTACGGTTTCGCACGTGCGAACGGTCATTTATCCCGGCAGCTTCGACCCCCTGACCAACGGCCACCTGGATGTCATCCAGAGGGCGGCCCGTTTGTTTGACCGTGTGGTGGTGGCCGTGGCACGCAACGGGAGCAAGCAACCGCTGTTCTCCCCCGCCGAGCGAAGGACGCTGATCGAGCAATCCACCACCGATCTACCCAATGTCAGTGTAGACCTCTTTGAGGGGTTGCTGGTGGAGTATGTGGAAAAGCAGTCCGGCCACGCCGTGATTCGAGGACTGCGGGCGTTGTCTGATTTTGAGTACGAGTTCCAAATGGCACTGATGAACCGCCAACTCAACGAGCACATCGAGACGCTATTCATGATGCCGCGCGCCTCCTATTCCTTCCTTAGTTCGCACTTGGTCAAGGAGATCTCCGGCTTGGGGGGGGATGTATCCGCGTTTGTCACCCCCGAGGTGAAGGAAGCACTGGCAGCGAAGCTTGGTCAAGCGGGCGTAAATTGAACCCTCCGCCTGTGTGGTTGTCAGATACCCTTGGCCAAACGTGCCACTGCCAAACCGTTGCCATGCCACTACTCCTGAAAATTGAAAACCTAGCCAAGGGCCCTGTGCACCTCAGGGGCGAGCTTGCGGTGGATGAGCTGCAAATGGAGTCGCTCGACGAGTTGATCGAGATCGGCGGGCCGCTGGAATACGACCTCACTGCGAAACGCGTCGGGGACAACATTTCCCTCCAAGGCAGCATGGGCATGCGACTAAAGTGCGAGTGCGCCCGGTGCCTCCAGCCGTTCGTGTACCGAGTTGAATTGCCGGACTGGAGTTGTTTCCTCCCCCTTAGCGGGGAGGGAAATATCGAGTTAATCAACGATTCAGCAGACTTGACGCCTTATCTGCGCGAAGATACGTTCCTCTCTTTTCCGCAACATCCGTTGTGTGAATCGGGGTGCGACGAGTCGCCCCAGGCCGGTGTTGATGGGAAACCACCCACCCTCAAACTGGCTTCCGGCAACCACAGTGAAGCCTCAGCCTGGGCCGAACTCGACCAGCTGAACTTAGAATAGAGGATAGTTTTATGGCAGTACCAAAAATCAGGTCATCCAAGAGCCGCGTCCGCAAGCGCCGGGCAAGCAACAGCAAGTTCCACCCGCCGCAGTTGGACAACTGTCCGCAGTGCGATCATCTGGGCTACCAACGCCACCGCGCCTGCCCCGAGTGCGGGCATTACAAGGGCAAACAAGTCATCAGCGTCGAGGTCGGCGCCTGATTCATCTCCAAATTCTGGGCGCAACCAGCCGAGTCGCGCTTTTTTTATGAGAATCGCGGCAGATGTCATGGGCGGAGACGGTGGTTGCGCCGTTATTATCGACGGCCTGCTGCAGGCGCTCGAGCATCACGACCACATCCGGACGATGTACCTCGTCGGCGACGAGGAAACCATCCGCGCCTCGCTTGGCCAAGCGGGGCATCTCGCCCCACGAATCGAGGTCGTCCACTCGCCGGAAGTCCTCTCGATGGAGGAAAAGCCGGTCGTGGGGTTGCGCCGCAAGAAAAAGTGCTCCCTCGCCATGGCCACGGATCTGGTCAAGCACGGCCAGGCCGACGCCGTCCTCTCCGCCGGCAACACCGGTGGGATGGTCGCCGCGGCCAGCATCAAGCTGCGCACGCTGCCCGGCGTGGATCGGCCGGGCATCGCCACCGTGATACCCACCAAGACCAGCAACTTCGTCCTGCTCGACGCCGGGGCCAACGTCGAGGGGAAGCCCCGGCATCTGATGCACTACGCCATCATGGGAGATATTTACGCCCGGGAAGTGCTCGGAAAAAGCCGGCCACGAGTGGGACTGTTGAGCGTCGGTGCCGAGGAAGCCAAGGGCAACGATCTGACTTTGGAGACGTTCAAGCGATGTCAAGGGCTCGACCTAAATTTCATCGGTAACGTGGAAGGGCACGACCTGTTTGGGGAGGAACTCGACGTAGTAATCTGTAATGGCTTCGTCGGCAATATAGTCCTCAAGACCTGCGAGGGTCTGGCCCTGCACATGATGGGCTGGCTCAGGGATGAACTCACCGCCACACCCATCCGGAGACTGGGCGCGGCCCTCTCCAAGAATGCGTTTCGCGCCCTGAAAAACCGGCTCGACGCCGAAAACTACGGTGGCGCACCGCTGCTCGGGGTGAACGGCGTCGTGACCATCTCGCATGGCTCATCTAGCGCCCGGGCCATCTGCAATGCCGTGCAACACACCGTCGAGGCGGTGGATCATCACATTAACGAACACATCATCGACGCCGTGTCCAAGGCCAACGCCAAGCTGGCCAACTCCAAACAGGAACCCACCGCCGCTCAGGCATGACCAATCCCGAAATCAAAAACCCCCGCGCCAAGCACGACTTCATCGGGCGCACCTGCTCCATCTCCGCCGTCGGCTCCTACGTGCCCGAAAAAGTGCTGACCAACGCCGACCTCGAGAAACGGATAGACACGACCGACGAGTGGATCACCACACGCACCGGTATCAAGGAGCGCCGCATCGCCGCCGACGACGAGTACACCTCCGACATGGCCGCCCACGCGGCACAGCGCGCGCTTGAGCGGGCCGAGGTCGATCCCGTCGATGTCGATTTGATCATCCTCGCCACCATCACGCCGGACATGCCCTTCCCCGCAACGGCCTGTCTTGTGCAGGAAAAACTCGGCGCACACAACGCGGCGGCGTTCGACATCGAGGCGGCCTGCTCCGGGTTCGTTTACGCACTCGAGATCGGGCAACAATTCATTATGTCCCGCACGTACGACACCGTGCTGGTGATCGGCGCGGAGAAACTCTCCTCCATCATGGACTGGGAGGATCGCAACACCTGCGTCCTCTTCGGCGACGGCGCGGGCGCCGCCGTGCTGCAAAACCGCGAGAACTCCCACGGCCTGCTCACCGCCTGCATGGGGGCCGACGGCCGAAAGGCATCGATTCTCTCACAGCCCGGCGGCGGCTGCCTGAACCCGGCCACGGCCAAAACCGTTTCCGACCGCCTTCACTTTCTCAGGATGGACGGAAAGGATGTGTTCAAAAGCGCCGTCAACGCGATGGCCACCGCCGCCCGCGAGGCCTTGGGCCGGTGCGAACTCGAGATAGACCGCATCAAGTGCATCATCCCGCACCAAGCTAACATGCGAATCCTCAAGGCCGTAGGCGATCGATTGGGTGCCAGTGAAGACCAGGTCTTCAGCAATTTGGAGCGCTATGGCAACACCTCCGCCGCCTCTGTAGCCATCGCGCTGGACGAAGCCGTCGAGCAAGGCAAAGTTGAGCGCGGCGACCTGATACTGCTGCTGGTCTTCGGGGCCGGCCTGACTTGGGGCGCGGCCATCATCGAATGGTAACCCCGCTTGGCCAGGCGCTGTTTTGGCGCTTGTCGGGCCGCTGCTTTCCTGTTTGCCTCTCCAGCCCTTTTTGAGATGGAACTGTTTCACAAAATCCTGAATACCGCCGTCGAAGGCGGCGCTTCCGACGTCCACATCAAGTCGAACGCGCCGGTGGTCTACCGGATCAGCAGCCAGTTGGTGGAGACCGAGATGAGCCAGCAGCCGGGTGAGCAATGGCTAAGCAATGTCATCGACAATATTGTTCCCACCCAGTTCAAGCCGAAACTGGATGAAGATCGGGAAATCGACTTTTCTTATAACGTTCCCGGCATTGGCCGGTTCCGGACAAACTGCTACCAGCATCTCGGCAAGTGGTGCCTCGCCATGCGCCACGTCGTCGCCGAGGTTCCTAAAATCGACAGCCTCGGCCTGCCCGAGATCATCAAGTCCATCGCCGAGGAGCACCGTGGCATCGTGTTGGTCGCCGGAACCACCGGCTGCGGCAAGTCCACCACCCTCGCCGGGATGATCGATCACATCAACTCCACCCAAAAACGCCACATCATCACCATAGAGGATCCGGTCGAGTACGTGTTCAAGGACAAGCAGTCCATCATCGAGCAGCGCGAAGTCGGCCTCGACACGCCGTCGTATCAGCACAGCCTCAAGCACGTCATGCGACAGGACCCCGACGTCATCATGATCGGCGAGATGCGAGACGCCATCAGCTTCCGCGCCGCGATGAGCGCGGCCGATACCGGCCACCTCGTCATGTCCACCCTGCACACCATCGACGCGCCGCAATCCATCTCACGTGTGCTCGACTTCTTCCCCGCTGCGGAACGCGAATCCGTGCGCAAACAGATGATCGGCACTCTCAAGGCCATTATCGTGCAGCGCATGACCGTCCGAAAAGACGGCACCGTGATCCCCGCCATCGAGATCATGATCAACACTCCAACCATCTCCAAGTTGATTAACGAAAACCGCCTGGAAAAACTCCACGCCGCCATCGAGACAGGCACCGATGACGGCATGCAAAACTTCAACCAATCCCTCTTCCAACTGGTCAAGGACGACATCATCACCAAAGAGGAGGCCCTCGAGAAGGCCACCAACGCCCAGGCGCTGGAGATGAATTTCAAGGGCATCTTCCTCTCCGAGGGCAGCCGCATCCTCAACTAACGCCACGACTCTGGCCGGTTGCGCCCAAGCGGCTTAGCAGCCACACTCCCCCGCGTGGCTGCCCATCCGGAAAATCAGTCTCGCGGCCGCGTGGCCTCGCTGCACATGCATCCCCCTGTCGCGGGCGAACCAATGCTGCCGGCCGACTCTATCGCGGTCGAGACCGACGCCGGCATCATTGGGAACACCCGCTACTGGAAACGCCAATCCCGCTCCACCAACCAGCCAACCCAGCGGCAGGTGTCCCTGATTGAACGGGAACAAATTGCAGAGCACGCCAGCGCACTCGGCCTGTCTGGCATCGCTGCCGGCCGGGTTCGCTCCAATATAGAGACCGAAGGGATCAACATCGTGCCACTGGCCGGCCGCGATGTCCGCGTCGGAGGGGCGGTACTACACATCGCCGCGCCGCGCGATCCCTGCCACAAGATGGACGAGATCGCACCCGGCCTGCGTGAACGCATGACAAACGACAAACAGGGTATTCTAGCCGTTGTCGTTCAATCCGGCACAATCAAAAATGGCGATGTCATCCAAGCAATCAACTGATTTTTCAATCACCCACCGCATCCCGGCAAGCATCATCATGGCGCTTGGTCTCGCCGCCGCGCTTGGCCAAGCGGATGAACCGGCCAAGCCGCTCGTCGCCACGACGCCCCGCGTTCCCGCCGTCGGCATCGAGCTTCCCGACGACGCCCGCACCCAGCTGCGCACACACACCGACACCCTTGGCCAAGCGATCGACGCCCTGGCCCGGCAACACGCCGATACGCCGCCGCTGCTACGCCACCTCCCCGACGTGCAGGTCTATCACAAGGCCGTTGACTGGGCGCTAAACCACCGGATCTTTTTCAAACCAAGCGAACTCAAAACCGCCGAAGAGTTACTCGTCGCCGGAAGCGAACGGGCCGTGCAATTGGCCAACGGTAAAACGCCGTGGACACGCGCCACCGGCCTCATCGTGCGCGGCTACATCTCCCGGCTCGACGACTCGGTGCAGCCGTACGGGCTCGTGATCCCACAGTCGGTCTCCACCGACCCGTGGCGCAAACGCCGCCTCGACGTCTGGCTGCACGGCCGCGACAATAAGCTGACCGAACTGAAATTCATCCAGCAACGCCGAACCTCCCCCGGGCAGTTCACCCCGCCCGACACAATCGTCCTCCACCCGTACGGCCGCTTCTGCAACGCGTTCAAATTCGCCGGCGAGGCCGATGTGCTCGAGGCGCTCGCCCACGCGAAAAAACAATATCCTGTGGACAGCAACCGAGTGAGCATTCGCGGCTTCTCGATGGGCGGCGGCGGTTGCTGGCACTTGGGCGCCCACCTCGCTGGCGACTGGGTGGCGGTAGCACCGGGAGCCGGTTTTGCCGAGTCGCTCGAGTACCTTGGCTTGGACAGGAAAAACGCGATGCCACCCGCCCATGAGCAGGCGCTTTGGGGACTTTACGACGCCACGAAATACGCCGGCAACCTGTTCAACACCACCACCGTCGCGTACAGCGGCGAGATCGACAAACAAAAGCAAGCCGCGGATATCATGACGCGCCACCTTGCCGACGAAGGCCTGGTATTGCACCACGTGATCGGCCCGGAAACCGGCCACAAATATCACCCCGCCGCCAAGGCGAAGATCAACGAACGTATCAACGCCGCCGCCGCCAAGGGCCGCAATCCCGTGCCAACCGAGGTGCGGCTCGTGACACGGACGCTGCGCTACAACCGCCAAGCCTGGGTTCAGGTTGATGGACTCAAGGCGCACTGGAAACCGGCCCGCATCAAGGCGCGCATCGCCGGCAACGAACGCGTCGAGTTGACCACCGACAACGTCTCGCGCCTCGTTTTGTCGATGCCTTCCGGGCTTTGCCCGCTGCAGCTCGACGGCCATCCCACCGTCGTGATCGACGGAGATGAACTGACCGGCGCACGCGTCCGCACCGACCGCTCGTGGGAGTCGCTCTTCGTCAACGCACTCGGCAGATGGCGCGCCGTCGGCCGGTTTGAATTCGCCAGCCTAGCCAAGCGCCCGGGCCTCCAGGGACCAATCGACGATGCATTCATGGATCGCTTTCTCATGATCCGACCGACTGGCCAGGCGATGACCCTCTTGGCCGCCCAGTGGGCCGAGGCACAACTTGCTCAAGCCCTGTCCGACTGGGAACTGCAGCTCCGCGGCAAGCCGCTGATTAAAGACGACATCGACTTGACCGCCGCGGACATTGCCGACTGCAACCTCATCCTTTGGGGCGACCCAAAAAGCAACTCGGCCATCGCCCGCGTCATCGATCAACTGCCGCTCAAGTGGAACGAAACAACAGTGAATCTAGGCCAGGCGACAGCGGAATCGGCGACGCACGCGCCGGTTTTAATTTTCCCAAACCCGCTCAACCCCAAGCGGTATGTCGTGCTCAATTCCGGCTTCACCTTCAGCCGGTTCGGCCACTCGAGCAACGCCACGCAAACGCCCAAGCTGCCCGACTGGGCGCTGGCGGACATGCGCCAGCCGTACAACGCCGGCAACCCAGACTGCATCGCGGCGGCCGGTTTCTTCAACGAACGCTGGCAACCGCAAAAGGCAGAGTGACGTCCGCTGCGAGTTTGCCTCCGCGCGTCTGGCCTGTCATTTTTTCCGCATGCCAATTCGTTTTGTGACTTGTTTCCTGCTGGCCCTGTCCGGCTCCGCGCGCTTGGCCAATGCCGAGCCGGCCAATCCAAGTGGCAGCCTATCCATTTTGCCGTCGAGTTCCCGGCTTGAGGAACTTTGGAATGAGGGCGAGTTCACCGAGGGCGTCGCGGTCGCTGCCGATGGCACGGTGTACTTCAGCGACATCCCGAGCGGCGAAGGCACCACCGGCCAAGTTCACAAGTTCGATCCCAACACCGGCAAAACCAGCGTCCACTGTGCGGCGTCCGGCAAGAGCAACGGGCTGATGTTCGACAGTGCCGGGCGGCTGATCGCCTGCTGCGGCGCGAACAACGGCCTCATGGCGCTGTGCGAGATTTTGCCCGAAGGAAAACTGAAAGTGCTCACAGGGCGATTCAACGGCGGACGCTACCTCTCGCCAAACGACCTCGTGATTTTGCCCAATGGGACGATTTACTTCAGCGACCCCCGCTACGTAGGCAGTGAAAAAGAGGAACAGCACCAGATGGCAGTTTACCGTTACAACCCAGCGGACGGTTCCGTGAAACGAGCCATCAGCGCGGATCAAGTCGAGAAGCCCAACGGCTTGGCCCTGTCGCCGGACGGCGGCACGCTTTACGTCGCCGAGACCAACAACGCCCCGGGTGGCCGGATGACGTTGAATGCGTTCAAGCTTCTCGGCGACGGTAATCTGGGATCGAAGAAAGTGCTCGTTGATTTCGGCGCCGAGGCCGGCATCGACGGCATGACCGTCGACGTGCAGGGAAACATTTACGCCGCCGTGCGTTCCGCGAGCCGCTTCGGCATCGTGGTTTACACAGCCACCGGCCGGGAACTGGCCTACATCCCGACCGAGACGCTGCCGACCAACTGCTGCTTCGGCACCGGCACGGAAGCCAACGTGCTGTACGTCACAGCCGGCGGCGGCCTGTACCGCATCCCGATGAACGTCGCCGGCCACCACCCAGCCACCGCCCCCCTGGCCAAGGGCAGCTGGGTGCCATTGTTTGACGGCCAGTCGGCCAAGGGCTGGACGCCGCGCGGCCGGGCGGACCGACTCGAGGCGGTCAACGGCGAGTTGCATCTCTTCTCCACGGCGAATGTCTGGGTGGTTTCGGATGTGCAGATGGCCGACTTCGAGGTTGAGGCAGAAGTGAAACTCCCCGAGCAAGCCGCCGCAAAAGAGGACCATTTCAACTCTGGGCTGGGGTTTCGGCTGTTCGGTGAAACCGGAAAGCCCAAGGGCTACCAGTGCGAGGTCGAGCGCGAATCCGCCGGCAAAAACGGCGGCGTTTACGGCATCGGGCTGGGCGGTTGGCTGTTCCCGAAGGGCGCAAAGCAAACCGCTGCGATGAGGCAAAAAAACAGTGGGCTGTTCCGCGACGACAAGTGGAACAAATTCCGCGTGCGTGCCGTCGGGCCGCGGATTCAAACATGGATCAATGGCCGGCTGATTTCCGACCTTGAGGATGGTCGCTCGTTGCGGGGCCGGTTCGGCATCCAGCATCACGGCTCCGGCGGGGTCGTGCGATTCCGCAACTTCCGCGCCCGGCCGCTAGGCAGCCGGAGGTGACGCAAAGGACTTCCCTCCCCTTGACCAAGCGGGTAGGTTATCGGCATTCGTTTTCATGAAAGCTACAATCCTCCTTTTCTCGATGGCCATTGGCTTGGTCTCCACGCAGGCCGCTAATGGGTTATGGACCAATCCGTCAGATTCTACGCTTCCAGTCGATTTTAAAATCCAGGGCGAATACGTCGGTAAAACTTCCGCCGGCAACAAGCTCGGCGCACAGGTGATCGCGCTCGGGGGAGGTAAATTCCAGGCAATTCTCCTGCCCGGCGGACTGCCCGGCGCCGGGTGGGACGGCAAAAACAAGTCACTGCTCGAGGGCTGGGTCGATGAGGGGCGCGGCGAGTTCGAGGCTGCCAGCGGGAAACGCCGCTACCTTGCCAAGCCGGCCGATGAGTTCAGCGCCACAAGGAAGTTCCCGCCGACCGGCCACCGAGCCGCCGGGATGACCACCGACAGCGGCGTGGCCGAGGGTCAATACACCGGCGGGGAAACATTCCGACTGGAGCACGTTGTCCGCAAAAGCGGCACGCTGGGCAAAAAGCCTCCCCAGGGAGCCATCGTGCTGTTTGACGGCAGCAACAAAAACGAATGGACCGGCGGCCGGGTCGATGCCAAAACCGGCCTGCTCAACACGGATGGAAAAGACATCCGCACCAGACGCAAATTCAACAACTACCACATGCACATCGAGTTCCTGCTTCCATACAAGCCGGCGGCCCGTGGCCAGGGCCGGGGCAACAGCGGCTTTTATCAGGTGGACGATTATGAGGTGCAGATACTGGACTCGTTTGGCCTCGAAGGGTTGAACAACGAGTGCGGTGGCATTTACACCAAGCGGGCCAGCGACGTGAATGCCTGTCTGCCGCCGTTGCAGTGGCAGACCTACGATGTCGATTTCACCAACGCCGTCGTGAAGGATGGCAGAAAGCTCAAAAACACACTCTTGACCATCCGCCTAAACGGAATCGTCATCCACAATAACATTGAGATCGACAGCAAATGCCCCGGAAGCCGAAGCGGTCCTGAGGGCAGGCCTGGCCCAATCAGGCTTCAGGGCCACGACAACCCACTGCAGTTTCGAAATATCTGGTTCGTGGAGAAATAACCCGGCCAGACTGCCAAGCACCTTTTCCCGTTTTGCATCCCATCGCCAAAGCCCTTTGTTTTCCGTTTGCGGCTGGCCTGCTGACCGCGCCGGGAGCATTCGCATCCGTGGAGGACAGGCTGAACTTTTTTGAGAAAAAAATTCGACCTGCCCTAGTTGAGCACTGCTACAGATGCCACTCCGCCGAAGCCGAAAAAAAAGGAAAACTTAAGGGGCAGCTGCGGCTCGATTTCCGTGAGGGAATCCGAGGCAAAGGTGAATCGGGACTGGCTGCAGTCGTCCCAGGTGATCCAGATAAAAGCAACCTGTACCGGGCAATTACCTATCTGGATTCCGAACTGGTAATGCCGCCTAAGAGCCGCTTGCCAAAATCGATCGTCACCGATTTTAAACAATGGATCAAAATGGGTGCAACTGATCCACGAGATGGACAATTAGCCCAGGCCGAAGCGAAGGAAATCAAGTTCGAAGTGGCCAGGAAATTCTGGTCCTTTCAGAAGCTAAACGAGCCCAAATTACCAACTGTTCAAAATGGCGCTTGGCCAAGGGAGGACTCTGATTTCTTTATCCTATCACAATTGGAAAAAAAACATCTTCGACCTGCCCCGGTTACGGACAAACGCACCCTCATTCGCCGCGCCACCTACGACCTCACCGGACTGCCTCCGACGATTGCTGAAATCGAAGCCTTCCTATCCGACAAATCACCCAATGCTTTCAGCAAAACCATAGAACGCCTGCTCGCCTCTCCACACTATGGTGAGAAATGGGGACGGCACTGGCTCGATGTTGCTCGTTACGCAGACAGTAATGGCCTCGATGAAAACTTGGCTTACGTCAACGCCTTTCGTTACAGGAATTACGTCATTAACTCGTTTAACGCAGACAAGCCTTACAATCGCTTTGTCCAAGAGCAAATTGCGGGGGACTTGCTTCCTTTGAACAAAAACGAACCGGATGAGTTACGTCACTCCCGACTGATTGCAACGGGGTTTCTGAGCGTAGGCGCGAAGATGCTTGCTGAAGATGATGGTCGAAAAATGGAAATGGACATCATCGACGAACAACTGGACACGCTTGGCCGAGCGTTCATGGGAATGACAATTGGCTGCGCCCGTTGCCATGACCACAAATTCGATCCGATCCCCACTCGGGATTACTACTCACTTGCCGGCATCTTCAAAAGCACCCACACGATGGATAACCACAAGGTTGTCGCCCAGTGGCACGAGGTGGAACTTGGATCAGCAGATTTGCGCGCCAAACGCGAACTAGTAGACAAGGAGGTAAAAAAACAAAAACAGACAATTGAGAGTCTCAAATCCGAATCCACCAAATCCATCACCGCTCAAGCGCGAAGTGTTGCAGCGGATTATCTTATCGGTGCTTTGGTTAAGCTGCGAAAAGAAGCCCGCATTCAATCCACACTCAAAGAACTCGAAGAGCAACCGAATGAAAAGACCAAGGCCATGCTGCTCATTGAGGCTGAAAATTTCACCAGAGGGAATGGGTTGAAAACATTCGATGGCTACGGCAAGGACATTGGTGTTTTGTTGAGCAGCGGCCCCACTCAGATTGAGTTCGATTTACCAATCGAAAAGGCCGGTAAATATTCATTACATTTGCGCTACGCTGCTGCCGATTCGCGCCCAGCCAAATTGAGCATTAATAACAAATTGATCAATGAGATGGCAACCGGCAGCGTCACCGGCACCTGGTATCCCGACTCTCAAAAGTGGTTCTGGGAAGGCACCTTCCAACTTGATGCTGGAATAAATGTCCTCAAGCTCGACTGGGCCACCCCCACGCCACACATCGACAAAATTTTGGTTCTGCCCAGTGATGAATCTGATCACCCGGCGGCGGACAGCTTGGCTCACCTCCACAACACTTTCACGCAACAATGGATTGCGCATCTGAAACAGATCTCAAAAGACAAAAAATCGCCCCTCGATGAATGGCGTAAATATATCGAAAACCCAAGCAAACCAATCGACGAAAAACTAATCGAAAACATCCGTTCACGTTTTGCGGCAACTCATGAAAGAGATTCTCTGCACTCGTTAATCCACGATAAAAACGGCCCCTTCAAAAGCCCAAAGGGCATCGAAAAACTTTTTACACAAAAGGATCAGGAGGAACTAAAGCGACTCCAAAACCAGCTCAGCGACACTGAGAAAAAATATCCCAAAGTGCCAAAAGCGATGGCGGTAAAGGAGGGAAATGCCGAGGACTTAAAGGTTCACCTTCGTGGCGATTATATGACTCAAGGCGAACTTGCGCCACGCGGTTACCTGCGTGTTATAACTAGCAAACAAACTACAACCCCTTTCATGAATGCCAGCGGTCGGACAGGTTTTGCCGAATGGCTCACATCAAACGAAAACCCACTCACAGCTCGAGTGATGGCGAACCGAATTTGGCTCTGGCATTTCGGCGCAGGAATCGTCCGTACTCCGGATAACTTCGGCAAACTCGGCTTACGCCCAACTCATCCGAAGCTGCTCGACTGGTTGACGATTCGATTTATCAACAACGGTTGGTCGATCAAAAACATGCACCGTATTATCATGAATTCTGCTGCCTACCAAATGAGCTCGCAACAAAATGAGCAGGCGTATGCAGTGGATCCAGACAACAAACTTTGGTGGCGCTTCAACCGTCGACGCCTTTATGCCGAGGAAGTTCGTGACTCACTTCTCTTCACTGGCGGTTCGATCGACTGGGGAATGAAGGGGCAATTGATGACATACGATCCACGCCAGTACGTTTCACAAAACAATCACCCGTACTTTTACGGCTCCAGTCGCACGGTCTATTTACCAGTGATTCGTAGTGGCACATTTGACGTGCTACAGGCATTCGACTTTGGCGATCCCGCCGTTATCCAAGGCCAGCGTAGCAGCACAGTCAACGCAGCCCAGGCGTTGTTCATGATGAACCACGATCTCGTGGCTAAGGCCAGTGAGCGCCTGGCTAAGCGGGCTGCAAAAGCTCTCGATTTTGCCGAATCAGCAAATCAGATTTACGCAACTATTTTACACCGCAAACCAAGCGCCGCCGAAACTAGGCGTGCAGTCGACTTTGCCGAGCACGCTGTTGACCAAGCCGGTGACGATGCCCTCAAGGCCAAAGCGCAAGCCTGGAAGAGTTTTGCCCAAGTGCTGTTTTCATCAAATGAGTTCATGTTTTTGGACTGATTTTATAGTCGCATTTTTATCGAACAAGAATAGCATCCTGTTCGTACTATTTTTCGAGTGAGCGAACGCGGTAAATATTGCAGCGGTTTTGATGCCCTGCCGATGACTCGACGGGAGATGCTCCGGAAGTCGAGTACCGGTTTTGGGGCGTTGGCTCTTGCCGGTTTGCTTGGTGAGGAATCCAAGGCTTTATCGCCGGAAAACCCGCTCGCCCAGCGCGCGCCTCATTTTCCCGCAAAAGCCAAGCGGATCATCTTTCTATTCATGCATGGCGGTGTTTCACAGGTTGATACGTTTGACTACCGCCCAGCTCTCCAGCGAGATACTGGCAAGCCCTATCCCGGCAAAAAACCGCGTATTGTTTCCAGCGCTACAGGCAACCTTGTGGCATCACCTTACAGTTTCAAGCAGTACGGCCAATGCGGCCAATGGGCTTCTGATATTTTCCCGCACATTGCCTCAATGTCAGATGAGCTTTGTTTCATCAAGTCGATGTTCGGCTCGAATTCTCGTCATGGCTCTGCTCTGCTTGAGCTTCACACTGGATCGGATACTTTTATCCGCCCGTCAATGGGTTCGTGGCTCAACTATGGTTTGGGATTTGAAAACCAAAACCTCCCCGGCTACATCACATTCAAACCCACCGGCACACACGGTGGAATGAACGCATGGTCCTCTGCTTTTCTCCCCGCACACTTTCACGGAACACAGATCGGAACCAAAGCCACACCGATTGATAAGGCCAAAATCCCGTTCATCGACAGGCACGGCAAACCGATAGCCCAACAACGCCGTGAACTCGATCTGCTGGCGCAAATTAATCAGGAGCATCTCAGCGAGCGTGGGCACGACGATAAGCTGGAGGCCCGGATTAATTCATTTGAACTGGCCTACCGCATGCAGGCGGCAGCACCGGAGATTCAGAACATCGACAACGAATCCGAGACCACAAAAAAGCTTTACGGTTTGGACGATCCTAAAACGCGCGACTTCGGCCGGCAATGCCTCATGGCCCGCCGCTACTCCGAAGCGGGTGTGCGCTTCGTCCAATGTAGCCAAGGTTACTGGGACGCTCACGGTGGTTTAAAGAAAAACCACCGCGAGGTCGCCGGTAAGGTTGACAAACCAATCGCGGGTTTAATCTCCGACATGAAATCGCGGGGGCTGCTTGATGACACATTGATCCTTTGGGGAACAGAGTTTGGCCGAACACCCGTTGGCCAAGGTTCGGATGGTCGCGACCACAATCCCCATGCGATGACTTTTTTTCTAGCAGGTGCGGGCGTCAAACCGGGCATCAGCTACGGAAAAACAGACGACCACGGCTATTACGCCATGGAAAACAGGGTGCACTTTCACGACTTGCAGGCAACGATTCTTCACCTTTTCGGCCTTGACCACAAACGCCTCACCTACCGCTATGCCGGGCGTGACTTCCGCCTGACCGACGTTCACGGCGAAGTTGTTCGCAACATCCTGGCCTGAAAACATATTTTTCGTTCAACGACCCGCGGGCTGTGGTAATTATTGCCGCAGCGACATGGCTGATCCTCGTTACAAAAAACTCGCCGAAGTCCTCACCGGCTACTCGACCGCCCTGAAGAAGGGCGACACCGTCCTGTTCGATATCACCGATACGCCCGATGCGTTTGCTGTGGAACTCGTCCGCGCCGCCCGCAAGCGAGGCGCCATTCCGCTGGTCGAAACCCGCTCCGGCCGCGTCGGCCGCGAGATGCTGATGAATACCAGCGAGCAACACGCCAAGACCGTTCGCGACATTGAATTGAACCGCATGAAAAAGTGCGACGCTTATGTCGCAGTCCGCGGTTCCCACAACGCGACGGAGAACTCCGACATCCCGTCCGACAGCCTGTCGATGTACTCCCGCACACTGCGGCCGGTGCTCAACTATCGTGTCAACAAAACGCGCTGGGTGGTAATCCGCTGGCCAAATGGCGCGATGGCCCAGGGGGCCGGCATGAGCACCGAGGCGTTCGAGGATTTCTTTTTTCAAGTCTGCACGATGGACTACGCGAAGATGGCCAAGGCGCAAAAACCGCTGATCCGCCGCATGGCCAAGGCGGACAAGGTGCGCATCAAGTCGCCAGGTACCGACCTGTCATTCAGCATCAAGGGGCTTGGCGCTGTGGGCTGTGCCGGCGACCGGAACATCCCGGACGGCGAGGTGTTTTCCTGCCCGGTGAAAAAGTCGGTGAACGGCGTGCTGCAGTACAACACCCCCACTCTCTACGCCGGGACACGCTTCGAGAACGTCCGGCTCGAGTTCGAAAACGGCAAAATCGTCGATGCCACGGCAAGCGACACCAAGCGGCTCAACGAGATTTTCGACACCGATCCCGGCGCTCGTTACATCGGCGAGTTCTCACTGGGCTTCAACCCGTACATCAAGGAGCCGATGTGCGATATTTTGTTCGACGAGAAAATCGCCGGTTCGCTACACTTTACGCCGGGACAAGCATATGAGGAGTGCGACAACGGAAACCGCTCAGCAGTGCATTGGGACATGGTCTTGATCCAGCGCCCGGAGTACGGCGGAGGTGAAGTCTGGTTCGATGACGAATTAATCCGGAAGAACGGCCAATTCGTGCCAAAAGACCTCAAGTCGCTGAATCCAAGCCTCCTGAAATAACAGCGCTTGGCAAATTCAGGTATTTATATTCGCCAAAAAAGCATCTTTCTCCAATAAAAAGTTTGTGTCTTGCATCTTTTTTGGCATAAATCCGTTCCGCTTTTTTAGGAAGTGGCTCCTCTCTCTGGGGTGTTTGAGCCCCTAGCCTTCTGTTTTTTGATGATTTTTCACCGCTTTTTAATCATTTTAACTTTGTTAGCAGCCCTGCCAACACCGGCATTGTTCGGTGCCGGTGAGGTTGCCGGTGGTCATGCCGCTGAAGAACACGCTGGCGGAGAGCACCACGCGCTGCCGCCCGAAGCGGTGGTCTTGACGGAGATTGGACCATTCGCCATCACAAACTCGATGGTGGTCACTTGGATTGTAGCAATCGGACTGATTCTCGTTGCGCAACTCGCGACGAGAAAACAACAAGCCGTCCCCTCCGGCCTGCAAAACTTCGTCGAGTGGCTTGTGGAAAGTTTATTCGGTTTTTTCGAGGGCGTTCTTGGTGAAAAAATGACCAAGCAAACGTTCTGGTTTTTTGGCACCGTATTTATCTTCATCCTGTTTACCAACTGGTTTGGCCTAATCCCTGGTTTGGGCACAATCGGTTGGGGCCACGCCACTGACCACGGTTTCATCACCACAGAACCGCTACTGCGGGGCGTGAACGCCGATCTGAATATGACCGCCGCGATGGCGCTTTTCTTCTTCGCGCTGTGGATTTATTGGTCTCTCAAAGAGATTGGGGTAGGCGGGTTTTTCTTTCACATCTTTAATATCAAGGGCCACGGGGTGACTGCAATGGGGCTGTTTTTGATGGTGATTTACCTTTTTGTTGGCGTCATCGAGGTGGTCTCGATTAGCGTGCGCCCGGTGGCACTGATGTTTCGACTCTACGGGAACGTATTCGCCGGGGAGAATATTCTTGAGACTGTCATGTCGCTTGGCGGCACCTACTTCGGCTGGCTTGCGGTGTTGCCGTTTTATTTTTTGGAACTGCTGGTCGGGCTAGTGCAGGCCCTTGTGTTTGCTTTGCTAACAGCGGTGTTCACCTCGCTCATGTGCAGTCATCACGATAAAGAAAAGTCGCACTAGCAAAGAATCTCGGTGGCTTGACCATACACGTTCGTGGGAGTCACCAACTAAACTGAAACAAAAAAAGAAACAAGAAAATGAGTGGTAGTCTACATATTGGTTTAGCCGCGCTGGGTTCCGCTATCGGCGTGGGTTTGGTCGGGGCGAAAGCAGCCGAGGCCACCGGACGCAATCCGGGTGCTTCTGGCAAAATTCTGACGGCAGCGATTATTTTTGCTGCACTGGCTGAGGGTGTGGTGTTCATTTCAATCTTCCTTGGGAAGATCGGGATGTAATCAACAACTTGCGGGCGGCGGGGCAACCCGCCGCCATTTTTGACTTTCAAACAAAAAAATGACTGAATTTATCGTATTGGCAGCCGACGGCGGAGTTGTCAGCGACATCACCAAAACGTTTGGTGTAAACTGGCAACTCTTCATCTCCCAGTTGATCGCCTTCATCGTGGTCGCCCTTGTCCTCAAGAAATTCGCCTACAAGCCGGTACTCGACATGCTGGATCAGCGCCGCGAACGGATCGCCCAAGCCGAGGCCAACGCAGAGAAAATTCAGGCCGAACTGGCCGAGACACAGGCCGAGCGCGACAAGGTGCTGGCTGAAGCCAACCAAAAGGCCCAGGAAATGATCCATGACGCCAAGGAAGCCGCCAAACAAGTCGGCGAGGCCGAGGGCCAAAAGGCAGTCAAGCAAGCCGAGGAAATCATCCGCAAAGCACGCGAAGCCACCGAGGCCGATCGTGACCAGATGATGTCTGAATTGAAGGCCGAGATCGGCCGCTTGGTGGTCGAGACCACCGCCAAGGTCAGCGGCAAGGTGCTGACCGACGAGGATCAGCAACGCCTGATCGACGAGACCAATAAGGAACTGGCCGCTTAATTTGACTGGATGAAAGGCAGTAAACAATCCCGCCGCTTAGCCAAGCAGCTTTTCAAGTGCTGCCAAGCGGATGGTCGCCTCGATGCCGATCGCGTGCGGAAGGCCGTGGGACTGCTCATCGAGCAGAAGCCTCGCGGCTACTTCGGCATCCTGCAAAACCTGAAACGGCTAGTGAAACTCGACGAAGCCAGCCGCTCCGCCCACGTGGAGAGCGCCGTGGCGCTTGGCCAAGCGCAGCAGGAAGACGTCCGGAACAGCTTGAACCGGCTGAAAAGCGGCGATGTGACGGTGGAATTCGCCACGAACCCCGGCCTCATCGGCGGCATGCGGGTGAAGATCGGCGACGATGTGTTTGACGGCAGCGTAAAGACGCGCTTGACCGCCTTAAGTGACAATTTCTAAATTAATTTTAACGAACAAGACATGAGCAACCTACTGCAGGATATTGAAGCCCAGATTGCCGGCGCAAAAACAAACGTGGCGCAGGAGAATGTGGGTGTGGTGCGTGAAATCGGCGACGGCGTGGCCAAGATAGAGGGTCTCACCGGCGCGATGATGAACGAGATGCTCGACTTCGGCGCTGGTGTGATGGGCCTCGCGTTGAATCTCGAGGAAACAGAAGTGGGCGCGGTGATTCTCGGCGACCACACCGGCATCGCCGAGGGCGACGAGGTGAAAACCACCGGCAAACTGCTCTCCGTGCCCGTGGGCAAGGCGCTTCTTGGCCGCGTGGTGGACGCGCTTGGCCGCCCGATCGACGGCAAGGGCGACATCGCCGCCGAGGCAAATTATCCTGTGGAGAAAATCGCGCCCGGCATCATCAAGCGAAAGTCGGTGAGCCAACCGGTGCAAACCGGCATCATGGCGGTGGACGCGATGATCCCGATCGGCCGCGGCCAACGTGAGCTGGTGATTGGCGATCGCCAAACCGGCAAAACAGCGGTCTGCATCGACACCATCATAAACAACGCGCGCGTCAACCGTGAGGGGCTTGAAAGTGGCGACCCGGATTTCCGGCCGCTCTATTCCATTTACGTGGCGATCGGCCAAAAGCGCGCCAACGTGGCCAAGGTCATCCAAAACCTTGAGGAAAACGACGCGCTAGAGAACACCATCGTGGTGGCCGCCACAGCGAGTGACTCGGCGACAAACCAGTTTCTCGCGCCGTTCGCCGGTGCATCCATGGGCGAGTGGTTCATGGACAACAACATGGACGCGCTCATCGTTTATGACGATTTGTCAAAGCACGCCGTGGCCTACCGCCAGGTGTCGCTGGTGCTCAAGCGGCCGTCCGGCCGCGAAGCGTATCCGGGTGATGTGTTTTATCTGCACAGCCGTTTGCTCGAGCGCTCGGCGCGGCTCTCCGACAACGCCGGCGGCGGCTCGCTCACCGCGCTGCCCATCATCGAGACGCAGGCGGGAGACGTGTCGGCGTACATCCCGACGAACGTGATTTCCATCACCGACGGCCAGATTTTCTTGGAAACCGATTTATTTTACCAGGGCGTGCGACCGGCGATCTCAGTGGGTCTGTCCGTGAGTCGGGTGGGTTCCGCGGCACAGATCAAAGCGATGAAGCAGGTTTCCGGCACCATCAAGCTGGACCTCGCGCAGTTCCGTGAGCTGGCCGCCTTCGCGCAGTTCGGCAGCGACCTCGACGAGGCGACGCGAGCCAAGCTCGAGCGAGGCAAACGCATCGTGGAGGTGTTCAAGCAGGCACAGTTCCAGCCCGTGGCAGTGCCGGTGCAGGTGTGCATCCTGTGGGCAGTGCAGAACGGCTACTTCGACGACGTGGAAGTGGACGATCTCAAGAACTCCCAAGCCGCGATCACGACTTTCCTGCAGGATCGCAAGGCCGATCTGCTAAAGAAAATCACAGCGGTTGCCCAAGTGAACGATGAGGTCAAGGCAGCCCTCAAGGCAGCCCTCGACGAGTACAAGTCGGCCAACAAGTAGTTTTAAATGCCCAGCACCCGCGAAATCCGGCGGCGGATCGTTTCCGTCAAGAAAACCGCACAGATCACCAGCGCCATGGAGAAGGTGGCGCAGGCGAAAATGGGGCGCGCCCAGCAGGCAGCGACGGCCGGCCGGCCGTATGCGGAGCTGATGAACCGCGTGCTGGGCGAGGTGGTAACCCACGCGGGAGATTTTGATCATCCCTTCATGAAGGCACGCGGCGGTGAGAACCGGGCGTTGATCCTGGTGACCACCGACAAGGGCATGTGCGGCTCGATCAACTCCAACCTGCTGCGCAAGGTGAGCAACGAGTTTGTGACGGATCACACCCGCGTGATCGCCGCCGGCCGCAAGGGCGCACAACATGCCACACGCGTCGGCTGGGACTTGACTGCGGATTTCTCCTACAGCGACACGCCGGTCTTCGCCGAGGCGCGGGCCATTGCGCGGATGGCGGTGGAGCTGTTCGAGAACGGCGAGGTGGATCACGTGGACATCGCGTTCACCAACTTCATCAATACGCTCTCCCAAAAGCCGGAAGTGCAAACGCTGCTGCCGATCACCGAGATTAAGGGCGTACAGGCAGGCGTGGAGGGCGAGGAGATGGTATCCGAATTACAAGGTGGTACGGCGGAGTTCCTGTTTGAACCCTCGGCCGGCGGCGTACTAGGGGCATTGCTGCCGCACTATATCAATTTTCAGGTACACCAGATTCTGCTCGAAGCTAAGGCCAGCGAGTTCAGCTCGAAGATGGTGGCGATGAAGAATGCGACCGACAACGCGAACGACCTGATCAAGGATTTGACACTCGAATACAACAAGATGCGCCAAGCCGCGATCACCAATGAGTTGCTGGAGATCACCACCGCACAAATGGCGCTTGGTAATTGATTTAAAACAACCAACAGAAAATGAACAAAGGCAAGATTGTACAGATTATTGGCCCGGTGGTGGATGCGGAGTTCACCGACAGCGTGCCAGCCATCTACAACGCGTTGACCGTGGAGTTCGACGTACCCGGAGAAGGCCGAACCAAGCTGACGCTAGAGGTGCAGCAGCATTTGGGTGACAACTGGGTGCGTGCCGTGGCCATGAGTTCCACCGAGGGACTCAAGCGCGGCATGGAACTCACCGACCAGGGCAAGCCGATCAGCATGCCCGTTGGGGAAGCCGTGATGGGCCGCGTGTTCAACGTGACAGGCGATGCCGTCGACGAACAGGGGCCGGTGCAACCGGACAAGGACAAGGCCGGCAACGACATTTACAATCCCATTCACCGATCTGCCCCGGCGTTGACCGAGCAATCCACCACGCAGGAAGTGCTCACCACCGGCATCAAGGTGATCGATCTCATCTGCCCTTTCCTCAAGGGCGGCAAGGTTGGCGCGTTCGGCGGCGCGGGCGTGGGCAAGACGGTCATCATCATGGAGCTGATCAACAACATCGCCAAGCTGCACGGCGGCATCTCGATGTTCGCCGGCGTGGGCGAGCGCACCCGCGAGGGCAACGATCTTTATTACGAAATGATCGAGGCCGACGTCATCAAGACTGAGAAGGACGAGAACGGCGAAACCAAGCTCAACGACAAGGGCCTGCCGGTAATCGCGCCCGGCTCGCGCATTGGCCTCGTGTACGGCCAAATGAACGAGCCTCCCGGCGCGCGCCTGCGCGTGGCCCTCTCGGCGCTGGCCGTCACCGAATATTTCCGCGACGAGCAAAACCAGGATGTACTCCTATTCGTCGACAATATTTTCCGCTTCAGCCAAGCCGGCTCCGAGGTGAGCGCACTGCTGGGCCGCACCCCCTCCGCCGTGGGCTACCAGCCCACGCTGGCCGCCGAGATGGGCGACCTGCAGGAACGCATCACCTCGACAAAGAAAGGCTCGATCACCTCCTTCCAGGCCGTGTACGTGCCGGCGGATGACTTGACCGACCCCGCGCCGGCTACGACCTTCGCACACTTGGACGCCACCATCGTGCTCGAGCGCTCCATTGCCGAGCTGGGCATTTATCCCGCAGTCGATCCGCTGGCCTCGACGTCACTGGCGCTCACCGCAGAAATCGTGGGCGAAGAGCACTACCGCGTCGCCCGCGGCGTGCAGGCCGTGCTGCAGCGCTACAAGGAACTGCAGGACATCATCGCCATTCTTGGCATGGACGAACTGTCGCCAGAGGACAGGCAGACTGTGTTCCGCGCGCGCAAGATTCAGCGCTTCCTCTCGCAGCCGTTCAGTGTAGCCGAGGTGTTCACCGGCACCGCTGGTAAACAGGTGGACGTGGAAGACACCGTGAAAGGCTTTGCCGAGATCCTTGACGGCACACACGACGAGGTGCCAGAGAGCAACTTCTACATGAAGGGCGGCATCGCAGAAATTCAGGACTAACGCATGGCCGATACACTCAAACTCGAGATCGTCACACCGGAGTCGAAAATTTACTCCGAGGATGTCGAGATGGTCACTCTGCCCGGTAGCGAGGGCGAAACCGGCATTTACCCGAACCACGTGCCATTGATGACCCAGGTTCAGGCCGGGGAAATCGTCGTCAACCGGGGCGGCACCGAGGAAGTAGTCGCCATCGGCGAGGGCTTTGCCGAGATCACCGGCGAGCATGTGGCCATCCTCACCGACAATGCCGCTAACAGCGCAGACATCGACGAGGCCGCCGCCGAGGAAGCCAAGGCCAAGGCCGAACGGCGGCTCGAGGAAGGCGGCGACGTCTCCGAGGAAGATGCCAAGGCCCTCACCCAAGCCATCCTCTACTCACAAGCCCAGATCAAGGCCAAGCGCCGGAAGCGCGGTTGACCCGCCTGGCCAAGGGCTAGGCCACAACCTTTTCCCGAGGCGAACGGCTCCCCGCTCGCCTTTTTTGTGCCTGAAACTTGCGAAACGAGGCTTGTTTCGTTAGTATCGTGAAACTTAAGCGGCCAAGCGCTTGGCTTGGGTCGCCCTCCCCGCCGATTGGCCAAGCGGCAACGAAACACAAGACGCTTTTATGGCATACAAAGACATTACCCCGCCCGAAGGCGGTAAGATTACCATCACGGACGGCAACCTGCAGGTGCCGGACAACCCGGTTGTCCCCTTCATACGGGGCGACGGCACCGGCCCGGACATCTGGGCGGCGAGCCAACTTGTCTTCGACGCAGCCATCGACAAAGCCTACAGCGGAGCCAAAAAGATCGCCTGGTTCGAGGTATTCGCAGGGCAGTCGTCCAAGGACAAACTCGACGAATGGCTGCCGGACGACACCGTGGCCGCATTCCGCGAATATCTCGTCGGCATCAAGGGACCGCTCACCACGCCGGTCGGCGGTGGCATCCGTTCGATCAATGTCGCCCTGCGCCAGATTCTCGACCTGTACACCTGCCTGCGCCCGGTGTGCTGGTTCGAGGGCGTGCCGAGTCCGGTGAAGCAGCCGGAGCTGACCGACATGGTCATCTTCCGCGAAAACACAGAGGACATTTACGCCGGCATCGAGTTCCAGCACGGCACCGATGATTGCGACAAGTTCAAGCAACTCTTCGCCGAGGCATTCCCGGAGCGCGCCGAGAAAATCCGTTTCCCTGACACAGTCGGCATCGGCGTCAAGCCGGTGTCCGAGGAGGGCACCGAGCGCATCGTGCGGGCGGCCATCGAGTACGCCATCGCCAACAACCGCGATAGCGTTACCCTTGTGCACAAGGGCAACATCATGAAGTTCACCGAGGGCGCTTTCCGCGACTGGGGCTACGCGCTCGCCCGGAAGGAATACGGCGCGACCGACATCGACGGAGGCCCGTGGCAGGTCATCGAAAAAGATGGCCGAAAAATCATCGTCAAGGACGTCATCGCCGATGCCTTTCTACAGCAGATTCTGTTGCGCCCGGCCGAGTACGAAGTCATCGCCACACTGAACCTCAACGGCGACTACATCTCCGACGCGCTCGCGGCATGCGTCGGCGGCATCGGCATCGCCCCCGGCGGCAACATCAACTACGACACCGGCCACGCCATCTTCGAGGCCACCCACGGCACCGCACCGAAGTACGCCGGACTGGACAAGGTCAATCCCGGCTCCGTCATTCTCAGCGGCGAGATGATGCTGCGCCACCTCGGATGGCTCGAGGCCGCCGACCTCATTATCAAGGGGATGAATGGCGCCATCGCCTCCAGAAAAGTCACCTACGACTTCGCCCGCCTCTCGGATAATGCCACCGAGATCAAGTGCTCTGCCTTCGGCCAAAATATCGTTGACCACATGGACTGAGTTACCAGACCCAGCCGCTGGGTAAGGCTCAATATCAACTGTAGGTGCGGGTGACACGCAGCTTTGCGTCACATGCCCGCATAACTGGCCGATGGCCAGAATAAAAAAGAACCGTTTTGCGGGATTGACCCCATGGCATCCTGGGTGCTTTGAATACGTTTAATTGTGACTTATCGCCTCTTTTTTTTAGTTACTTTTGCCAGCCTCACGGCCTTGGCCAAGGGCGCGGTGATTATCAATGAAATCCACCACGATCCCGACGTCAAAACCGAGCTGGCCGAGTTCATCGAACTGCACAACACTGGTACCGAGCCCGTCGACCTCAGCGGCTGGGTGATTGAGGATGCAGTCGTGTTCACGTTTCCCGACGGAAGCAAAATCGGCGACGGCGGCTTCGTCGTCGTCACGCATAACCCTGCACAATTCAAAGCCAAGTTCGGCGGCTCGCCGCTTGGCCCTTGGCTGGGCAAACTCGACAACGACGGCGAACGGGTCGAGTTGCGCAATGACAACGGCCAACTCGTCGATCGTGTCCGCTACCGGCTGGGTTTCCCGTGGCCGATCGTCGGCGATCCTCCGGGCTACTCGATCGAGCTGATTCACCCAGACCTCGACAATAACGACGGCCACAACTGGAAGCCGTCCGTTCGCGGCGACGTCACGACCAAAGCCAGCACACTCGTCGCAAAGGGCAGCTCATGGAAATATTTCAAGGGTACCAAGGAGGCGTCCAATCCCCGAACGACCTGGCGCAAGGCGGACTTCACCGAGAGCAACTGGCAGACCGGGCGTACACCGATCGGCTACGGGGAAAACTTCATGAAGACGACGCTGGGCGATATGCGAAACAGCTATACCGCGGTTTACTTCCGTAAAAAGTTCACGGTCAAGGACGCGAAGAAAATCGGGGCGTTGAAACTGGCATTGCAGTTCGACGACGGCTTCAACATGTGGATTAACGGCAGGCACGTCGCCAGCAGCAACATCTCAACGAAGGAGCCGCGCTTCAGCACCAGCGCCAGCTCTGCGATCGAGGAGCACAGCTTCGTCGAGTTTGATCTGCCCTCGCCAGGCGCCTATCTCGTCGAGGGCGAAAACATTTTGGCTATCCAGGCGCACAACGCGTCGAAAGGCGGCAGCAGTGACTTCTTCATCGACGTGGAATTGAAGGCGACGGTTGGCCCGGCCAATCGCGGCCCCACTCCCGGCGCTCGTAATTCGGTTTTTGCCACCGAGCCACTCCCGCGCTTGGCCAAGGTCGAACACACGCCTAGACAGCCCAAAGGTGGCGAAGCGGTCGTGATCACCACCGTACCCGCCGTGAAAAATGACGGTTCCGAAATTTACGCCGAGTACCAGGTCGTCAAACCCGGCAGCTATGTGCACATTGATGAATCGGCGTATGAACGAAACTGGATCAAGTTGCCAATGAACGATCTTGGCCTAGAGGGTGATGCCGAGGCCAGCGACGGCGTTTTCTCAGCGACCGTCTCCAAGTCGGTGCAGCAGCATCGGCACCTGGTCCGCTATCGCGTGTCTCTGAAAAATGCGCCTGGCCAAGTGGCCACCGCTCCCTACCCCGGCGATCTCTCACCCAATTTCGCGTACTTTTGCTACAACGGCGTGCCGAGCTGGAGCGGCAAGGCAAAGCCCAGCGCCAAGGTGGTCGAATACAACAACCAAGCACTCACCCGTGTGCCGGTGTACCATTTGATCTCGAAAAAGCCCGACGTTGAAAACTCGACATGGAACGAAAAATACAGTGGCGACAATTACAAATGGAATGGCACGCTCGTTTACGACGGCGAGGTTTACGATCATATCCGCTACCGCGCCCGGGGCGGCGTATGGCGCTACGCGATGGGCAAAAACATGTGGAAGTTCGACTTCAACCGCGGCCACTCGTTCCAGGCGCGCGACCACTACGGCCGCGAGTACGACACACGCTGGGACAAGCTGAACTTCTCCGCCTGCATCCAGCAGGGCAACTTCCAGCACCGCGGCGAGCAGGGGATGTTTGAGGCGGTTGGCTTCAAGCTGTTCGAACTCACCGGGGTCGAGGCGCCCAAGACACACTGGGTGCATTTCCGAATCATCGACGAAGCGGGGGAAACCGGCGCGACTCAACATGATGGCGACTTCTGGGGACTCTATCTCGCCATCGAACAAATGGACGGCAGATTCCTTGACGGGCACAGTTTACCCGACGGTAACCTGTACAAGATGGAGGGCGGCACTGGCGAGTTGAACAATCAGGGCCCGTCGGCCGCAACGGACAAGTCCGACCTAAACTCATACCTGAGCAGATACCAGGGCAACCAATCAGAAAGCTGGTGGCGACAAAACATGGACCTACCCCGCTATTACAGCTATCGCACGGTCGTCGAGGGCATTCACCACTACGACATCGGCTATGGTAAAAATTATTTCTACTACCTGAACCCCAAGACGCAAAAGTGGTCCACGCTCCCGTGGGACCTCGACCTCACTTGGGCTAGCAACATGTACGGCAACGGCAACGACCCGTTCAAGGGTAAGGTGCTCAGCAAGCCGGTTTTCAAGATGGAGTACGGCAATCGTGCCCGCGAAATTCTCGATCTATTGTTCAACAACGACGAGGGTGAGAGTCTGATCGACGAGTTCGCGGCTATGATTGACGAGCCGACCGGACGGTTGCCGTCGATCGTTGATGCCGACCGTGCGATGTGGGACTACCACCCGGTCATGTCGTCTGGCAAGGTCAACTCCAGTAAGGCCGGCAAGGGGCGTTTTTACAATAAGGCGAGTTCGAAGAATTTCCCCGGCATGGTGAAACTCATGAAAAACTATGTGCGCACCCGTCGCAGTTTCATTCTCAATTCAGCTGCTCGTGACACAAAGCACCCCAATCAACCGACGATCGAGTACGGCGGTAACGAAGGGTATCCGGTAAACGCACTACGGTTTAGAAGCTCAGAGTTTTCCGACTCGAGCGGGAAGTTCGCAGGAATGAAATGGCGCCTGGCCGAAGTCAGTGCACCGGGCGCACCGCCGTACGACTCTGCTAACCCACGCCAATACGAGATTAACGCCGACTGGGAATCAAACACGCTTACCGGGTTCGCCGACACCATCGCCCTGCCCTCCGGCTTGGCCAAGGTCGGGCATTGGTATCGTGCACGTGTGCGGATGCTCGACGACACCAAGCGCTGGAGTCACTGGTCCGAGCCGTTCGAGTTTCAGGCCGGCGAGCCAGACACGCTCGAGAACCTGAAGGCCCATCTGCTATTTACCGAGCTGATGTACAATGCGCCGGCTGGGCCGGGATTCGACTACCTCGAGTTTCACAATAACAGCGACACCACGACACTCGACCTTAGCGGCATGGCTCTCTCCGACGGCGTAAGGTTTGTCGTACCGGCTGGCCTCACGCTGGCACCAGGGCAGTACGCACTCGTCATCGGCCATGACGAAGAGACGGCGTTTCGCGCACATTACCGCCTGACCAAAGAGACGAACATCCTTGGCACTTACAGCGGCAAACTGGCTAATAACGGCGAGACGATCCAGGTGCGCTCGGCGATTGATGGTACGGTGTTGGTCACGCTCAACTACGACGACGGAGACAACTGGCCGAAAGCAGCTGACGGCGACGGTCGGTCGCTGGTGCCTCTGGTGCTCGATCCGTTCAAGCAGGCACTTGGCGCATTAGACATCCCAATTAACTGGCAGCCAAGCTCGACGGATGGAGGCTCACCGGGCGAGGAGGATTTGCCTCCTCCTGCTGATGAAGACCAGGATGGCCTGCCGGACGATTGGGAACTCGCGCACGGCCTTAACCCTGCGGTCAATGATGCAGCGCTTGATTTCGACGGCGATGGCGCAAACAACGCTCACGAGTTTCTCGCCGGCACAAACCCCAGCGACGCAACCAGCCGACTGGAGCTTGAACTGTCGATTGGACAAGCGGGCGAACTGCTGGCGGAGTTCACCATGCAGCCGGGCCGGCAATTTTTTTTGGAAACAGCCGAGGCAGTTGATGGCGAGTGGGGGTCGATGCCCGGCGACGTGAATCAACCCATCCCTGGCGGTTTTGACGAAACGATTCGGATTCGCATTGGAGGCCTGGAAACCGGCAAAAACCGGTTTTTCCGACTACGAGTAAAGCGTTTGGCGGAATAGGATTTTGCCGCTAGTCTCCTCGCCCACATGGCTCGGTATGGGTCAAGATTGGATTAATTTTTATGGATATACAAGTAGCAGTGCTGTGTGACGCAGCCACGGATTATAAGGGCAAGTTGAACCTGCTAGGAACGTTCAACTCGGTTCACACACGGGATCTGCCGGCCAACTACCCGCAGTGCTCGATCGTGCTGCGGGTGGTGTTCAAGCTTGTGGAGGAGGGCTCGCACAAGCTCCGGATCAACTTTGTCGATGAGGACGGCAAGTTTGTCATGCCGAGCATCGAGTTGCCATTCGAGGTGAAGGTGCCGGAGAATGACAGTTTTGCGTACCGAAATTTTATTCTGAACATCCAGCGGTTGAAGTTCGAGAAGTTCGGCCAGCACGCCGTGGACATCGCGATCGACGGCCGGCAGGAGGCCAGCATTCCGCTGGAGGTGAAACAGATCCCCGGACAAGACAAGGATGATGCCGCCTCCTGAGGTGGAGCCTTACAGAGAAGGCGAACGCCGCACTTGGCCGGGCGAAAACGGCCGGCCGGAAAGGCAAACTTTACCACATGAATAAACGATTACTAAACTTGGCTGTGGCCTTGGCATCTTTGGCTGCCCCGCGCCTGGCCAACGGCATAGATCTCATCAAGGAGGGTGCTGTTTTCAACTACCATAAGGGCACTAAGGAGGCCTCCTTCCCGCGCACGACCTGGACCGAGGTTGATTTTGAAAACTCCTCCTGGTCGCTCGGGAGGACACCGTTTTTCAACAACGAGAAAACCAACGGCGGCGGCTTGACGGACAAAGAGATCCGCCGGATCTACGACGAGATTTACAACACGGTCAAGGGCACGGTGAGCCTGAGTAAAGCCTGGGGAACCAACTGGATTAGCAAGCGGCGCGCGCCGGTGTTGAAACATCTCAAGGAGGTCAATTTCAACGCCTCCGATCAGGCCCCGGTCTTTAACCAGTTCGGCGGCACGGTGCCAGATGGGTTCCAGTTGAACATGACCTCCACCAATGGCAATATCTACTACACCACCGACAGTACCGATCCCCGGACACGCTTTACCGGCACCGTCTCGGCATCAGCCAAGCCGTATAACAAGGCCGGAGGGCTGTCCCTCTCCAACGGCGCCCACATCAAGGCCCGGTCGCTCAACGGCGGCACGTGGAGTGCATTAACCGAAGCCTCGTTCATGGTTGGGGATGGCAGCCTGCCGATTCGCATCACCGAACTCATGTATAACCCACAGGGAGGAGATGCGTTCGAGTTCATCGAGTTAAAGAACATCGGCGACACTGAGGTTGAGTTGTCCGGCTTTTCGTTTGACGGCATCACGTACCAGTTCGCCGAGGGCAGCACGCCTCTGGCTGCAGGCGCTTACCTGTTGCTTGTCAACGATGCTAATGTCACAGCATTCCGAGCGCGCCATCCCGGCGTGCGTCTGGATGGCCTTTACGATGGCAGCCTGTCGAACAAGGGCGAGCGTCTGGCCCTGCTCGATCAGAATGGGGAGACCGTGCTGTCGGTGGACTACGACGACGGCGGCGCTTGGCCAAGTTCGCCTGACGGCGACGGCGACTCGCTCGTATTGAGCAACCCCGACGGCGATCCCGACTCGCCGGCCAACTGGCGCGCCAGCCAGGCCAAGGGCGGCACCCCCGGCCGGCCAAGCACAAGCGTCCCACAGCCGTTGGTCATCCTCAACGAGGTGCTTGCCGAGAATGTCGCCTCGGTACAGAACGGTGTCACCTTCCCTGACTACGTGGAATTGAAGAACGTCGCCGGCACCGATGTGTATCTGCAAAACTGGAGCCTTAGCGACAACCCGGCCAAGCCCCGAAAGTTCAACTTCCCCGGTGGCACAGTGATCAAGTCCGACGGTTATCTCGTGGTCTGGCTAGATGACGCCGGGGAGGCGCCGGGGCTGCACGCCGGATTCGCGATGGACAACGACGGCGACACCATTGCGCTGTTCAACCCGGAAGGCCAACGCATCGACGTGCTGGGCTTCGGATTACAGGTCGCTGACCACTCGATCGGGCGCGGCAGTAATGACGCTGTCTGGACTCTCAACCAGCCAACCCCCGGCAAGGCGAACAAATCCGCGCCCATCGCTAACCTGAATAACATTAAACTTAACGAATTTGTTGCTGCTGCGCCACCGGGTGGCGATGACTGGATCGAGTTGTACAACACGGACAGCAAGCCAGCCGAGTTGTTTGGCCTGATGTGGGAGGCCGGCTTGGCCAAGTTCACCTATCGCCGTCTCTCATTCATTGCGCCAGGCGGCTACGCGGTGCTCATTGCTGATGAGAGCCCGGGTGTTCGGCACCTCGACTTCAGGCTGCCCGCCGCCGGTGGTACTCTCCTGCTGCGCGACCCCGACGGGGCAGAACTTGACGACTTGAGCTACCGCACGCAGGAGGACGGCGATTCACGAGGTCGCTACCCTAACGGAACCGGCTCGTGGACCACGTTCACCACCACCATCAGCCCCGGCCAGGCCAACTACCTACCCAAGGACGATGGTCTGCAGCTCAACGAGATTCTTGCGGTCAACAACTCAGCCGTCATCGATCCGCTTGGCCGGACCAGCGACTGGATTGAAATTCGGAACAACTCCACTGCATCCATCGACCTCACCGGCATGACCCTGAGCATCGACCAAATCGAGCCGGGGCAGTGGAGCTTTCCCAACGGCGTCAAGCTCCGTGCCAAGGACCAACTGCTGGTATGGTGCAATGGCTCGCGCGATCCGGCGCTTGGCCCGGCGGACTACCTGAACACCGGCCGCTCGCTAAATGGCGCCTACGGCACGGTGTACCTGTTCAACGCCAGCGAACAGATTATCGACCGCGTGAGTTACGGCTTCCAGGTGACCGACAGCTCCATCGGCCGCGACACCAACGGCAACTGGGAACTGCTCGACTCCCCCACTCCCGGCAAGGAGAACAAGGGGGCAGCGTTACTGGCCTCCGCATCCAACATCGTCATCAACGAGTGGATGGCTAACGGCCGGGGCAGCGACTGGATCGAGTTGCACAATCCGTTGTCGCTGCCGGCGCGGCTGGACGGGCTTTTCCTGACCGACGACATCAGCTCGGTCGGCCGCACCAAGTTTGAGATTCCGGTGCTGAACTTCATCGCCGCTGGTGGTTTCGTCAAGTGGATCGCCGACGCCGACTTGGCAAAGGGCGGTGACCATGTGAACTTCGGCCTGGCCAGTCTCGGCGAGCCGATAGCCCTCTACAGCAGGACAAGGCCAAATTTCACCCCGGTGCTGGTGGACAAAGTCGAGATTTCGCAGACGGCCCCCGGCGAATCAGAGGGACGACTGCCCGACGGCGCCACACGCATCACGAAATTCCCGAACACCCCCACTCCAGGAAAATCTAATCATCTTCCGTTGGAAAACGTGGTCATCAACGAGGTGCTCACCCACACCGATCCTCCTTTCGAGGATGCCATCGAGCTTAGAAACCTCTCCGACAGCCCTCTCGACATTGGCAACTGGTGGATCAGCAACTCGGAATCGAGCCTGAAAAAATACAGGATTCCCGCCAATACCACATTGACGGCTCGAGGCGTGATGGTCTTTTATGAGGCGCAGTTCAACCCGGCACCAGGAGCGGAATACAGCTTCGCGCTCAACTCCGCCCATGGCGACAATGTCATACTCTCCGAGGGGGACAGCTCAGGCAAACTGACCGGCTACCGCGCCATCATCGAGTTTGGTGCGGCGCAAAACGGCGTCTCGCTTGGCCGCCTGAAAACCAGCATCGGGGATCAGTTCACCGCCTTGGCCAAGCCGACGTTCGGCGTGGACACCCCCTCCTCCGTGGCGGCCTTCCGTAAGGGCGACGGCGCGGCCAACGCCGCGGCCAGGATCGGACCAGTCGTGATTCACGAGATCATGTACCACCCAGCCCCTCTGCCTCTCGGCGCCGGGACTCCGGATGACGAGTTCATCGAACTGCACAACATCACCAACACGACCGTACCGCTGTACGACCCGTTGCACCCTGAGAACACGTGGCTGATTGATGGCGGCACAACGTTCGAGTTCCCGCCCGCCTTCCAGTTGCCACCTGACGGCTATGTGGTTTTAATCGAGTTCAACCCAGCAAAGTACCCGGAAAAAACCGCGAGCTTGGCCAAGCGCCACGGCATCCCGAAGAACGTACCTATCCTTGGCCCATTACGGGGTCAGTTGGCCAACAGAGGCGACACGGTGAGCCTCTATAAGCCGGATCCACCGCAGGGCTTGCAACAGGACGACGCCGGTTTCGTACCGTACATTCTTATAGACCAAGTCTCCTTCAGCGACACCACACCTTGGCCAAGCGATACCGACGGCATCGGCGCCACGCTGCAACGCATTTCCGGCACAGCGTTCGCCAACGACCCGGTCAACTGGAAGGCCGCCGCGCCGAATCCCGGCCGCGCCAATCGATCAACTGAAATCGCGGACACCGATGGCGACGGTATGCCGGATGAGTGGGAAACCGCCTTCGGACTCGATCCCTACAACAGCAACGACACGGACACGGACAACGACGGCGACGGCTTGACCAACCTCAGCGAATACCTCGCCGGAACCGATCCCGGCGATGCGGCCAGTACTTTGCGTTTGACCACCGTGAACTTGGTTAACAGCAAAATGAGTCTTGTTTTCGAGGCGTCACAAGGCCGGTTGATCGAAATCCAGTCCACCCCAGCGCTTGGCCAAGCGGCGTGGAAATCGGTGCTGGAGGTCGATGTAAAAAGTGACGGTTCACAGCAGGTCGAGGTTGACCTTCCGGCCGGCGAGGCCCACTTTTTCCGACTGCTCCTCGTGGAGTGACCCGAATGGAAAGCGCGCTCACCAACGCCACCAGCCAGACCAATTTCACCACAATCGACTGGTTGATCGTAGTGGTGTATCTGCTACTCTCGGTTGGCATTGCCTTTTTCGTCAAACGCTACGCCGGCAACATGACAAACTTCGTCAGCGCCGGGCGCGCGGTGGGCACGTGGCTGGGGGTTGCCACGCTGACCGGCACCGAGATGGGGCTGATCACGGTGATGTACAGCGCCCAAAAAGGGTTCACTGCCGGCTTCGCGGCGTTTCACATCGGGGTTATCGCCGGCGTGGTGGCGTTAATCATCGGCCTGACCGGCTTCATTGTCGTGCGACTGCGCGAGCACAAGGTGCTGACGATCCCCGAGTATTACGAGAAACGTTACGGCCGCCGCACTCGCATCCTCGGCGGCATCATGCTGGCGTTTGGTGGACTGCTGAACATGGGCCTGTTTCTCAAGGTGGGCGCGATGTTCATCGTCGGCATTACCGGCATGGACCCCGACGGCAACGCTCTCAAAGTGGTGATGGTTGTGTTGCTGGCGCTGGTGCTCGTCTACACGGTCATCGGCGGGATGATCTCGGTGGTGATCACCGACTACATCCAGTTTGTCATCCTATCGATCGGCCTTCTCGTCGCCGGTTGGCTCGCGATAGAGAGTGTCGGCTGGGATAATCTTTTCGAGACGGTCCGCACCCACAAGGGCGAGGCCGGCTTCAACCCTGTCGCAGCCGACAGCAGTTTTGGCTTTGAATATGTCGCGTGGATGTTTTTCCTCGGCATCGTGAACTGCGCGCTGTGGCCCACCGCCGTCGCCCGCGCACTGGCCATGGAGAGCACCGCCTCGCTCAAGCAGCAGTACACATGGTCGTCCATCTCGTTCGCCATCCGGATGATCATCCCGAACTTGCTCGGCGTCTGCGCGTTCGTATTCGTGATAACCAAGGCGCCGGACTTGCAGCAACTTTTCTCTCCGGCAGACGCCGATGTCGAGGCGGTGAACAATCTTTACGCCATGCCGATCTTCCTCGGGCGCATCCTGCCGGCGGGACTGATCGGGCTGATCACCGCCGCGATGATTGCCGCCTTCATGTCCACGCACGACAGCTATCTGCTTTGCTGGAGCACAGTGATCACGCAGGACATCATCGCGCCGCTGTTCAAGGAGCGACTCGACAACCCGACCCGAATCAAGATCACCCGCATTCTCATCGTGCTGATCGGACTGTACATTCTTTACTGGGGCCTATTCTACACCGGCGAGGAGGATATTTGGGATTATATGGCCGTGACCGGCGCGATCTATTTTACCGGCGCATTTTCGCTGCTCTTCGGCGGGCTGTACTGGCACCGGGCCAGCTCGACCGGTGCAGTGCTGGCGCTGCTCGTCGGCGTCACGGCGGTGTTTGGCCTTGGCCCGGTGCAAGACTACGTTCACACATACATCCCGGGCAGCATCGCCGAGCGCAACATCACCACCACCGACGATGAGACGATCGAGTTTGAGGAGTTCAATGAACCGGATGAGATTGCGGAATCCTCTTACCGGGACATGGTCGTTGATCTTGTGAAGACACCATTCGAGCAGGCCAAGCCGTGGAACCGCAACGGACTGGAAGGATGGACCGCCGTGGTGCGAAGCCAAACCGGCCAAGAGCAAAAGGTCGAGGTTGCCTCAAGCTGGGCGGGTGAGGCGACGGCCAACGCTTGGCCAAGTTTTGAGCCTAAGGCCGGTGACACGGTGTCATTCTATAAGCCGCTTTCAGGTGCTCGGGTCGGGTTGATGACCATCGGCTTCACGCTATTTGTTTTCATCCTCGGTTCACTGATAGTACCGGATCGCAAACAAAAGGAGGCCGCCAATGAGTGACGAACCCATTCCGCCCACCGATTTGGCCCCACCTCCGGTGATGCCGCCTCCCGTCGTGACTCCCGCGCCGTTGCCGCCGCCCAAGTCCGTCACGCCCGCATGGGTATTCACCCTGCTCAAGACCGTGCTCGCTGTGCTTGTTATTACGCTGGTCACAGCCGGGATGATCCTCCTACACAGAGAAACCGGCTGGGAAGGCATCTGGAAAGTAACCCTGATCGGCACCTGCGGCCTATTCGCGATTCTATCCGTGCTGGTCATCGTCGGCGGCGCGCTCGACGTCCGCAAACTGCTCCGCCGCCTCCGCGAAAGGGAGGCCTCCGGTGAAGCCGATTCCGGCGACTGACCACTCTTTTGTTTTTACATCAGCCCAATCGGAGCTAACTTTTCACGCACACGAATGGAATTGACCATCGAAACATTCCGCCAGGAGATCGACGTAGCGATGTTGTCCTACGACCGCCATGTTGTCTGCGTCTTCAAAACGCCGGACGACTGCCTCGAGGCGATCGAGAGGCTAATGCTCAAAGCGATCAAGGCCTACGAAAATCGCGCCAATGGCATGCGCCACGGCATCGCGCTCGACAAGGAGATTACCATCATGCTCAGCCAGGGCGAGAGCGCTGCGCCGCTCTGCGGCATTTACTTCAACCTCCACTCGCCTTACAGACGTGAGGACGGCGGACGCAACATCACGCAAACCGGGGCCAAGGCGGAAGCCAACCCTCCAAACTGACGTCGCTCACTTCAGCTTGGCCTCGTCGCCCTTCCAAATCTGTCCCTCGACAATATCCGCCACGGCGTAAGTATCCCACGCCGGGCCGGACACGCGCACTTGGCCCACCTTTTTCCCAAGCCGATAGATGGCAAATTGCTGGCCAACCACCGGCAGTCCCTGCAGTCCAAAATCGAGCACCACAAAGTTAAGCCGGACATTCGTGCGCACCACCTTGCCCTCCACGCGGAACGCCACCGGGGTGACGATCGTACTGCCACCCGGCTTGGGGGCATCGCCCCTCTTGCCCGGAAGGGCGCATCCCGCCAGACCAAGCACTGCGACCACTATCACCCACTTCAGCACCACCGCAGGATAACGCCTGCCACGGCGTGTACCATGAAAAACAGTTCCGCCTTCGCGTTGGCCAAGCGCCCTGTTATGCTTGGCCAAGCGAAACGAACCATGAGCGACATACCCATTCTTGAGATTTGCATCGACTCGGTGGCCTCGGCTATCGCAGCGGAACAAGGCGGCGCGGCCCGCGTCGAGCTTTGCCAAAACCTGTTCGAGGGCGGTACCACCCCCAGCGTCGGCACGGTGTGCCAGACGTTGGAGCGGGTCGGCATCAAGGTCAACGCCATCATCCGGCCGCGCGGCGGAGACTTCCTCTACTCCGACGACGAGTTCGCCGTGATGCAGCACGACATCATCACGCTCAAGGAAATGGGCATTAACGGCGTCGTCATCGGCATGCTCAACGCCGATGGTACCATCGATGTTGAGCGCTCCAGCCGACTGATCGAACTCGCCAGGCCACTCGAGGTGACCTACCATCGAGCATTCGACGTTACCGCCGATCCGTTCCGCAGCCTCGACGACATCATCGGCCTCAGCGCCGAGCGACTACTCACCTCCGGGCAGGAGCCGTCAGTACTCGAAGGGGTGGAGTTGATCGCCGAGTTGGTGCGCCGCGCCGGGGACGACATCATCATCATGCCCGGCGCAGGCATCACCGAGAAAAACCTGCTGCGCATTATGCGCGAAACCGGCGCGAAAGAGTTTCATGTGACCGGCAGTGCGCCGGTGCAAAGCACGATGGAGTTCCGCAACGAACGCTGCTTCATGGGAAAGGCGCTGTACCCGCCCGAGTTCTCGCTAAAAGTCACCAACGCCGACAAGATACGCAACTACATCAAACTGCTGAACAACCGGGAGTAAAACTTTTTTCGCAGAGTTTTATACATCCTATAATACCTATAAGCCAAACGGCACGGCTCACATCTTCGAGCGCGCTTTGTCTAGAATCTTACGCTCGCGCTCGGTCAGGCTTTGGATGCCCTGTTTTGAAATCTTGTCGAGAATAGGATCCACCTCACGGCTAATAAAATCCCCTTCGTCCACCTCGGCGGCATCAACCTCCCTGGGCTTGCGCCAGTTTCGGCGGCGCATGGCGCCTGAGTCCTTGGGCGAACCGTCCGAAACGAAACGAACCCTGGGTATGCCGGGTACAAACCGCATCAACCCACCGTTCCGAACCAGCTTGGCTACGTAAAACGCACCGTACAACAACCCGCCTAAGTGCGCTGCGTGAGCCACTGAATCCCCTGTCTGAGTCCGAATAGCTGCTAAAATTGAAAACAGCGCAATCGCAAAACTACCCCAAAATACCCAGAGAAGTTTCAGTCGGATTGGCAGGAAAAAAAACAGGAGTAGATACACTTCACGATATGGGAATAACCGTGCCAGCACTCCCATGAACCCAAATACCCCCGCACTCGCTCCCACCATCGGCCCAGCAAATTGCGCTGGGAACACCTCTGCAAATCCCAGTTGAAACAACGCCCCAACCACTCCACTAACGAGATACAAGCCGATGACCTCCCGACGGCCAATCGAAGGCTCCAAGGCCCTGCCAATAAAAAACAGACCAAGGCCATTCATCAGTAAATGCCAAACTCCCCCATGCAAAAACTGGTAAGTGAATAATTGCATTGGAAGCAGCCAGGAAATTTGGCTCGAGTCCAACGCAAGCCACTGCCCAACTAACGATTCCTCGAACCTTGGTGTATCCAAGCTTTTGGGATCAATCAAAACCTGCAACATGAACACCACGACATTGATGGTCAGCAGAATGGCCCACCCGGTCCAAGGCTGCTGCATCGATGGTCCACGGAACCGCGGTTCCTCCGGTCTCATGTATGAACGGTCATCAAGCATCAACGAGCGCCAGCCTACCACATGCACTTAACCCGGCCAATCATATCCCTTGGCCAAGGCGACGGATGCCTTCACAGATGTCGCCCTGCGATGCCGCCCCGAAGCTCAGGCGCATCTCGTGGCTAGGCTTGGCTCGCGTCGGGTCATCGACATAACACAAGCCACCCGGAACGTAGAGCACGTTACGGTCGAGCACTTGTTTGAAAAAGCGCGACTTCATCCCCGTGTTCACTTTTCGAGGCCAAGCAGCCCAGACATTCAACCCGCCTTCCGGTTGTTCCCACTGCACTGATCCCGCAAAATGCTCGCCCATGGCGTCTGTCATCGCCTTGGCCTTGACTCGGTAGCGCCGCTGCACCTTGGCCAGATTTTTCTCGTACAGGCCGGATTCGAGAGCGCGGCCGACGAGTTGCTGGATTAAGTGGCTCGTGCCGAAGTCATGGTTACCCTTGATCCGGAGCACCGGCGTCAGCAGTTCCTCCGGCAAGATGCCAAACCCCACGCGCACGCCGGTGGCAAACGGTTTGCTGTACGTGCCCGAGTAAATGACACGATCCGCCGCGCCCTTGACGGCCAAGGCGGACGCCGACGGCGTGCCGGCAAACCCCAGCTCCCGGTACGCGGCGTCCTCCATCAGGTAAATCGGGTGCCCGGCCGCGCGCTCGTAGCGGCGCAGCAACTCCAGCGCACCCGCCTTCACCCTCAGGCTGGTTGAGCGGCTGGTCGGGTTTTGGTAATACGAAACGAGGTACAGTATTTTCAACCGAGGCAAATTGCCGTCGCGCTTTAGCGACTCGAGCACCTGCTCAAGATGCCCAAGGTCGATGCCGTCGCGATTCGTTCGCACGCCGCGACCGGCGACACCGCGGCTCTGCATGATGCCGAGATAAACGAAATACGTCGGGTCCTCCACTAGTACGATGTCGTCCGGATCACACAATATCTCCGTGGCCATGTAAAGGAACTGCTGCGAGCCATGGGTGATGACCGTACGGCTAGCCTCGTAAGTCGCCGCTCGGCCGCGGGGGTTGCCGTCGAGTTGCCGAATGCGCCTGGCCGTCAATTTTCGCAGCGTGTCATCGCCCGCCGTCGAGCCGTACTGAAGCGCCGCCTGGCCAAGCGCCGTGTCGCCGAGCAGCTCGTTGAGCAGCCGCCTGCTCCCCGCCACCGGCAGCGTCGGGTTGTCTGTGAAACCGGCCGCCAACGAGATCAGTCTTGGCCGCTCCAGCTTGATGCGCATCAACCAAGAGATCGCCGGCTCCGCAGTACGCCTCCCCATCGCCGAGAGGGCGCTAGGTTTTGAAAATTTCCCAGCCATCCGAGGTCGGAGCTTGCCCAACTCGCTCCGGTTCATTGCCAGGCAATTTCCCCGGCGACAATCGTCATGACGTTGCGCCCCTTGAGCGTCCAGTCGTAGAACGGATTGTTGACGGCCTTGCTGGCGGTGTCCTCACGGCGGAATACCCACTCGGCGTCGGGGTCGAACACAGTCACGTCCGCCACGGCACCGACACCGAGCGAGCCCCGGTCAAGGTGGATCAGCTTCGCCGGCGCGACGGTTAACCGCTCGATCACGTCGCTGAGCGGCATGCGGCCGCTGTGATAAAGCTGCATCAGCGACACCGCCAGTTCGTTCTCAAGGCCGGTGATGCCGAACGGCGCGTTGGCGAACTCGACCTCCTTTTCGTAGTCGCAGTGCGGCGCGTGGTCACTCGAGATGATTTCCAGCGTGCCGTCGGCAACACCCTCGATCACCGCCTCTCGATCGGCGGCAGAGCGGAGCGGCGGGTTCATCTTGAAGTTCGTGTCGTATTCTGGCCAGGTCGGCTTGTCATCGTCGCCCGCCCAAAAAACGCTCTTGCCGTCGTCAGGCCAAAATTTATCGCTGCCGGCGACCGCCGAGTCGGTCAGCGTGAAATGATGCGGGCAGGCCTCGCCGGAGATCGGCACACCGCGCGACTTGGCCTCACGAATGAGTCGCACGCTCCCGGCGGTGGTCATGTGCTGGCAATGGACGTGCGCGCCGGTTTTTTCGGCGAGTAGAATATTACGCGCGACGATCATCTCCTCACCCGCGCTTGGCCAACCGGGCAAGCCGAGTGTGTTGTTCCAGTAGCCCTCGTGCATCACGCCCGCGCCGACGAGCGAGTAGTCCTGGCAATGATCCATCACCGGCAGGTTGAACATCGTGGTGTACTCCAACGCGCGCCGCATCAGGTCGTTGTCCTGCACGCATTGCCCGTCGTCGGTGATGGCGACCACCCCGGCATTCTTGAGCGAGCCGATTGGCGCCAACTCTTCGCCGGCAATGCCCTTTGTGATCGCGCCGGTGATCAGCACGTTGACCTTGGCCGAGCGCTCGGCACTGTCCTGAATCAGAGCCACCGTGCCGGGGTTATCGATCGCCGGGCTCGTGTTGGGCATGCAGACAACAGTGGTGAAACCGCCGCGCGCCGCCGCCGCCGCGCCGGTGCCGATGGTCTCCTTGGCCGTCTGGCCCGGCTCGCGAAAGTGAACGTGAATGTCGATCAGCCCGGGGCAGGCGACCTTGCCGGTGACATCGATTTCCGGCGTTCCCTCAGGCGCTTGGCCAAGCGCATCACCGCCGATGGCGGCCACTTTCCCATCGACAAGCAATAGGTCGGCGGTTTCATCAAGGCCGTGGGCGGGATCGATGAGGCGGCCTCCCTTGAGCAGCAAAGAACTCACGTGCGCACAAGCTAAAGAAGCCGGGTTGACAACGCAAGCCGTGTTGGTAGGATTTTGAGCGGTTGCGGGTGTAGTTCAATGGTAGAACGGAAGCCTTCCAAGCTTCACACGAGGGTTCGATTCCCTTCGCCCGCTCCAC
>Ga0115000_10000401_pt1 | contig 40798 bp, 36 predicted proteins | sample ArcticOcean_MG_C_6_FD_89690 | JGI IMG/M metagenome (GOLD analysis project Ga0115000, IMG submission 89690) | Marine microbial communities from western Arctic Ocean - ArcticOcean_MG_CB8_128 | ecosystem: Environmental > Aquatic > Marine > Oceanic | place: Arctic Ocean: Canada Basin | collected...
AATCTCACCACATAGGTGATGGGTACCATTTAGTTGGTTTATTGCATTATTACAATGAGGAATATAAGAAGGCGAAGGAGTTTTTAGCCTTGGCTAAGAAAAACGGCGTAAGACTTCACGCTGCAATTGAAAAAGATTTGTTCTCTGATGATAAAGAGGAGGTTATATTAGAAGTTCATGCAGATTATGCCAAGGAAGAAAAGAAATTTATTAGGGATTACAAGTGGATCAAAAGAACACCATTAGGTACTAATCCTGACAAGAGAGCAAAGATTAGTGCCTTCCTTATTATGTGGATGACAGGAAGTCCAAAGGTTTCTATTCAGCTTTCGGAAAAGGTAATAGATTACGGAGATTGCTCTAGCTGTTTGGTTGTGTTCATGAGTGGTTGGGCGGCTCATGTTATTGAAATTAAGGTAGATGATCAGTTCAAGGGTGCTTTAGCTGGAACCAATGCTGTTATCGAGTATTATACTGCTAACAAAAGTACTATTGGCACGAATAAAAACATTGAAAAGCTGATCACGTTGAAGGCTGATAATAAGTTAGCGGAATATATTAAGAAGAACAGTAAGTAAGATTCCTGTTTAATTAGATTTTATTTTGGTGGCAGGTGCATTTACTTGGGCCTTGATTGATTTAATCGTATCGTTCAATATATATTGTAAATCCTTCCAAATTTCGATTGACATCCCTGAGGCGTAATTATTCTTTTTCATAGATAGGTTGCCGCAAACACCAGTGAAGTCCGTTGTTTTGAGTAAAGATTTTCTTAGGTTAAAACCGAATTCCTTCGAGGTGACTTGGTTTTGATTAACAATTCTTGACTGAACTATTACAACTGAGATTGCATCATATGCCTGCATCGTTGACCAAACAGATGTTGAGTTTTCATTTATTAGGTTTTTATGTTTTGACAAGTGCTTTTTTATCAATAGTTCGTCGGGTTTTTGAGCTGCAAACAAAGGATTAATTGTAATCACGCTGTCTTTTGAAGCAATCTTTTGAACGGCCTGTGAGCCTTGTGGATTACTTACAAATATTACATCAATGTCATGTAAGAACTTGAATTTTTTGTAGAGAGGAATGTCCATTAGAGGATTCCATTGATCGTCCTCTACGAATAGGTTAATGATTGGCTCGTTTTCTAGTTTGTTCTTATTGTAGTAGGATACGGCTTCTTGCATGGTTTTAGCGGGTCCAATTCCATACTCAGTTGAATCGGTGCTGAGCGGTGCAATAAATCCTATGTTTACTTCATTATTACCAGTTGAGTTGCAACTTGTCATAATTAAGTACACAACTACTAGAAGACTTAAAGAAATTGGTTTTAATGATTTGCTATTGAGCATGATAAAATTATAGGGTTCGATGTCTTTTCACGGAATTAATGATGTCCTCTGTTTCTTGAGGTTTAAACCAGGTAATGTTTTTGTTTCGCCGGAACCAAGTGAGTTGTCGTTTGGCGTACCGTCTGCTATTTCGCTTAACAAGGTTTATGGCGACACCTAACTGATTAATAGACTCTTCAGAGGTTTTCTCAACTTCATGTGTTGTATAAAACTCTTGATATCCAACAGTTTTTAAAGGGTTGAGGTCTTTGTGTTTTTCAAGTTTGGCAACTTCGTCAAGAAGACCGGCTTCCATCATTGAATCAACTCGGTGGTTGATTCTGTCATAAAGGACTTCCCTAGGCATGTCCAATCCAATCCATATACAATCAAAGTTCCGAACAGGTTTAGGTGTGTTTTGATAGGAACTCAATGTATTTCCTGAGGTTTCAAATACTTCTAACGCCCTTGTTAAACGTCGTGTGTTATTGATGTCAACTGTGGCGTAGAATTCGGGATCAACTTCTTGAACTCGGTTCTGAATATAAGCTAAGCCTTTTGTTGCTAATTCGTTGTTTAACTGCTCTCTTGTTTTTTCCGAGGCTTTTGGTATGTCATCCAGCCCTTCGCACAATGCGTTAATGAATAATCCTGATCCTCCAACTAGAATGGCATAATCATTTGCTTTGTAGAGTTCGTCTAACTTGTCAAGTGCTTCTCTTTCAAAAATACCAGCTGAATAATCATCTTCAATTGATAAATTGTTTACAAAATGGTGAGGAACATCATCCATTTCCTCAGCTGTTGGTTTTGCAGTACCAATGCTCATTTCTTTGTAAAATTGTCGTGAGTCGGCACTTAATATTTCACATTGAAAGTGTTTTGCCAATTCAATGGCAACAGTAGTTTTTCCCACAGCAGTGGGTCCAACAACAACGATTAGTTTTTTTGAGTTTGCCACAGAATTATTAATTGTTTGACATCCATTGGTGCAGAACGATGAGTGACCATATTCGGGTGTAAAGATAGTTCTCTCCTTGATTAAACATTTGTATCAGGTTTTGCACACCATGCCAATTCACTAAACCATGTTCTTCAATAGTGTTTTGATTTAAGTGGTCAGTGATTAAATGCTTTAAGTCATTCTTAAGCCATGAAGCTAAAGGAATGGAGAACCCTTGTTTTGGTCTGTCAAAAATCTCCTTTGGCAGGTATTGATATAATAACTGCTTCAAAAGATATTTTTGTTCCCCATTTTTTGTTTTTAAAGCAGGGTCCAGATTTAGTGCAAATTCAACAATGTTATGATCTAGAAGTGGAACTCTTGTTTCCAAGCTTTGGTGCATGGTTGAAATGTCCACTTTTGTAAGTAATTCGTCTTTAAGATAATAGTTGATATCAAATAAACTTTGTTCTTCCGAAGGAGTCAGTTTTCTTTTTGAATTCAACACTTCGTTTAATTCAGAAGGAAGAGTTGTGTACTCCCTGCCCATCAAATTTTCAATTTCCGATGATGTAAAATAATATTGTTCTTGAGAAAATAAGTGACTTTGTAGTTGCCCTTTTGGGTAAGTGAACATGTTGGCTGCTCGTTTCATTCTGTCATTTCCTATGGACAGGCAAGTAGCAATGGGTTTCCTAAAGGTTTTTATCAGTGGGTTTTTTAATCTTTCAGCCCAGGAGTAAAAACCATAGCCATGAAATAATTCATCACCACCGTCACCTGATAAAGTCATTTTCACCTTTTCTCGTGCAAGTTTTGACACCATCATGGTTGGTATGGCTGAAGAGTCAGCATATGGTTCACCGTAAGATGAAAACATTTCGGGTACTAATTGCATTGCTTCTTTTTCCCCCACAATGAATTCGTGGTGATTTGTTCCGAGTTTATCAGCAACTTGCTTAGCAAATTTTGCTTCGTTATGACTTTTTTCTTTGAATCCTATTGAGAATGAATTGATGTTTTGATTACCAGCTTGTTTTGCAGTACTTTGAGCAATTGCTGTTATTATACTGGAATCAACCCCTCCGCTTAAAAAAGTTCCAAAGGGAACATCACACTTTAGTCTCAATTTAACGGAATCATTCAGCAGGTTATCAAGCGTACTCAAAGCTTCTTTTTCATTGCTTTGAACTTGTTTAGAAAGCTTACTACTAACTGACCAATAAGACTTAATGTTTAATTGACCGTCCTTATATATCCCGTAAGAACCTGAAGGGAACTTTTGAATTTCATTATAAATAGAAAGGGGAGACGGTATGTATCCCAAGTGTAAAAAACTTGCTATTGCTTTTTTGTTGATTGTACACTTGCTTTTAATTTCTGGAACTTCTTTTAGCGCATTGAGTTCACTTGAAAAAGCAATTCCGCTGTCTGCTTGATAAACATAAAGTGGTTTTATTCCTACCCTGTCCCGAGCAATGTACAATGCCTGATCCTCTTTATTGTAAATAGCAAGGGAGAACATGCCATTCAGTTCGTTAAATATTGCAGGGCCAACTTTAATGAATGCTTTTAAAATTACTTCAGTGTCCGAGTTGGTGCTACATTCAATATGATACTTCTCCTTTAGCTCTTCAAAATTGTACACTTCCCCGTTGTATACCATGATGAAGTTTTCACTTTCGGTGCTAGTGGCTTTAAAAGGCTGATTGGCTTCGGTGCTCAGATCAATGATACTTAACCTTCGGTGTCCAAGGAATACATTTTTGTGAGAAAAAACACCGTCAGCATCTGGTCCGCGATGCTGTAATTTATCGTTCATTTTCCTGATGGATTGCTCTCCTTCAAGAAAATTCAAATTTATTAGACCATTAATTCCACACATTGCTAAAATATATTTTTAAGCCTGTAATCCTTGTTATTGTAAAGATACGTTTAAAATTTTGTTTAGATAGAAAGGCCGAAAAAGGATTTATTTTATTTTTTTTTTCAGATAACGTGCAACCTTTTTAGAATGTCTGCATCTTGGTTGTGTATAATATAAAAATCAATTAAACTTAATTAACTATTATGAAAAAATTAAAAATTAACTTTTTGGCATCTGTACTAATTGCCAGCAGCTTCATGTACATGAGTTGCGAAAAAGATGACGACGTAATCACCGAGACTACAGAGGTTGCTGATTCTACGAATACAGGCGGTACGACGGATACGACTAATACAGGTGGTGGAATAGATACAACTACCACAGATTCAACAAACACTGGTGGCGGAACCACTACTGTAGACTCTACAAATACTGGTGGCGGGAACACAGGAGGTGGAACAGACTCAACGAGCACTGGTGGAGGAAACAATGGAGGTGGAACAGATTCAACTAACACAGGTGGCGGAATTGACACTAGTATAGTTTTTGTGAACAATGGTCAGGAGTAGAATACTACCTAAAACGTTTCAGACTAGTTTACGTTCATTAAAAATGCTTAGTTGAATGATGTTCAATAAAGCAAATAAAGAAGTTGTGTGTTAAGCTTCAATGGTTAAAGTTAAAACGCTGTTTCTATTTTATAAACAGTTCATAGTTCTACAGCGAAAGCAGCGTTTTACTGAATTTGGTCAAAATTAAACCGTTGGAGTATTGGTTTGCAAGTTTACCTCTTGCTTGGGATTTTTAAACCGAGATTTCGTCACTGATCATATCAGTGGCGATTTTTTTTGCTTTATAATTTACGCTTGAACTGGTGGTGATTGCAATAGGAAGTGAGTGTTAAAATAAAATTATTTTATTTTTTTTCCGAAAACGTGCAACCTTTTCGTAAGTCCGGCATCTAGGTAACAAGCAAGAGGAATTATTATACTCATGCTATACAGCTTTTCGGGATTTTTGACGATGGGTGTTTTGTCTATACCAAGGCGGTAAAATCTATAATAGCCTAGTTAAGGCTTGTTTTTGCAACGTCGATAGAGGAGAAATGAGCGAGTGAAAAAACCAAAATCTGTGTAGTTTGAGTATGCATTCAATTAAATTGAGAACAACTAACTGACTTATTTTGAGGGTGTCAATTGTGGTAGTGAATTTTGCTTAAAAGTACAGCGGTGAAGTCCGCTATATATTAGTAGATTTGACATCGTAAAATCAACAGGGTTTAGCACTTTGCTGATTTTGATAAAGATAAGTTTTGACGGATGAACTAGACAACATAATTAAAGGGTGCCAAAGAAAAAAGTACCGCTACCAAAAGAAGCTGTACGATAAGTATGCTCACTTGTTGTATGCTATATGTTTTCGGTACTTTAAAAATGCTGACGATGCTAATGATGCTTTGCAAGAGGGCTTCATTAAAATTTACGAAAAAATTGAAGATTACAGAGGAGAGGGGTCGTTTGAGGGTTGGATAAAACGTGTGCAAGTAAACTTATGTTTGATGCAACTCAGGAAAACAAAAATGATCTACGCTTTGGAAGGTGAAGTTGCTGATGAAAATATTGCGGAAGAAGAGGAGGGGGATAATTATTATTCCATTGAACCACAAGTTCTTTTTGGAATGATAAAAGATTTACCCGAAGGATACAGGACGGTTTTTAACATGTATGTACTTGATGGTTATAGTCATAAGGAAATTTCTGAATATCTTTCCGTATCGGAAGGAACTTCAAAATCTCAATTGGCTAGGGCTAAAAGGATATTAAAGAAACAAATACTTTTAGTGCGAAATAAGTGATTTGACTTGAAATTGACTTGGAATTGGAATGAGTTGAAATATAAAGTAGGTGGCGATATATTAAATGAAAGGTAAAAAGAACATAGACGAATTTATTAAAGATGGTTTAGGAGACTTCCGTATGGAACCTCCAAAGAAAGTCAAGCGTAAGGTATTGGCCATTTTGTTGCTGGGGAAATTATTTTCTGGCTACAAAAAGTATGTTGTGGTTTCTGGAATATTGTTACTTGCAGCGGTTGCAATGTTTTATGGTGGTGAGGGAGAACAAATAGCGGATGAGCAATTAAATAGCGAAGAAGTAAAAGATGCTGTAGGTCAGCACGGCAGGTCTGTAAATAAGGATGATTTAAATTTAACCACAGGGTTAGTGACTAAGGATGATTCAGAGAGTGAAGGAGTGAAGGAATTGGAATTAGATCAAATTGATGATTCACAAGCTACTACGCTGCCAATTACAGACATTAATACACATGCTGGCTCACAAGACAATGGATCAAATAGTAAACAAAACGGGAAAAGTGTCGCGAATACTGGGGGCAATGGTACTGCAGCTAGCTCTCATTTTAGTGTTTCGCAAGAAAATGGTGAGCAAGATTATGGAACAGCAGAGAAGAATACAATCGATGGCAAATTAACAAAAGATACTTCTAGTGAAGATATTGACTTGAAAGGGAGCAATGTTCAAACAGGAGGAAATCCAAAAGAGGAAGATAAAGAAGATGGTGCTAAACCAGAAGGGACTGCAGCCCTAATCAGTAAAGAAAAATCTGAAATTCTAGGTATTTCTGAAGAAGGTCTAGGGGGTTCGGAATTTGGCGATAATGAAGGCGATAACATTAAGTTTAGGGAGGAGGATAGCATTGGAACTGACCATGAAAAGGATAGTGCTAATGTTGACAGTAATACAAATAGTGGTCAAGAAGGAACTGTCGGTGTTGATGCTAATCCCAATGTCAATATTGATTCTGCGGTTAGTTCTGACATTAACGATATTGATGTGAATAAACCCAAGATTGGGACTGGTCAGATGATGATTACTATTAATGCGATTGATACTGTGTACCCAAGTGACCCACAAAATAAGAATTCCGTTTCAGTAGAAGATGAGAATACTAAAGAGATGAAAGATCCTAAAGCGGCTATTGATTCAACTAATGCGGTAAAGAATATCGAAAAAGGGGATACGTCTGCATCAGGCAAGAAATTGAAATTTAACTACGCTCTTGGTGTTTTTTACACCCGAAGTGTTTCTGGTCTTCGTGTATACATTAATGAGTATGATCTCCCAAGGTATGTCTCAAATACCTTCGGCGTTGCTGGAGCAGTGAATTATAAGAATAATTTTATGCAAACTGGTTTGGGGTATCAACAACAAACCTTTCAAATTACTTCAACATTCACTGCAGATTCAATTGTGACTAATGTTAGAACAAATTTGAAATTTGATTCTACTCACGTACTAAGTATCGATACAGTAATTACGGTGGTTAACGATAGTAATATGACTGAAATCATTACTTATGATTCAACAAAAGTTACTGTTGTGGATACTAGTTCGGTGACTGATACTATTTATTCAAATCAATCCTATAATGATACTGGGGTTCAAAAGCTGAAGCTAAATTATTTAAGTATTCCGCTGTTTTTTGGACACAACTTTCAATTTAACAAACATGGTGTTGAGGTCTCTGGAGGAGTTGTATTAAACTTTTTATTGAATTCGGAAGAGGTTGCCATCCATGTTCCTGAAACAAGTAAGCTTTCTCCGGAGAAATTTTATTTTGATTATTACTTGTCGGTAGGGTATTCGTACATGATTTTCCCTCAGTTAGATCTTTACGGTAAATTCTCGTATTCAATAGTTAACAAAAATCCTGTGCCTACTAGTACGTCTAATCAAAGATACACCGGAGGGGTTTTTGGAGTTCGTTGGAGGTTTGATTAATCTGCCTAGTTGAAGTATGTCCTCTAAGCTTGTTTTATTATCAATTGGTAATTGATAATACTTCGTTCGTTCCAATTAATTCTTCTGTTAGTAGTTTTTCCCAGCGCCTGTGTTTAGGAAATTTAATTCCATTGAATTCTTGGAGTCCTGATAGTGAAATAAATTCCCCGTGCTTGTCTCCAGTGTTTTTGATGAAACCGAAAAACTTCAATTCGTAGGTGTTTTGGTTGAAATAGAATTTGAAATTCTCATTTTCGTAGTTGACTGATACTATATAAACAGGTGTGTTTCGAATGGTGTCTGTTGTGAATTTAGGTAGTATAGTTGTTGAAGAATCTTGAAGTTTCATTGGTAATCCCCAAACGTAGGTGTAGAAGTTTTTGGTCCAGCTATATCCGCCGCAAGTCCCACTTCCTTTTAACACTTCACAACTATCATTGTTGTATCTCAAGTTCACCTTGCGGTCAAGGTTGTGGTATTTGAAGTCATTGGCTGGTACATTAATGTTAATGTGTAGTTCTTCTGGAACGCTATCGTTAAAGCTGAATTTACTTTCAAAAATGAAATTTGCATTCAGGGCGTTCCAATTATTATGTGGATCATGAAAATTAATGGAGGCGTTGACTATTCCCTGAGCTGTTTCGGTTTTTTCTTCGCCGTCACAACTTATCAGGGCGAATCCGCTAACTATCAGTAATGCGATTGGTGCAGTTAATTTCATGAGGTAAAGCTATAAAAAAAATGTAACCGTAAACTCCTTGAGGTTTGACCAGGTATTATTGTATTAGTTAAACATTAAAACAGAAAAAAATGAAAAGTAAAATGAACAAGATCGATGCAAACAGAGTTTATGAATGGTCAGACATTATGATGCTTAATTTACCCGTGAACAGATTCATCAAAGATCATGGGGGAAAGCCTGTTGCTTTATTATCGGCTAAGAACTTTCATGTGAAAACCTTTTTTGAAGGATACACTTTTGTGCTACTTCCTTTTTCTTCGAAATTTCAGGCAATAGAAAATGATTTTTCAACAACAAAAGTGTGGAGATTCTTAACGATTAGGAATATTGAATGGGAAATTAGAAAATTGGAATCCTATATATGGACACTTAAAATTGACTTTCAGCATTATGCAATGGTTCAAAAACAAGAGGCAGAATTACTGTTGTTAAAGAATAGGTTGCTTGCTGCGATTCAAGGGTGAAAATAATTTATAAATAAAATTATTTCCGAGGCAACTTTGGTCATCTGTGTACGTTATATAAGTACAATGGAACACGCTAACGGCTTAAATCATATCATCATAATAATTGCCATTCAATTGATAGCAATTGTCACTTTGATCATCATGAATTAAGTGGTAAGATTGTTCTTTTTTAGGTGCCAGTTTTCTTTTGTTGGATTTTAATAAATTGCTATTTCAGTGCAATTCAATATTTCAAAGCAACTTCCAAGATTATAGGCCAGTCGGCTTTATTTTTTCTAAAGGATCAATTTTCTTTTCAATTAGCTTTATTTTTTTCGGCAATTTGTTAACCAATTTTTCCGCTAATTTGGGAAAATAGATTGACGTGATTTCATGGACAGTATTCACTGTGTTTGGAAAGGTGGTGCTTACTACACCTTTTGAAATGATTTTCCCTTCGTAATCGATAATAGCATAATGTGCTCTTAAATCACGGCTGTACTTATTGTTTGCTAATGCGGTTTGATCAGATATGTTATTTTGAATATCGAGCTCTGTTATAAACACGAATAAATCTGTCTTGTACTTTTTACTCAGGTAGGGTAATATGCTTTTGTTTTTAATTTGAAGCGAAGCAAACTTGGGTTGGGTTGTTTTTCGGGAAACCAGTTGTCCATTGTTGATTTTGGATTTCTTCTTTTTCTTGATCAGTATTTTTTTCTTTTTTTTGAGACCTGCCTCAACTTCTTCTGGTGTTGACTCTTTTTGATAAGGCTCAAATTTATAATTAATGCTTGCGTATGTTTTTAGTAGGTCGTGAGTACTATCATTGAAGTGAACAAGTGAGGTAGTACTGTATAAATACAGAAATTTATTTTGTAATTGGGAGGAGAGTCCAAAACGGAAAAGTCTTACAATTTGACTGTGCGTTTTTTTTGATTCTGAAGCTATGCTACTTTGAATTCCGCACAAGTACATGTGCGGTTCAAAAGGAATAATCATAATTTTTTTATATTCTTTCCTTGTGGTGTCTTGTGCATCTGGGCCTTCATTTTGAGCGAATGAAACGCAGGTAATAAAGCAGCAGAGAATTAGAATAAATTTTGTTTTAATCATGTTGGTTTCACTTTAAATGTCCGAGAGGTATAGCCCTCTTAACAAGTATATTTAAAATTTCAATTCGGTTCTTGGAAATCAATGATAAAAAACTAACAGTAGCCTCTTCATATCCACATGATTTTGTGTTACTTTTAAGCTGTTCTACAAAATAATTGCATGGTGAAAAAAGCTTATTTATTGTTGCTGACATTGGGATTGCTCTTCGCTTGTTCTGATGAGGTAAAGATTGTTGCTTCTTCCGAATGTTCTGTTAGCCCTGTGGAAGTTGACGTTGTTTATACTAAAAAGCAACTTAACGAATTTAAAACAGCCTCTAAAGTAGTGTACAATTTGCCTTCCCCTTCAGAAATGGCTGTGATTTTGCACGAGACCAATGCTATTTATGATGTAGAGATTTTAAGTAATCCAAAAGCTGAAGGACAATACAATACTGATGTTACAAGAGCTCTAAATATGGGCGTTTATTTTGCTGATTTGAGTTTTACGAGCATGTTTGACTATCCACAACAAGCAATGTTGTTCATGAGTGCAGCTCAAGGTTTGTCTGAAGAGTTAGATATTGTAGGGATTTTTAACGAAGAATTGATGCTGAGGTTAGAAGAGAATTTATCTGACAAGGATTCAATCATGGAGATTGTTTCGAACACGTACATGGAGACAGATTATTATTTGCAGGAAAACGATCGTTCTGTAGTAGCAAAAGCAATATTAGCAGGGGCCTGGGTTGAAGGGCTGTACATTGCTACTCATTTGAAAACTGAGAACGATAATTCAGAGTTTGTATGGAAGAAGATTGGAGCGCAAAAAAATGCGCTGAGTAACTTAATTGCTATGATGGATGATTGTAAAGAGCCACAATTAGATGAGTTCATTGCTCGTTTGAGAAAATTAGCAGTTGCTTATGAAGATGTAAAAATTATAGAGAACACAGAAGTTCTAGACAGTGCACAAGCTGTCACTGAAATAAAAAGTAATGTCATCGTATCGGACATGACTGCTGCTAATATTGATTTGGCAGTTAGTGCATGTCGGGATTACATGGTTATCGGAAAATAAAATGGACAAGAACCTCAGTCTGTATAATACCTATACAAGAAAAAAAGAAGTATTTAAACCAATTAACGGACCAGCCGTAGGTATGTACGTTTGTGGTCCTACTGTTTACAGCGATGTTCACATAGGGAATTGCAGGACATTCATTTCGTATGATGTAATTTACAGGTACCTGATGCATTTAGGTTACAATGTTCGGTATGTGCGTAACATAACTGATGTGGGACATCTTGAAAATGATGCAGACGACGGAGAGGATAAAATTTCAAAAAAAGCAAAATTAGCCAATTTGGAGCCAATGGAAATTGTCCAAAAATACACCAATGGATTTCGAGATGTTTTAAAAATGTTCAATACTTTGGAGCCAAGTATTGAGCCAACTGCAACTGGTCATTTGTTGGAGCAAATTGAATACATTCAGAAAATTATTGATTCGGGATATGCATATGTGTCAAATGACTCAGTGTATTTTAATGTTGAAAAATTCAGCGAGGTCAACGATTACGGAACTTTGTCAGGAAGAAAAATAGAAGATTTGCTTTCTAACACAAGAAGTGATTTAGCTGGTCAAAGCGAAAAACAATCTCCCCTGGATTTTGCATTGTGGAAGAAGGCCGATGAAAGACATATTATGCAATGGAATTCACCTTGGGGTAAAGGTTTTCCTGGGTGGCATTTGGAGTGCAGTGTTATGAGTACAAAGTATTTGGGAGAAACATTTGATATTCATGGGGGTGGAATGGATTTAAAATTCCCTCATCATGAGTGTGAAATTGCTCAGAATGTTGCTGTTACGGGAAATAATCCTGTTAAATATTGGTTGCACGCTAACATGCTTACTTTGGACGGTGAAAAAATGAGCAAAAGTACAGGTAAGACGTTCTTGCCTATGCAAATGTTTGAAGGAACTACAGAGGTTTTTGACAAAGCATACAGTCCGACTGCAGTGCGTTTTTTTATGATGCAATGTCATTATAGAAGTACGCTAGACTTAAGTAGTGATGCTTTGTCTTCATCAGAAAAGGCGTTGAATAAAATGCTAAATGCGGTGGATACTTTGAGTCAATTGAGTATCTCTGATTCTTCCGATATAAATGTTGGTGAATTTGAAAGTAGGTGTTATGCAGCCATGAACGACGATTTTAACACGCCGATGGTTTGCGCTGCATTGTTTGATATGGTCAAGCAAATTAACGGAGCCAAGGATGGTAAGTTAAAAGTCACGACCAGCGATGTTGAGAAGATGAAGCAATTGATGCAAGTGTTTCTTTTTGACGTGATGGGGATTAAGGCTGAAGTAAAACAAGAAGGAAGCGGTTCCGATAAATCGGCAGAGCTCATTGAAATGCTCATTGGGTTACGCGCAAAGGCAAAGGCAAATAAAGATTTTGCTTTGTCGGATGAATTAAGAGATAATTTAGCCGCAATTAACATCATAATAAAAGATACTCCTCAAGGTACTGAGTGGTCTATTAATTAAAGCCGACAATTCATGACTTCATTTAGATTTTTAGCGCAAGCACTCTGTTTGTTTGTTGTTTTAATTTGCCAATCATGTACTGAAAATGAGACAAGAACCGGTTTAGAGAAACCTGTAGTTGACTTGTCTTCTCATGAGTCTGTTGTTGATTCCATTCCCGTTTTCTCGGAAGACTCAGCTTATGTTTACATTAAAAAGCAAGTGGATTTTGGACCAAGAACACCCAATAGTTCGGCTCATGATCAGTGTGAAGATTATTTGATTACTACCTTAAAGTCGTTTGATTGGAGCGTTAAAACTCAAAAGGGAGAGAAGTTGGCACATGATGGAGTCAAGTTAAAGTTTAGTAACATCATAGCTTCAATTAATCCAGAAAGTAAAAAGCGGATTTTATTGACTGCTCATTGGGATACAAGACCATGGGCTGACAATGATGCGGATGAGTCGGAACACGCTAAGCCAATTGATGGTGCAAATGATGGAGGAAGTGGAGTAGGAGTGTTACTGGAGATTGCTAGAGTCTTGAAAGCTGAGGATTTATCAATAGGTGTTGACATAGTATTGTTTGATATTGAAGATTACGGCGTTTCTTCTCAAGCGCAATCATTTTGCTATGGATCCCAATACTGGGCTAATAACTCTACTTATAAGGGGGCACTACCGTATTTTGGAATTAATCTTGACATGGTCGGTGATAAGAATGCTTGTTTTTCATATGAAGGCCATTCAAATAAGTATGCTCGTCATGTACTTGATAAAGTGTGGAGCTCAGCATACGCTCTAGGATATAAGAGCATGTTTGTTCGGGACATTACTTATCCAGTGACCGATGATCATTTGTATGTTAATCAAGCAGGTATTCCATGCATTGATTTAATTCACAGGGATAAGGTGAGTGGGAGATTTCCGGATTCTTGGCATACTCACGATGATACCATGGATAACATTTATAAGCCCACATTAAAAGCTGTTGGTCAAACTGTTTTGCGAGTGTTGTACATGGAGTAAGTTCCAGCAGGTGAAGTTGAGTAAAGAGCTTGCCTTGGTTCCAGGTTGTGTACTAATTCAAGTAAGTAGACCTTACGTGTATCTTCAAGCCGATTTAATATGCTGCTAGAGTACTTCCAATGTATTTAGTATGTTAACCTCAGTGATTTCATCCATTTTTAATTCAATGGTCATCGAAGCTTCAGTAGTTATATCACTTTTATGAAGCCTAAAATTTCCATCTTGGTCTTTAGCCATGCCAAGAACTGTCGCTGTTTCTCCAATTGGAATTCCCTCGAGCTTTAAGTTTTTTCCGCTTAGCACACAGTGGAAATCTTTGAATACAATGATAAGATTAATGACTTCGCCTCCAGAACCGTTTACTGTAAAATCAATTGTTCCTGCCCCCGGCTTATTCACAGCAGGAGTAATCCATCCCATCAAAAAGGATGTATATGCATACTCATTGCTCGAAACAACAACTGTCGATCCGTCGGAAGCTGCATTCCAGGCGCTAAACTTATCATCCGATGTTACTGTTCCTTGAAACGGGTTCATGTTTTGCTCAGAAACAGTTGATGAGAACACAGATAAAAATGAATTACTAGGTTTGAGTACCAATTCTTCTGTTTCTTTGAAAGCTCTGATCCTAATTTCACCTCCGTTATTCAATGCTCCGCTAGTATGTGGAGTAGGGAATTGGTGAAAGATCACATCTTTGTACTTGTATAGTTCCACAAGCTTAATAATATAAGGGAAGTCAACATCGTCAGCTCTGTCACTGTATTTGAATAATCTTTTACTAACATGTATTTTTGACCCCTGATTTCCAATAATTGGTCCGCTCGAATCTTCGTTAGTAATGATAAACTCTTGCTCGGCAACTTTATTGGCATCAAAAAATTCATCCATTGGTTCGAACGAGGGATGTTTAATTCTGTCTTTGCTACAGGCTGCGATTGCAATACATATCGCTGCAATAAGTACGTATTTAAAGTTTTTCATGGCTTTTCCAATTAATTTATTCTTTATAACCTTGTATACGCAGGGCAAAGTTCTCTTGTTCTCCCGCGTTTGCAGTTCCCAAAGTAAAACATTAGTCCGAGTCTAAAGTTACTTTCGATCCATCTTGAATTTACTCTGTATTCAAGAAATGGGCGGTAACAACCAAAGTTTTTAGTGATACCACCTCCACCTTCAAGGTCAAAATTATGCAATTTAGCAACTGTGTTAGCAGAGCTAGCGTAGTTGATGTACATGTTGTAATACGCTCCTCCGGTAGCATACAGTGACCAGTTGTTTTCTGGTAGAAGTTTAGCATTGATACTTGCTCCAACATACAATTCATGAATATTTACCAAGCCCGGGAAATAGGTGATTTGTGGTGCTAAAAAAAAGTACTTTTTAAAGTGCATGTGTGACCTTATACCAATTCCAGGTTCTCCAATTGCTGCATTGTACACCAGTTCTGGGCCAAGTCCTATCTCGTCAAAAACTTGAGCTACTACAGTATAATTTACTGTAAAAATCAAGGCGAAGCAAATGAGTAATCTTTGAATCATGTTCTGCTTTGTATCCTATTTCTTGAAGCTATTCCATCCTTGGGCTTGTAGCTCGTGCCTTGTACCGTTCTTAGCAATTAAATTGTATCCTTGATTTTCTTCAGTGAAGTGTCCAATCACTTTAAATAATGGATGTCCTTTGAATTTTTCGAATTCGTTAATATCTACTGAAAAAAGTAGTTCATAGTCTTCTCCGCCACTTAGAGCGCAGGTGGTTGGATCCAAGTGGTTCTCTAAGGCTATATCGAAAGTTTGCTGATCGATTGGAATTTTATCTTCATATAATTCTACACCTAGATTGGAGGATTTACACAAGTGAAAAATTTCAGAAGCTAAGCCATCAGAAACATCAATCATTGATGTAGGTTTTACATCCATGGTTTTTAATTCGAGAATTACATCTTTTCTTGGTTCAGGTTTTAACTGACGTTCAAGAATGTATTCCATTCCTGTTAAGTCCGGTTGAATTTTGGCGTTTTCCTCAAAAATTCCTTTTTCACGTTCAAGCATTTGTAATCCCATATATGCTCCACCAAGGTCTCCACTAACTACTAATAAGTTGGTGTCTTTTGCGCCATCTCTGTACACGATATCTTCCTTGTTTGCTGCACCTACTGCTGTGATCGAAATCATTAATCCTGCAACTGAACTTGTTGTGTCTCCACCAATTAAATCAACTTCGTACGTTTCACAAGCATTGAGGATGCCAGTGTATAATTCATCAACGGCTTCTTTTGAAAATCGATTTGATAGGGCAACACTTACTGTGATGTGTTGCGGGATAGCATTCATTGCTAAAATGTCCGATAAATTCACAGCCACCGCTTTGTAGCCTAAGTGTTTAAGAGGAACATAGCTTAAGTCAAAATGAACTCCTTCGATGAGCATGTCCGTTGAAATAACGGTTTCCATTCCTCCGTAGCTAACTACTGCAGCATCATCACCAATTCCTTTAATTGTGGATGATTGTGTTATTTTAACTTTTTCTGAAATACTGTCGATCAAAGCGAATTCTCCTAATTCACTTAATTCTGTTCTGTTGTTGTCTTCTCCTGATTGAAACATATTTTATTTTGTGATGCCCTTATTACGGCATTCTTCTTTCTTGAACTTTTTGTTGAAATAATCTGTAGGCTGCACAGTTTTTTGAAAGTACATTTTGAACTTTTATCATTAAACTACCTTGTAAGCCTCTTTTGGCTTCGTCCTCCTCTTTGCGCTGAGTGGTTGAATATTCTTTAGTAATTGCTTCTTGGTTTTGAAGCATGGCTTTCTGTAGGCAAGCCATTTTTAAACCATTTCCTTGACTGTTAATTTTACTGGTGTCAATTGCACTCAAGCATGTACATGCAGAATCTGCTACTTGTTGCTCAAGTGTTAATTGTGAGTAGGAAACCGTGCTCACAAGGACAAATGCTAGGGTGTAAAATATCTTTTTCATGCTGTGAATTTTATGGTTGGTAAGATACTGAATTCAATTGATTCTAGCTTTTAAAGCTTCTACATTCTTTTTGCTGTTTCCAATAAAAATTTCATTGTCGATTATTGCTACAGGTCTTTTTAAAAAGGTGTAGTCCATCAATAAGTATTTTTTGTAATCATCTTCCGTTAAATTCATTTCCGATAAGCCTAAACTTTTATATTTCATGGCTCTTTTTGAAAAAAGTGATTCATAACTATTCGTGAGTTCACGCAATTCCATGAGTTGATTTTCCGTTAAAGGATTAGCTTTTATCTCTTGCAAGGTCAAATTGGAACTGTTGATTTCGGACAGAATCCTTTTGCAAGTGCTGCAAGTTCCTAAATGGTAGATTTTATTCATGTGTTATCGAACTAAGGTTTGAGTTAATTGAAGTACTTTTGAAGCAGTAATGATTAAATTATTATCAATGTATTTTAAATCAAATTGTAGGCCAAATTTAAGGCTTATAGTTCTGTTATTGGCTTGTTTCATTGGTAATGTTGCTAAAGCTGACCACTATTACGGGGGTTACTTTTATTATGAGACGATCAGTGATAAAACGGTGAAGGTAACCTTGGTGACTTATACAGACTTTCACAATACTAAATCAGATAGAACCGCAGCTGACTTTGATTGGGGGGACGGAGAATTTAGCTCGTTAGATCGTGTAAATAATACAGGAGATGGAGAGGAAGTTTATCACGGAATGAAAAAAAACTTTTACGTTGGGACTCACACTTATGCAAAGTACGACAACTATCAATTGTATTTTTCAGACCATTTCAGGCTCGATGATGTTAGCAACATGACAGTGGGGGAGTCCGGTCATATAAATTTACGCTTTGACGGTATTGTTCCTGTTCAAGACAGCAGTGTTTATTGTATTAATGATTCTCCAATTCCATTACTCGATCCATACTTCTATGGCAAAGAGAGTCAAGAGTTTCAACTTAATTTTGGATACTATGATTTACAGGGAGATAGCATGACTTTTAACTTGGTTGATTGTAAAAATGCTAATGGTGATACCGCTGATGGTTACGTTATTCCAAGTGGTGCAACAGTCGATGTGAATACTGGTCAATTTAAATGGGATGCACCAAAAAAAGGGAGGTATTGTTTTTCATTAGAAGTTGCAGAGTACAGGAATGGTGAATTACTTGGGAAAAGTTCAACAGATTTCACCTTGTTTATTTCGTTACAAAATTATCTCAGTTTGGAGAGTGGGACGTTTTCAGGACCTTCCCCCACGCTCTATACATATACAACAAACAACACCAAACAATTTATTGTCAACTACGTTCACGCCGAAGCTGATTCTATACAGTCTACTTTAATTAGTCCTTTGACTAATCAAGCAGCATTTGTAGTCACACAAAAAACGAGCAAGACAAACACTACACTTTCAGATACTGTTGATATTGAGTACAAGGGAGATTTTAGCTTTAATGGTTATGAACCCTTAGTATGGAAGGTTAAAGCTTTCATTGGAGATGACAGTGTTCTTCATGAAGTTCGCACCGTAGGAATTGCAATCAATGATGAAAAGAATTGGAATTGCGAAGTTCCGGACATTAGTGAAGTGCATGAACAACCTCCAACTATTCCTAGTTTAACAATTGCTCCTAATCTTTTTGAAGATAATATCTGGATCAATGTTGGGTCCAATTATGAAAGTGTAACGATGAATATTTTTGATTTGAGAGGCCGTTTAGTTCAATCGTATTTTAATTTGTCTGGAGCAACAGTTAAGCTTACTTTGACAGGTCTTAGTTCAGCAATGTACATCTTGCAAGTGCTGCAAGACGGTGAAGAAGTTCACGTAGGAAAAATGATTAAGAGATAAAGCTATATGAGTAAAAGTGTACTAGTGATTGCTTCAAACAATCAAAAAAAAATAAACGAAGTAAAAGCTTTGCTTCCTGACTTTGAAATCAAAAGTTTGAAGGATATTGGATGTGATGTTGACATACCTGAAACAGCTGATACTTTTGAGGGGAACGCTTTCCTTAAGGCTAAGTATGTTTATGACCATTACGATGTATCATGCTTTTCGGACGATAGTGGATTGGTTGTGAATGCATTAAATGGCGGCCCTGGAGTTTTGTCTGCCAGGTACGCCGGAGAAGACAAGGATGATGATAAGAACATGGATAAAGTCCTGTTGAACCTAGAGAATAGCTCTGATCGATCCGCTTATTTTATCACTGTAATTTGCCTTTATGATGGCACTTCGCCAAAGTACTTCGAAGGAAGAATAAACGGACAAATAACCAAAGATAAAATTGGTGGTAATGGTTTTGGTTATGATCCAATATTTAGGCCTGAAGGTTCGGTTAAAACATTTGCTGAACTGTCCAACTCGGAAAAGAATGATAATAGCCACAGAGGTGCAGCAGTAAGAAAGTTTTCAGAAGAAATAGGAGGGAAGTAGTTTAGTGCTAACCTAAATATTAGATTAACTGTTTTTCTTAAGTTTCCTGTACCTTTTTCTGGCTTCGACAACCAAGACGCTTGCAGGGAAATTCAAAATTATTTTCTCGTAGTATTCCGCCGCTTTGACTTTGTCTTTAATTACTAGTTCGTAGATTGTTCCTAGTTTAATTAAAGCGTCATCAACTAATAGATCATCATATCCTATCACTTTCAAATAAGCTTGGATGGCATTGTCCCAGTCGCCATTATTCTCCATGATTTTAGCTTTTAAAAAGTAGGCGTCGTCAAGAAGTGATAGGTGTTCAGGAAAACTACCAATTAACTGATGTAGCTTAAAGAGGGCGCTGTCATTGTTTCCTTGGTAAAAATACAGGTCAGCTTTTGCATACATTTGTAAAGCTACAGTATTAGTGTCCATTCCTAAATTGTCAGATATTAATACAGATAATTGCAAAGCATCATTTGCAATTAATTTAGTAGTAGCTGCTTTCAGTACATCGAGTTGAGTTTTGGCCCATGCAAAATTTCCAGTGTAATAATATGCTGTTGCAACTTTTAGCTTTGCTTTAAAACCAACGGGATCATTTTTGAAATTTTGGTTTACTTTTCCATAGACTAATGCAGCTTCCCAGACATTATCAGTGTACACGAAAATATCTCCAAGAATGATTTGGCAATGCGCCTTTTCAACAGGGTTTAGTCGTGGTAAATCGATTCCTTTCTTAAGTAATTCAATTGCTTCATCTGTTTTGTTAAGATAAAAGGCTAAGAGTTCAGCGTAGGACCGGACCAATTTAATGGAATAGTTATTTATCCCAACCTCACTTAATGTTTGCTGGTAAGATTTTTCAAGAACTAATATGTCATTTTTCGATCTTAGAGGATTGGCATCTATTTTTTCTTTTAACATTGTGGCCAATTCAACCCGAGCTGTTCGATAATAATAAGAGCCTTTTTTGTTTTTTATGACGTAGTCAAAACATTCTGCTGCTGATTCGTACTGCTCATTTTTAGCTGCTTGCCTAGCAATAGTCATTATTCGTCCTCCATCCTCGCTAAAACGCTTGTCAAGTGATTTAGCGTATATAAAAGCACTGCTATAGTTTTTTTCTTCATTGAACATCCAAATTAGCAGCTCTAAAAAGGATTTTTGATCAGATCTCTTTTGGACAATTTTTGTCAACTGACTTTTTACACGCTTTCGTTTGTTTCCATTCACATCAGATGCCAGGTGGGTGTTAAGGGCATTCTTCACTCCATCCATATAATCATCACCATAGGTCAAAACAAATAGTAGTTCTGCAACCATTTTGTCTAAGTTTTGGTTGGCCTCATGTACTTCAGCCATTTCGAAACTGAAAGGGTAATCACCATGTGTTAATTTCCTGCCTTTTAAGTAAGTTTTTTCAGCATATTCATAATTTTTTAATTGGAAAAACTTTTTTCCAACTTTTAATATTTGTCCTGCATAAGGACTTAAATTATCAATTATCTCATCGTTGGTGGCTTTGGCTTTTTTGTCCTTACCCCAAGCTGTATATATAAAGCCCAAATCAACCTTAATAGGGGCTTTGATACTAGCTTTTTTTAAGTGTTTTAAAACAATACTTTCAGCTTTTGCGTAATTACTTGTTTTTAAATATGATTTAAGGAGGTGTTGATAGTAAATTTTATTCGGCTCTTTTTTGTAAAGTTTTGAAAATTCCTTTGCGGCCTTTTTAAATTGCGAAGTACGGTAATACTCAAATGCCAGATCACTATTTTTCTGAGCAGAAATCAGGTTGGAGCCTAATAGCAGAATTATTACCAATATATACGCGTTCTTAATCCTCATCATCCCAAACGACCTTAATAGTAGTAGCGTTCTCCTTTTTGGAGGTTGTGTCCTTTTTGCCAAGGATTTCCTTGATTTCTTTTTTAATAACATCTTTGATGTCCTTACCTTCTTTTACCCAATTTTCTTTCATAATTTCTTTTTTGGCCTTTAAATCATAACTGAATTTAGGGTCGTCTACTGTTCCAGTCATCAACAAGGGAAGTGTTGATGTTTTATCAGAGTTTTCGATCACGCCATATTTCTCATCAATACTATTCTTTTTATTGGCCTTGAATATTTCTTTGTTCTTAATTTTAAAAAGATAATTAATCTCATGTTCAAAAGAGTGTACGCCTGACATTTTTAAATTAATTCCATCAGAAGCAATGCTCATTTCAGGAATAGATATTTTTTCATTAGCAATAGTAATGTAGTTTTTCAGTTTTTTAAATTTTAAAGTTTCCAGCGATAAATCAATTTTGAATTCATCCATCAGGAATTCTTGGAGTTCGAGCATCGGTTCGAACTGTTTTAGTTCTCCTTTACTGATGTTTACGTCTGCCTCAACAAATAACTTTTTTAAATTCATGTTGAGCTCCTTGTCTGATTGCGCTTTGAGATTTATGCTTGAATTTAATGCTCCTGACAAATGCCTTTCTAAAAGGAATTCTTGACCAAAATTTTCCATTTGATAAAATGCGGAATTGATGTTGATGTCATTTAAAAGAATTCGTCCTTCATAAAATACATCTGCATCCGACTTTGCTATTACTCGTCCTTTCAAACTCATGTCTCCTTCACAGGAGTTAAAGAATACTGGGTTAAAACTAAGTACTTGGTCTGCAAGAACGACACGTCCTTGAATTTCTGAAGCTTTGAATTTTCTGAAATAAAATTCACCTATCGCCACTTCTAAGTTTAACCTCAAGTTTTTCGGTAGATTAAACTTGTATAAGGTGTCGTTTTTGGATTTGCCTTTAACATCCAAAAACTCCTCAAGGATCAACTGATCTGATCTGAGTTTTGCGTCGATACTCAGTGTCTCTTTTTCGTTTAGGTAGTCGTAGAGATAGCCGTCAAGGGTGAAGGAACTACTGTTTACCTTACCTGTGAACTTGTCGAGTAATATTTTTTCGTTGTCAAAATGAATTTTACCATTAATGTTTGAAAATTGATCGGTGATTTCTTTTGATAAAAAAGTCAAGTCTTCAATGCTTATATCACCTTCGGATTTAAATTTTTGGAAACTTTTTGATTTGTTGTTCAGAAGAGCACCAAATTCGCCTTCCACGTCTGAATTAAAAACAACTTTTCCAGATGATACCACTAAGCCTTCTTTAGAAAGGTTATCCACCAGCAGTGGAATGTCCAAGTTTCCTTCTAAGTGCAGTTGGGTAAATAACTTTTTAATCCCTTGGACAGATCCTGATCCTGTTAGGTCACTGTTGCCTGATTTAATTGCAAAATTGTGAACGGAAAACAGGGCGTCGTCAAGATTGTCAATATTATTCCAATCTAAGATTCCGTTAATGTCTACTCCTTTCAGCTGAAACTTTTCGGTCAACTGCACTTGACCACCAACGATTTTAAAATCGCTAATTAAGGAAGTTCTGGTTGAGGACGCATCCTTAATAACTCCATGTAAATTGACCTTTCCTGAGAGTTTGCATTTAATTAATTCTTTTTGTGTTTTACTGTCCAAAAGGAGAATAATTTGCTTCAGTTCACCGTTGGATAGTTCAAAACTTGTTGTGTTTAAATCAGTTTTTCGTTCATATAATCCATTAACAATTAATGGAAGTGTGATGATTTTTCCTTTTGTAAACGAGTAAGAAATTAGTGAGTCTGTTATACTCACATTTAAAAGTCCTTTTACGGGAATGTTTTCGACATTATAAGCTTTTGCAGAAAGCCGATTAACGACACCGTCCCATTTACTTGAAATAATTTTATCTGTTGACAGATTAACTTGAACTGCACTATTGAAGGAGTGAGCTTTAATTTTAAATTTACTTTGAACATCCTCATAAACAATCTTGGTGTTGATCAAGTTGACTGCTTCGATGTTTAAGATTCCTTGAGTGGTTGTATCTTTAGTTTCCTTGAATATTAAGTAATTAACTTGACCTTTATCATTGATCTTTACATTGACATTTGCATCTTCAATAGTAATTTCGTTAATCACCATTTCATCCCTAATCAGGGATGTTAAATTGAAAGACAAATACAGCTTGTCAGCTTTAATGAAAGGTTGGTCTGTTTCACTTAAACCTTGAACTGATATGTTTTGAATTTCAACGGATGCTTTAGGGAACTTCTTGAAAAAAGAAAAATTAATATCACTGATTTCAACAGGCCTGCTGAGCTTTTGATTCAGTTCCTTGATTACCAAAGCCTCTACTTTGTCTGCGTAAAATAGGGTAGTTACTAAGCCGACAACTCCAAATAGACCGACCACGATCATTGACCAAATTAATATTTTTTTAATAATTCTCAAAGGTCAGTAGTTGGTTTCCGGTGGTAAATATTCATCAAATGATAGAGTCTAATGTACAACATCAGTTTCTATTAAAGTCTTAACTCAAAAATAGTTAAGAAAATTGTGAGTAGAAAGGTAAACCGTTAAAGTTATTAGCTGAAACTTGGGTCGTTAAAGATTGCAAAGACAAGCGCAGCGCTTCTAATCAGGTAGATTGTTTTATAGAATGAATCTAACTAGAAGCTATATTTCCTTTCTTAATCGTCCAACTGGAATTTGAAGTTGTTCACGATATTTGGCAACTGTACGACGAGCAATCAAGTATCCTTTTTCTTTTAGAACGTCTTTTAGTTTTTCGTCTGTATATGGCTTCTTTTTGTTTTCACTATTTACAGTGTCTTGCAATATTTTCTTAATTTCCCTGGTAGAAATTTCTTCTCCTTTATCATTCTGCATACTTTCAGAAAAGAAGGATTTTAATAGAAATGTTCCGAAATGAGTTTGGATATATTTTGAGTTTGCTACCCTAGAAATTGTTGAGATATCCATTTTAACGATGTCAGCAATGTCCTTTAGGATCATCGGTTTTAATTTTGTTTCATCACCGTCATGAAAGTATTCTTTTTGATAGTTGATAATGGTTTGCATTGTAGTTAACAATGTATTTTGACGTTGTCTAATCGCGTCAATAAACCACTTTGCAGCATCTAGCTTTTGTTTTACAAACAATACAGCGTCCTTTTGAGATTTGTTAGCTCCCTTTTTATTAGCTGAATAAGCTTTTAACAAATTTGAATACTCTCTACTTATCTTTAGTTCTGGGGCATTACGTCCGTTCAAGGTTAAATCTAAAGTGTCATTTTGACTAGTTAACATGAAATCAGGGATAATTGTTTGAGCAGTTCGTTGAGTTTCATTCATTGAATTCCCTGGCTTTGGATTCAATTTTAAAATTTCTGCAATAGCATCTTTTAATTCACCTTCAGAAACTTCCTTGCGCTTAATTATTTTAGAGTAATGTTTTTTTGTAATCTCATTAAAGCAATCTTCCAGCAATTCTTGAGCTAGAACAACCGAAGGGTTGGAGTGATTTTTTCTTTTAATTTGAATCAATAAACACTCTTGCAAGTCTCGAGCGCCTACTCCCGCAGGATCAAATTTCTGAATTTTAACAAGCAGTTTATTTAGTTGATCAACAGTCGTTGAAATGTTTTGATAAAACACCAAATCATCACATATTGATTCTAAATCTCTTCTCAAATATCCAGCATCGTCAAAGTTCCCAACTAAATGCTCAGCAATCACTTTTTCATTCTCATCTAGCTTTTGCTCTCCAAGTTGGCCCATGAGCACTTCATGAAATGATTTTCCCATTGAGAGAGGTATACTTTTTTCATCTTCATCAGCACTGGTGTTATTTGCGTTGGTCTTGTAGGATGGAGTTTCGTCATCGGAGATGTATTCTGATAAATCAAAATCTTCTCTTGTGTTTTCTTCGTTTTGTTCAATCTCATCACTGTTGTCAGCAATTTTTTCTTCTTCTTCAGTTCCTTCTTCAAGTGCTGGGTTGCTTTCTAATTCCTCTTTAACTCTTTGTTCAAGTTCAGTTGTTGGTACTTGAAGCAACTTCATTAATTGAATTTGCTGCGGTGATAGTTTCTGTTGTAAACTGTGTTGTAGGCTTTGTTTTAACATGGTAGTTTGGTCTTTATTTAATGTACGCTTTAAATGCTCTAAAAGTTCTGTAAAAAATCAATTAATTTTAAGAGCTATCAATACAGCATTCAAAAGTGATACCAAAAATTATTTGAGCAATGAATTACTATGCCAATCTACGGCAAATTGATGAAATGTATTACCTTAGATGTTAAATTATTTTCATGAAAAAAATCCTTACCATTATAGGTGCTCGTCCTCAAATAATTAAGGCCGCTGCAATTAGTAGAGCAATCAAGAAAGATTTCAAAGATCAGTTAACAGAAGTATTAGTTCATACTGGTCAGCATTATGATGAAAACATGTCGGCGGTATTTTTTGATGAATTGGGGATTCCAAAACCGAACCATCAATTGAGGATAGGTTCAGGTTCTCATGGTGCTCAAACTGGTGAGATGCTATCGGCAATTGAAGAGTTAATTTTGAGCGAAAAACCGGATGGAGTGGTTGTGTATGGAGATACTAATTCAACAATTGCAGGAAGTTTAGCCGCTGTTAAACTACATGTTCCAGTTATACATATTGAAGCGGGGTTAAGATCGTTTAACAAGAGAATGCCAGAAGAGATAAATAGAATTGCAACTGATCATTTTAGTACCTTGTTGTTTTCTCCAACAATATCTGGTTTAAATAACTTGAAGGAAGAAGGGTTTAAAACAATTGATAGAAGTGGAGTTGCGGCTTTAAATACTCCTAAAGTTTATCATTGCGGAGATATCATGTACGATAACAGTATCTATTTTTCTGAAATAGCTGATGAACAATCATCTATATTAGAAGAGCACGGCGTGGAAAGCAATCAGTATATATTAAGTACGGTTCACAGGCCTTCAAATACTGACAATAAAGAAAATCTTAAATCGATTCTGGAGGCGCTAAATGAGATTGCAGCTTCCAATTCAATGAAAATAATTTTTCCAATTCACCCAAGAACTAAAGGGAAAATTGCTGAGTTAATATCGGAAGAGTTTTATCAGGAAATAAGTGAAAATATATTATTTATTCCTCCTGTATCCTTCCTGGATATGATAAAGCTAGAGAAGCATGCTAGTTCTGTAGTTACAGATTCTGGTGGAGTGCAAAAGGAAGCTTACTTTTTCAAAAAGAATTGCGTGATCCTCAGAGAAGAAACAGAGTGGGTTGAAATATTAGAGCAGAAAGCAGCAATAACTGCTGGAGCAAACAAGGAGAAAATATTACAAGCATTTGAAGATTTGAAATCAAATAAGTGTGACTTTCCTAATATATTTGGAGATGGAAATGCATCAGAATTTATTTGTGAAAAAATTATCGAGGCTATTTAAAAATTAAAACATGTTGTTGATTTTTGTAAAAAAAACTACTAGTAGATTGAATTACGCTTTCAATTTAGTTTTACGAGATGTCATACAAATAAGCTTTAAAGTCACAACTAGTCCCGAAGAATTTGATACTTACGAAGGTCCAAAGTTTGCTTATTATTCTCACAGTTTTGAGCAAGAATATTTTGTTCAGTCTCACACACTGTTGTTTGAGAACGGGATCATTGAGCAAGATGTAGTAGCATTTGACTGGGAAGACACAAAAGCTTTTTTTTCTTCTTCAAAAAGAGCGAACTTTGCATTTGATGTATTCGCTGCAGCTTTTTATTTTGCAGTTAGGTACGAAGAGTATTTGCCTCATAAGAGGGATGGATATAATAGATATGAAGCCGAGCAGTCTATTGCGACTAAGGAAGGCTTGCTAAAAAAACCTATCGTAAATATTTGGTGCGAACGATTTTGGGATTCAATCAAGTTAGCATTCCCTGAACTGGAGAGAAATAAGCGAGATTTTGAGTTGATTACAACTTTGGATATTGATAATGCTTACTATTATGGGAAAAAAGGGTTTGTTAGAAGTATTGCGGGGTATCTAGTTGATGTACTGTCTTTCAAAGGGGAATCAATAGTAGAGAGGACAAAGGTGTTGTTAGGGAAAACAAAAGACCCATACGATACCTATGATTATCAATTAAAAATTCAGCAAAAAAATAAAGCAAAATTTATTTATTTTATATTGTTGGGTGACTACGGTCCAAACGATAAAAACATTCCTTTTAGTAACCGGCGTTTAAAAGCTTTGATCAGGCATTTAGCTGATTATGCTCAGGTTGGTATTCATCCTTCATATGGTGCTCGGAATTCGTTCAGTCAGCTTGAAAAGGAAGTTTTTAGATTGTCTCCAATTCTAAAGAAAGAAATTACTCAAAGTCGACAGCACTTCTTGCAACTACAGTTTCCTGAAACATACAGGAATTTGATTGACCTAGATATAGTGCATGACTATACAATGGGATATGCTAGTCTTTCTGGATTTAGATCAGGAATGTGCACTTCTTATTACTTTTATGACCTGGATTTAGAGATTGAAACAAGTTTGTTAATTCATCCATTTGCTGTTATGGATTCAACACTTCAGTTTTACTTGGGAGTAAAGCCAGAACAAGCAATAGTTCATTTGAAATTGATGGTGGACGAGGTTAAAAAAGTAAACGGAACATTTATTTCAGTTTGGCACAATGACTCTCTTAATGAGAAGGGAATATGGAAGGGGTGGAGATACGTTTTTGAGGAATTAATCGTTTACGGAAAGCAATGAGATTTGTAAGTCGAGAAAATATTGATGACGCCAAGTGGGATGCTTGTGTTGAGGCTTCCTCTGGCTTGCATTATGCGCTGAGTTGGTACCTCGACGAGATTTGTCCTTTCTGGGAAGGTCTTGTAATTGAAAAAGAAGATATGTACGTCGCTTGTCTGCCTATTCCGAGGCGAAAAAAACTAGGGGTGAAATACATTTATCCTCCATTTTTCATTCAGCAATTAGGACTCTTTACGGCTGATAAGTCATTAAATGTTTTAGATTTCATTACAAAACTATCTACTAAGTACGACTGGATAGAAATGTGTTTTGGGGCACAAGAAGTCCCTATTGAAGGTGAATGCCGAACTAACATGGTGTTGAGTTTAAATAACTCTTATGAAGATTTGTCTAGAGGCTATTCGTTAAATCATTTAAGAAACTTAGCGAAGATCCACAAAAAAGGAGTTGTTGTTAAAGAGTCCCTTGATGTAACTAATGCAATAGATTTATTTGTTGCTGATAAAGGCGAGACTTATTCAAAAATCAAAGATGAAGATTATCAAGCATTTTCAGCAGCTTGCAATGCTGCTAAAACTAGAGGTAGGTTAAAAGTTTTAAATGCGGTTAATGATAAAGGAGAAGTTATATCCAGTGCTGTGTTTATTCATAATAATAACAGAATTGTTTTTGCTTTTTCTGGAAATTCTGAAAAAGGAAGAGAAAGTGGCGCGCTATTCTTATTGATTGATGAGGTGATTAGAAAATATCAAAACAGCAATGTTTGTCTGGATTTTGAAGGAAGTGAAAACATGGGGGTGAAGAGGTTTTACAAAGGCTTTGGAGCTGCAGATGAAAGTTATACTTATTTAAAAGTCAACAATTTACCATTTCCTCTCAACTTGATTAAAAAGTGAAATTGATTAAAAAGTAAAAAGACCTTTGATTGCTCAAAAGTCTTTTACTATTCTGGGTTAAGAAATTATTCGAATTCGGATTATTATAATCCAAATGCAGCTTTCACTTTATCAACGTAATCTAATTTTTCCCATGTAAATAACTCAACGTCCATAGTGACAGATTCTCCGTTTGGACTTGTGTATGTTTTTGTAACCACTTCATTTTTTCTTCCCATGTGACCATAAGCTGCCGTTTCCAAATAAATTGGGTTTCTCAACTTTAATCTTGTTTCAACACCGTAAGGTGTCATGTCGAAGATTGCACTTACTTTTTCAGCAATTTCAGCATCAGTAAAATCAATATTTGCAGTTCCTTTTGTATCAACAAAAATTCCCATTGGGTCTTTAACACCTATTGCATATGATACTTGAACTAAAGCTTCAGACGCTACTCCTGCAGCAACTAAGTTTTTAGCAATGTGTCTTGTTGCATAGGCAGCACTTCTGTCAACTTTACTTGGATCTTTTCCTGAAAAAGCTCCTCCACCATGTGCTCCTCTTCCGCCGTATGTATCAACAATGATTTTTCTTCCTGTTAATCCAGTATCACCATGAGGTCCGCCGATTACAAAAATTCCTGTTGGGTTAATGTGGTATTTAACATCATCATTAAACAATGCATCGTACTCAGGGTTTTTTGCTCTTACTCTTGGAATTAAAATTTCAACGATATCTTTTTTAATTTTAGCAAGCATGTTAGCTTCCGTATCAAAATCATCATGTTGAGTTGAAATAACGATAGCTTCTATTCTGACAGCTTCGTGCTTTTCATTGTACTCTAATGTTACTTGTGATTTAGCATCTGGTCTTAAGTAAGGGATGTCTTTACATTCTCTTCTTAACTCAGCCAACTCAATCAATAATTTATGAGATAAGTCAAGTGCCAAAGGCATTAGGTCTTTCGTTTCGTTTGTAGCGAAACCAAACATCATTCCTTGATCACCAGCTCCTTGTTCTTTTTTATCTACTTTATCAACTCCTTGGTTAATGTCCGCTGATTGTTCATGAATTGCGGATAAAACCCCACAAGAATTTCCGTCGAACATGTATTCGGATTTTGTATATCCTATTTTGTTAATCACTTCTCGGGCAATGTTCTGAACGTCTAAATATGCAGTTGATTTAACTTCTCCGGCTAATATTACTTGACCTGTTGTTACTAAAGTTTCACAAGCAACCTTTGATTCTGGATCAAAAGCTAAAAAGTTATCTATTAATGCATCTGATATTTGATCAGAAACTTTGTCTGGATGTCCTTCTGACACAGACTCGGAAGTAAAAAAGTAATTTGCCATTGTAGTTTTTAAATATTTATAAGTGCAAAAAAAGCAATTATCTAGGGATAAAAAAAACTATACACAATAAATGATTGATCCTTAATTTTACTTTGTAAGGTTTTGAAACACTTGCTCTAAGCTAGCGTCTTTCTTGTTTAGTTTAAGAATGACATTGTCGTTGTCCAACGCGAACTTTGCTATTGCTTTTCGAACTTCGTCTTTTGAACTTTCAATTTGAAAAGAAGTGTCTGTTATTTTTGTCACATCCAACACATTTGTAATACTCGATAAGCTTTCAGGGTCAACTGTAGTTTCAAATTCAACTTCAAGTAAAAAGGATTGCTCACGACTTTTCAATTCCTCAATAGTTTGATTGGCAACAATTTCTCCTTTGTCTATAATTATCACTCTTTTACAAATAGCTTCAACTTCTTGCATAATGTGCGATGATAAGATCACAGTTTTTTCTTTTCCAATTTTTTGAATTAGTTCCCTAATTTCAATAATTTGATTTGGATCAAGACCAGTAGTTGGCTCGTCAAGAATTAAAACTTCGGGATCGTGGATAATTGCATGTGCTAATCCTACACGCTGCCTATATCCTTTTGATAATGCTTTTATTTTTTTGTGTTGTTCATTTTGCAATCCAGTTAACTCGATTACTTCTTGAATTTTTTCTTGTTTATTTTTTAGTTGATGTATACCGCACATAAAGTTTAAAAACTCTTTGACATACATGTCCAGATATAATGGGTTGTGCTCTGGAAGATATCCAATAAGTTTTTTTATTTCTTCTTCCTTATTTTGAACTTTCTTGCCACAAACTTCAACCTCACCTTCAGTAGCCGATAAGTAAGCGCAAATGATTTTCATCATGGTAGATTTGCCTGCTCCATTTGGTCCTAAAAAACCGACGATTTCTCCTTTTTTAATTTCAAAACTCACTTTATTTAAGGCTGTTTGTTTGCCGTAAATTTTGCTGATATTTTGAACTTTAATGGACATGATCTTTTTTTCTTAAAAGTATCAATTTTAACTTTCAATCAAGTTAAAAATGTAAATTTGCTATTCAAGTAATATTAATAAAATTTAAATGCGAGGTTTAGTATTAAAATCGATGGGAAGTAGTTACCGTGTCAGTATTGACAGTGGTGAAGTGTTAGACTGTGGAATTCGAGGTAAGTTCAGAATAAAAGGTTTGAAATTAACCAACCCTGTAGCTGTTGGTGATATTGTTGAAATTGAGTTGGGCGGATTAGGGGCTAATGTGATAACGGAGATTCATAAAAGGAAGAACTACATCATTAGAAAGTCAGTGAATCTTTCAAAGCAATACCACATTCTAGCAAGCAATGTAGATTTGGCTATTCTGGTTGTGACCATTGATAAACCAGCAACTAGTTTTGAATTCATTGACAGGTTTTTGGTTACCGCCGAAGCTTATGATATACCTGTTTTATTGTTAGTGAATAAGATTGACTTGTATGGGGATTCAGAAATTGAAAGACTAACAGAACTTATTTCAATTTACGAAGAAATAGGCTATGAAATAAAGTTGGTGTCGGTGCTTAAAAAGCAAAATTTAAAGGTGATTAAGGATTTATGTAGGGATAAAATTACAGCTGTGTTTGGGCACTCGGGAGTAGGAAAGTCGAGTCTCTTAAATGAAATGGTCATAGGGTATGAGCAGATTACTGCTGAAATTTCAGACATGCATCAGCAAGGAGTTCATACTACTACTTTTGCAGAGATGTTGCCTTTGGAGGGGGGAGGTTATGTTGTTGATACTCCCGGGATAAAGGGATTAGGTGTAGTGGATATCGAGAAGAATGAACTAGGTAATTATTTTAAAGAATTTAAAGCTCTAAAAAGCGAGTGTCATTTTAACGATTGTGTTCATATTAATGAGCCAAAATGTGTTATAAAAAGTGCTGTGGAGGCTGAAGTTATATCTCCATGGAGGTACAGAAGTTATTTGAGTATGTATGATGACGGAGCGGAAAACTTGTACCGATGAGAATTGTAGTTCAAAGAGTAGGCTCCTCTTCAGTACTGGTTGATAGCGAAATTGTTGGCTCAATTGGAGTAGGGCTGTTGTTGCTCGTTGGCGTAACTCACGACGACGATGAGAAGGATGCTGAATGGCTGGCTAGAAAAATTTCAGCAATGAGGCTTTTTAGAGATGAAGATGATAAAATGAATCTTTCAGTAAAGGACATTGACGGTGAAGTGCTAGTAGTAAGTCAGTTTACCTTATTCGCCTCAACAAAAAAAGGTAGTCGACCTTCGTTTTTGGGAGCTGCTAAACCTGGTCATGCTGAAAGTATTTACGAAAATTTTAAAACCCTTCTTCATCAGGAAATTGGTCAGCCGCTTGAATCTGGGGTTTTTGGAGCAGATATGAAGCTGGTCATTGAAAATGATGGGCCTGTAACCATCTTATTGGATTCGAAAGACAAGGAATAAATAACTGATAATCATGGAGATAAAAGGATTGCAAGAACAGGTAGATAGTTGGATTAAGAAATACGGAGTGAGGTATTTCGATGAAATGACCAACCTTGCAATATTAATGGAAGAGGTCGGGGAGTTGTCACGAGTTTTTTCAAGAGAATTTGGGGAACAGTCGTATAAAAAAGGAGCCGAAAAATCAGCGCTTAGTGATGAGTTGTCAGATGTTCTTTTTGTATTGATCTGTATCGCTAATCAAACTGGAGTTGACCTTGAAGATGCGATGAAAAAAAATATTCTCAAAAAAACAACTAGAGATAGCACTCGTCACATTGAAAACGAAAAATTGAAAGAGTAAAGTGCTGCATTAATTCATAAAGCTAGTTACTAGTGAGTGCGGCTGTAAAATCACTGATGGAGTAAAAATCACGATCGATTGTCAGGCAAACATATGGATGCCAGTAGCGTTTAGTCCAAATGGTGACGAAAAAAATGATACTTGGGGTGTAAGTGGTCATGGGATCAAAACACTACAGGTAGAAGTGTACAATAGATGGGGAGAGAAGATCTGGGAAGGCAGCTCTCTCAGTGATTTCTGGGATGGAACTGTTAACAGTAATCCTGTTGCTCAAGATGTGTACGTTTGGATGGTTAGTTATACTTATGATTCTTTGTTGGGGTCAGATCAGACTCGAACAAAGATCGGTCATGTTACAATATTCAGATAAAAGGTGAATTTATTGCCCAGCATTATTTAATATTGTTACGTGAAATATATCATTTACTCAACGCTTCTGTTTTTCATTTTTTCATGTAAGTCTTCAAAAGATATTGATGCTCGATGGGCTAGGGATAACAATGTGGCTGCAAAGCTGGAAGGTAAAATAATTGTTTACACTATTTTTGTAGATTCTAAGAAGACACTTCCTTGGAGTGGTTTTGACATTAAATCAACCAAGGATTCTCTCAATAAAGTTTTTAACTGGGTTAAGCACGAGAGTAAGAAGTATGGAAAAGATGTAGATATTGTACCGATATATGGTACGTTAAACTCAAAACAAACGATCAAGAAAAAACTCCCTCACGGTAGTTTGAGTGCAGCATTTTCAGAAGGAGAATATTCAAAGGTTAGCAAGTTAGGAAAGTGGGCAAATGGAATTGCTAAAAAGTATGAAAAAAGCATAAAGATTTCGGGTGAACCACTACCTAAAAAACCTAAATTAGATTCCTTTCAAAAGTTGGTGACTAAATTAAAGCAAAACCACAAGGCGGATAATGTAGTTGTCTTCTTTATGCTGAATAATTATTATATAAGCGATGTAAGTGCCACTTTTAACAACATGACTGATTCAGAAGTTGAGTTTGCAATAAACAGTGGTAAAAGTAGCAGCTTGTTTGCTGCTCAGTTTCTAAGTTTGTTTGGCGCCCAGAATTTAAACAAAGAAGCGTACTCTTCTCATGAAGTTGAAAAATTAGCTTTAGCTCAAGAAGATTTCCCACAGGACATAATGCTTAATTACGAAAGTGATTTGAATAATTTAAATATTGGTAGGCACACTGCATACCTGGTAGGTTTAACAGAGGAAATAAATTCTAAGTATGCAGATTTATTTAAAATGTCTCCAATAAAAAAGAAAAAGAGTGAAAAATTTAAGTAGGATTTTAGCTTTATTGATTTGTGTAGCTTTAAGTGGCTGTGCTTCTGTTGTGGACAGTGAAAACAATTGGTTTCGAGACAGGAATGTTTGCAAAAAACTAGTAGGTGACGTCCTAGTGTATCCTGTTTTTGTTGAACAAAAGAAAGGCAGTGTTTGGACAGAAGAAGATAGGTTTATGTACCTCGATTCTTTACAAAAAGGATTAATGTGGATTCAGAAACAAGCAAGTAATGATTCTATCAGGCTTAACTTTATTATTAAAGCTCATCCGAAAGTGATGAAAAAAGGTTTGCCTGGTAAAAGTGTAAAAGGTGCTTTGGCGATGTTAGAAGGGACAAAATCCCATACGAAGTTTAATAAGCATTATGATAACATATCAAAGAAAGCTTCTTCTAAAGTGGAAAAGAAAGAAGTGTTGAAGCCCTTCGTTAAAAAAATTAAATCAAAGGAGCGCTTAATTGCCAAATTGAGGAACGCATACCAAGTAGAAAGTGTGGTGCTTATGTTTATTCATAAACCGGAAGAGTTAAATCATTTGTACTTAAACATGAATTCGTTAACCAATATGGATGTTGAGTACATTGTTACAACTTTTCAGTCTCCCGCTGTAATCAATTATCAAGTCTTACAGTTGTTTGGTGCCGCTACTATGAACTATAATCGTGGAAAAAAGAAAGAGAAAGCATCGAAATTAATTGTTGAGGAATTGTTCCCAGATGATATCATGGCCAATTTGGGAAAAAGTATCCAGGTACTTACTATTGGTGATTACACGAAGTACCTTATTGGATGGACTAATAAAGAGAAAGATTATTTCAAAAACATCGTCTCTGAAAGGAAGGTTGTTGTCAAGTAAATAGATAAAGAATCAAGCATTTTCACATTTGTACGAGGATAGTCGTCCTCAATTAAAAAAAAAAACTATTTTTGCCGTTCGAGCTGAATCATTTTTTAGCATAATAAATCGAATTATTAATACAAATTTATACCTACTATGAGTAAAGTAAGAGTTGCCTTCAACGGAATGGGGCGTATTGGAAAAAATGTAATGAGAGTAATCGTTGAGAAATTTAACGACGAAATTGAAATTGTTGCTGGTAATGATTTAGTATCTCCAGCAGTTATTGCAAGTGGATTACCAAAAGATTCAATTTTTGGAAGATTCCCTGCTGAAGTTTCTTTGAAAGGTGATAATGTAATCCAAGTTGGTGATCATTCAATTACTGTTTACGCAGAAAGAGATGCGAAAAACATTCCTTGGGGAAAACACAACGTTGATATCGTTTTTGAATGTACTGGTTTTTACTTGAGTGAAGAAAAAGCACAAGCACATATTGATGCTGGTGCAAAAAAAGTAATTATTTCTGCTCCATGTGGAGATGCTACAAGTACGTTTGTTGTTGGTGTGAATCACCAAGATGTTAAGGGTGACGATCTAATCGTTTCTAACGCATCATGTACAACTAACTGTTTAGCTCCAATGACTAAAGCTATTGATGATACTTTTAAAGTAATCAGTGGCTTAATGAGTACTACTCACGCTGCAACTGCAACTCAAAATGTTGCTGATGCATTTGGTGGTGGAAAAGCAAGAGCTACTTTAAATAACATTATCCCAGCTTCAACTGGAGCTGCTAAAGCTGTAGGTAAAGTATTACCTCACTTGAACGGTAAATTAAATGGAACAGCATTAAGAGTTCCTACTGACACAGGAAGTGTTGTAGAATGTGTTTATTTAATTGAAGGTGAGCATACAGCAGAAGAAGTTAAAGCTGCAATGCAAACTAACATTGAAAAAATGAATGCAACTACGATTTTAGGACAAGTTGCTTATTTAGGTGATTTCTACGAATGTTCTAGAGATTGTGTTGGAGAGCCTTATTCTTCAATGATTTCTGACAACGTATTATGTGTTCCATCTAACGGAAATACTTTAGTGAAGGCTACAAGTTTTTACGATAATGAAATGGGCTTCAGTCACAGAATGGCAGAATTTGCTTTGATTCTTTCTAAATAATAATAACAGATAAGAGTATTGAAAAGTGAAAAGTATTAAAAAGATAGGTGTTTTTACATCAGGTGGAGATTCTCCGGGAATGAACGCGGCCATAAGGGCTGTCGTTCGTTCTTCTTTTTACTATGGCATAGAAGTGTCCGGTATATATAGAGGTTACGAAGGGATGATTGAAGGCGATATTTGTGATGAAATGGATGTTAGGTCTGTGAATCAAATATTACAAAGAGGAGGAACCATGTTGAAATCTGCTCGAAGCAAGGAGTTCATGACCAAAGAAGGTCGTGCCAAAGCTTATGAGCAAATTAAAAAATGTGGGATTGATGCTTTAGTAGCGATTGGTGGAAATGGAACATTTACCGGTGCTAAAATTTTCTCTGAAGAATACGGAATTCCTATCGTTGGTTTGCCGGGAACGATCGATAACGATCTTCATGGTACTGATTTTACTATTGGTTTTGACACGGCAAATAATACTGTTATTGAATCTGTCGATAGAATTAGGAATACTGCTCAGAGTCACAACAGGTTGTTTTTTGTTGAGGTAATGGGAAGAGATTCTGGATACATTGCTGCTTATACTGGATTAGCTTCTGGTGCAATGAAAATTTTGATACCCGAGCGTGAATCATCTTTGGATGGTTTGATTGAAAGGTTAGAAAAAGGACGTAAAAATAACAAGTCTTCAAGTATCGTTATTGTCTCAGAAGGAAATAAGTGGGGTGACGCAAGCGATATTGCCAAGCAATTAAAAGAAAAAGTAGATTATTACGACTCTAAAGTTACAATTCTAGGTCACGTTCAAAGAGGAGGAATTCCTTCTTGTTTTGATAGAGTCTTAGCAAGTAGATTAGGTGTCGCTGCTGTGGAAGGTTTATTGAATGGTAAATCTGATGTTATGATTGGAATAACCAAGAATGATATTTCCTACACGACATTTGCTGATGCAATTAAAATAAAGGACGTAGTTGATAATGAAATTCTCAGAGTTGCCGACATCTTGTCTATTTAGTACAAGTTATTAGATCCGTTGTTAATAAATATTTGTCCTGCAGTAGCGGGACATTTTTTTTGCACGCCTGTTTGTAGTAGCGAAATATCCCTGTTTATGGTAGGTGTAGCAATTAGGACAATATCAGGACAAAGTATTTAACATGTTTTGTGATAGGGTAATTTGTTTTATATTTGATTTCGAAATTAATGAACTGAATTAACTACCTATGAAAAAAACCACACTGACATTATTTGCAATTTTGATGTTACTGAACGTTTCGGTAAAGAGTCAAGGTGCATGTAAGGAAATAATTGGATATTATGCTTCGTGGCTTATGTATCAAAGAGGGGGGGCTGTAGTTCCTGAATCTATCGATTATTCAAAATACTCAATAATTAACTTTTCATTCTTTGCCCCAGACGAAGACGGCTTTATTGCTGGAACTGACCCGTGGGCTGATACGTTACTATTAAGAGGTAGGATTGATTGGGGTAAGCCTCAACCAGCATATTTCCCAAATACATCATTAGTAGATTTTGCTCACTTATGGGGTGTTAAGGTAATGGTCTCAATTGGAGGCTGGACATTAAGTGATAATTTTCCTGCAATAGCAGCTGATTCAGTTAAAACGGCTCGTTTTGCTAGTGAATGTGTTAGAGTAATAAGACAATATCAGTTTGACGGAATTGATATTGACTGGGAATATCCTTGTTATGAAGAACATAGTGGTAGAGCAGATACTGATAGAGAAGGTTTTACTTTCTTAATGCGATCTATTCGAGATTCGATTGACGCATACGGTAAAAAGAATGAACAAGAATACTTGTTGACTGCAGCTTTCGGTGCTCAAGATATCAGGATGGAATGCATCGACTATAAAGAGATTACAACCTTTATGGATTATGTAAACATGATGACTTACGATATGAATGGAGTTTGGAACGAAGAAGCAAACCACAATTCACCATTATATGATCCGGAGTATGGTCCTGCTCAATCATTAAACGAAACTCACAGGTTATTGACGGAAAAATATGGAATTAGCCCCTCGAAAATCAACTTAGGAGTTGCTTTTTACGGACGTACACTTAGAGGTTTTAAAGAAGAGCCAAAGCTTTTTGCAAAGCACAAAGGTAAAACTGATGATGTTCGTTTCTCTTTACATGAAGGGTCACCTACTTATTTTCAAATTATGCTTGAAAAGCATAATTACGAAGAATACTGGGATGATGTTGCAAAGGTTCCCTACTTGATTGACACTAAAGATTCTTCTTTTGTTTCGTATGACGATCCAAAATCAATTCGATTAAAAGCACAGTTTATCATGGATAAAAAATGTGCTGGTGCAATTATTTGGGATTTAACAAATGATTACATGGAAAAAAAACCTGGAACGTTGTTAATATCTGGAACTCCTCTAGTAGATCAATTAGTTGATGTACTTCAGCCTTGTGCACGTCCAAGAATAAAAAAAATATACTAATTAACTATCATATAATTTTATGACGAATTATAATTATAAGGGGTTGTTTGGTGCTGTGCTTCTCTCAGGAATAATGGGAGGTGCAGTCGCAGGAGAAAGTGATGAATTCACTACTTCAATGGCAAACGACACTAAATTAAGTTTGATGATTCCTCAGGATGAACCAGACACAGTTGCTTCTACCTTCAATTTCATCAACAAGTACGTTAACAAGAACAAAGGTCTTGATGAGAGTAAGTTGAAGATTTCTGGTGTTACAAGATTTCTAACCATTTACAGATCAATGGATGAATCTTATTTGGACATGATTAACAGTGAAAAGAACTTTTCATTCTCTGACTATCCAATTGCTAGTGTAGGAACAAACACAAATGGTGGATATCCTTTGTTGGAAATTAACTTACAATCACAGTTAGCTAAGAATTTTGATTTCAATGTTGGTTATTCATTAGCGCATTCATTTACCGGTAATCTTACTGAAGGTTCATCTCAGAACCTGAGTGTTAGACAGAACTTAAACTTCAAAGCAAGTCACAGAGCTGGGATGATTAAATCTACCGTTTATGCTGGTGAAGTTTTATGGACAAACCTTTCTAGGTTTACTATGGGTACACCTGAATACAGAGATAACTACTTTGAAAGATTACCTTGGGATTGGTACAGGAAATCATTTACGAGGTACCAAGAGTATTTTTCATTGTCAAGCAACATTGGTGCTGAGGCTCTTGGAAGATCACCTCTTCAAGGTTTTATTGGTGTAATTGAATTATTGCCAGCTCAATTGAGTTTGAAAGGACTTTACGGTAGAACAAACAGAAGTTTAGCGCTATCAAAGTCAGCTTCTATGTTCCCTTCGTTCACGCATGGGTACAGATTAGAAAAAGTAATATTCGAAAGACAAATAAGAGGTAAGGCAGGTGTAAATTTTTATCAAAAAAATGCTGAAACTGATTTCACAGGTGGATTACCTGACATTAACACTATTGGATCTTTTGACTTTTTAGTTAAAGTTGCTAATAAAGTAAATGTTTCTGGTGAGTTTGGATACGGAAAAGTTGAGAATCCATATTTCTCCGACAGTTCTGTTATTGCAAGTGGCGATAATGGTGAAGGCGCAGGTGGTGTTTTAAAATTGGAATTTGACAAAAGAGCGGTTTTATGGCCGTTTTCAGTTGAATACTTTTACATCCAGAAAAACTTAGTAAGTCTTGATGGGGGAATCATAAACAGTAACAGAGGAGTTAGAGATGGTGGTTTTGGTACTGAGATCATTTATGATAACACTGCTATGATGAACATATCTAACGAAGTTGGACAGCTGGCAAACAACAGATCTGGAGCGAACATTAAATTGGAAGCTGCAGTTACTCCTGACTTTAAAGTTCAATTTAGTTATGCTATTAGCCAGGAATTGCAAAATATTGGCGATACCATTACTATTCAACACAGGGTTAACTCTTTTTCTCGTTCAAGGTTCAGACCTTGGTTTCAAGCAGGAGGACCTTATGCTAGAATTAAGTCTGCATGGTTAAGAACTTTCGAAACCATAACAATTGGTAACGAAGCTTACGATCCTAAAGCGAGAGATGCTGTTAAAGCAGTTGGGACAGAGAATGATTCAATCACAGCAAATACTCAACGAGATTTGTTAGGATTTAATACGATCGAATTGTTTTTAAAGTACAAAGTTAAAATAGGTAAGAAACATGAGTTGGTGTTGTTAAACTTCTCAAGTATCAACACTGTTAAAGAAGGGTTTAATGCTTTCTCTAACATTGACGACAAAACTTACACATCTTTACTGTACAATGATTTTACAGCAGCATTTAAGTTGACAGAGAAAATTTCAATAGTAGGTAACTACGCAGTTGAGAGCTTTAAAGGAAGTACAAGAACTAACTTGTCTCCAGATAAGGCAGCTGAGTACAGTACTGAAGACCCTACAGTTTTAACTAATTCTGAAGATCGAATCATTAATCAGTTGGGAAGTGCTTATGCATTGGGACTTGATTATGATGTTAGTAAAACAACAAGTCTTCACTGGAGAACAAAATACATGATACACGAGGATAAAAACTTTACAAAAGATAAGTTCTCAGGTTTTGAATCAAATTTCGAATTAAAA
>Ga0115000_10000403_pt1 | contig 40650 bp, 36 predicted proteins | sample ArcticOcean_MG_C_6_FD_89690 | JGI IMG/M metagenome (GOLD analysis project Ga0115000, IMG submission 89690) | Marine microbial communities from western Arctic Ocean - ArcticOcean_MG_CB8_128 | ecosystem: Environmental > Aquatic > Marine > Oceanic | place: Arctic Ocean: Canada Basin | collected...
CGATGCAGCACTTGATGAAGCGAACACACACCGCTTCATTAGTTCGTTGAGCAACTTCCTTGAAAACAGTCACTTCATTGTTATTACGCACCACAAACGCACCATGATGGGTTGCAACAAACTCTATGGTGTCACTATGCAAGAACGTGGCGTTTCAAAACACGTGGCTGTCACTGTGGACGAAGTGAATAATGAAGGTGAAATTTCTCAAACAGCGCATACACGCTCGGAAAAAGCCCTTCCAATCATTGAAACTACAACAACAAAGCAACCTGTCGCTCTCTAACGAAACTGTTTGGTTCCGTATCCGTTGCAGGCTTCGGAACTCTAGAAGCTCAGGAGAGCCAAGTTTCAATAGACAACCATGCTCCTGCAAGTTGCTCAGAGGGCTCCCCGTCAACTGGAAACGGGTTGGTCGTGTTCAAGACATGATTGCCACCTGGAATGAATGCCAACGTTCCATTCTCAAGGACCGATTGTAATTCTTCGCCGCACGATGGTGGCACTGTTGGATCTTTGTCGCCATGCACAACTAAAACTGGCACATCAATCGTGCTTGCAAGTCCAAGCAAATCGTGACCCTCTGGATCTTCAAGTTGTTCGTGAAGGAACGCCTTTCCAGCATGTAAAGTTTGGCCAGTTCTTCCAGAAGGCAACTCCATGCTCCCTGCAGCCAACAAAGACTCCTGTTGCTCTTGCGTCATAGTCAAGCAATGACTTGGCGAAGAAAGGACAATAGCACCGTCAGCCTCTACTACACGTCTACCGAGAGACAAGAGTGTTGAAACACCCCCCCGAGAGTGCCCAAACAAATACAAAGGCATATCTGGCTTCTTTACGGCAGAAACAAGAATTTCGAGATCTTCCACTTGGCGGTTCCATGTAGCTTGTTCAAACAACTCGACGCGTTCGAAAGGTCCATCCCCTGGCAACATTCCGGAATGCGAAAAATTAAATCTATGGGCAATATACCCAAGCTCAGCAAATTGTTGCGCAAGCCAGGGGAACATGCCGTACTCTTTATAGCCCATGAAGCCGTGCGCCAGCAGGACAACGCCCTTCGCTCGTTCATTTGGTGAATGCATAGTTCCGTATATGGGATTCCCCCGACTACCTTCAATTGTCCATTCCTCTCTATTCATACCAACATCCTAGCCAAATATACCTACGAATGCGTTGCAGGATAAGATACACATATGGCAACAGCGGTAACTCCCATGGACTGTATTATTTTTGGAGGCGGCGTTGCGGGACTGTTTACCCTTGATGCATGCGTGCGTAAAGGAATGCGCGTCGTATTACTTGAATCAAAAGCATTGGGTACTGGTCAAACTATCGATTCGCAAGGCATCATTCATGGGGGTCTTAAATATGCGATTACTGGCAACGGCTCACGTTCTGCCTCTGCAATAAAGGATATGCCAACTGTTTGGCGAAAATGCCTTGCAGGCGAGTCACTGCCTAATTTACAACATGTTGTCATGCGGTCTGATTTTTGTCATGTATGGAGAACCGATTCCATTCGATCGAAACTTGGATGGATTGCTGCGAAGTTTGCATTGCGAACCAAGCCTGTCATTCTAGATCCAGACGAATTGCCCCACGCACTACAAGGTATACAAGGAAGTGTCGCAAGGCTTGGGGAACAAGTCATTGAGCCAAGAAGTTTACTTGAAATTTTGAGTCACAATATGACTGAGAACATTTTGCAAACAGCCGAAGGCGGTGTCGAAGTTTCTCGCCTTGAAGATGGTTGGCTCATTCAGTTACTTAATCCTGAAACGGGTGAACCACAAGACATTTTCACAAAGAAAGTTGTACTTACAGCAGGCTCGGGAAACGCGCAATTACGAACACTATTTTCGCTCGAAGCTGAAAAAACGCAAGCGCGACCATTGCACATGGTAATGGCTCGGGGCGATTTACCCGTACTGAATGGGCACTGTATTGATGGCGCGAAAACAAGAGTCACTATTACGACAACAAAAGATTACGCCGATCGTTGGGTTTGGCAAATAGGTGGACAACTCGCAGAGGATGGCATCCACCTTGTCCCAGAAAAACTCATCCAGCGCGCAGTTAATGAAATCAAAGAAGTCCTACCGAATGTCGATTTGAGTGGCGCTGAGTTTACTACATATACGACAACTCGCGCAGAACAATTCACAAGAGGAGCACGCCCCTCTGACATTTCTATACTTGAAGAAAACAATGTCTATACCTGTTGGCCTACGAAACTAGCATTTGCTCCACGTCTTGCAGATGAAATCATTCGTCGTATAGGTCCAAAGAATGACAGCGAGCCAGTACGAATAAAAGAATTTTCTTCGTGGCCAACACCAGTTGTCGCGTTACCCCCTTGGGAGCACGACCAACCTTGGACACCGATAGAGGTACTACAATCCCAATAAGTCTACCTATACCATTGTCCCGCCTTGGCTTCGGTGCTTATCAAATTGGACGCGTAGCAGGACAAAAATACGCGTCCGTCGGCAGCCCTATGCCAAACGAAGCCGAAGCCGAGCTACTCTTGCATGGTGTACTTGATCTTGGTATTACACTTATAGATACTGCACCCGCTTATGGATTGAGCGAGGAAAGGATTGGAAAATACATTGGAAATCGCCGTGATGAATACAACCTTGTAACAAAGGTTGGGGAACTCACCGTTGAGGGAACGTGTACATTTGATTTTTCGTCACAAGGGATGCGCAAGTCTATAGAGCAAAGTTTACGGGCACTTCAAACAGAATACGTTGATTGTATTCTTCTGCATGCACCACCTACAGACCTTGCCGTTCTTCATGAAACTGATGCAGTCGAAACATTGCAGCAGTTCCAACAAGAAGGAAAAACAAAAACAATCGGCTTTAGTGGCAAAACCGTGCAAGCACAAGAAGAGGCAATTGCATGGTCTGATGTCATGATGATTGAATACAGCATTGCGAATCAATCCAATACAGAAATCATTGCTTCTGCATTCGCAAGCGATATTACAGTGCTGTATAAAAAAGTACTGAACAGCGGTCATCTTGAATCAAGAGAAGCACTCGAGTTTGTAGCAAAGAAAACACCGAGCGATGCTGTGTTCGTGAAGCATTGCGCGGTGATTGGAAGTTCAAAATTGGATCGTATGGCCCAAAACACTCAATTGTTTAACGAACTGGAATAGTCAGTCGCATTCCGATTTTCATTCGGTTCGGGTCCACCGAAGGATTCGCATTGACAATAACTCCATATAAATTTGAATTGCCATAATAGTCATAGGCAATGGAGCTAAAGGTGTCCCCTTCTTCGATAACATGGACGTTCGTTCCACCCGTGGTGGCTGGTATAACTGGAAGAGCAGTTGGCTTGACGGCGCTCGTACTTGTATTTTGTATTGGAAGACGTAGCATATTGCCCGGTTGAATATTCCCAGGATCCGTAATTCCATTGATAGATGCAATTTCTGACCACATTCGATAACTGCCTAGCTCGTGTTGTGCAATTTCTCCGAGTGTCTCTCCCTCTTTCACTTGGTAAAAGCGGTATGCACTCTGTACCACAGGAACTTCCATAATGGTTGGTTGAAGAGACACAGCGGCTTCTTCCACTACTGAAGGTGTCAGTTGCGGCGCGATAGCTGCAGGAATAGCAGTCCATGTTTCTGTGACAACTTCTGGAATTTGAATCGGAACTGGTTGTATTTCAACAATCTCAGCGGCTATTGGTGGGAACCCAAGCGCTATAAGTTTTTCTTCTGCATCACCTCCGAATAACGAGGGTCGCTGAATAGGTACATCAGTGAGTTGCTGGGCTGTTGTCGTTGCTGGCGGAGTTATTCCGTAATATACAACAAGAGCGGCGAGTAATAAAACACAAACTGAAACGACAAATTTACTAGTTCCGGACATAAGTGAAGCCCTCCTTGGCATCAATATACAAATCGGTTGTTTCCTTGTGTTTACTTGAAATTGCATGCAAAAAGCCCACCCTTTGACTCAAGTCAAAGGGTGGGCTTAGGATGTAAAAGTTACTCTTCGCCAGGTGTATGTCTTGGCTCTTGACGTTTGAATACGAGTGGCGCAGCAATTGCAACGGAACTGTATGTACCAACGAAGATACCAATTAAGAGAGCAAATGCGAATGGTCGAATACCACCACCACCTGCTAGATAGATAATTACGACAGCGATAATAGTTGTTAACGATGTCAACACCGTGCGACTCACCGTCTGGTTAATCGAGCTGTTCACAATCTCTTTTGTAGGAAGCGGTCGTTTGCCTCTGTTTTCGCGGATACGGTCAAGAATAACGATTGTATCGTTGAGCGAATACCCAATAACTGTCAGAAGCGCTGCGATAACTCCAAGGTCAATCTGGAACGCTTCCACTTTCAGCGTTTGGCTGAAGAAGGCAATGTGTGCCACATACCCAGCGAGTGCAAGCGCACCGAGAGTAATCGTAACATCGTGGACTAATGCCACGATAGCTGCGAGTGAATATCGGAGCGAACCGAACCTGAACCAAATATATGCCAAAATGCCAAGCAGCGAGAGAACAACCGCAACGATTGCGTTCGCTTTCATAGTGCCCGCAATTTGCGAAGAAAAGCTACTTACTTGTTCTAGGCTTTGTGGCTGCGCAAGTGCCGTGGAAATCAATTCCCATTCTTTTGCAGAAACTCGTTTTTCAACAACCTCTGGGTTGTTGTTAAGGAAGTTCATATCACGGTCGTACACAGCGACGGCGATAGATGTATAGCCATCAATTGCGCCACGCGTTAGCCCAAAGACGGCAACTTCGCGACCACCAGTTTCACGAGCATACTCGGGCTGCTGACGCATTCTGTCGATTCGTTTTTCAGCATCTTCAAGCATGACCGCTGGAGTAATATCTTCAATGACAACAAGAACACCACCCCGGTGGTTAGAAAGATCGCCACGCGCATTGGTAGACAAAATTTCACCTAGCGATTCTGTGCCTTGTGGGATTTTCATAGTGAACTTTTCAAATGATTCTGAACCGTTGCCTTTGAAATCAAGGGCTGGTGGTACATCTAAATCATCACCAAACGTAGCCGTAATAGCATCAACGATTGTTGCAGTTACAACAGCATCGTCTTCAATCCCTGGAGGATTTGCAACCTTAATCTGGAAGCCATCAGAAACAACTCGGCCATTCTCATCAACAGCGTTGTCGCCAACCGTAAGCACAGTAGCACCAGCAAGCTCCAACAGTATTCTGTCTTTAGGAGTATCGCCAGTAATTGCTTCACCTATTGCATGCACGCGTTCTTGAACAGAACCTTCACCAGTATGGTGCAACTGCAATCGCTCGTCACCATCCATGTGCGTACGCATCGTCATTGATACGCCCCCACGGAATTCTGTGTCAAGCATTGTTTCGCCACGGCCTAGGACAAGAAAAATTGAAATACCGCAAAGCACAAAACTCATTACCCAAAAGATTTTTCGCATACTTACCCAATCAATGGCTGGGTGCAAAATCCGACCAATTGCCGGAAATATTGTTGGCAACATTGGCAACTTTTTGCCACCAAATACATTGATGTACAAGTCAAAAATTACTCTTGTCACAAACAGAGACGTAAAGAGGGTCGCGATAATACCGATTGAAAGCGTAACAGCAAACCCTTTAACTTCAGTTGTTGCAGTTTGATACAAGACAAAACAAACAATCAAGTTTGTAAGGTTCGCATCAATAATGGTGGAGTAGACTTTTGAATACCCTTCTCGCACCGCTTCACGTAAATCTTTCGCGCCTGCTGCAAGCTCTTCGCGAATACGTTCAAAGATAAGCACGTTGGCATCCACTGCCATACCCATAGTTAACACTACCCCTGCTAAACCTGGCAGAGTAAACGTGCCATCGATCAGCGCCATGGTTCCAAATATCAGGACACCATTGGCAAGTAATGCGAAGTCAGCGATAAGACCTGCTGTCATGTAATACAGAAGCATGAATGCAATAACTGCGATCACGGACCAACCTAGTGCTGAAAGACCGCGTGATAAGTTATCTATACCGATTGTTGGGCCAATGATATTGACTGCAATAGGGTCATGGCTAAGACGCGCTTCAAGTGAACCTGCTGCGAGCACTTTAATGAGGTACTGAATTTCGCTTTGCGAGAAACTACCTGAAATTGTGCCTGAACCATTAATTTGGCTATTGAGGTTTGGAGCAGAATAGACTTGGCCATCGAGTACAATTGCCATTGGCTCATCTACATGCGCGCCTGTCATCTTGCCCATCAAATGACCGCCCTTGCTGTCAAGTGAGAATCGAATCGCTGGTCGTCCAAACTCGTCAACAGTTGGGCTTGCGCTTTCGATTGACCAACTGTTTTCTTTTGTATGAACCATTTCACGAGCCGCGTCAATGTAGAGCAAGATGTATACCTCGCTGTCGTACAGTGCGCCTTCTAAACTGCGCTGACCTGTTGAAAGATACAATTGCGGGTCTGCTCGCAAAGCTGCTAACTGGTCTGGCGTTTCAGCCCATTCTTTAAGATCATTTATTTTGTACCATTTGGCAATCGGAGAATCAGTATTATCTGGGCCAACTTCTTGAAGTTGTGCACGCAGGCTTACAACATCTATACCCTCTGCTGTACCTGGTTGTACTGCAATACGGAAGTCTAATACTCCTGCACCGCGAAGCATACGAATCAAATCTTCCGGGTCATCAAATCCAGTTCGTTTGGACTGGTACTCTTGGAACGTATCCATTAACAAACCAAGTTGTTCATCTAATTGCGGATACGAGGATTGCAGCGAAGCAAATTCTGCGTCGCGTGGTGCAATGCCTCGTAGTACTTCGTCTGTTTCTAGGTCGCGAATGACACGACCATTTTGATCACGAAGTGGCTCGCCAATTGATGGCAACTGCAACATTCGTGCAATGTCATTTTTATCTAAACTTGCTGCCAATAGATTCTCGCGCTTGTCTTCAAAATCAATTTCTGCATCAGCCACTTGCTGTTCGAGCAGTGCGTCTGTTGGCTCAGTTTCGTACTGCTTTTGAAGTTCGGTAAGCGTGTCGTACGATGTTTGCAAATTTGCAGCCTGAAAGCCTACACCTACTGTTAAATCATGCCCGCGGCCTTCTACTAGGGCTTGGTCTAGATCGCCAGGTCGTATATACGCCGCTTCAAGCAAGGACTCTAGGTGTCCGCGATAAACTGCCGCTAACTCCTTAACGCCCGCGCTTGGCAGAGGCATGACCACTTCAATACGGTCAGTGCCAAGTGGAGTCATTTGAATGTCAAGGACACCAGTTGGATTCACTCGGTCTTTAAGCACTTCAATAGTTTGCGACAGCACAGCTTGGCGATCGCCAACGCTTTCATCCATTCGCACGGAGTACACAAGACTTACACCACCACTTAAGTCACGTCCGAGACGGATTTTTTGTTCGGGTGGCGTGATTGCAAAAATGCAACCCACAAGGAGTAAGGCGATAAAAATTATTTTCCAGACAAGATTCTGCATAACGTGTTATAGATCCAGGTTTAATAAATGATGAACGTGTGGTTCAAAAAAAAAGTTACTCGGTTGGTGTATCGGCTGTTACTTGCTCGATGCTATCGCGAAGAACAGTAATTCTAGTATTAGAGGACTCGTCAATCTTAAGCACAACACGGTCTGACTTGACATCAACAATTGTGCCAAACACGCCACCACGCGTTAATACTTGATCGCGTTTTTGCAATGAATCAATCATTGCAGCACGCTTTTTCTTTTGCTTGCGACCGCCGAAGAAACTAAACACAACCATACCCACGAGCAAGAGCATAAGCATCATGAAGAAGTTGCCTCCAAGAGGTCCTTCGCCTACTGCGCCTTCGGCTCCAACAGCTTGGTTGCCGTCTGCCTGCGTCGTTGCAGTTGGTTCTAGTTGGCCTACACCAACATACACAAAATTGTCTGAGAACAAGGGTAAAATCATTTGTTTCTAATTCCTACTTTAAGGGGGTCACTTTGCTAGCAGCACTGGCCAGCGATTCGGCAGTGCAGACCAGGAATTATCCCGTATTGCGAGCCGTATGTCTATCATCAACGATTGGAAGTGGTGAATGTTATGTATGCTTAACAAGATGCCAGAGAGCATCTCCTTTGACATAATAAGGTGGCGAAGGTATGCCTTGCTGTGCCCGGCAATGCAAGTGGCGCAAGAACAGCCCTCTTCTATAACACTATTATCGGCCTTAAAACAAGCATTTTTGAGGTGCAATTGGCCATTTCGAGTAAACGCGTGCCCATTCCTGCCATTGCGCGTTGGCAATACGCAATCAAACATATCAATTCCAGAGGCAACAGCAGAGACAATATCCCGCTCATACCCAACACCCATAAGATATCGAGGTTTTTCTTCTGGTAATAATTTGGCTGTAAATTTTACGACTTCTTGGATTTTTTCTGGCGATTCACCCACCGCTACACCCCCAATGGCATAGCCAGGTAGTTCAATATTGCATACCTGTTCAGCACTCCGCGCACGCAAATCTAAGTTTGTACCGCCTTGCACAATTCCAAACAGTGATTGCGTGTCTGGTTTTGCGTGCGCTTTTTTGCAGCGCTCTAGCCAGCGAGTCGTACGTTCAAGTGACTGCAATAATCGACTTTCGTGCTCGCTTGCTGTCATTACTCCATCGCGGGATGTGAGCGCAAGCCTTCGCCGTGCTAAGTTTTGTGTTTGTGGTTCAACGCTTGAAGGGCAGTCATCAAAAGCCATAATAATGTCCGCGCCTAAATTATTTTGAATCTCGATTGAACGCTCAGGTGTCATGCGAATCATAGAGCCATCAATGATTGATTTAAACGTGACGCCATCTTCATCGACTGTATTAATATCTGCCATCGACCATGCTTGGTATCCCCCGCTGTCGGTCAAGATTGGACGGTCCCATTTCATAAAAGAGTGGACACCGCCAAGTGCAGCAACTTGTTCATCTCCCGGGCGAAGCATAAGGTGATACGCATTATTTAAAAGTATCTCAGACCCAGTGTCAACAACCTGCGCAGGCGTAAGACCCTTGATAGTACCGCGTGTTCCAACAGGCATAAACGCAGGCGTTTTAAATGCTCCATGCGGAGTTGTAACGATTCCAGTTCGACTGGTATTCTCTGCGCTTCTATTCGTAATCTCAAACGTTAATGGCTGTGACAATTACGAGCCCTCGCGTCGATCTCGTGAGGCGTCGTGCAACTGTTTCTTTTCTTTTGAGGACAGACTTTGCAAACCCTTGTTGTGAATTTTGTCTAGGATTCGATCAACATCTTTTTGCGATGCTGGTCTATCCCTCCATGCAAAATGTTTCGATGTTGGATCGGCCTTCCCCAAAAAGTCAAAGAAACCTGTCAAGTGGCGAGGATTACGAATGAAGAACCAACCTGCAGCTGCGCCACCTAAATGCGCCGCTTCGCCACCAGCATTGTTTCCACCAAACACTACTGTAAAGAGCGCCATACCCACTAGGAGGTACGCCATTGTCGACAATTGCATCGGAAGAAAGAAAAAGACGAGGACTCGAACATTTGGTGCAAGAAACGCACCTGCTAAGAGAATTCCGAATACGCCAGCTGATGCACCTACGAGTGGTGTTCTTGTGTCATTAAACAGCAAGCCAGGAACGTTCACATCTAGGTTCATGACATCGAGCACTATGTAGCCACCAAGATTCAATACCAAATACAGCACCGCACCGAAGATCCCGCAGAGCAAGTAAAACGCTAAAAAACGCTTTTTACCGAGGTATTGCTCTACAAGTGGACCAAAGAAATAGATCCCAATCATGTTGAATATCAAGTGCATAGGACTAGCATGCAGAAATTGGAAGCCTATGAACCTCCAGTAATGCACGCCCCAAATAGCCTTATCAGTAGACAGGTAGAGCCACTGCGAGAGCAATCCATTCACAAAACCATCAATAATGAAGATGCCAACACAGAAAAGAATTAACCATGTCGAAATCGTCATAGGCTTCTTCTGCCCCATTCCTCTACCAAAGGAAGGACCTGTTCTAGCATACTCTCTGTCATGAATTCCCATAGGGGAACATTCTACCATCACTAGAAACCCTACATGGCGTAATCACGAAAATTCTGCAGGACCAATCTTTCTATGCCAAACACAAAACATAGGTGTAAAAAAAGCACGGTTGAGCATTATTGCTCAACCGTGCTGTAGTACGTACGGGTAGGTTTATTCGTTGACTACGACAATGTCCACTCGGCGGCTTGCAGATTTTGTTGCAAGTGGCTTTATTGGACCCCAACTTTCGATAGCAATTCTGTCTTTGCCAACTCCGTTAGCTACTAGAAAATCTCGAACTGACCACGCTCGGTCAAATGCAAGATGCCAGTTACTTTTGAAGTTACTCTTCTTAATTTTGTCAGTGTCGGTATATCCCATAATCACGATTGATTGATTTGGATATGTTGAGTTCAATGCAGAAGCAACATTACCAAGAGTCGACTGGGCGCTCTTCTTCAAAGTTGCACTACCAGAATTAAAGAGAAGGTCGCTCGCTACTGTAAGGGCAAGGTCTTTGTCTCGAAGTGTTACATCAACGCCGTTGATGTTTTCAAAGATTGAAATAGTTTCAGGACGTGTGTCTATCGCTTCTTGCAATCCAGCACTCACTTCTTCTTCTGCACGCAAATCTTCTTGCGTTCTGCGAAGGTCATCGTCAGCAGCTTGCAGCGCTCCTGATGACTCTTTGTACTGTGCTCGTAATTCTTCATTTTCTTTTTTGAGCAAGGTGTTCTCTGTTTGCAAGTTGTTGCTACAACCGAGCATTGAAAAACCAATTGCTACACCAGTGACCGCTATCATTAACTTTGTTCGCATCATGCGTGTCCTTTCTCCATGTCAGAGGACTTAAATCCACATACGAGCGATACATCCTGTATCGCTTTGTCGTTTCCAACGACGTGTGGGTATATAGGTATTGAACCCTGTTTCTCCCCATAAGTCAAATCGACTTCGAGTAGTTTTGTCTGTAATTTTTCTGTCGTTGGCATATGCACGCCGGGCATTGCTACTGACCAGAGCCAATGAATACCTGGATTTGCAAAAACTACCACCAATGTAGCGACTGCGAGGTGCGGACCGTAGGGTATTTCTTGGTGTTGCTTACCTATCTTCTCAAGAAGCGCTGCAACAATCGCCCAAAGGATACCGCTAAAGGGTGCAATGAAGAATATGAGAATTGGATCCCACCAACCGATGATTGCACCAACGCCGGCTAATAAATGCACGTCACCTAAGCCCATCGCTTCTTTTCCGAATGCTAGACTTCCGAAAATGCGAATACCCCAAACAAACGCACCGCCAACTATGTATCCGAGCATGCTTCCTGCAATTCCTTGCACTGCAAGCGAAGGATATCCAGTTTCATACCCACACATCCAGCCAACGATAAAACCAACAACAATGGGTAGAACAAAAACAAGTTCCCGCAAGACTTCTCGTCTAGCATGCGGATAAACAGCGAGCATTTCATCGCCTTGTATATAGTCATCGTAATCAGCAAAACTATATCGAAAGACGCCGATTTTCAAAAAGAATGTAGACACGCAAACGCCAATCATCCCGCCGAAGGCAGCTCCCGCCCAAGTCCAATCAACAAGTGGGTATGGCCATACTTGCTCAGGCAAGTGGCGCATATTCAAATGCGGTTGCAATAGAGCTGCTAGAAATCCGACAGCGGTCATAAATAGAGGAATTTGAATTGGAATCATAAACGTTCGTGCGTCAATAATTGTCATCGCAAGTAATCCTGCTACAAGCGTCAACAACGACAAGAACATGGGTAATGTTTTTATAACACCATTGTCATGCCACCAAGGTCCAAAAATTTCGCCAAGGAACGGTGTTGATTCTGGAATCCAATAACACACTGCATAACACGCTAGAAACAACAGTGCTGTGACCAGTTCTACTATTGGATACTCCATCGAAACTGGCGCTTTGCAATATCTGCATTTTCCTCGAATCGCCAGCCATCCTATAATAGGAACGTTCTCTCTAAAAAAACGTAATTTGTGATTGCAAGAAGGACAACTACTTGCTGGCACAAGAAGTCGAATATTGTTTGGCAACCTGTATATAACAACGTTTAAAAAACTACCGACGCATGCACCTAAGATAAACACAAAGATTGCAGGCGGAATGTGCTCGTAGAGCGCCGCTATAAGCAAGAGGTTGTCTGTATTGTCTTGTATTGCTAGAAGCAAAGTACAGGATTCCTTTCCCTACACAATTTACGAAAGATCTTTTGCGTCCATTTTCTCAATTTGTTTTTCAGCAGACTCTAGAAGTGTTTTGCAACGCGCCACAAGCAATTGACCACGCGTGTGCTCTTCCATCATAGTTTCAAGATTCGCTTCTCCCGCGTCTATCCGCTGGACAATTTCATCCAATTCACCGACTGCTTCTTCGAAGGTCATATCTGCTGGCTTTTTTAAAGTCTTTTTACTCATGTATGCACTTTACCTCGGACTCGACTTCTCCGTCAGCAAGAACGGTACGAATTTGTTCCCCTTCTTTCAATGTTGACGCTGAGCGAACTACATTTCCTTCAGAATCTTGCGTTAATGAGTATCCCCTTTCAAGTACTTTCAATGGGCCAATTGCATCCAGTTTTGCATGGAGAGAATGTAATTTTGCCGACGTATTGGTTATGTACGATGCACAGGCTGAGCCAAACGAAGCTTGCGTTGTTAATAACTTCCTTTGCCTACCCTGCAACAATGTATGGGGTCTTTTTGCAGCAAGTTGCTCAGCTTTAGAACTTACAATCAATCTACAAACATGGACGTGCTTGGCAACAGCAAGTTGAATCTTTGAATATACGTGGTCGCACCAGGTCACTTTACGCTCAATATTTCGTACACACGCACTGCGCATTCGCGTTTCTAGATGCGAAACCAACTGAGCCAATTCTTCTTTATCTGGGACAAGCACCATCGCCGCTTGTGTTGGGGTCGACGCTCGGTGATCTGCAACAAGTTCGATAATTGAAGTATCCGACTCATGACCAATGGCAACCACGATAGGTGTTTTGCAGTGAAAGGCTGCTTCAACAACTCTCCGATCGTTAAACGACCACAATTCTTCTAAACCACCGCCACCTCGCGTGACAATGATTGCGTCAATTCCCATATCGCTGGCATGCGCATCAACTTTCGCAATTGCATTTGCTACTGAATCTGGAGAGCCATCGCCCTGCATACGTGCATTCACAATAACTAATTCGACCGAGGGCATTCGCCTGCGAGTTGTTTCTATGACATCGTGCATCGCTGCAGATGTACCGCTTGTAATGACGGCGATTTTCCCTGGGTACTCTGGCAACTGCTTTTTGTGCACTTCGTCGAACCACCCAGCCTCTCGAAATTCGAGCAACAGCGCTTCGTATTCTTGTTGCAACTTCCCTTTGGTTTCCCCGTAGCGCTTGATTTTTTCTACGTAGAGTTGCGTCTTACCAAACTTCGAGTAATGGCCAACTCTTCCTCGCACGACAACTTGGTCGCCTTGTTTTGGCACCCAGTCTCCTCGTGCGCCCTTATGCTTTGAAACATTGGAAGCCCACATTGCGCAATCTATTTTCGAATCACCATCGGTTAACGAAAAATACCAATGATTGCCTAATTTTGGGCTATTCATCTGACCAACAACATCCACTTGACCAATTCGAGAGTCAAGTAAGTCATCGATTTTCTTACTTACCTCTGAAACCGTAATTGGTTTGGGGGGTTCTGGCACTGCTGCGGGATTTTCTGCGTTGGTAAACAAATCTGTCACGTTGAGGATGGTATCCTGCTCACTCGGGCTATGCCAGAAACGAACGAAAAAAACATGCTTCGAACTCTTGTATCGAATTTACCAGGAGTCACCCCAGACCGTGCCCACGCACTTGGTGACCTAGGAATCTGTACAGTTGCTGATCTTATAAAGCACCTCCCCTCTCGGTACGAAACACATCATGGCAGTATGACTATCGAAAATGCCGATGCGCTTCTTGGTGAACGAGAGCGAATGAACGAACTCGCAACAATCGAGACAACAATAGTGAGTATCAAGCCCGGTTGGCGCAGAGGTCGAAAAAGTCGTATTGAAGCAACCGCTGAAGACGATACTGGGAGACTAGAAATTAATTGGTTTAACCAACCTTGGGTCGCCAAATCATTGCACCCTGACATGCATGTTCGATTACACGGCACTCTAGCTCGGCACAATGGCACTCTTCAAATGAACAACCCTCGATGGGAAGAAATCAAAGAAGATGATAATCTTGAGTTACTAGAAGGCGATTTAAAACCTGTGTATCCAGCGAACGAAGGAATTGCATCTGCGCATATTGCTCGGCTTATCGAACGCGTTTTAGAGCAATCTGTAAATGAGATAGAAGACCACCTGCCAGAAAACATTCGAACTGAACTAGTCATGCCGACATTGTCTAGAGCCTATTCTCTTGCACACCATCCAACAGATGCTGAAGAAGCAAAAGTCGGGAAGCGCCGCATCGCGTTTGATGAGTTATTTTTGTTGCAACTTGGCGTCATGGTAAAACGGCACCACCGCAGAGATGTCATGCACGCGCCAAAACTTCGATGGGACAACGAAATTAAAGAGCGTATAGCGAAACGTATACCATTTACTCTGACAAATGCACAAGACCGTGTAATTGAAGAAATAGCAGGCGACATGGCAACCTCCACTCCGATGAACCGCTTGCTTCAAGGCGACGTAGGCTCTGGCAAAACAATCGTTGCCTTGCATGCAATGCTTATGGCGATTACATCAAATGCACAGGCGGCAATGATGGCTCCTACTGAATTGCTTGCAGAACAACATTTTTTGACAATTACAAACTTGCTCGCAGGATCGAATGTGACATGTGCCCTCTTAACAAGTTCGCTTACTGCAAGCGATCGCAAGAAGTTGATAAAAGACATCAGCGAAGGAAGTGTTGATATTGTTGTTGGCACCCACGCCTTACTCACAGACGACGTCGTGTTCAAATCCATAGCAATTGCCATTACAGACGAGCAACATCGATTCGGTGTCCAACAACGAGCACTCCTCAGAAATAAATCTGACGATGAGTTCGCTATTCCACACACTTTGGTCATGACGGCAACGCCTATTCCAAGAACTCTTTCGCTTACTATTTTTGGTGATTTAGATGTCTCTACAATAAATAGCATGCCCCCAGGACGCTCACCAATAACAACTAAACTCGTACAGCCAGAAGATGCAGATTCTGTGTATACCTATGTCAAATCGCTCGTAGAGAAGGGGCAACAAGGATATGTAGTTGTCCCACTTGTAGAAGAAACCGAGTCGGGACTTAAAGCTGCAATCGAACATGCAGAGTTTTTACAACAAGGTGCATTGCAAGGTTGCAGAGTAGGAGTCGTTCACGGACGGATGAATTCAGAAGAGCGCGAGCCAACAATGCAAGCATTTCGCAAAGGCGATATAGATGTTCTTGTAGCAACAACTGTTATTGAAGTTGGCGTTGATGTACAAAACGCGACAATCATGGTGATTGAACATGCAGATAGATTCGGCCTTGCTCAGTTACACCAATTGCGTGGCAGAGTCGGCAGAGGCCAATTGCCAGGCGTTTGTGCGCTTATCGCTAGCCCAACTACAGAAGATGCTATACAGCGGTTAGAGGCGATTGTTGAAACAACAGATGGGTTTAGAATTGCGGAAAAAGATTTAGAAATCCGTGGACCTGGCGAACTCTTCGGCGCCAAGCAAAGTGGCATTGCGCCATTCAAAGTGGCAAGGCTTCCACGCGATTTTGAATTGTTACGGCTCGCACGTGTTATCGCTACAAGTTGGATTAACCGAGACCCCTCAATAGAAGAATCCCCTTTGCTAAAGGCAAGGTTGTACAAAGCGTACGGAAAAACTTTAGGACTAGGAGACGTAGCGTAATGTCAACCAATACCGAACTCGCAAATATGTTCCAAACTATGGCAACTGTCCTTGAAATTTCAGGGGCAAATGGTTTCAAAGTAAACGCGAATGTCAAAGTAGCCCGTGCTCTTGAAGACCTTGTTGAAGACGTCGGTACTATTGACGACATTACTTCTATACAAGGTGTTGGCAAAAGTAGCGCTGCAAAAATTAAAGAGTACCTCGAAACAGGAGCTATCTCTAGCTACAACGAGTTGCTTGCAAGTATTCCACCTGGTCTACTCGATGTCATGAAAGTGCAAGGGCTTGGCCCTAAAACAGTTGGGAAACTTTGGAAGGAAGCAAATGTCGTAGACATTGCTTCGTTGCAAGAGGCTATCCAAGATGGGCGGCTCGAATCTTTGCCACGCATGGGCAAGAAAACAATTCAAAACATTACTGAATCAATTGCATTCTTAGCTACTAGCGCGAATCGTTCACGCATAGGTGTTGCAATGCCAATCGCAGAGACGCTTGTTTCGCAATTACAACAATGCGATGGCGTGTCAAATATATCATTTGCAGGTTCCCTTCGAAGGGGCAAAGAAACTATTGGCGACATAGATATTCTTGCAAGTACATCTGAACCCGCTGTGCTCATCGACGCGTTCTGCGACGATACAAAAGTAGAAAAAATATTAGCACGTGGTGATACAAAATGCAGTGTTCGCATTCAAGCGGGTATGCAAATTGACTTACGTATTGTTGACCAAAATGCTTTCGGCGCCGCATTATTGTATTTCACAGGAAGTAAAGAGCATAATATTATTCTTCGAGAACGTGCTATTGCCAAAGGGAAGAAACTCAACGAATACGGTCTATTCGATGCAAGCTCCAATTCGCTCCTTGCTTGCTCTACTGAAGACGAAGTGTACGCTGCGCTAGAAACACCATGGATTCCACCAGAACTTCGCGAGGACAGAGGCGAACTTGGTTGCACCGCCACACCCGCCCTCATTACGAGTAAAGACATCAAATGCGATTTGCATTGCCACACTACTGCAAGTGACGGGCATATGTCTATTCAAGAACTTGCACAGCAAGCAATTGACCGTGGGTTTCATACTATTGCTGTCACTGACCACAGCCAATCGCAAGGGCAAGCGAACGGGTTAAAACCAGACCGTCTACTGAAGCATATCGAAGCAGTTCACGAAGTCAATGAGCAAATGGAGGGCATCACAATTCTTGCAGGAAGCGAAGTTGATATCCTTCCAGATGGCACACTTGATTACGACGACGACCTTCTATCCAAACTTGATATTGTCGTTGCCTCGCCCCATGCAGCACTTTCTCAATCGTCTGAAGATGCCACAAAACGCCTTCTCAAAGCAATAGAACACCCAAGGGTAGATATCATTGGCCATCCTACAGGTCGAATCATCAATAAGCGAAAAGGGCTTGAACCTAACTTACCCACACTGATACAAGCTGCAAAAGAACACGATACAGCGCTAGAACTAAATGCCAACAGTTACAGACTAGATTTGCGAGATATCCAAGTTCGTGCTGCATGCGAAGGTGGAGCCCGCATTGCAATCAATACAGATGCGCATAGACCGGAAGATTTCAACCAACTGAAATATGGAATCCTCACAGCCCGTCGGGGTTGGGCGATGCCAGAGAATTGCATCAATTGTTTAGAACACGATAAATTGCATGCTTGGCTTCGTCGCAATTGCTAGAATGAACGAATCCTATGTTTGAGAATCTCTCCAATAAGTTAACAAAATCGATTCGCAACCTTTCTGGTCGAGGAAGAATCAGCGAATCAAATGTTCGTGAATCCATGGAAGACGTACGGCGCGCTTTGCTTGAAGCAGATGTGCACGTTGATGTTGTCTCAGATTTTTGTGAAAATGTAGTGCAAGATGCCCTTGGTGCAGATGTAACAACTTCATTGAAACCAGGCGAAGAGATGATTGGCATTGTCAATCAGCGACTCATCGACATCATGGGACCAGTCGATAGCCACATCATGCTCGTTGAGCCTGGCCCAACTGTCATCATGATGTGTGGCCTGCAAGGATCAGGTAAAACGACAACCTGCGGGAAACTCGCAGCCTACCTGAAAAAACAAGGCAAACATGTTGTACTCGTTGCAGCTGACCTTCAGCGCCCTGCCGCTGTCGAACAACTTGAAGTTGTCGCGAACGATGTACAAACAAATGCAAAAGGTACTGGACAGGTTACTTGTTACAGCGAGCCTGATAAATGCGGAGAATACGGTACTGCAACCGGCGTTGCTGTTGGCGTTTGCAAACGCGGCGTCAAATTTGCCAAGAAAAGCAATGCCGATATAGTCATTCTTGATACCGCGGGTCGTTTACATATAGACGACGCGCTTATGACTGAACTACGCGGTGTTCAAAAAATAACAACTCCCCACCAAGTCTACCTTGTTGTAGATGCAATGATTGGTCAAGACGCCGTTACCGCCGCTGGAACATTTCACGAACAACTTGCAGTTGACGGAGTTATCCTTACTAAGTTCGACTCCGACACTCGTGGCGGTGCTGCACTTTCAGTGAAACGGGTCACAGGTGTTCCGATTAAGTTTATCGGTACAGGCGAACGGTTCGATGCTTTTGAAGAATTTCATCCTGACAGAATTGCAAGCAGAATCCTTGGCATGGGCGATGTTGTATCGCTTGTAGAAAAAGCACAAGAAGAGTTTTCTGAAGAAGATGCCATGAAACTTGCCGACAAAATGGCAAGCGGGAAAATGACTGTCGATGACTTCATGAAACAGTTGAAATCTATTCGTCGCATGGGTCCGATGAAACAAATACTTGGAATGATTCCAGGTGTTGGCTCAGCATTAAAAAATGTACAAGTCGACGATAAACAATTTGATCGTATCGAAGCAATCGCAAGTTCTATGACAAAGAAAGAACGAAGCGATATTAAACTTTTAGGCAAAAGTAGAATTAAACGAATTGCTGCTGGTTCTGGAACCAACAATAGTGAAGTGAACAAATTCGTGAAGCAGTTCGAGATGATGCAGAAAATGTCGAAACAAATGTCAAGCGGAGGAATGGCTTCGCAAATGGCAGCGCTTCAAAATGGTGGCATGGACCCATCAGCAATGGGCGACCTTGCTGGTATGGGGCGTGGATCAACCAAAACGCAGAGCCACAAAAAACGTTTTAAACCACGTAAACGTAAGTAATTAATCGTCGAACGGAAGCGGGTCATCTGCTTCGCCACTCGACCATAAATGAATTTTTGGCAGCAACCGCTCTTGTATGAGGATTTTAATGCACGCAGCAACTGGCACTGCGAGCAACATGCCGTACGCTCCTAGAACACTGCCACCAGCTAGTACAGCTACAAAAATTGTAACTGGGTCTAAGTTTGTAGCTCGCCCTGCAATCAAAGGCGTAAGTATCCACCCATCAAGGGCTTGCACGATTCCAAAAACGAGCGATGGCCAGAGAATGATTGCCCACCAAGACAATTGGTCTGCTTCGGCAATGCCAAGCTGATTAAGAAAGAGCAAGCCAACTGAAAGTGGAATTCCAATAAGACCAAGGAATGGCACTGCACATAAAAAGCCTACACCAATGCCAAGAATAATGGCATACGGCACGCCAACAATCATCCATCCAATTGCCAGAATAATTGCCATAATGAACGCGATGACAATTCTGCCCCGTACAAAACCAGCTACTGCGGCATCCATTTTTTCGAACAATTGCAATGTGCTACTTTTGCCATCCTTAGGGATAAGGGTTTCAGCGAACTGTTTCACTTTTGGGAACCACAAACTAAAGAAGAAAAAGTAGAACGGAATGAGGACCGCAAGAATGACGAAATGCAACATTGATTTTAAGACTGAAAATGCGACATCTCCTGTAGTCTTCGCTATTCGAACGATGCCCTCGCTAGCAACATTTGGTCCAGACTCTGTGATTTCATTCTTACCAATTTCAGTTGAAGTCACTACGTTCTCAGTGTCTCCATCAGGCAAAAAATCGAGCGTCTCCAAAATTTCTGTTTTCACACCCGTAGGCGCGTAATTAGTTGCGACTCGTTCAAGTTGCGTACGCAGTTTCCCACTTTGCACATCATTGACGAGCGAAGACGTTTGCGAAACAACAATCGGAATTGTAATTGCCACAACAGCCAAAACACCAGTAATTAACAGTGTCAAAATGCCTGCTATCACTGGAATGCGTCCTATTGGAAGTTTTGGATTATTCGCCAAGTACGAGATTACTGGTTCAAACAAATACGCGAGCAAAAGTGCAACAAGAAGCGGCACTGTGATGTCTCGCATTACATACCCAACCCACAATCCACAAAAGATAATTACAAGAAACAATACATCGCGAACCCATTGAATTTGCCATAAATGCAATTTTGTTATATCGGTTGTATGTTTGTTTTCAGAGTCAGCAGACATAAGCGAAATGCCGTTACCTGTTCGACCCAATGCACTGCACTAATTCTCTTTGGTGAAATGCTTCGTCGAACTGGAACACGCTTCGGAAATCTTCTTCAGAATCTTGCGTGCTTGTTCGCAGAAGTTCTAACTCCACCATATGAAATACGAGTGCGCCAAAGTCTTCGGTTCGAAAGACACCCCACTGGCGTAACACAATTGGGGCCAGCAATCCGTAGCGTTCGATTGCGTAGTCGCGAAGGCCCATGCACAGTTGCTGGCCAGAAACGTGGCGATCTAACTCATCAAGCCCGCTATTCGATTGATTGGAGTGTTCAAAAAGTTCGGTTGTATACCCAAGACCCTCTTGCACGAATGCGAACGCAGCGGGAGCATACGGTGTTCCGTTTGCGATTGAGGTCCAATCAAATTGAATGGGAATAGTGAGTTGACTCATTTGAAGCATCAATCATATCGGCGAATTCAGTATTTGTGCCATAGAGAAGCCCTTTTTTGGTGTACAAAAGCACTTTTTATAGCCAAACAGGCATTTCTGTTGAGTTCATGATGGCATGCACTGGATCGCCCGGCACAGAATTAAACAAAAGAAGGCCAGCAGTCTCTCCTGGAGCAACTGCCACAAGCGAGGGGTCAACGCCCACACCAATAGCGCCAGCTGTGGTTCCCATCTTCATAAGAAGCCTTGGGTCAGCATTATCGCGTCGGTACAAAAGACGCAACTCGTCGATGACACTAATTCGATCAGGCGTATCAAGACAGAGCAATGAATCCGTTCCAATAGATACACGTACGCCTGCGTCAACCATCTCTTGCCAACGATGGTTTGTATGACCGAAATATTCACTCGCCCGTGGGCAGTATGCGACTGTGCATAACGAGTCAGCAAGCATGTCTAGATGCCTATCTTCAATGTAATGTACATGCGCCGCAATGAACGGCTTCCCATTTGCAGCAGACAATCCAATGTCAACTGGATGCATTCCCCAGGGTTTTTCCTGTTCATTCCAAACACCTATTTGTTTTTCAAACGCAGCAATAGGTCCTGTTTTATGAAGGGTATATTCAATCTCTTCAAGAGTCTCTGCTACATGCGTGGCTACTTTTCTGTTACTTGCAAATGCAGCTTCGTAGGTATGCGCGCCACATGAATACGGTGCATGCGGTGAAACATCAAATGCTTCAGGTAATTCTTGCAGTAGTTGTTGCATTGCACATAGTTCTTTTGCTGATTCAAGAAACTCAACGTAAGAAATTATAAAACGCGCTGATGCCTGCGCAGTGCTTGCCGCCTTGATTGAACCAGCTATATCACCCACAATCGCACTCCCCCCTGCATGAATAAGTTTGATACCAGCGTGCACTGCATTTTGTATGCCTTCTTCATCCCTGCGAATTGGTAAAACCACTTCTTTCACCCATTCTAAAAATGAACTTTTAGCAGGAACATTTCCCCTTCCACTTAGATCAAGATGCGCATGTGTATTCACAAACGTTGGAGTAATAATTCCTTCACTCTGGGTAAGAGGGGCATTCTCGGGGGTTCCAATTTCTTGTGGAGTTCCTACGGCAAGTATGGTATTCCCTTCTTTTAAGACAGCACCAGGCGAAGCAACTACACCTCTGTGGTCAACAATTGCATCAACATATAGTAGTTTTCTATTCATTCTTTGTATATATAGCCTATTCGTCCGCACAACATTGGTACACTGTAACCGCAAGTCGGGATGGATCCCGACAAGAAGCGCCAACAGAGGAGGATCCCATTATGCGCCAAACATTTCTTTACACTACAGGCATTCTAATGCTCGCTGGTTTTTCAGCGACTGGTTGTGTTCGTAACGACCGTTACGATAATGCTCGAACTGCAACACACTCACTTCAAGAGCAACTTGTATCGTCGCAAGCCGAATACAGCACAGCCACCACTGCGCTTGCTGCTCGCGATCGCCAACTTGCGCAAGCAACTGCAAATCTTAGTTCGCTGCAAGGCCAATACGATTTGCTTTCAAGCGAACTTGATGCCATTGACAGTGAAAATAACACACTACTCACAACTGTAACTGATATTAGTTTTGGGCCGTTGCCAATTGCTACACAGCAAAAACTAGCAGCACTTGCATCGACGTATCCAAACGAAATGTGGTTTAACGCAGAGACAGGAATGATTCGCTTCGGTAGTGACTTTACCTTCTCAAGTGGCAAAGCAACACTTCGTAAAGATGCAACAGACCTTATCAGCAACGTTGCAGCAATTCTTAATTCTCAAGAAGCTGAAGGGTTCGAAATTGTAGTTGTTGGGCATACTGACAACGTGCAACCTAAATCATCAGCGCAACGCTACCCAACTAACTGGGAACTCTCCGCAGCTCGTGCAGTGAGTGTTGCAAAAACACTTGCTAGTAATGGAGTTGATCCTGCGCGTTTCGAGGTAGCTGGCTATGGAGAGTACCGACCAATTGTTCCAAACACAGACGGTGGCACCAGTGCAAACCGTCGAGTCGAAATTTATCTTCGACCGAACGAAACAAATATGGCTTGGGACAACGTGGCGGTTACTGAAGTAACTGAAACTGTTACCGTTGACACCATGGAAGAACCAATGAAGTAACTTCAATGTTGAAGCCATTTCGATATTTTGTAAAACGCCGGCCCAACTCATGGAGTCGGCGTTTTGCATGTGTACTGTTTGTTTCTACTATGGCAGTTGGAATGTCAGACAAACCGAAAGATGACCCTCCATCCTTGCCATTAGAAAGAGAGACCCTTCATATTTACAGCATGAGGGCACATGTCAATAACAAAACGCATTCCATCGGCTGGCCGTTGCTTCCACAAACAAACTGGAGCGAAGTAGACGTAGCCACCTTGCAATTCCTTGATGGTAATGGAGCCAAAATTCCGTTTGAGGTTGAACCAGTTGCAACGAATGAAAAACAATGGCATGCAACTGTGAGTGCAAAATCTTACTCTGTTCAGTGGACGGCACGTGCGTATTCAAGCATAGTACATGAGGCGCAAGCAGTCGAGATTGCTTGGCCAGATGCATGGAGTGATGACCTGCTTCTATACCTACAACCGTCTCGTTTTATCGAATCAGGAGATGAAATTTTTGCAAAGGCTGTTGAAGATAACGGCGATCCGAAATCAGTATCCATTCACATTGCTGCGAAGGTTCTTATCCGATATTGCTTACAAAACATTCAGAGTAATGGCCGTTATTCACAAAGCGTTAAGAATGTCACAACTGGAATCGATGTAAAAGGCGCACGCTATGCCGTGAAGCAAGGAAAGGGCTCAGCGTCTGATATTGTATGCGTATGTATTGCAACCCTTCGCAATGCAGGGATTCCCGCGAGACCTGTTGTTGGAATTACAAATGCAGATTCCGTTGGCACAAAACTTATCGATCCGCAATTTATAGTCTGGGGCGAGTACGCCTTACCTGGTGCCGGCTGGGTACCGTTTTTTCCAGAACGGATGCGTGGCACTGTAGACAATCTTTCAAGAACTGAATCATGGCAAGGTCTTGGAACGTTGCCTTGGCTTAACAGACGAATCCCCATCGCGTGGAATTTTGATTGTTTTGACGTTGATCGCACAACGGCTACACAAAATTTAGAAATGAATTTAGTAAGCAGCCCAAACTAGGAATGAATATGTACAACGACGAAGGGCCAAGCGAAGACGATATAGACCGTTTCACTCAAGATGAAACTGGGTATTGCCCGCACTGCAACGAAGAAATTTGGGACGACGCAGCAAAATGCCCTGCATGTGGGAACTGGCTACACGATGGCACTAGACACGAAGACCAAGCAGTTCGGTACTTCAAAAACAAGTTCGTAGTATGCATAGTCATTGCCCTGCTACTTGGGTTCTTATGGAGTGTTACTCGCCTTTTCTGATATGCCCACGCTAGAAAAAACTTTCCAAACCGCACAGACAGAAATATAGGTCCGAGATAATCACTCTTTTTAGCTTTGTAACTACTTCTTTCATGCAAATACTGGACTCGCACTCAAGTTGATGCATGATGTTTGTATGGCAACAAAGTGTTGGCATGACAAACGAAGATTAGAGAAACATAGAGAGTGGTATTATGAACGAGCGAAATATTGAAGAGAGAATGTGTAGGCTTATCGAACAACTGCAGGCATTGCCTGCGGAGTATCGAGACAAACTTGAGAACCTATGCAAGAGTGATCAAACACAGCGATCTCAAATAGAAGAGAACGTATCGAAACTACAAGATTCACTTGATTACTTGCGACTTAGCGTAAAGTATATGGTGTTCGATTTAGAAGCAACTCGAAGAGAAAACGTCTACCTGCGTAAACTCGTTGAGCAAATTCGTCGAGACAGCACAAAACGCGACGAAGGTAACGACAATAATCATTACTTTTTTGGTGGAGACGATTCCGATTAAAAGGAACGCGCCTTATCAACGGCTCGTTTTGCGCGTTGTGGCGCTTCAGACAGCAGACGTTTAATAAGTTTGTTTTCGCCGTGCATCTCTGAAAGGAGTTTGGCTAGATGTAATTGCAAATCGTGTGAATAGTGTTTGTAATACACTTCAAGTTCAGTACGATTGAATCTTGTAAGTGGATCATCCATGCCCGTCTGGGCTGTTGCCCACATCATTAAGCCTTTTCCACCCATATCGTATTTGTACAAATCGAGGGTGCGGCGAAGTCGATGCTCAGCAGAATTAAAAGGGTCTCTGCAAGCAAGTGGTATTGCATGCATTATATCTTCGAGTTTTTGTTGCACCGCTTGTTGCAAACCAGATTTCTCTAAGTCTTCCACCTCTGCGATAGCTGGTCGTTTCAATTCTCTATCACCAGGCATAGCATGGTCACCTTGAAGAACATCCAATGGCAGATCATTTCCAACAAACGATTTGAGGCCGACATTTGCAAATCGAACAGTGATTCGTGCAGTTATCTCACCTTGCAGTGCAGTGTTTTCCACTTTAATAACAGCACCACTTCCCCATTCCGGGAATGTTGAATGTATCACTTTATCGCCAAATGAAATAGTCATAGTTGTCAATGGAATCATCGCTCCTAGATCCTTAAGGTTCTATCAAATAATAAACAGCGCCATTACGCAATATCTGTTTTAGTTTACTGATGGTGTTGCACTACAGTGTGCGAGCAACACGTCCCCACTGAGTTAATTATAGCACAATTATCAGCAAATCAAGTGAAAAGTATCGAAATCGCTCATTGTGTAAAGATGGTACGCTTCCCTTTCCCCTATGACCGCATCGCCAAATCAAGTACCTGAAGCACTTCTCCCTCTTCGGAATAAAATCGACGACATCGACCACAAAATACTTGCTCTCCTTGCCGAACGCAATTCGGTTGTAGAGCAGGTGGCTGAAGTGAAAAAAACTACAGGATTCGGCATTCGAGATTTTATTCGAGAATCTGCACTACTTGAAGATAGAGGAAGTGTTGCAAACTCAATTGGTTTGAGAAGCGAAGTTATTGAAAGTTTGTTCCGTGTAATTTTGTGGGCAAGTAGAGATAGGCAAGCTTCACTAGGCGCAGAAATGCCCAAAAAAATGGAGCCAAAACAAATTGCAATCATCGGAGGGAACGGCGGAATGGGGCAAGTGCTTCAGAAATTGTTCGAAGATTTTGGACACACTGTTGTTTGCGCTGACCTAAACACAAAGATAACAAATATCGAAGCTGCTCAACACGCAGATGTCGTTGTCATCTCTGTTCCTATTGCTGCAACAACTGAGGTCATCAAAGAAGTTGGCCCTCATTGCAAACCAAATGCATTACTACTTGATGTCACGTCTACAAAAACAGAACCGCTGAATGCGATGTTAGAAAATTTCAGCGGCAGTGTCATCGGCACTCACCCCTTGTTTGGCCCAAGCGTGCACTCTTTGCAAGGTCAGCGTATCGCGTTGGTTTGCAGTCGTGATTTGAACGAATGGGAAGACTGGCTTTGCTCTATTTTTAAAGCTCGTGGCTTGTCAGTGCTTGTAACTACTGCGCAAGAGCATGACCGGGCAATGGGAATAGTTCAGGTTCTTACGCATCAAACTACTGAAGTGCTTGGCAGAACAATTGAAAAACTTGATGTCGATGTCCAGAAGACACTAGAGTTCACATCCCCCATTTATCTTATGGAATTATTAATGACTGCTCGTCATTTCGCGCAATCATCTGAGCTGTACGCATCTATTCAGATGAATAACCCTGAAACGGGAAAAATCTTACAGGCTCTACAAGATGCTGGCAATGAGTTACGCGATGTCGTGTTATCGAATGACCGAGTAGCCTTCAGCAAAATTTTTGACGACGTCCACAATCATTTTGGCTCGTTCTCTGAACAAGCACTAGAACAATCAAGTTTTCTCATTGACCGTCTCGTCGAACGCGGCTAACTCATAAAAACTAGTGTTGTACGGCTGACAGTTACTGCTCGGTAAGTGTTATGCCTTCAGTTGTCGAGGCTACTAACACATTCTTGCCCACAAGATAATCAGCATCCCACTTCACGAGCACTTTAACTCGATGTGTAACACCAGATTCATCCTCAATTTCAGCTTTTGCTATTTGCAGTTGAGTAGTGTTAAATGCTACTGTTGCACCAGCAGATTCTTCAGGCCAAATTAACGAAAGTAAACGCCCTTTTAATTGTGTGTTCTCTGTCATGCATAGCATTGTAAGGGCTTCACGTAAAATTCTCCACTTCTTTGTGAACACTCACTAAAATAGTACCGTACGACTCCATATGACAACAATTGAAACTAATACTACCCCTATGACAAACCCCACACATACTGAAATTCAAGCCCTAGGCGAACAAGTTACAAAAGCCTCGGAACCATTCAACCGCCTGCAAGAATCCATGCACAGCGTCATTGTTGGCCAAGACAAACTTCTCCATCGCATGTTCGTCGGCCTTCTCGCAAACGGTCACCTTCTGATAGAGGGTGTTCCCGGCTTAGCAAAAACGCTTGCTGTTTCTAGTTTAGCGAAAGGCATTGATACTACTTTTCAACGGCTTCAATTTACACCCGACCTTTTACCCGCAGACTTGACAGGTACACTTATGTACCGTCAAGACAAAGGTGAATTCGTTGTACACAAAGGACCAATCTTTTCAAGCATTATTCTTGCTGATGAAATAAATCGGGCACCTGCCAAAGTGCAATCAGCCCTTCTAGAAGCTATGCAAGAGCGGCAAGTCACAATTGGCTCAGAAACTTTTCCATTACCAGAACCCTTCCTTGTATTGGCTACTCAAAACCCAATCGAGCAAGAAGGAACGTATCCGCTTCCTGAAGCGCAAGTCGACCGGTTTATGATGAAAGTTGTTGTTGACTATCCGACGCGTGACGAAGAACGTGAAATTTTAAAACGTATGGCAACAACGACACAATCTAACGATGTAACTAGTGTCATGGAATCGACCTCAATAGCAGAAGCAAGAACACTTGTGGATCAAATTTATCTCGACGACCAAATAGCTAACTACATTGTCGACCTTGTGCAAACCAGCCGTACTCCGGAAAAAGTGTCAATCGAACTTTCTGAATTTGTTGAAAATGGTGCATCACCCCGCGCAACGCTATCGCTCACACTTTGCGCCAAAGCAAACGCATTCCTTGATGGTCGTGGATATGTCACACCACAAGATGTAAAAGATATGGCGTACGATGTTCTGCGGCATAGAATTGCCACTACGTACGAAGCTGAAGCTGAAGGCATAACATCGGACGACATCATCACCGCAATCTTGAAATACGTTCCTGTTCCATAAGGATGACACTCTATGATTCCCCAAGATCTTCTTAAAAAGGTACGGCGAATCGAACTTCGGACTTCGAGGCTCGTCGACGATGTGCTAGCTGGAAGTTACCACTCCGCCTTCAAGGGCAGAGGAATGGAATTCGAAGAAGTTCGCCAATACCAGGTAGGTGACGACGTCAGAACAATCGATTGGAATGTTTCCGCTCGATTTGGTGAGCCATTCGTTAAAATTTTTCGTGAAGAACGCGAACTTACTGTAATGCTCATGGTTGACGTCAGCGGCTCTCAACATTTTGGCACGCACGAACAATTCAAAGATGAGTTAGTGGCTGAAATTTGCGCCACCCTTTCAATCTCTGCTATTCGTAATAACGATAAAGTTGGCCTCATTTGTTTCTCTGATCGAATTGAAGCATACATACCACCTAGAAAAGGTTCAAAGCATGTCTTGCGAGTCATTAGAGAACTTCTTGCACTTGAACCAGAAGGCAGCGGTACAGATATTGGAAGCGCCCTCGAGTTCCTAAACAAAGTTCAAAAGAAACGTTCTATCGTATTTCTTGTTTCAGACATGCAAGATAGAGATTGGCAAAGACCGCTTCAAATTGCAAACAAACGACATGACATCGTCGCGGTACGCACAGACGACGAAGCCGAACATGCTCTACCCAATGTCGGACTTATGAGAATAGTTGATCCAGAAACTTCGCGGACTCATCTCATAGATACTGCGAGCAAAAAAGTCCGCATCGCATGGAAACAACTTGCAGCAGAAAGAACAATAGCCATTGAACAATCACTTCGCAGATGCAACGTAGATGAAATTCATATAAAAACGGGCGAACCTTTTGCGCAATCATTACGTCAGTTCTTTAAGAGACGAGAAGCCAAACGAATCGCATGAAATTTGTTCTATCTATTTTACTTGCAACTACTTCAACTGTACTTGCAGAGACAACGCGCACAGTCCAAGACGGCATCGCTGTCGAAGTCACGGTAGAACCTACAACCATCACTGTTGGCGACACCGTTACCCTTCGTATTGACGCAGTGGCACCTGACCAAATCCAGTTAGCACTTTCAGAAGAAGAAGCATTTGGCTCGTTTGTCATCACAGAGGCTACTTCGCTTCTTGATATCCCAAGTGATACAGGTAGAATATGGACTTGGGCGATGCAACTTGATACGTTCGACGCTAGCGCAACCGAATTAGACAATGTAGAAATCATCTGGACCGACAGCAACGGCAACACCGGAACCATTGCAGTTCCTTCTGTTCCTATGCACATTACATCTGTTGCAGGCAGTGATTTAGAAACGATGAATCTACGTCAAATCAAAGGGAGCGTGCCACTACTATCCACCATAGGTTGGTGGCCCGTGTACCTAGGCGGCACAGCTCTCCTTTGCGTTGGCATTATTTATATCCTCTTGGGTAGAGCCCGAACCAAACCAACACTTTCACCGAAAGGCGAAGCATTGCTTGCTCTTACTCGGTTGCAACAAGATACAGTTGAAGTGCAAGAGTTTTATACAAGGCTTAGTTCTATCGTTCGCTCCTACATTGAAGCAGAGTTCAACATAACAGCTACTGGACAAACGACACGAGAATTCCTTATCGCTGAAAAAGAAAACCCTCGGCTTGAACACAACGACCGCACTTCACTTTCAGATTTTCTCGTTGCGGCTGACCTTGTTAAATTTGCACAGTTGGAACCTAAAAAACAAAACTGGGATCACGCGCTACAAAAGGCAACCGCGTTTGTTTCAAACACAATTGTTTTGCATACGGAAGCAGAGGTCGCAGCATGATTTTCCAATTTCCATCAGTATGGTTTTTATGTGCACTTCTCGTTATACCTTTTCTAATCTGGCGATGGAATCGCAATTCTTTCAGAACAGGTGTGACGTATACAACTGGCGTTGACATTTCATTATTACCCTCAACGATTCGAAGCAAAACCGCATGGATTCCAAATGCACTGCGTGTTCTAGCAATCGCAACTTTAATTGTTTGCATTGCTCGACCTCAAAAGATATTTGAAAAAGTACAACAAAATGCTGACGGTGTAGCAATCGAACTTGTCATTGACCGCTCTTCTAGCATGCTTGCGCATGACTTCACGATCGACGGAAAACAAGTAGATCGCTTAACAGCCGTTCGGAAAGTTGCGGGTGAATTCATCGGCGGCATGGGGTCGCTTGAAGGTAGAAGCGGAGACCTTATCGGCCTTGTTACTTTCGCTGGGTACGCTGACAGCAATTGCCCAATGACATTCGACCACGATTTCCTTGTACGCGATGTACTTGATAGCGTGCAAATAGTAGACGAACGAGCTGAAGATGGCACTGCTATCGGAGACGCGCTCGCTCTTGCAGTCGAACGGTTATCTTCACTTGACGAGCGTGTAAAATCTGATTCTGGAAATTCAATTCAAAGTAAAATCATCATCTTATTAACAGACGGAGAAAACAATCGGGGCGATATCGACCCACAAACTGCAGCTGATATTGCAGCTGCTTTGGACATTACGGTCTACACAATCGGAGCTGGAACAAACGGCTGGGCACCCTATCCTGCGACTGATATTTTCGGTAGAAAAACAATGCGCAACCAACCAGTTGTCATTGATGAAGCAACATTAGAAGCAGTAGCAACTACAACAGGCGGTAAATATTTTCGAGCTACTGACACTGCTTCACTTGAAAATATTTACGCTGAAATTGACGAAATGGAACGCACTGAAATCACGCAGCGCACGTATGTGAACCATGTAGACATGGCAGTACAAAGCGTGCGTATTGCAGGTTTCACAGTGCCACCACTTCTACTAGTTGCTTTTGTGTTTTTTATCGCAGATGCATTGTTACGTTCTACGTACTACAGGATTCTTGATTAATGGATATGCAATTTAACAACCCAAGTAACGCTTTGTACTTCTGGGCTGTAGTTGCACTTTTCGGAATCCTGTTGTTTGCGTATGCACGAAGAAGTTCATTGCTTCAGCGTGTTGCTAGCAAGCGACTCGCTCAACGGCTGACCAAATCAAGTTCAAATGGAAAACGCAAATTACGTATTGCATTACTTATCGGCACTGCGCTTACACTTTGCTTATCGATATTAGACCCACGCTGGGGCACAAAATACAAAGAAGTTGAACAAAAAGGAATTGACACTTTTTTCGTGCTCGATGTTTCCCGTTCAATGCTAGCACAAGACGTTCGGCCAAATAGACTTGACGGTGCAACAACAGCGATTTCAGATGTACTTGATGTCATGGGAAGTGACCGAGCTGGCCTTGTAACTGTTGCTGGCGATGCGGCAGTTACTGTCCCCCTTACGCTTGATTATGCTTCATTGCGATTAGCGCTAGATGACGTATCTCCACGAAGCGTAAAACGTGGCGGCACAATGATTGGCGACGGCATTCGGCTCGCCCAACAAAGTTTTACCGACGATGTGCAAGATCATAAAGCAATTATTGTTCTTACCGATGGTGAAGACATGGGAAGTTTCCCAGCTGAAGCGGCAGCAGAGGCCGCAGCTGCTGGCATCCTTGTCTATACAGTCGGAATTGGCGACCCAATCACGGGTTCTAGAATCCCAACTACCCGCTACGGACAGCCCGCTTTTATTGAACACGAAGGCAAAGAAGTCTGGTCCATTATGAACGCTGAAGAACTTACCAATGTTGCAAGTGCTGGCGGCGGAGCATTTGTTCCAGCAGGCACGGCGAATCTTGACCTTGCATCAATATATGCGCAACGAATTGCAAGTGATTCAGGTAAAAGTTTTGACAGTGTAAAGCTTGAGCAATTTATCCCCCGCTTTCAATGGTTCGCAATTCCAGCACTCCTACTATTCTTAGGCGATGGATGGTTGAGTCTCCAAACTCCAAGAAATTCAAGACGTAGAGTGTATGAGGTGACTTCATGATACTTCAAACAGTTATTTTATCACTCGCTATGACGAGTCCACATTCTCTCCTTGAAGATGCAGAAACTGCATTTGCTGCAGAAAATTGGAGCGAAGCTGCCCTAGCGCTCGATTCGTATATCCAGGAAGCTAACGTTCCTAGCCCAGAAGCAATGTACGACCGCGGCATAGCGCACTACAACCTTGGCGAATTCGAAGTTGCTGCACAAGCATTTGACAACGCCATGGAAGCAAGCAACGATACAATTTTGAAATCGTACAGTGCGTTCAATCTAGGCAACGCCGTCTATAACAAAACCATGCAACAACTTGAGGGTACTGGAACAGAAGCGCCAAGTGACGAAGATCTAATCGCACTTGAAGATGCTCAAAAACAAATTAAGCAAGTGTTGCAAAGTTACCGGTCCGCAATTGCAAGCGATGCTACTGATATGGACGCACGCGCAAACGGCGAGCTCGCATGGCAAATGCTACAGCAACTTGACCAAATGCAAGAACAGATGGAAGAAGAAAAACAGAAACAAGAACAACAGCAGCAAGATGATCAGCAAGACCAAGAACAAAACGATGAGTCTGCCGATCAAGAAGAAGATAATCCAGAGAAAAAAGACGATGGTTCCTCAGACGAAGAACAGCAAAAAAAAGACAGCGAACAATCTGAGCAACAGCAAGATGGTGAGCAGTCTGAGCAAAAACAAGATGGCGAACAATCAGAACAAGACCAGCAAGATAGCGAGCAATCAGAAGAACAACAGGATGGCGAGCAGTCTGATCAAGGAAAACAGCAAGAAAGTGATGAGCAACAATCCGAACAAACACCAAAAGACGGCGAACTAGAATCAACCGACGAAGATATGAACAAAGGAAAAGACTCGCCATCTGAAGTAAAAGAAGAAGGCGAACGTCTTTCTGAGTCTGAAGCAGATCGGTTGTTACAACTTATTCGCGACAAGGAACAACAACGTCGAAAAGCGCTTGCTGCTCGCCGTGCCGAAAACCGCACTTCTACTGGGAAGGATTGGTAATGCGTATGAAATTGTTCTTTACAATAGCAATTACACTTGCTCTCTTTGTATCTAATGTATCCTCCCAAGAAGTACTTGTGGACATGCCGCAACAACAAGGCTATGTCGGTATTCCTCTTCGACTTGTAGTTGTCTATAAAAATGTTACAACTGACAACGAACCATCGATGCCAGCAATTGACGGATTCACTATAACGAAGCATGGAGGAACAGAAACTTCTTCCCAGACTACGTTCATCAATGGCAAAGTGACTTCAAGTTCTACAAGCAAGCACACCTTCTTCCTTACACCACAGCGCCTTGGCGAATTGACAATTCCTGCTCTTACTTTTATAGCCGATGGAAAAGCCTTCCAATCAAGTGAGCGTGTAATTCGTGTAATAGAAACGCCAACGAGCGGTGCCCTTAAAGCAGAAGTTACAGGCACCAATGGTGATGTCTACCTTGGTCAGCCCGTAGATCTAACGTTACGTATTTTTGTTGAACAATATATCGACAAAGCGTTGAATATTGAGTTAGACGCAAACGATATGTTCAGCACGCTTAGGTCTAATTCAACCTTTGGGGTTTTCACAGAAGCACTCCAAGATGGCAGAGCCCGTGTTGAGCAAGTTCGCGGCACAACTACTGAAGGCATTCCGGCGACTTTCTTTGTGTACGAAGTGCAAGCAACTGCATGGCCAGAAACTACAGGCTCCCTTTTCTTGGATCCCGTTTCCATTGTTTCAAAGTACCCACTCTCGCTTGCGCAACAAAGAAGCACTGGATTTTTCGGAGGAAATTCACTTGTTATCGATCAGTCTCAACTCATAATTGCTTTACCAGAGGTACCCGAAATTACAGTTCTTACTCCGCCAGAGCAAGGAAGACCTGACTGGTACACAGGCGCAGTAGGCTCATTTACTTTTCGTGTTGTAGCGCAGCCCACCGAAGTCAATGTGGGCGAACCAATTACACTAACTATGCGAATTACCGATACCTCATTAGGACCTGTAAACCTTGACTATCTCTCGGCACCTTCACTAGATCGCGTACCAGCACTTACTCAATCGTTCAAAGTTCCAGACAAGCCACTTGGCGGTACGGTGCAAGGAAGAACAAAAACCTTTACAACAACCATACGAGCACGCAAGGCTGGCGTAACTGAAATTCCTGCATTGCCGATGAGCAGCTTTAACCCAACTGCTGAACAATTTGAAACCATGTGGACAAATCCAATTCCAATCACTGTTCATGCCGTAGATACCGTCACAGCGAGCGACCTTATTGGAGGTACGCCATCACAAACAGAAAACTCTACAGAACATCAAGCTGAAGTCGCAGGCGGAATTCTCGCAAACTATATTGGGGATGACCTGTTACTTTCCCAAACGACTGAATGGTCTCCTTCTTTACTTGCATCTATTGCCCTGCCACCGTTTGCTTGTTCCTGCCTTGCTTTTGGCATCTTCATTCGCAAGCAATCACGATCAGAAGTTGCAGTAACAAAATACAAGAGACGTAAAGCGATTAAAACTATTCGCACTTTAGCTACATCAGGAAATGCAAACCAAGCCCAACTGGTAGCAAAAGCTCTTCGTGCTTTGGATCCTGAATCAAGCAGTAATGCTGAGTTGACAAAATTGTTACAACGGTGCGATGCTTCGCAGTTCGGCGGTGCAAAAGATGTAACTCTTGCTCAAGATGCCAACGCATTTGTGGATACTTACGTATGATACTTTTACCAACATTACTTCTAACTTTAGCGGCTACCGCATCTTCAGTACACCTATCAAGCGAACAACAAGTTGCAGTGCTTCAAGAAGCACAAACTGCGTATGAATTAGGCATTGAGTTACAAACGAGCGATCCCGTTGCATCAAAAGAAGCTTTTCGTCGTTCGGCCAACCGTTTTAATGTGCTTGTGAACGACGGGATTGAAAACGGAAAGCTTTGGTACGACTTAGGGAATGCACAACTGCAGTCTGGTGAAATAGGAGAGTCAATTGCTGCATATCTTTCTGCCAAACGGTATATTCCATCTGACGGCAGAGTAGAAGCAAACTTAGAGTACGCGCGCTCGAGTATTACTCATCCAATTACTGGCGAATCGTCCACTTCAATGTTAAAACGACTTGCATTTTGGCACACCTCTTTACCGACACAAGTTAGGCTCGCCCTTGGCTTAACGATTTGGTGTTCATTCTGGGCATGTGTCACGATTCGACTTTTTAGAGTCATTCCAGGATTCAAAACAGTGACGATAATGCTTGGGCTCAGTGCCATGGCATTTGGCGTAAGTGTTGGAGCGGATATAGCTGACCAACACCAAGGCCATGGCGTTCTCACTGCACAAGAAGTTATTGTGCGAAAAGGGAAGGGGCTGAATTACGATGCAATGTTTAAAGAGCCCATTCATGAAGGCATCGAGTTCAAAATTTTAGGACGGCGCTCCAATTGGCTCCACATTAAATTGCCAAATGGTGTTGAAGGTTGGATTGAAAAAGACAATGCCCAAATTGTCACTCTTTCATCCGAATCTAAAAAGCATAGTTAAAACTCTTACAAATGTATTCCGAATATCCATCAAACATGTAAAGCACTGCACAAACAAAAACGATTCGTCTTGCGACGAATCGTTTTTACCGCTTAGAGCTCTCCTCTCTCTAATGTATCCACCAGAGCTTGTCACCCTGCGATCAACAAGGTCCCCAAGCAGCAATCAATTGTAATATATCACCAACTCCGACGGTGCCGTTGCCATCCAAGTCATGCATTGGGTCATTTCCACCCCAATCACCAATAAGTACTAATAAATCAGCCACAGCGACATTTCCATTCCCGTCAAAATCTTCAGGGCATGACTCGGCTGGTGTAATTTCAATTTTTACAGTCAGCATCGAAATTCCTGATATCTCACCAGGAAGGTTTTCATCTGAAAATTCAATAGGCATTGGGGAGGTGTATGTTCCAACATCCACGACATCTGTATCAATACTAAATGTAATTAATGATGGAATCGAACCAACTTCTGTTGTCGACATTCCTTCGTACATAACAGGTGCCGCTGGCGTCGAAACATTGTCTACTTCAAGAATCGATTGCGAACCGTCGTACCCATAATTGAACAACAATACATTAAATGCTTGGACACCATTATTTTGTTCAAACGATATATCGTATGTATACCAATCCAAATCTTGCGTGTAAGAGAAAGAAGCGTTCGCATGTTCGATAATTTCGCCACCAATTTTCACGACCTCTGGAGTCGTTTGGGTTTCTTCACTTGTCGATGTAAGAGTTACCGTTGCGTTCCAATTTCCCGCAATAGAAGTATCGACCGGAAGGGATACAAATTCTGGTGCACTTAGAGCGGCGACTGAAACGGATTCTGAACCGGAAAAATCCCCTTCCACAACAACATCTACATGCAATAGATCTGCGCCTAGAGCGTACGACACAGGTGCATCGTTACGTATTTCAAAATCAACAGTTGCATCAGCGCCTACAAACACACGGTTCGCTGCAGGGTCCCAATTCCAACCGAGCACTGCGGGCAATTGGTAATCTGCTAGTAATGGCATGTGGTCAGATGCAATGATTAATTCATTGGCTAGTGCATTCCCCCGTGGTGTATCGCCAGGAAAATACGTGTTATTCCCGTCGGTAATAGCATCGTTGTAATGGTTTCCATCGTTCCCAAAGGTGCGATACGTTCCAGAAATGAGGTCAAACCCGCCACCATCTAGTAATGAAGGTGATAAAAATTGAAAATCAAAACGGTCATCAAGGCCGCCACCTATAAGACCGCCGTTTTGGTTAAGCAATGGAGACTGTGTATGTTTTACAGCATTGGTTCCACCACTCCAAGAAGTACCATTTCCAAGAGGGTCAATAACTTCGCCAGCACCACTAGCGGTAAACCATCCGTACGCTGGCTCACTTGGCGAATAAAAATTCATGTCGCCTGAAACAATAATATGGCTTCCAGTTGGCAACGTCAAAATATCGTCCCGAATGCTTTCTGCGCCTTGCCTTCTTGTTTCTTGGTTTGCAGTTCCAGTCGCTGCTTTCAAGTGCATGGAATATACATATATTCGTTTGCCGGTATACCCCGACACATTTAATGCCCAACGATCTGCATGCCTGCCTGCACCTGTGAAAATATCTTCGTGCAACGCGCTATTCTCTACGAATTGTTTCGAGTAATAAAACATTGCTTGAGCGCCGCCCCAACTACTATCGTTCTGGTCAGTAAAGGTAGCCATTGTGTAGCCGGATCCTACTACGGCTTGCAGCAAGTTTATATCCGCTTCGTCCACTTCTTGAAAAAGGAAGATCGAAACGGGAGTTGCAAATCCATGACTATCATCTGCACTTGCTTGAGATAACACATCTGAAAGAGCATTTGAATCCCCTTTAAATTGAGCAATGTTGTAACTCATAACTCGAATCTGCGCAGTTGCAGATGCAGTTAAAGCCATGGCAAACAAAAAGCCAACTAAAGATGTTACAAGTGGGATTCTCACTATGTTACCTACGAACCAGAGTACCTCAAATACGCAATTAATCCACTAAAAAACAATGTAAAGAGCGTATTTACTCTTCAGAGACCTCTTCTTCAACGATTACCTCAAAATCAACCACTACAGGAATGTGGTCAGAAGCATCGTGGAGGGCTTGGGCGAGCAGATTAGATCGGTCTGTATCTCCATCAAAACAGGAATTACCGCCATCATTTATTGCGATGTCGTAGTGCGTACCATCGTTACCCATCGCGTGGTAGGAGCCTTCAATGATATCAAGGCCTTTGCCATCGTCTAACGAACTGCTAATAAATTGAAAATCAAACCGATCGTCCATACCACCACTTGCAAGGCCACCTTTTCGAATTTTCCGAGGAGACTGCGTATGCTTACTTGCATCATCAGTTCCCGCCCACTCATCTGTGCCAAGTGGATCAACCAACGAAGCTGTAAATAATATATATGCAGGCTCTTTGATAGTGTAAAAATTCATATCGCCAGCAACGATGACATGCGAATCCTTCTTCAACGTTGCTATATCTTGAAGAATAGCTTTTGCACCTGCCTCTCGTTGTAGTTTATTCTCATTCCCTTTTGACGCTTTCAAATGTGCGCTATACACCCACAAGTCGATCCCTTCCTGCTTCCCAATTCCAACAAGGTGCCATCGGTCAGCATTCCGAGTCGCACCAGTAAAAATATCTTCGTGATCATCTTCCTTCTCTTCAAACTGAGTCGATTCAAAGAACATCGCTTGCGCGCCGCCTGATTCCCCTGCATTGGTATAGGTTGCCATGGAATACGTTTCGCCAACCAGCCCATGCAATGTCTTTTGCGCCCCGCTTTTCACTTCCTGAAACATAAAGATAGATACTGGTATCGATTCGCCGTGCGAATCATCTAAAGAAGCGCCATCTATAACTACATTCATGGCTTCCATATCAGCCGAACAATAATGCGTGTTGTACGAAACAACTCGTATGTCCCCTTCCGCAATCGATGAAACAAAAAGAAAAACAAAGGCAACTACAACTAAACGTGTTTTCATGTGTTTCATTCTAACGCATTACTCATGCCAAATGACGGGCTCGCCAGTTTCAGTCAAAATTGATGGTTGCGCTTCTCGATTAATTGCCCAGTTCAATAATGTGTTTCTCATCTCTTTAAATATAAGTGGAAAATGGGGGATGACACTTTTTGTTTCTCCAATATCTGTTTCCAAGTTGTACAGTTCGTATCGTTCATCTGCATGAAAGAAAATCAATTTCCATTTTCCTTGACGTATCGCGGTGAACGGTTCGATGCCCGGACCAGAAGCGCCCCACTGGTGTGGCTGATGCCAACCGATGACTCTGTCACTCTGCACATCTTCTAAAGCAATGCCATCAATAACATGATCCTCTGGAACATCGATACCTGCGTACTGCAAAATAGTAGGAAACAAATCATGCGTAATGACATTCGCATCGCTGACGGAGGGTTTCTTGTCAAGACCCTGCACAATAAGCGGCACACGAATGCCACCTTCGTACGCTGAACCCTTACCACTTCTCAGTGGAGCGTTATGTGTATGTGCTTTACCGCCACGGGCGTGTGCAGACAGCCCACCGTTATCCGAAGTGAAAATAACAATCGTATTATCTGCAATGCCCAGTTTTTCAAGTTGTTCGAGAACACTGCCTAGTGCTGCATCTGCACTTTCTATCATTGTGGCGTATGCCGCTTCTTTTTTATCGATGTCTTTGTACTTGTCTATGTATTTCGGGTTTGGCATAAGTGGCGCGTGCACTGCATAAGGAGCAAAATGTAAAAAGAAGGGCTTGCCTGTTTCAACAGCCTGTTCAATTTCGTAACACGCTTCTATAGCGAGGGCCTCAGACAAGAAAATTTCTTGGTCATGGTATTTTTCTAATCCCGGAACATCCCAAATTTGATGATTTTCGAAATCCATTTTGCCCCGGGTTGCCATGAACCGATGTTTGCCGTAAAAACTTCCGGGGCCACCTGCGCCATGCCCTGCAATATTTACATCAAACCCTAAATTCTTTGGATCACCTCCGGGGGAATCAACTGCCCCTAGATGCGCTTTGCCAACGTGCATGGTGTGGTATCCAGCATCTTGCAGTAAAGATGGGAGAGTCAACTCGCCGGGTTGCAATGCATCAAGGTCCCATTTGGGAGGCGTCAATGTGGGATGCTTTTTAGAAGTGTCTTGGCCTTTGTATAAAGTCCAGTAGGTAATGTGAGATCTTGCTGGCGATTGGCCAGTAAGTAAACTTGTTCTAGAAGGTGTACACACTGGACCTGCGGCATATGCATTCGTAAACTTCGTACCGTTGTCTGCGAGCCGTTGCCAATTTGGAGTGTTGTAGCGTTCGTTGAGCGGAGTAACTTCAGTATGAAACGGAACCGATGTATCCTGCCATCCTAAATCGTCAACGAGAAAAAGAAGTATGTTTGGTTGAGTTGCTTGCGCAAGTGCGATAACAACAATCCATGATCGAATAAGCATTCGAGCAGTGTATAGGAATCTACCTCAATCATTAAGAACGATCTATTAAGGGGATTGCGTGGTGACTATAGAGTGCCATGAATCAGCAAATGCCGCGAAGAACAAACGGTATCCTATAGATGTACCATTGAAATCTAAAACTTAATTAAATTAATTGCTAAGACAAGAAAAAGGAACTAACATGAGAGACGAAACAAATAAGATGAATACATTGATTGCTACTTGCTGCTTTTGAACTACACCAAACTTTGGCAATAACTTAACCCCTCTGCCCTTCGCAGTTGGGTTTTTTTGATGCAATCATGAAACCTGAATCTGTAATTAGTGCGAGTACATGCTTCGTTGGATGCAGCCACAAAAAAACGCCTTCATCTTTCGATGAAGGCGTTCATGTCTCTTTGAAAGATGAACAGTTGGGAGGAACCGACCCGATACATTACTGTACCGGTACGCGATCTTGCGATCGCACGAGGATGTGCTGACAACCAAGCGTAGA
>Ga0115000_10000405_pt1 | contig 40615 bp, 47 predicted proteins | sample ArcticOcean_MG_C_6_FD_89690 | JGI IMG/M metagenome (GOLD analysis project Ga0115000, IMG submission 89690) | Marine microbial communities from western Arctic Ocean - ArcticOcean_MG_CB8_128 | ecosystem: Environmental > Aquatic > Marine > Oceanic | place: Arctic Ocean: Canada Basin | collected...
TAATAGATTGCCAGTTTGAGTCTATTAACTATACTCAATCAGAATGTGCGCCTGATATCATTCAATTAGTAAAGGATGCAAAAGAAGAAATGCGTAAGGAGGCCTAATTAATGTTAGAAAATTATATGGTTGTTGGCCATGATTGGTTTGATGATATACTACCGGATGTTGAAGAATGTCCAGTATGTCATCATTATATTGGTGATAGTATAGAACAAATGGGATTAGATAAATGTACATGTGAGGAGGAAGAATAGATGAAATACTTAACAGGAAAGGATTACGAGGGAATTTGCCCAAGATGTCAACGAGCAATAGATAATGCACATATGTTGATTGTTGATGGATTTGTAGGTGAAGATTATATTGAGGATAATGAAGGGCCATCTATGTTAGCGTATGATAAAGGATGGTTTTGTCAACCTGAATGTAATGAGGGGTCAATATAGATGACAATGAGAAAGAAGAAAAAATATATAGTGGAAATAAAACATTGGTGGGATAAGGTTAATGGTAATTCTTATTTTAGTGGTAGAGTATATGATTTAAGAATGGATGTACTTTATTTCATTCCGTTTCAATATGGTGATACCAGCCATAGTGAAGATGTCGCGGTTAGTTGTTTAGGTTCAATCCATAAAGAACATATGCACAAACATGATATAAGCCGTTTATGTTATTTTAACCATCAAGATACATTAAAGAAATGGGTTAAACAATACGGTGAAGAACCGGAAGACTTTGATTATATAGCACAATATCAATAATTAAACTGTTGGGCGTAAAAAACCCTTCAAGGTAGGGTGACAAAGTACCCAACCATATGGCTTTGTATCAAAATTTTTTTTATTATTCTTATTAGAAATCATTAAAAATCTATAGAATTTAACATGTTTGATAGCAATCTTAATGTGAATAACATCTGTGCCATTTAATTAAAGCATATTTTAATCATTATGACTGTTAAACTTTTGCCACTATACAATCAACATAAAAAAATGAAATTTTTTTGAAATACTATAGTGAATAATATATGCAGAGTGATATAAAGAATTTTTAAACTGGGAATAGAACAAAAGGCAAAAAAATAAACGGGCTAGTGATAAATAAATGACACCTCAATTTTCAAAAAGGATTGGTTTAAAAAATTCCGCCAATATTTTTTCTAGGTTTTATTCTCTATCTGTGTCATTTGTGGTTATTATTCTTAAAGTGGTGCGAATTTTCACTAAGAGGACGAGGTGGGTATGATGGATTGGTTCGAAGTAATAGCCAAAAGAATATCAATTCCGTCTATGGCATATACAGATTACATAATGCAACAACATGTTAGAGAACCTCAAAATCTTAACCAAATTTTGGATTTAATGTTTGATGATAGTAAAATAGAAGAATATGAAAACAACTACTCTAACATCAAACCTTCTAAAGAACTTGAGTACAAAGTAAAAAATCAATCAGATAGAATGTCTAGAGATAGTTGGGTTGATTTTAGAATGCCAACGGGTGTTCAGAAAAAGTATTTCCCTTCTAGAAAGGAACTTGAGCGTTATCTTAAAAAGAATTATTCTTCAGGTCAGGTCACTGGTGAAACGAAATATTGGAGTGATTAATATGGGTTGGTTTGATATTATAAAAAAAGGATTGAGTGAAACCACAGTAGATATGATTCAGTCTGTGTTAACTTCAGAACCTCAAAGTGCTAAAAGGATAATTGAAAGAATGTATGAATACTCAGACGAAAGAAGAAAAGTCTACGAAGTCGATGGCTCAATGGTATCAGGCGCAGTTAATACATGGATACCAAAAGGTACTAAGAGAATACCTACTCAAGGTGAATTAAGGCAATGGCTTAGGAAGCAACCGGAGATTAAATCTGCTAGATTTGATAAATGGACAAATGAGAAGACTACTAATTCTATGCCGCACCGAAGCGAGTTAAGACATTGGAGGGAATAGAATGGGTTGGTTCGATATTGTTAAGAATAAAAAATCTAAAAAACACCCTGCATTAACAAACGCAGGAGTTAGTGGCTTTAGTAAGCCAAAGCGAACGCCTAAACATAAGACAAAATCTCACGTTGTTGTTGTTAAAGATGGTGATAAAACAAAGACTATACGGTTTGGACAACAAGGTGTAAAAACTAATCAAACTGCTGGACAAAGAAAGGCGTTTAAATCAAGACATGGTAAAGATATCAAGCGTGGTAAACTGTCTGCTGCTTACTGGTCCAATAAAGTTAAGTGGAATAGTAGTAAAACAAAAGAAAAGAAAAACAAGAATTGGAGAAAGGGTTCTTGAATAGGTATGATAATTAGTTAGGTACGTGTCGGGGAGAAACATATGGGGAGTGACGACTTTAATCTTACTAACAGTAGTTGGTTTGATGTCATCCTTTCAGAAGGGGCAGTAACGAGTACCGCAGTAGGAACTAGTGATTTGTTTAACAATGAATCAGTTGGTGGTAATGCTAAGAGAGTTACACTAAGACGTTATTGTAAAAAGTGTGAAGATAAGAAGAGGTGTCACTGTGGTTAAAAGTATTAAAAAAGACACTGTAACGTTTACTTTTGGTAAATATAAGGCTACTGCTCAAAGAGATTTTGAAACCTTTTCAGAAGGATATGCAGTTTGGAATAAAACTTGTGGAGGACTTAAAGGTTCAGCCATTGGAGTTTCTAAAACAAAGAAAAGTCTATTAGATTTAGTTCAAGGTATAGGTAGAGAAGGTCGTTCTACTGGTACTAGTAGTCCTGCAAATAGTATGGGGTGGAATGACATTGGTAGACTATTACAACAAATCTTTAGTATGAGAGCAGGTAGAGAAATAAAACAAGAACAATTAGATTTATTAAAAAATTTAGATATAATGTTAGAAAATCATAGTAAACCTAACAGTCCAGCAAATCCAGCAAACATTAAGTTTGAAGAACCATTTGCATGGAATAGAGAGACAGGAAAAGTTAGAGAAAGAAGAGATGTGTTTGGTCATTACTTAACAGACGACTATGTTGAGTATAGAAATGAATTTAAAGATGCTAACTTAACTGCGGTTGATAGTGAATGGTATTCATATCAAGATGATGGTTCAGCAAAACCTCCTATGTGGCAAGCACTATTTAGCACAAGTGGTATTCTTGGGAAGGAATCAAAAGGACTTCATCAAGTTGTAAAGGATGCTATTTCTCATTTTGATGGATTAGAATTATCTTTCCGTAAAGAAACTCCTATACCAATTGAAGGAAGAGGTAGTGGTGCGGCTGCTCTAAAGATACCTGAAATAAAATCTATGTTTACTGCATTTTCTAGAGATAGTTCTTTTACTACACCTGCTGGTAACTTCTCAACAACAAAGGCAAAAACTATAATCACAAGAACTCCAATTAATATTGCTAATAAACAACAAGCAAATGTTCTACGTTCAATAGAATCTGACCTTAAAATTCCTAATGATATTGAAGAAGTGTATATTACTATGTCTAGAAGACAAATGAAAAATATGGCAGTCTTAGCAGGATGGAAACCTCCTGTAAAGGAAGAACCTAAAACAGAAGACACTGTTAGAACTAGTGCGGATATAGAACGTACTGATTGGAAAACTATAATGAAGGTGAATGTATGAGTTGGGAGAATGTATTAAAAGAACCTGAGATGGAACCACCTATGGAAGAACCACCTATGGAAGAACCACCTATGATGCCACCTCCAATGGGAGAACCTATGGTTGACCCAATGACAGGATTGCCAATAGACCCGAATGCAGCACCAATAGAAGAAACACCTGCACATCCAAATCCAACAGGTGAAAAAGAATTTTCTGTAGACCCTGAAGTTGAGGATGATAATGACTTAAACAAATGGTTTTCAACTATTAAAAAAGCACCAGTAGCAGGTCAGTCAATGACTCAAGAACAATATAATGCTCAATTCCAACAACCTAATCTTGCTGCGGTTGACCCTAATAAAAAAAAACAAGAGGCTGAAGCCGCCGCTTTAAGAGAAAAGTTAGCAGATGCAGCCAAAGCAAAAACTGCAACAACTAATATTAATGCAGATTTTCAAAGAAGGGCGCAACAAGCAGCCAAAGCAAAACAACAAGCAGATGCACAAGCAAGGAAAGTAAGACAACAATCAGCCAAAGTAAAAGTACAAGCAAAACAACAAGCAGCAAAAGTAGAAAACCGTAGGCTCAATCCTACAGTGCTTAGTAGAGCAAAAGGAGCAATAAAAAATCCTATAACACCTCAACAAGCAGCCAATGTAAATCCTGATGCTCCTATAGATGCTCTTATGGCTGCTCCAAAAGCAGTTGCTAATACAGCAAAAAGAGGATACAAGGGGGCAGAAAAACTTTTAGGTGCTAATATGGAAGTACCTCAAACTGATGGCTCTTATGGTACAGGGTATAACAATGAGAAAAGATTATTTGGTAATCAAAGACAATATGCAAAAGATTGGTTTAAAGATTTAAAACAAACTGCTGGTTTCGAAGCAGCACAGGGAGAAACACAATCTCCTAATCGTAAGATATTTGAAGGTGCTAAGAATACTGCTATAAATGCAGGGAATACTATTGTTGATGGAGCAACTTCAACACAAGTCGGAGACTATGGTAAGAAAAAAGCAGGAGATAAAAGATTCACTCCATCAAAATTATTACCTTCCGCACTAACAGGTGTTAAGAACATGGGTAAGAAAGAATTGGGTAAATGGAAAGAAGCCAATCAAAGAGTTAAAGATAGATATCAAGAGAAAGATGATAAAGAACAAGCAAAATTAGACAAAAGAAAAGATTTGATAGCACGTAGAACAAAAATTATGCGTGATAAACAAAGAGGGCAAAGACTTGATGAATCAAGTGGAGAGTATGCTGGACGGTCTAACAGACCTGTTGAATATACTAATCCTGAAACAGGTGAAAAACAAGTAGGTACAGACAATATAGAAGATTTAAAACGTGTTCCATTAGAAATTGGTAGAGATAAAGGCACAGGAAGATATGAATCTCAAAAAGCAACCACTGATTTTGTAGAGGCGTCTGATTATGCTAGACGATTAAAGGTAGATTGGCCTAAATGGGAAAGAAGTAGTGCATATAGAAGTAAACTATCTACCCAACTACAAGATAGATTCAACGTAGATGGTAACTTATTTGAAAAATATAAAGATAGATTAAACCCTTCAGTAAGAGAAGAGTATACAGATAAATTTGGTAACAAACGAACAAGAATGAGACCAAAAGTTACTGCATCTAAAGTTACACCTAGGAGCGCAACTGGGGAGGAAAATGTAAGGAGATATTCGGTAAGTAAGCAAGATAGAAGAGATGACCCTGCTCTATGGGAAAGTTGGGATGGTGGCTTAGTTGATTAGTCGTAAGAGATGTGTATTCTGTAACTTAGAAAACAGAGAAGACTTAGAAATTAATTTAGAAAACTTAGACATTACTGCGGATGAATTAGATATTCAAATGAATTGGTCTAGTGGTACAAGTTCTAGACATCAAAGAAACCATATGGGTAATTATACTAATTCATCTAATCCAAGATGTAAATTATGTGTAAATCCTATACGTGTCGAATTGGAAACTCAATTACATGAAGGTACTATGACACCAGCAGGTGCGGCTAGTATTGTCGAATGTTCTGAAGACCAAGTGTATAGACATATGAAAAACCATCTTAAGCCTTTAGTTCAACAATCTGCTGCTAATCTTATTGCATTAAAAGAAGTAGATGAGATAGACACTCTTAGCAATAATATTTCTAGATTAGAAAGTCGCATTGATATTCTCTTTAATGAAGAAGGAACAGACCCTAAGTATATTGACTCGCTAACTAAACTTGCTAAAGAGATTCGTGAGAGTCTAAAGTATCTTATGGAGTTTAAGGGTAAGTTAGTTCACAAGAGACAAGACACAATTATAGTTCATCAAATGCAAATTGTAAAGGAGGTTCTTGCACAGAACCATCCTGAAGTTTGGCTAGATGTTAGAAATAAAATGCAGGAGAAGTTACAATGAGTTGGGAATCTGTATTAAAGAATGAACCACATATAGATTGGTTTAATCATATAGAGAAAAATGTTTTTTCTAGATTTGCAGATAAGGTTGCTCCACAAAGAGTAGAGAATAGAAAACAAGATGCAAGAAATGATGCTATAATGGCAGTTGGCAGACAGAGACAACAAGCACGACCCGAAATGATTAAACAGTTATTTAACGAATGGATAAATAGTAATCCTACAAGTTGGCCTGATGGAGAAGAGTTAATTTCAGCAGAAGACGCGATGCGTCAACATGGAAATCAAATGATAAGAGATAATAAGATGGAGGGAACTATAGATAATACACCTAATACAGTAGTAAAACCGGAAAATAATGAAACTGAAATGCAAACTTGGAATATGAAGGGTGGACATAAAGAAGTGTTTCAGGCATTAGTGCGTAAGTTCCCTGAACCAAAACCGGATTGGTTAATTCAAGCAGAAGCACAATATAATAGGTGAATAAAATGAGTTGGACATCTGTATTAAAGAACGAAGATGAGAAAACTACTCAATCTAAGTTACCAAAAGAATTAATCCCTGATGGTGCAACTGTGGCTACACGACCCGTAGAAGAATGGTTCAAAGGAAAACCAAAGAAAACTAAACCTGTTGATAATACTAAAGGAACTACTCAAACTGCATTAGATGATTTTGAAAAAGAAGATAAAAAACCTCCTCCTAAGTATTGGAGTCAACAAGTTGAAAGGGTTGTATTAGCAGAAGATGAAGATGGTGCTGAGAAAATAATAGAAGGACTAAATAATAATACTCCTGATGCAAAGGGGTATGCATATGACAGAGTTCAGATTTTAAGAGCAGCAAATCGTTTTATGAAAGGGGCTGATGATGGAGAAAAAAGAATTATTGAAATGTTGTTAGAAGGTTTAGGAGGAACACCTACTGACTCACAACCTAAGGATGAAAAGGCATATTTTTCTAAGTATGTACAAATGATATTAGATGGCAATCAAGATAAAGCATTGGAATTTTTTAATAGTAAACCTAAAGAAATATATAGACTTAAAGTATGGGATGAGAAAAATCAAAATAAATTATCTGAATATCTAAAAGATAAACCTGACCTAGCAGGGCAATTGAAGTTTAAAGTTAAAAGGTCTGATGAAATAGAAAAATTAAAAATAAAAGAAGAAAATTTAACTCCTGACAAATTATTAGAATATATGTATATGGTATACAAAATGTCAGGAGACATTAAACCTTATTTACCTTTCAAAGTAGATGGAGTACCTACTCCTGACGCTCAAGCATTATTTGGTTCAAAAAAGGGTGGTAAAAGAATGAATCCTTCATTAGAATGGATTATAAAGAACCCTAATTTTAATCCTACTAATTTTCCTATAGAAGGAACAACAAAAACTAGTACACAACAAGAAGCAGTTTATCAAATGTTAAGAGATAATATTTATGTTAGTGGTGATGAAGAAGTTGAAGAAGATATAGGTCAGTCTTATGCTGAAATACTACAAAATTTATGGAATCAATCAGAAGATAGTGTTCCAAATTTTAGAAAATTAAGAAACGACCATCCAAAAAGTGTATTTCTAAATGCGGAATTCTCACAAAGAATTAAAGGAACAGAAAAAGTAAATAACAGTTTACCTATGAAAGAGTATGAATTAATAATGTCTGTCGGTAAAGGAGAATTAGATGACTTAGATGAGTCTATGCAAGACAGTAAACTTGAACCTTTGAAAAAATACTTTGGTATGGATATTGATATATACGAAGTAGCAGGTTATTATGAAGAACATAAAAAAGCATTAGAAAATATGACTAATAATAGAGTTGGTGGTATGAGGGCAACTAGTCGTGAAGATATTAAAAGTTTAATTTTACTACTTGGTACTGAAAATAGACGAAAAAACATTTCATCTGATATAGTAGATACTAATGAAGATTCATTAGATATATATTTACAAAGAATAAAAGATTACAAAGGAGGTATAGCAAATTCGTATAACGTATCTGATGTTAAAACTACTCAATCAGCAACATTACCAAATGTAATACTTACTTTAGATGATATAGAAACTATGTTCGGTCCTAGTAAAGGTGATTACATACAACGTTTAGTAAAAAACTATGGTAAAAATCCTTCTGAACAAAATGAAGATATGCTAAGAAATAAGATATCTCAAAAAACTTATACTGAAATTAGAGAGTTGTTTTTAGATACTTTAAGGAAAACTATTGTAGACTACATGGGGGCTGGCGACAAAAGTATTCTGCATGGGCGTAATAGAATACAGCCTCATCAATGGGTAATAGACAATATAGGCGTAGTTAAGGAAAGGGTACAATAATGGCAATAGATTTACAAAATATAAATAAACTTGAAATGTTTACTCTGTTGTTAGAAGGTGGTTTAACTGACATAGTATCACATCTTGAAAAAAATAATATAGAACAACCAAGACAGGCTGCAAACGAGATACGCACACTCTTCAAAAAAGAATTTCTCTTTACGTATCTAAAAACAAAAGCAGCCACTTCTGAAGATGATAATGTAGTTCTATGGAATACTGGTAAGGGTTATGTTTTTCAACCACATTTTAAATTATCAGCAATTGAAGATTCTAATGAAGTCTCTGAAACAGAAGTTAAAACATTAGCAAGACAAAAATTAAATGATTTTGTTAGGAATGAGTATCCTAGTTTTAAATCTATAAAACCTGATACACTAAAAGATAAAATGATAAGATATGTTATTTCACAAACAGTAGACAAAACTCTTGGTGTTGGTAGAACATCTGATTTAGATACTAATGATAGTAAAGGAGACACAGAAGGAATTAATAAAGTTCTTAGAAACTTTACTATGAAAGGAAAGGGTACAAGATATACTGTCGAGAATGCTGAACATACTACTAATAAAGAAATTTCTTGGGCATCTTCTAATTTGAATGATAGAACTTTAGAAGAGTGGAAAAGAACTTTAGAGGCTGCACCTACACAAAATCTTAGACAAATTGTTTCTCCTTTTCTTAATCTAATAGAAGCAAGATTATCTACAGATAAAAGTATTAGAATCAAAGGAGTGAAGTTAGATGCAGATAAGTTACTTGGTAAATTAGATTTGAAATTTCTATCAAGAAGAGAAGATATTTATTCTTATTGGGAAGAAATAGATGGAAAATATGAAGATGTTAGGACAACAGTAAAAGAATTTGCTACTGGATTAAAAAACATGGAAACTTCAAATGAAAATTTACAAGAAGTTATGCAAGAGTTTATGGATATAGCAGATGTTATTGAATCAGAAGAAGACAGTTACAAATACATTTTACCATATCAAGGAAAAACAATGAAGGATTGGGCTAGAGGAAAGGATAAGGTCACAATATTATTTGAAACTTTTATGGATACTAAAGAGGGTACACAAAATTCAGAAGCAGACTTTCAAAGTAATAAGAAAAAACTTATCGAGGAAATGGCAATAGACCCGTCTAAACTAAATAATGAAGATTTAGGAATTAGTAGAGGAAAAGCACCTGACTCATACTCATACTTATCTGAAGATGGAGATAAGGTTGAGAGTACGTCAATAGATGCTATTACTCCACAAAAAGCAGATGAAGAAACAAGACAGGCATCTAGATTAAAGAAAAAATTAGGAGATTTAACTAGTATTGAAGTAGACCCATTATACTATTATGTATATGCTTCTGAGAATAAGAAAAGAAATAATTTTTCAGCATGGTCTGAATGGCCTGTTTTTAGTAGGGAAATTAATAGAATTAAAAAACAAATGAAAATGTTAGGTGACAGGTCTGTAACTATTATAGATGATGATATTGAAGATTATGTAGATTTGTTAGCAAAACAAGCAGTTGTTGCTACTCAAGAAAAGTACTATCTTCCTGTTACTGAAGAATTGATTAATGAAACATATAACGTACTGTATCCATTTTCAGAGTTAAAAAATAATAATTTTAAAGTAGATGAAAAACAAAATCTAAAAAATATTGGTGAATTTTTAGATGTTGTTAGTATGTTTATTTCTAGTTCATCTGATTTTGATAAATTATCTTCTCCTACTACGGTAGATGAGAGAGGGCCAGTAGAACAAAAGAAACCCACTACGAGTTCTGCAACTATTGGGAGAAAAGATAAAACTAGTATGAAGACTTTCCTAGCAGATATTGCAGAAGTAGAAGAGGAATTTGGTAATATGTTAGATGCTATTATAGCATACTATGTAGTTCCTGTATCATCTAGATATAGGCCGTTTGATGGCGAGATTAAGTTTGGTGATAATTCTTCTAGATTATTTAAAATATTAACACAAGGTAAAAGTGATACTAATTCTTTCTTTATGTTATTAGCAATGGAACAGGAATATGGTGCTACTTTAATAGATGATGAAGAATTAGAAAGTTTAGTTAATGCGTTAGAATTTATTACAACTCCTTCCGATACAGACTTTGTTAAACTTAAAAATTATTTAGAAGGTTTACAAGTAGTAGTAGTAGAAATATTAGGCGGTTTAGGAAAGTCATTCAAAGAAGATTCTAAAATAGAAATAGGAACATTTCTAAATGAAATTATTACAAAGAACAAATTAAATGATGTAAAAATATTTGGTAGGAATACAAGTAACTGGAAAGAAGATTATAATCCATCTGATATATATCCATTAGAAGCAATAGAATCTCATCTTAGTAAATATAGAAAAGACTATGCTAAGAATAAAGAATTAGAACCATTAATAGATAGATTTTTTGGAGCAATAGATGACATGGATATTGTTAAATCTGAAGATGAATTAAAGATATTAAATGCACATGATGATATTAGAAAAATGATGGAGAAACCAGTTTACTATAACACTTCTAAATTAAATAATTATAACCATGTAAATACTGCTATTCACATAGTAAAGAAACTTTACCAAGTAGATGTCTCTGTTACAGAAGTAGAACAGATAGTAAATGAAATAGATTCTATGAGTAATATTAGTCAACGACATGGTATTCCTATTGAAAGTGTATATTATCTGAAGGCTAATTTTAGGTGATATAATATGGGAAATTTTCAAGTACGAGGGCCATTTTCTGAAAGTGAAGTAGTTGATATATTTTCTAAAGAAGGTATACAATATGAAACTAGAAACGAAAGATATGAACTTCTTAATGGTACTATGTTTGAAACTGCTAATGGTGGTTATTGGATATCCTATAGTAAAGAAAAACCAATAGCAGTACAAGGTATTGGAACGTATAAAGGTGCATATTTATTACTAGGTTTAGTTAGTCATGCTAAAGATTATCAAGGTAAGTTAGATAGAGAAGATACTCAAGGTGCAGGAGCAGCAGTAAGTGAAAAAGTAATTAGTTTACATGGGGATAAACCTATAGTGGGTATGGCAAAACCTATTGGTAAAAGAAAAATTTTTGCACCTCTTGGCTTTAATGAAATGGAAATACAAAATGGTAAAGTTGTAGGACAAGAAGATGTTCCTAGTGATGTAATAGAATTAATAGAAACAATATATACTAAAGGGATAATACCTAATGAAGTACAACCTATTAGAAAATTATTTTTCAAACCTACTGTAAACTGGTTTTACTTAATGAAGAGGAAATAAGATGGAGATAGAAAATTTAGATTTTGTTTCTCAGATGGACATGGAACTTTCTAAAAATTCTTTTCCTTATTTTTTTAAAAATGTTCTAGGTATGATGTATCCTGAGTATATGCAAGAGTGGCTAGAACTTATGCAAAGTACAGATAGAACAGTTATTATTTGTAGTCGTGACCACGGTAAGTCAGTATTTATGCATTCATGGGTAGTTTGGAATTTAGTGTTTCAAGAACCACCATTTCAAATGCTTTATATTTCTTCTAATCAAAAACAGACTCTTGTTCACATGAGAGAAATTGATAGATATTTTAATTTACCGGCACTTAAACAATTTAAACCATCAAGAGGGTGGGCTATAGGTAATATACAATTAACAAATGGTAATGCTATTTTAGAAAGGTCTGTTGGTTCTCAGATTAGAGGACTTCACCCTCAAGAAATTATTATTGATGACCCTTTGAAAGAGTTTAGTTTATCTGCAATTCAAAGAGTAACTGATTGGTTTTTTGGTGACATGATACCAACGCTTCACCATACTTCTAATTTAAGAATGATTGGTACACCATTTACATATACAGATATATTTGCACAATTAGAAGAAAACAATGCGTATACTGTAAAAAAATATCCATGTCTTAATTCTTTAAATGAACCCTTATGGCCTGAACGTTGGGCATATGATGCTTTAATGCAAAGAAAAGCAGAGATAGGTTCTTTAAAATTTACAAGAGAATATTTATGTGTGCCTATATCTACTGGTACTGCACTGTTTAGTCCTGAATTTATAGAGAAATGTAAAAATAAAGAATATATTTTAAAATTAGGAAATCGTAGAGATAAAGGATACAAGTATTATGTAGGTGTTGACCCTGCTATTTCTACTGATGGAGATTACAATGTTATTACTGTATTAGAAGTAGATGAGCATCAAAATAAAACAGTTGTCCATGTAGATAGAGCAAAGAATGTGAAGTTTAGAGAGAACATAGATAAAATTAGAATTATTGGAAAGATATTTCAACCGGATAAAATATTTTATGAAACAAATACTTTTGCTAAGGCTTTTACTCAGGAATTAAGAAACGTATCTGATTTAAATGTCCATGACTTTAATACAACAAGAAGAAAGAAACAGGAAATTATTTTAAATTTACAAATGAATATTGAAAATGGAAAATTAAATTTCCCATATGGTGATTCTACTAGTAAAAGAATAACTAATATGATAGTAGAAGAATTATCTATGTTTAGTATCACTGATTCAGGTAGATTTGAGGGAGTTGGAGCACATGACGATTTAGTAATGAGTCTAGCATTAGCCAATGCTGCTAGTCAATCTGCTACTGAAACATTTATCTTACTAGACGACATGGATATATTCAATTCTACCCCAAAGCCTGTAAACATCATGCATAGTGGAGTGTCAGGGTTGAATCTTTAAGAGGTGTCTAAATGAGTGAAAAAGGAGATAAACTTAGACAGGCTGCTGGACTTGCTGACCAAGAATTAGAGTTAATAGAAAGACAAAAAGAAATTACAGAAGAAATGAAAAAAACTTGGTTAAAAGAACAAAGTATTTCTAGTCATTTTGAGATAGAAAAAAAATTTGCTGTAGAGTATCAATTATCATTATCTAAGGCTAGAAAAGCATTAAAAACTAATATTAAAAAATTAAAAGTAGAAGACAATGATGTACCTAGTTTAATTAAACAATTAAGAAAATACAGAAGAACCCTAAAGGGTGAAGAAAAAATTGCTATAACGGATTCAATTGATAATCTCATTAAAGCATATGGAGAACATCTAGATGAGACTATAGAAAACGCTTATTGGATAAGTAAATACAAACCATTAATTAAAGAGATGACTTGTAATGAAGATACTCTAATTAAACTATCATATGTAACAGAAGAAACTGTTAGAAGAGATATGATAGATAGTCTATGTAAATATTGGGAAGCAAAACTAGACCGAAAAGATTTATCTTTTAATAAAGAATATGCAAGACTATCTAAAGAAATGGTTGCTAGTAAGAAGTCATTTAAAAAATCTTTAAAGAATTATATGCTGGGTGTAAGTTCAAAGGATGTTATTAAACAAGAGATATTGAAAGCAGTATGCGAAGAAAGTGGCATTTCTTCTAGACAAATACATGAAAGATTACCAACTAATTTATTTAAGAAAACTTCTCCATCTATTATTTCTAAGATGGCAAAGACACTGAATATTACTAATGTTAACGGTGCTTTTTATAAAATTCATGATGATATAAAAAAGGATATATATTCATATACCGCAGCATTTATTGATTCTGATGGTTACATTACTATGGATAAAAACTATAATCCTAGAGTTGGTTTAATCGCAACAGGAGAAAGAGGTAAGGCTTTCATGTTAGAAATGCATAAGTCTCTAGGTTGTGGTAGATTACATCTTGACCAAAAATCTCCACAGGCTACAAGGTCAGTACAAAGATTAAATTTTTATTCCGGTGATGATGTAGTTAACATATTATCTAAATGTAGGCCACACTTTAAAATGAAAAAGGCTAACGCAGATATATTGTTAGAACTAGTACGTATGAAGAAATCATACAAGAAACAAGATTGGTATACACAAAGAAAGGAAGAACTGTTTCAACTTATGAAATATGAAAACCATAAAGACCACGTTGGGTATGATTTTTCTCAATATGGTATAGACCCTACAACTGTGATTAAATTACATGGTAATAGTAAAATGGCTCTAATGGATAAATTAGACTTTGAAAACATAAAGAAGGAGGAATGAACATATGGCAGAACAACGTACCTTTAGTATTAGAAATTTATTTAGAAGGACTACACCTAAACCAGCAGATAGACAAGTATTTAATATGGGTATTCAAGAAAAGAATACATCACAATTATTAACATCTCCAATTATTTATCATCTTGCTAGTAACTCTACAGTTGTTAGGACTTGTACTACTCAATTAAAACAAGAAGTATTTAGAAGAGGATATACATGGGAAGAAAAATTTCTAAGAAAATGTACAGTATGTGGTAAAGAACATAAAACTCCTGTGAGTAAGTGTTCTAATTGTGAATCTGTAGAATTAATAAAAGCAGATGAAAATCAATTAAAATATGCTAAAGATTTGTTGGAAGGATATGTAAATAAATCAGAGCAAATGTTTATTGATGTTCTAAAGGAAATGGAAGATGACCTTAATATTATGGATGATGCATATCTTGTTATGGTCAAAGAATATTTTATGGATAATAATGGAGAAATACGAATGCATCGCATTAAACAAGTGTATCGTGGAGACCCAGTAACTATGCACATTTATTCTAATGAAATAGGAGAAAGAGGGGTAGATGGATATACTTGTTTGAAACATAGAGATATATTAGAAACTTCTGCTAGTGCTCACTGTGATATGTGCCAATCAGAATTACATCCTGTACATTATGTAAATAGGGTACATGGAGAAGAACAGTATTTTGTGAAGGGAGAAGTTTTACACTTTAGTAAATATTCTCCTTCTAGATTATATGGTATGTCTCCAATGCTTACTTTATGGAATCAAGTTACAACATTAACTGCTATGGAAAACTATGTAAATTCATCTTATACTAAGGCTAGAATGCCAAAAGGATTGTTAGCAGTTCAAACTAGAAATATGGATTCTATGAAATCTTTTTGGAGAAGTGTAAAAGAAAAAATGGAAACAGACCCACACTTTATTCCAGTTATGGGAATTGAATCTGAAAATGGTAAGGGTTCAGTTGAATGGATTAAATTTATGGATAGTCTAAAAGAAATGGATTATATTTCAGTTAAAGAAGATTTAAGAGATAGGATTTCAGCATTTTATGGTGTAAGTAAAATCTTTATGTCTGATAATTCAGCAAGTGGTGGGCTAAATAATGAAGGTATGCAAATACTCGTTACCAATCGTGCAGTTGAAATGGCTCAAACTGTTTGGAATAATTATGTATTTCCTTTTATTACTAAGGAGTTTGGTATTACTGATTGGGAATTAAAATTACCACCATCAGAAGAAGAGGATGAAATTGCTAAACTTAGAAAGAGAGAGATTGAAGTAAACGTAGCAGCATCAATTAAAAACTTAGGATTTGAAGTTAATATGGATGATGAAGGTAGGTTTACTTTTGTTAAACCACCGCCACCTCCTCAAGAACAAGAGTCTGTTGAAGAAGAAATGGTTGAAACAGACCCTTATGCAGGTACAAATATTGACCAATCACAAATGGGGCAAATGATGGAACAGGGCATGGGTGCACCTACTCCACAAGAAAATCCAAATCCCACAAAGAATAAGGCCCGTAACAGTGTCGGCCCTGATAAGCGGTTCAGTGGGCTGCCAGCAGAAGCAGGAAATAGGAACGTAGACAAAAGAACTGAATAGGTGAAAAAAATGATAAATAATGAATGGTTTAATACATTGAAAGACGAAGGAAATAGTTCCCCAAGAACAAGACTAGGAGGAAATCGCTCCCCAAGAACAAGACTCGGAGAGAATCGTGAAAGAACAAGACTCGGAGAGAATCGTGAAAGAACAAGACTCGGAGAGAATCGTGAAAGAACAAGACTCGGAAAGAATCGTGAAAGAACAAGACTCGGAGAGAATAGCCCAAAGTCAAACGAAAAAGTTGAAAAGGTACTTCCTGCATTTGCAGTAGGAGCAGCAAGAGCAGGTATGGCTGCTGCTAAAACTCCGGCGGGCCAAGCGGCTATAGGAGCAGCAGGTAATTTTGCTAAAGATAAATTACAAGAAAGAGTAGCACAACAAAAGAAAGACTTAGAAGAACAAAAGAGATTAATGACTGAACAAACAAGATTAACGGCTGAACAAGAGAATTTATCTAAAAAGTTAGTTGGTAGTCAAAAGAAATTAGATAAAAATAAAAATGGTAAATTAGATGAAGAAGATTTTAAACAATTAAGAGTTAAAAAAATGAGTGAAGACAAGGGTGTAAGAGAATTAGAAAGAGAATTAAAAGAAGCAAGAATACGAGAGAAAACTACAGCAGATAGTCGTATAGAAAAAAATAGAGATTTTACTGTTGGTGCTGGCGACCCTAATATGGGATTTAAACCGAGACCAAACAGTGATGGAATTCCAAACGTAATTCTATTACCAAAGAAAAATAAAAAACAAAGTGAAAACATTCCATTCTAAGGTGATAATATGAGTTTTATGGATATATTAAAGGCTAGAAATATTCAGCCTTTTTTATATGATGAAGCAAAAAGAATTGGTGTAAACATAGATATGCTACATGAAGCATATGATGCTTCAGAAAAAGATTCTATAAAAGATGTCTTAGGTACTAATCCTTTCAAGTATGCATTTAAATCTATTACAGAAGGAAAGAAAGATAATATTATGTATACTAACGCTAGAAGTAAATTTGCTAAAAAGGCAATTCAAAAACTTAAGATGTTAGAGAAAATTCGTTTAAGTACTGACAGAACATTACAGTCAGACATAGGATTAATACAAGAGGTTCTTGAACCCTTTTCTGAATTTAAACCTGATAGTGTAAAAGGAAATAAGACTAATAGAAAACTTGAAGATAATGCAAAATTATTACAAGATGCATTTAAAGTTATATCAACTGATGGTTTTAGAGAAGAAAGTAAAGACTTAGAAACATTAAAAAGAGCAGGTTTTGAAAAGATTATTCCTAGAGTTCGTAGTTTTTTTACTGAGGGTAGAGGACTTGGTAGTGTAACTATGAACCAAGTAATGTTAGATAACACAAATGCCGAATGGGATGAAGGACAAGAAGATTGGATGTTAGATGGTTCACCTTCTTATAGAGAATATAATGGAAAAACATCTAAAGAATTATTTATAGAATTAGAAGAAGGATTGGGTTTTAGTAATGCTCTATCTAGTAAAGATATATCACAGTTAAAAGAATCTTTATTAGAACACTTTGAATTAGATTTTGAATCACTAGTAGAAGAACTTATGACTATATTACCAAAAAATGCTAATGAATATACAGATGAAAACAAGGTTTTCTTATTCAATAGTAATATGGGAAAACTAGAAAGTATTTTGATAGATGTAGCAATGGAAGTTGTAGAATTACAAGACAAACTTGAACCTCACCTTAGACAACCACCTAAAAGTGAACTAGATAGTGTTGAAAAATACATTGATGTTGTAGAATATATTGTTGCTGTATTAAAACTAAGAGGACAATATGTACCAAGTCCTAATATTGAACAACCTTTAAGAGACATAGACGAGCCTAGAGATGTTGATTTAAACCGAGAGTTCCCTGAATTAAAAATAGCAGCACAAGAATTTTTAACTCGTAAGAATGTAAAAAGAATAGATTCAGATTATAAAAAAGACCCTAGAGATAAAGCACTACAACAAAAAGAACAGGAGAAAAAAACATGAGTTGGTTTGAAGTAGTGAAAGAGGATAGAGGGCTAATTACAAAATTAGAACCTAAACAAAAAAAGAGAATTAAGAAGTTACTACAAGCGGCTGAACCTACAGAGTTCATGGGTCAAGAAGTAACTAAGTTAACAGACTTAATTGAAGAAATGAAAGAATTAGATTTAGTTAAATCAGATAAAATATTATCAAAGAAATTAGAAAAGTATGATGATAGTAACTTGTCATTAGTAGCATCCGCAGCCAAATTAAGAAAGGGCTATGAAACATTATACAATCAATTGAGAACAGTTGTGTATCCAAAAAAGAAAGGTGATTTAGAATGAGTTGGAAAGATATATTAAAGTTGTATGGTAATGAAGACGATTATATTCCTGAAGCAATGCGTGAGTTACTTGAAGAGAACGAGTCGCTACAAGATAAATATGTTAGTTTCATGGATGAACTCAACTATGAGGTAAATCAACTAGGAGAAAAAATGGCTAAGATAGCAGAGGAGGATAATCTCGATGATTATGTTACGAAAGCCATTGACAAGTATATTAACATGAATGTAACTGGCGATGAACACTTTGAGGATGTATACCAATCAATCTCAGATGAATACTATACAAGGAAAAGGGATGCAGGGGAAGAGGAAGACTCAGCCCCTCAACTTGAGTATGGTAATAAGAACCAAAAAACATTTGAAGTCTTAGAAAATTTCCAAGGTCAGTATTATGAAAACGAATGGACTGATTATCGAACAAACAGAGAGTTGTCTGCATTAATGGCGGCAGTAAGTCGTGGCGATACTGATAATCTAGAAGAAGAATTCCCTGAAGCATACCTTATTTTTGATGAAGCAGGTTTATTAGGTGATTTAGAATGAGTTGGCAAGATATAATAAAAAATGAAAGAGATATAAAAACATTTATAGGGATTTTAGAAAAGGAAGTAGATACCTTTCTAAATAATAATATATTTGATGAAAGTGATTATACCGAAGAAAAAGTAAAACAATTACAAGAAGATGTTGATAGTGGAAAGGTATTGGCAGGTATTGGTCTTTTCCTTAACGTAAAGTTGACACTTGATGAAGCCATCGAATCAGAAGGGGTATCGTTTTATGTTCGTGTTGAAGAAAAAGATGGTACATATATGTGTTCTTTTGAATTTAATTTAGATGGTGAATTAAGAAGGCGTTGGGTTTAATGAATTGGAAGAATATATTAAAAAATACAGAAGAAGATGATTCTTATTACTGGCAAGGTGCATTTAGTAAATTTGGATTCGGAGATGGATGGGATTCAGATTATTCTTACGAAGTACAAAAATTCTTAGAAGGAAAAGGATATGAAGTTGGTATGGGAGTAACAGGTGGACATAATGATTACATTGAAATAATACACAAAGACGGTAAAGAAGTCTTTAAGAATGATAGAAAATCTAATAATGTGGGTGGTATGTTTAGTGGTAATGCTGAAATTACAGACTTATTAGATGCACAATTTCCCAATGGTTATTTCAAACCTACTTCAGGTTCGGACCGTGATTAAAATGGATTGGAAAGATACTATTAAAAAGAAAAAATTTCAAGGGCCACAAACAGAGTTAGGTGGTATAACAATAGTACCATCTCAGTTAAAACATTTAAATCAAATTCTTGAGTTTTTAGAAAGAGATGTAGAAGCGTCACCTGATAGAATTAAAGGTCATGTTGAAGACTTGAGAAAAATAATAGATAAAATAGACAGTGATTTAATACAACAAGCCAAATATGGTGATTTAAGTGGTAAGAGAGTAGATTCAAAATATTTAGTCAATGCAGGTGCTAAATATGAAGAAGATGTTTCCAAATATGATAGCCCAATGGACAAAGTTACATCAACAACTTCTACAGGACAAGATGAAGAAGCCGCTAAAAGAACTAAAGATGATGAAAAAGAACTGTTAGCAAGAATATTAGAACGTAACAAAAAAGCAAGACGGTGATTTAGAATGAGTTGGGAAGAAATAATAAAATGGAATTTATCATCGCTAAGTGGAAGTAGAAATACAACAAGGCGGGAAACAAAAAAAGAACAAGGCCCTATACATGGGGGAAAGAAAGCCGAAGTAGACGATTGTAAAGCAACTAATTGTCGTTCAAATCACAATATGCACTGTACATTAGTCAGAGTTAGCGTTGACTATGACGGAAAATGTGAAATGTTTGTTGATAAAAAATATAACTAAGGGTGAACACATGAATTGGAAAGCGTTTTTAAAAGATAGAGTACAAGAGAAAGTTATAGCATACAAGGAGGCAAAAGAATGAGTGAAGAAAATAATGAAATGTTATTATTATTAAAAGAGTTAATTAGCAAAGTAAAAACACTTGAAGATGCAGTATATCATAAAGATAATCTACTAATGAAATCAGGGTATGTTGTTGTAGATAGCCCTAGTCCTTCTATGAATACTAATAGTAACCAAATAACTGGTGACAAAATAGCAAAGATGGATTGGGCAGATATACATCAAATGGTAGATACAATAGGAGATAATTAAAATGGATAGATTATTATTAGTACAAGAAGCAATTATTAAAGCAAAAGCAGTTCTAGAAGATAGTCAATTTGCTAGACTTCATGATTCAGAAGGAGAAGAGGCAAAGGTAAAAAGACCTCCAAAGAATCCTAAAGAAGAAAAAATAAAAATGCCTAAAGACGCTAATAAAGAAATGATTAAAGAAGATAATCCATTTTTAGACGCAGAAAAAGATTCAGATAGTGCTTCACGAAAAGAACAACTACAAGAAAGATTAGAAAAAGTATTAGAAGAAATAGAAAAATATAATTCTATGAAAGATGGTAAATCTCTTGGTAGTTACAGAAGATTATTATCAGAACGTACTCGTTTAGAATCTGCTATAGAAAATATAAATGAAGAAATTCACAAATCAATAGTGATTAAAGGATTGTCAACACTAAAACATATGTTAACTACTTCTAATGATAATATTGTTAAATCACCCGAAATGGCAGAGGCTATCAGAAGCGCATATGAAGAACTCGAAGAATTAGCAGACACATTAAATGCTGACCCTAAATTTGCTGATGAATATGAAAAGTTAGCAAAACCAGTTTTAGAATTTTTAAAGAATAATAAGGATATGAGTTCTTCAGAACTTTGAGGGGTATAATATGCCCAAAACAGGTTTATCATTCGAAAAAGAAAAAGATTCGTTAACAGATAGAATTTTAAATTTCTTTGAGCGTACTAGATATGCTTACTTATCAGCAAAGGAAGACCCTTCTGAATATACATCAGAATGGAAGAAAGTTGTAAACATGATGAAAGAAGATTTTGACAACATGAGTGGTTTTGCAAGTGAATTAAAACTATTTTTAGATGAAGACGTTTTATTTGATAATGAAGTAGTAGACCCTACTAGTACAGATGCACGTAAAGTATACGAAGCAGTAAAAATATGAGATTTAAATCTAAGGAAATAGGAGACCCTTTTAGTAAACAATTTGACAATAAAGTTATTCAAACGTTTATGGAAAAGGAAGAAATTTTTATTTCCTTTTTACATTATGCTATGCGAACTCATGCTAACTCGTTACCCGATAAATTATGGGAACAATTTGATATGAAACCTGACCTCATAACAAGAGGTGTTATGGGTTTAGATATGAAAGTAGAAGATATACCACTTTTTATTATAGAACATTATGGTAATGAAAGTAGTAATGATAAAAGAGTTCGTACTAAATTTAAAGGTGCTATGTCTAAACTACAAGAAATGTATACAGAAATATACCCTGAATCTAAATGGGAAAATTTAAAAGATATACAACTACAAAAGGCTCAGAAAAGTGAAGAAGAAAAAGCAGAAGTAGATTTCTTAATACCTAATAAACCAATGTATAGAATTTTTGAAATTGATGATATGAAAGAATTAAAGGGCTTTAGTGGAGAATGGGTAGTACAAGAAAAGTATGATGGTATGCGAATACAAATACATAAAACTGATGATATTATTACTATTTACTCTTACAATAAAAAAGATATTACTGATAAGTGTCCTCAACAAGTAAAAGAAATGAAAAAGAAAAATTTTGGAGATTGTATATTAGATGCTGAACTAACTTTGTTTATGAAGGATGAACCATTACACAGAGCAGATACTATTTCTCATGTGTTTAAGAAAGAAACTAAAGGTAGATTATCTGCTCACGTTTTTGATATAATGAAACATGAAGGTAAGATGGTTGCAGATGAACCATTGCGTGAAAGAATAAATATGTTGTTCTATCAATACAGTCAACACTCTACAGAAAACTTAGCATTCCCATCTAAAAAGGATACTCGTATTGCTGATTCAATAAAAGAAATAGAACACTATGCCAAAGATATTATGATACTACCAAACTCAGAGGGAGTTGTTATCAAAGACATTGAATCTACTTATCTTATAGGAAAGAAGAAAAATCCAAAATGGATTAAATGGAAAAAATTTGTAGACTTAGATGTTATTGTCTTAGATGATAAAAAAACCAAGAGTGGATTACATAGTTATACAATGGGTATTGGCCCAGTTAATGCCGAAAATGCTCGAAAATATAAAACAATAGATTTAGATGATAAAGCATATATTCCTGTAGGAAAGGCATTAAACACTAAACAGAGTGTCAACATAGGAGATATTATTAGAGTAAAGGTAGACGAAGTAAAGAAAACTAAAGATGGTTTTAGTTTGTATTCTGCTAAAGTTATTGAATTACCTGAAGTAACAGAATCAGATAATATTGTTACTTTAGAACAACTTGCTGGGAAAACAAAAAAATCTTTAGCAGAGTTTACAGAGTTTGTAGCGGGTAGAACATTAGGTGGTTTATTTAGAGTTAGTAGTGGTCTAGCAGACTCAATAACAGGTAAGGAGAAAAATAAAAAGGCTGGTATTAAAAAATCTTATTATGTTACTGATGATATACATGGTACTGCTGAAATAATTTTAAAAGAAGATTTAGATGGATATACAATATACGGGTTTGAAGGTGATATTCTTATGCAGAAAAATGCACTACACAATATAGATATGTGGAAAGATGAACTTAGTAATATTATTAAAACAAAAAGGTCAGAACTAAGATTGGCTATTAGAAACGATGTGATAGAATATGGAGAAAATCCAAAACCTTTTTTGAAAATCTTAGACTTTGTAGTTAAACATTACAGGGAAGATTTTGAAGAGTTATTTGATGGTCGTGAAGATAAACTAATGTCATGGATGAAGAAACAAGAAGATATCAAATATATACATCCTAATAAGTTTCAAGCAAGAGATGATATTCTAGAAAAAGATATTGACATCCTACAAAAGAATACTCCAAAAGATTCTAAATTTAAAATATATCAACGTGAAGATGGTAACTTAGATTTAGTTATGATGATTGAAGAAGAAAAATTAGCATGGACTATTGACATAGAAGACACAGAAGATGTATACAATCTATTCGGTAAGTCAGGAAAATTCCCTGCTATAGTATCAACTAATACTGATGAGGATAATTTACTAGACAGTGGCGATTTGATACTAGGAGTTCAGAAGGATGGATATCACGAATATAAGTTAGAAGGTGATAAATTTGATACAAGAATGCATCTTAGAGTTGTACCATTAGATGAGAAAGATACATGGATGGCATGGACTGGTAAAAAACAAGAGATGTTAGATAATAAAGATAATGAAAATTTATGGAATATACAAGAGGATAGATACTCGAAATTGAAGTTTCCATCTAAAAATGCCGACTAACTTATATAGTAAAGTTTGAAGGTACTTAGTTAATGCTTATGGCGGAATCCCTTTTAATGAAGGCGGATACTTCCCATAATTTTAAAATATTAAAGTCTGATGACTTAATTATAGGTGGATATGCATCTATAGAAATTGTAGACAAACAAAATGATTTAATCACATTACAGGCTTTAGATGAAGCAGTTCACAAATACATGGGAGAAAAGAAATACAGAAATGTAATGTCTAATCATTCTAATGTACAAGTAGGAGAAGTAGTAGAAAAATATAGAGATAGTAATGGTGTCTTACATAAGACCGCAGTAGATGATGTTGGTTTCTATGTAGTTATTAAATTAAGAGATGACATAGAAAAGGCAAAGGAAATTTCAAGAGGTATTAGAAAAGGAACTCTTCGTTCTTTTAGTATTGGTGGACAAGCAATATCTAAGAAACAGAAGACTAATGATGAGTATGGAGAATACAACGAAATAGAAAAGTTGGAATTACATGAAGTAACCATCTGTGAAAAAGGGATAAATCCCGAAGCAAGATTCGACATTTTAAAAATGGAAAAAAATGTAGAAAAAGGAGGAAAAAAAATGAGTGAAAAACTGGAAAAAGCACTTGAGGAACTGAATGACTTGATGAAACAAGTTAATTCTATCCACAAGGAAGAAGCCCCGCTAGAAGAAGCCAAGTCTATGGAATACATGGACACTGATGAAGAAGAGGAATTAGATGAAATGCCTACTGATTTAGATGAAGATATGGAAGAGAAGGCTCTTGATGAAGATTCAACAAGAGATTACGAAGCCGGAGAAGAAGTAGTAAGTAATGGAAACCCCGTTGCTACCCCTACTCAACTTAACGTATCTAAAGGATTAGAGAATGCAGATTTTGCAACTCTTAATCTAACGTCAGAAAATGTAGAAAAAGCATATGCAGCATTTAAAGCAGAAAAAATGGAAAAGATTGCATATGATTCTCTAAGTAAACAATTTGAAGCAAGGTTAGGAACTGAATTAACAGTTAAGAAATCTATGGCTGAAGCAGCATCATACGATGCTCGTTCAGACGTAAATGCATTAAAAGAAGAATTTGCAGACCTACGCAAATCATTAGCAACACGAAATGACGAGATTATTAAATCTCAATCAATAGAAATTCCAAGTGATGTAAGTAACTTATCATGGGATGAAATCGCTAACATAGCAAGGAAATACAATTAAGGAGGAATGAAGAAATGAGTGGATATATAAAAACAATGAAAGATTTAGAAGCAGCATCATACGGCTTAACAGGCGGTAGTGGTAATGCTTTGTTGAAGAGTGCCGGCATCGTAGGAGGACTACATGGTTCTCATGACGGTGGAACGGCTTTTAGTGGTGCAACAGGATTAACTGATTTGTACAACGTTCTTTATGGACAGAAAGTTTGGTCAATGCTTAACCAAGAAGTTAATGCTTTGTCAATGATTGCTAAGAGGCCATATACATCAAGTGGTTGGAGAGTTCTAAAGAGCCGACCTCAAGGTGGTAGTGGTTCTTCTTTTGCAGTTGGAGCAGATGCAGCAGGAAGTGCAGCACCAAGATTGGATGAAATAGGTGGAGTTGCAGAGAATGCCACTCTTGCTAGTATTCCAGCATTAGCCCCTGAATATACAAAACTATTCGTAAGCCCTAAAACAATAGCACATAAATTTGAGTTCTCTGAACTTGCAATGGAAATGGCTGCTATTGATGACGGTGTTGGCGATATACGTGCTATAGTTCGTGAAGATATGGGTAAACACCATGCTGAAGTACAGAACAAGATGCTATTAATGCCTCTTGAATCTTACTCTCAATCAGGTATTACAGAAGTAGACAACAACTATACATCTTTGTATAAAGTTGTAGCAAGTGCTGCTGAAATAGGACAAATGTATTTGAACAATATAACAGAAGACAGTGAAAATAGTGGTACTACAGTAGCAATTGACCCAAAAATCAAGGGTATTTATGGTGATAACAGAGGAGTTACTGCTGCCGCAGATAACACTAACAGCCCAAGTGACGCTGACAGTATTGAAGACATAGTATTAGTACCAAGTTTCTTGGATGCTGAAGTTGACTTCGGTGCAAGTTACGGAAGCGGTTCTGCTAGAGTATTAACTCTAACACTATTAAATGACATGATTCGTAGAATCCGTCAAAATGGTGGAAACCCAAAGTGTATCTTAACAGGATACGATACCATACAACACATCTCTGACTTATTACAGTCACAAGAGAGATTTATGGATAGGAAAGAAATTGTTCCTACACATAATGGTGTACGTGGAGTTAAAGGTGCTGAAGTTGGTTTCAGAGTTGCAACATACTATGATATACCATTAATCCCTTGTAAGGATATGGCTTCAACAACAGCAGCAGGTACAACAGGTGGCCTAAGTGATATCTTTATCTTAGATACAGACCATCTATGGTTATCAGTTCTGAAACCTACAGAATACTTCGAAGACGGTATTTCTAACGGAAACCCATTCGGTGTTGGAACTTTAGGAAACCAAGCAATGTACAGGACTATAGCAGAAGTATGTTGTTCTTTCTTTAAGGGACAAGGTAAGATTACTAACTTAAAGAGTGCTTAAGGTACTTCATTAGAAAGTGAAAACGTAAAGTAGTACCCTCTACTCCGAACTATCGGGGTAGGGGATACTACCACTATTAAAAAAGGTGAAACACATGACACAAATATCATTAGAAAAAGAAGAAATGACTAAAGATTTAAAAATTGGTGGAGTTATATATCCAGTAGGATTTAGCCACCCAACAACAATACCATTAAACCATGCCATAACCATGTTACATAGTGATGGTTTTATCTGCACATTTGATGATATGGACAAAGCAGATATTGCAAGATTAAATAATCATAAATTTAGTGAACTAATTAGATTATGTGATGAATTAAAAGAAGGCGACACTCGTAGTCAAGCAACAAAAATACTATTTCCTAAAAAAGCAAAGAAAGCAAAAGCAAAACCTGTTAAAAAAGCAAAAGCGATAGCAACTCCTAAGAAAGAAAGCCTTACAGAAGATATTAAGGAAGTGATTGCATAGGTTGTAGTGGTAGTGGAGTTTTAGCAGTAAATACATTAGTATACAAAGGTAGATGTAAGTTAAATAGTTTACATGTGGCTAATACTTCAGGGTCAGCCTTTACTGTTTCAGTTTATGATAGTGATGATGCGTCTGAATCAGGTGATGTAGAAGTTTGCAGAATGGTATTATTAGCAGGAACATCTAGTGAATTTGATATGCATGGTCGTATCTGCGCTAAAGGACTATACGCAGTTAAAACTGGAACTGGCTTTTTCTCCCTAGAGTGGAGTTGATTTTGTGGCAAGTATTGATACTGATACAAGATTAGTCATGACTATTCTTTTTGTAGGTGCAGTTAGTGGAATGAATGTCTACTTTTATGCACAATATGGAGTAGGTTTCCCTTACGGTGTTGAGGCTCATGCTTTATTATTCGGCATAAGTACTATTGGTGGCATTATGATAATGAAAGCAGTATTTGATTTAGTAGCCAATGACTATATTGAAGAGACATTATTACAAAGAAGGATTGATTCGTATTGGAGTCGTAGAGCAAGAGAAGAAGAGAACCGTAAAAGAGTTAGAGAGTCCTTTAGAAACTTCCAACAAACATGGAATAACTCAGTTCAATCTCCTCCTAATGTTTATGGTGACAACAACTTACCAACAATAAAAGGAACAACAGAAGGAGTAAGTCCTTCTTTCTTAACATTGGAGCAGTAGGTGATTAATTGGTAGGCGAAATCCTAATGGGTTTTGATGAGTCTACTATGGCGTATGACTTACAAAGGGCGCATTCAGCAGATATATGGTTTATACGAGCAAGGTTTTGGATATGGGGAATGGCCTCAGTAGTATCTAGTTTTTTCATCGGTCAAGCATTAGCCATTTTTGGGATAAATACAATCTCAATATTATGGAATGGATTGATAGACCTTTGGCATCATTTGTGGTGATAAGTTGTCAGTAATGGCAGGTTTCGCTATCTTATTGGTGGAAGGAATGAATAAGATTTATCAAAGATTACATTCAATTCCTTTTGGTGTATATGGTGCGAGTAAAGCAGGGAAGACAACATTACACCACCAATTGAGGACTAGAGGTGAAGTGCCTGATGTCATGGAAAGAACTGTTGGGTTAGAAAAGGCTTCTAGAAAATTTATAAAATTAGATGGAGATGCTCATACCGTTAAAACTGCTGATATTGGTGGGCAGACTATTTATTGGACTGAATGGGTTAAAGATATGAAAGAACGTAAAAATAAATATATCATATTTTTATTTGATGATAGACATATGAATAAGCACTATGATATAGAACAACAGTTATGTTGGACTTTTCTAGTAGATACTATTTGTGCATCAGAATGGAATACTAATAATAAAAGAAAAAGGAAAAAGGAAAATGATTATCCTATTGCCGTATCATTGTGGGCTAACAAATATGATTTGTGGAAAGACAAATATGACCATGATGGGCCAATAGAAAAACACCCTATATTTGATGCATTTACAGGTGGTATGCAAAAATTAAATGAAAAAGGAATTCCATGTCATAAGTATATTGTGAGTGCTAAATCAGACTCAGAGATGGTTTATAGAGGAATCTTAACAATGATAAAGGACTACTAGGTGGGAATACCATGACGATGAACTACCAACCCCCTAATTTAATAGGTGCTACTACCACAAATGTCGCATCAAATGCTTTTATGGATAGATATGCTCAAGCAAGAGCAGCAGGTACAATAATGTTGTACGAATATAAAAATATTAAACCTAAAAAACAATTAAAAGAAATAATAAAAGTTATGTTACCTGAGAAAAAAACTTTCTTAAAAATCCCTTATAGTTTCAAATATAATATAAAAGATAGATGTGTAGTTTGTGGAACACAGAAAATATGGGAAGCGAGTGACCAAATGAGACCACCACTACCACTACATAAAGTTAGAAAGGGATATCCAATGAGAGGAACTTATTGTATGAAACATGCACAAATGCATAGACAATATGAAATGTTAGAACAGCAAATGTTAGCAGAAGAACATGGTTTAAGTTATAGTGCATATATACCTAAAATGCCTAACTTAAATCCATTATCATCAGGACCATTAACTAGTCTTAAACAAGGAGATATAACTTCACTTGCTGGATTAGGTTGGACTGTTAAACCACCTACAATGTCAGGTGAAAGTAAAGAAGATGAATTGTTCAGATTGTTAATTGAGAATGAATCTAACAGTAATAGAGTGAAAGTCTTATTGACCGAAGGCGTTAAGGTCCCTAATACCGTGACACAAGCGGAGAGTGAAAAGTAATGGGATTATTCGGAACGAGCAATGGACAATTAGCATCAACAATATCAACTAACCAACAAAGTCAATTTAAGACAATGAACAATTTATTAACTCTACAAGAAAACCATGTAGAAGATTTTTTCCAATATCATGGTGAAGCATTCTTGTCTGCTTTAGAACAATTAATGGAAGATGTGACACAAAGAGTAGTTGGGCAGATGTTATCTAAACTTGAATTTACAACCACAAGTGCAGGGATAACTCTGAACACAAATATCAAGGCTGAATATGAACAAATTTCTGCGGCTAATATTGAATTAGATTTACAAGGTCTATTAGCCTCTGCAATAAATACAGAAGTCGTTATGCAACGTAGAATGGCAAAAGCACAATACTTAGAATCTCAAGGATTTGGAGGACAAGCAGCATCTAATCAACCACAAATGGGTGGAATGGGTGGAATGGGTGTACCTAATCAAATGGGTATGAATCCTTCAAATATCCAAGGAAGTAATATGGGAGTTGGTATGAACAATACTATGAATCAACAAATGATGGCTATGAACAATACATCAGGATATCCTGTTCCTCCTGCTGGATATGATAACATGAACAATGCATATTGGATTGACCCTGCTACAGGACAGATGACATATACACCTCCGGCAAGTGGTTTAGGTTTAGGAGCAGCATTAACAAAAGGTGTTGCTTGGGCTAAATGGCTTGCTTAAGGTGGTTTGATGTATGAGTTTTACAATTCCTTCTGAAATTTTACCTAATAGTAAAGAGGATTTAACACTCACTCAAGAAGATAATAGTAAAAGTTTTAATGAATTAGTATCAGAAAATAATCCTATTTTTATGGGTATGTTAGCATATGTGTTTCACAGAACTACATCGGCAAAAAAAAGACCTGCTAATATGAAACAAGCAAAAAAAGTTATCCCTAAATTATTACAATATGATAGTGGAGAGTTTGATAAAATAAGTAATAAATATGGTGGGTTATATGATATTGATGTAAAATCCTTTAATAATTATATTAAACATTATTTAGAAGTAATAGAAAGTACCGATATGTATACTATACTAGAGACATTAAGTAAAACAGATTTCTTTCCTACAAGAATGAAGAGTGAAAAAGTATTATATTGGATTAATCAAGAAACAAGAGAAAAGGTATATAAAATACCAAGAGAGAGTTATACCTATACACAAGAAGATGAAAATGAAGGAAAGAAATTAAGTACAGGCGTAGAAGAATATGATGGACCCATAGAGGGACAAAAAACATCCTATAACCAGTCAATTGGAAATGGTAAACTAGATGCTACAGATTCAGGTGAGAAAAAAATAACGCCCTTTGAAGATAGACCATTAGAATTAAATGAAGATGAATTGAAAGAATTTACGTTATCTCAAATAGATGATAGGTCAGCAATTGATAATTTATTATTTATTAATGAACGTGGTTCTAGTGAAGGTAGTTCTAGTGAAGGTAGTTCTAGTGAAGGTGAACCTCAACAGAGTGGAGAACTTATAGATGCCTTTGATAAATCTAAACCTATTCTTTTTGAAGATATTACAGATTATTTTAATTATGAATCTACTCGTATAGATTTTGATATTAAAACATATATAGAAGACTTGTTTAAAAAAGAAGGTTTTGGTGATATAAATGCAAAGGACTCACCATTTAAGGTAGGACAAACAAGGTCGGAAACAAAAACAGAAAGTGGAACTGATTTCAAGGGTAAAAAGTTTGAAGGGAAAGTTAAAGTTTTTTCTGAAAAGGATGAACAAGATAACATTCCATTATTATATGTTATTTTACAAGGTGATGAAAGAGTTGGCTATTCTACAGAAGATGTCCAGTTTAAAATTGAAGGATTCACAGGAAGTAAAATATATAATTCTTTAGAAGAAGTATATGATGAAATGTCAGAATTACAAACTAATCCTAAAGTGCTAGAAAAATATATAGAAAAAATCATATTGTCACAAGACAAACATCCTTTAAAAGATATTATTTATTCATATTTAATACCTGAAAAAAGAAAATTAAAGTTAGGTGAATTAAAGATATCTGTAAGTAATACTGAAAGTGGTAGTGAAAAAAAGAAAACTAGTTGGGTAGAAAGCACAAAAACTAAATTGAATTTAGATAAAGATGTAGAAATTACACTAACCAAAGAAGAAAAAGAAGTTCTTAAAGAAATGCTTATTATGATGGGTCATATGGATAAAATGGATATTGAAACATTAGAAGATAAAATTAACAATATTCAGATATCAGATAATCTACGTGAACAAATAAAAGAATTATCTATGCCTGTATCTGAAGAAGAAGACAAACCGGAAGAAGTAGAAGACAAACCGGAAGAAGATATTTCATGGACAAAAATTCTATCTTCATATGAAGTAATAAAAGGAAAATTAGATATTGAATTAGAAGATTTATTTGCAAAATATCAAGAATTGAAAAGAGGTATTGATACTTCAAACGATGATAATACAATGGTAGCATTTGATTTTGTAACATTAAGTCCATATGTTAAAGACTTAATGAGAAAAACAGGAAAAACTATAGTATTTGGTGAATCTAGAGTACCTATCATTTTTGCAGATACAGTATATAGTTCAGAATCAATAATAGATACTACTCCTCAAAATTATAAATTAACTTTTAGTGGTAAAACATTAACTGGTGGAAGAAAAGAAACAGTAAACAATAGAACAGTTGATGGTTCATATAACTTAGCAATAAAACACTTTTTAAATATCAAGCAAGGGTATAATAGATTAAAGGCGTTGGTGAATTAACATGGGTAAAGTTTCCTCCCCTAGTGATTTTACAAATATAGATGTTGACTATGCCGCAGGTAAGGGGCATTATACTACTCATACTGATATATCTAACCTATTACAAATTGGTGTATTTACTGCTAATACTACTCCTAATCTTATTGAGATAGGTAAACTAATCAAAAGAGTAGAAGAAAAAATAGATGATTCTATTAAGTCATCATATAGACCTATTATTTACAAAGATGAATTTCATTCGTTTGATACTATGAGACTTAATTCTTATCCAATTTCTACATACAAAGATTATGTGGGTTTTGTTCAATTAAGTTACCCTAAAGTACAAAAATTAGTACGGTTAGAAGTTTACCAAGGAGATACTTGGAAAGACTTGGCTTCTGCTTCTGCAACATTAATAGTTCCTGATTCTGCTACTACAAATGATTGGACAATATCATTAACTGTTGGTAATCCAACAACATATACCTTTGAAATTAAAAATTTAGCAAATAATAGTATTCGACATTTCTATGATAACTTTGGCCCAAAAACTACTGCAAGTCAAATTGTAGATGCTATTAATGAAGTATACCCTATGAAAACTGCTAAGTTTACAGGGGAAATTGCTAAGAAAACTATTACTGCAAATGGATGGTATGATGCTGGCGGAAATCCTGTTTCAGGGGCTAACATTCATATTTCAGATTTCTTTTATGCTACTTTAGATAGCGAAAATAAAAAAAGAATAGTTATTAGTTCATTGTTAGAGGGAGAAGATGGAACTTATTGTGGTCTTAGTTCAACATATGGTTCAGTTACATCCTTTACTGATAATCAAAATTCAGGAAGACAAAATGATTATTGGACTATGAATGATGAAGGAAAGATTTTCTTTAGACAAGAGTATCCTCATAATCATCATCATTCTATTCGAGTAACATATGTTGCCGGAGAAGGTAGAGTACCTGCTCCTATTCATGAAGCAGCAACTAAGATAGTAGCGGCTGAAATAATTAGACATGATGATAATTCAATATTAATTGCTGAAACCGGTTCTAATATTGATTTGAAGGCTAAACACGATATATTACTAGAAGAGGCCAATGCAATTTTGAAAGGTAAACAAAATATAGTGCATTTTATATTGTGATTATTATGGAAAGAGTAACTAAAATGTTTCAGGATATTGTTGCGATACAAAAAGAACGTAATGAAATGTTAAAGGATAGTATTTATGCAGAATTTGCATTATCTGATGAACAGGTTATAGAAGAAGCACATAAGGCATTTGATTCTGCTTTCGCTAAAAGTTTTAAAAAGGAGTTTAAAGAACTATGATGGATGAAGTTACTTTTTTAATTCGTTTATTATCTGATAGATGGGATGCATCTGTTACTGCATTAGGAACTCAATTGCCAACAAATCATAGACCTCTTTCTACAGGAAACAGTGCTTCTATAAAATTTTTAGACATACGTTCTCTTGAACCAAAAGAAGGTCGAAGAGTAGATGCTGATTCAAATTCTATTATTTTAGTATTTGAAGATGGTATGTCTCAAATAACCCCAACAATAGATACAAGCGTTAGAAATGAAAGTTTTAATATGACAATACATATGCGAGTACTACATAGAAGAGATTTTTCTACCCTTACAGATTCAAGAGATAGACTACAGAGTATATACCGTATTACCCGATACATTTTAGAGAATAACGCTCGTAGCCCTACTATATATGTTAATGGCGGGACATCAGGAACAGTCGAGGATAGTGCTGAATTAATTACATTAGCAAGTAGAAGCGAAGCAAATGATAGGGGCAAAAGGTTATTGGGCTACAAACTATCGGTAGAGATTAAGCGGTTTGGGCGAAGCACAGTTTAGGTGAGAAAAAATGGTAAGTAATGAGATATTTGTAGGGTCAGGAGTAATTGCGAGTTATGCACCGGAATGTAAGATATTTCTTGGAGATAATTGTGCAGTTAGTAACTCTACAGCCAACCCTGCTAACACAATCACTATTGATGCACAATATACAAATGGAGATTTTCAAACATTAAGTTTAGTTCCTAATTTATATGTTGGTTGCCAAGTTGAAATAATTGACGAAGGTGACCGAACAAAAAAAGTTATGGCAACTATTATATCTAATACAACTACTACTCTTACTATAGGAGAAAATGCTTCTACTATAACAGGAGAAACAGGCTGTATAGTAGCAATACAAGGATTTGGAGCACCTGTTCCTGTTTTTGCTCCTGCTTCAGGTAAGACATCTATACTCTCTGATAACTGGTTAGGGCTTGTAAACACATTTACACCACCAAACGTAGAAGTAGAAACAGGTGAATTAAACTTAGTTGCTGGTGGTTCTAGAAATTTAGGGTTTCAATTTACTAAAGGTGAAACAGTAAGTGGTGGAAGCATAGAAGTATCAATGAATAATCCAATGTGGTTATACTATGCATTAGGTAATGTAACACTAGATAGCATGACTAATGTAGCAGCACTTAATACTGCTGGCGGTACTAATCAAATTGCCGTAGATTCACCACAGGGAATTGTTCGTAATATTGTTCCAAGTGGTACAACGGGTGCTGAAGGTTATCCTCACCCTACACTTGCAGATACGACTAGCCCTATAGATTTTGATGGCACAGTATTGACTGACGATTATAAAAAAATATCATCTACTGCAACAGACGCATTTGTATATAGTTTTACAGAAGATAACTCAGGAACATTACCCTCTTTTGCTTTAGACGTTTCATATTCTAAAGGAGCAAATAGAGCAAGTGGTGGAGATTTTTCAGTTCAAACTGTACAAGCATCAGGTACACCGGAAGAACAAGTATATTCTAGAATCTTTACAGGTTGTCAAGTTAACTCTTACACTATGAATTTTGAAGAAGGACAAGAGGTTAAAAACACTGTAGAGTTAGTTACTCGTAGAGCATTTGATGCTCCTATACATTATGCTCCTCATAGAAAAGTTACAGATGTAACTGCATATACTAATTATTCAGAAAATAAAATACCATACTTATTCCATGATGGTACAATCGAAGTATATGGACAAAATTTTGCTAGAGTCAAAACTGGTTCTCTTTCTATTAGCAATAACATAACGCCTCACAGATTTATTGGTAACTATAATAATCAATTAATGTCTCTTCATACTGCTGGACAAAGAACATATGAAATATCTTTAACTCTATTGATTACAGATACAAAGATTTGGGATTTATTAAGAGAAGGGGGAGAAAATACTAGTACCTTAAAATTACGATTTGAAAGAAGTGCAACTGATTTTGTAGATTTACAATTTACAGACTATGTTACACGTTCTGTTTCTGTTCCTTATCCTGATGATAAAGGGCCAGTAGAAGTAGAAGTTATGTTAAGTCCTAGAACATTAAGTGGTTGTACTTCAAAAAGTAGATGGGCTGTTTTCCATCTAAATGATTAAGGAGGAATATCAGAAGTAATAAGATATTCTAGTGTTTTAAGTTCCACCAACAATACGTTTGTTTGTTTGTTGGTTATGGTTAGGTGGAAAGAAAATGAATAAAGAAATAGTAAATGATAAGAGTGTCCTGTTTGCGGCAGAAGAAACAACGATGTATGAATTAAGAGTTAGTCCTGACTCTGAACAGATAATGAAAGTGTGGGTTAAGGAACCTACATGGCTTCAAGTAGAACAAGCCCTTTCATCTGTAATGAAGATAGATTCTAGTACTCAAAAAATGGATATAGATTTGAATAAAATGTATAAGTTTATGGTAGAAAATTTTGTAGAAAAAACAGAGCCTTCTCTATCTTCACTTGATTTACTCCGCTTAAACCCATATGTAGGTTCTCAATTAAAAGATGTATTACCTAACCCATTCAACGATTTAGGCACGGAGGCTGATACGGGAAAAGAAGAGTAATACGCAGAGCCTTAGATGGTGGTCAAGTAGACCCTGTAATTGCCCTTCGTATTTTATTATACTCTTATTGCAAAATATTTGGGATAGACCCTAATACTGCAAAACATACTCCTGTAAAAGACATGCTCGAAATGATAATGATACATGGAACAGTAGAAGAAATAAAAGCAGAACACATGGAAAAAGAAGCAAATAAAAGAAGGTGACATTAATGGGAGATGCATACGAATCCACTAGTGAATTAGGTAGAGCATTAGGCATTATACAAGACCAACAAGCAGGAGTTGCTGCTGGTTTTGGTGATATGGCTCAATCTAGTAAAACGTGGAATTTTGCATCTAGATTAATTTCAGGTTCAGGTTTATGGAAATTACAAAACAGAATTAGAGCCGTTGGAAATATGATTAATATATACAACGATAACCTATCAGGACAAGCAGAAGCACAACGTAAAGCATTAGATTCTAATATGCAATTAACATCTAGTCTTGGTGAAATGCAAAAAGCACATTCTCAAGCAGAATCATTTGCTGGTGGTTTATATGAACAACTTTTATTGTTTGAAAATCTGAAAAATCCTATTATAGATGAGAGTGACGAAATATTAAATGAAATTAACGCTCAAGAAAAGGCTACTAAGAAACTAATGGACGCTCAAGAAGAATTACATAAAGTAATGAGAAAAAGGGTAGATGTAGAAGAACTTGGCCGAGTAGGTTCTTATCTAAAAGATAAAGGATATGGTAAAGACAAAAACATATTTGCAGAGAAGTTCAAAGGATTTAGAAAAGTTGCGAGTAGAGAAGGTGCAATGGGTGGAAAGGAAAAAGTTAGTAGAGGTTTATTAAATGCAAGAAAGAAAGTCACTAATATGTTTGCTAAATTAAAAGTTAGTAATCTTATTGGAGCATTTAAGGCAATTGGTACTGGGCCTTTTTCACAGATGATTACTATGGGTGTCTTTGCTTTAGGTAAATTACTAATATATTTTTCATTAGCGATGCTATTATTTGGAGTACTATATCGTAGTTGGCCTACTATCAAAAAAGTATTTACTAAAGCATTACCTCATTTAGAAAAAGCCTTTGAAAATATAAAAGGAATTTTATTGGGTGTATATAATTTAGTAGTTGGTCTCTTTAAAGGAGATTTTAGAAGGGCGTTTATGGAAGGACTTTGGCCTATATTAAAAAATATGATGTTACTAATGAAAAATCTTCTGTTCGCTCTTGGTAGTTTTATAGTACATGGTCTTCATGCGGCTTTCAAAGCACTACGGAAGAAAATTCCATTCATGGCAAGTGGAGGAGTTTCTAGTGGTGGACTTACAGTTGTTGGAGAAAGAGGGCCGGAATTAGTTTCTTTACCATCAGGTGCAAGAGTACATTCTAATAGAGAATCAAGAGGGATGGGAGGAAGTACTATTCACGTTCATGTTAGTGGAAGAGTTGGTGCAAATGATGCAGAAATAAAAGATATTGCAAATAAAGTTGCAAGAGAGATAAACTTACGCATGAATAGAACAGGAGCATCGGCAGGTAGATTCTAATGAGTGGCAAAAATTTTAGTGAGTTCAGAGTTTTTTTAGAATTACAAAGGCGTAATGAAATAAGTGGTAGTAATACACAAGTAAATCGTATTCCACTATTTGTTACAGAAATCGGGATTAGTACTAATAAAACTGTAATGAATATGGGTGTTCCTTTTGTTGGTATGGTAAGAGGTGAATCTTTAAAATTGGCATTCGATGTTGGTATGTCGGAAAAGACAATTAATATGTCAGGCATGTTATTAGGTCAAACTATTATTAAAGATAAAGGGGGTGACAATTTAAAAGAAGTAACTTTAACTTCCTTTGAAATGGCACAATTACTCCATTCATATACAGATGCTTCTTCATTACAAGATGACCAAAATATTGCAAAGATAGTTTTCTTAATACCAAGTCGTGCTGATGAAAATTTTGAATATCATACCGGATATGATGGTAACACTGACATTAATCAATTACCATTAATTCCTTTCTCTTGGAAAAACAGATTATATGACAATGATTTTGCTATTGGTGTTGGTGATGGGAAGCAACATTTTACACCTTATACAGATAACTCAAAGGCAGTAGTTGGTATGACAGGATTCATACGTTCTTTTAGTACACAAATAACTGCTTCAGATTTTCCTGCAATATCTTTTAGTTTAGATTTTGAAGAGGCTATGGTTATAGGAGATAACCCATTCGACTGAGGAATTATTATGGTTAATGCTTATGCAGGAGAAGCCTATAGATTAGTATTTCCTATACTATCTAACGGATATTTATTATTAAATTATGATGATACTGTTACACAGATAGAAGGAACTACGGCTACTGTAGGAGGTACAGGGGATGACCCTAGCGGAGTAACACCTACAACAGATACTATTACAGCAACAAGAGAAAGAAGCATATGGGCACATAAAGATTCATTTACATTAGAAGCCATTGTTACTCCCTATGATGTTAATGGAGTTGGTAATAGAACAACAGGTCATGGAGTGTTAGACTCCACTAGAACACCACCATACCCTAACAATTCTATAAGTAATAGATTGACAACATATGAAAGTGTAAGTACATTAGGAGGTAATGATTATAGAACACAAAAAATGATGTTGTTCTATAATACTAATTTAAAATTTTATTTACAGAATACAACTGAAAGTTCTTACAATCAACCTGCTGAATATAAATTGGTTGCAGAGTTAACAAGTGGAGGAATTACAAAAACTATAACTTCAGAAGTTGTTATTAAACCCAATAATACATTGTATAACTATTATGATACAAGTGGATATTATCATGGTAATAATACAAGTTTTACTAAACTTTCTAGTAATGCAACTAATGTTAGTAATGATAGAGTATATGTTCAAGAGGGTGAAGCAGATTCATTAGTAGCAAAGGGTGCAAAACTATATGATTCTGATTTAAATTTAATTGGAGAAGCAAATTCTATACAAATTCTTGCTGGCAAGGACAGGATTACTTTAAAGGAAAATAGATTAACTGATGTTAACTCTAATGGAATTGTATATGTTTCTCAACTTAAAGAAGCAATGTATTTAGAACAAATGTATAAGTTTTCTTTAGTATATCTAAAAGGAGGCTATGTTGAAATGTACGTTAATAATGGTTTAATTAAAAGAGAACAAATTAGCATGGAGCCATTACAATTAGATGCAAGTGATTGTCAAATTGGAAGAGGTACTACTAATCAAGAACAATTCTATGGGGAGATATTTGAAATAAGTATGCACAAAGGTAAACAACCATGTCCAACATATAAGACATTGACCCCTAGTTATAATAACATTCTGTTCTATTATGCATTCGGGGTCTAACTGTGGTAGGTAAACTAACGTATCCAGTTAACGCAGGAATATTAGATTCTGCGGTAGTTAGTGATTATGATTCTAGAGTTACAGAATTTAATAATAATAGAGCCTTTAGTAATGTATCTGTTAATCCTGTATTAAAAACAGTAGATATCAATGAGGAAAATTCTGCTCAAATTGCTGCCTTTGTTAATTCTGCTATCTTTACAGAAATTAGAAAGAGTTCTCATACAGGAAGTATTTCCAATGATGCAGTTTCAAGAATAGGAAATAGGATATTACCTGTAGAAAGTAGTCCTAATGCGAGTTCTTTAGCACTATATGCTACTAACAAAGAAGAAACTCATGGGTTTAAAGTTAAATTATATGATAGTATTATCTCTGCTTCAGCAACAAATAGAAAGTTTATGTTTTCAACAACTGATTATCCTAGTTCTGATTTTGTTGGAATAGATATAGATAATTACGATTACTTTATTATAATTAATCCTGAAATTGTTAGTGTTGGTGCAGATACAGTTAGACCTCACTTTGCTAAAATTACAGGTATTGTAGGATTTGATACCTTTGGAGATGGGTTGGAGTTCAGTCCTAGTTATCCTACAGGTGTACCTAATGGTTGTAATATTGAAATATTCAAAGGGCCAGCAAAAACAGATACAGATATAGTAGCAGTTAGTTATGGTTTAAGAGGAGATGTAGATGCATCTACCGATAAATTTGATGTGTTTAATGTAGCAAGTAGACCTACTTTTTATTTCTATAATGATAGGCTAGATGAAGATGACCAATTAGATTATACAACAAAATATACTGTAACTGTATTACGTTGGTGGAATTATGGAACTACAGTTACGGGTACTAGTGTTAAAGTACATGCTCAATTTGATGAGGGGTTAGAAAGTACTTCTGCAAAGTCTATAAAATTATCAGTCGCAGACGCATTTAAATTATCTGAAGGAATATCTTTGTTTGATACAAATGGTGTTTACTTAGGTAATGTAGAAGCAAGGTGGACTACAGGAACATTATCTAGTGGTTTTAATTCTTATGTACACTTAGATTTTGCTAGGGTTGCTATATCTGCTGCTAGTAATGTTACATTGAAAATAGGTAAAACAATTCAGAATGTAGTATTTAGAACTGAATCTAAATTTGGTGATACTATCCCAAACATAGGTAAGCACCGATTAGATGCATTACTTATAGATGCTAATAGAGACTTAGATGATGCTGGTAAACAATATAATTTTGCAGTAGA